>Ga0247757_10002138_pt1 | contig 10786 bp, 12 predicted proteins | sample UWRJL126311R4_FD_180929 | JGI IMG/M metagenome (GOLD analysis project Ga0247757, IMG submission 180929) | Plant litter microbial communities from Arlington Agricultural Research Station in Wisconsin, United States - UWRJ-L126-311R-4 | ecosystem: Environmental > Terrestrial > Plant litter >...
TAACTCGAAGATTATATAAAGGAAAAATCTCGAAGGTTTTAGGATAAAAGCTGGCAGGACTAGAGCCTAGAATTACTTTATCCCTTTTATACTTATATAATCAAGGTACCTAAAGGGTTTATATACGATTAGTAGGAAAGACTAATAACTACGTATTACTTCCGCCTAAGGAGATAAAGATACTAAATAAACGGTACAATATCATCTAAAGACGACATGGTAAGCTATAGTATATAGGTATAATAAATTATAGTAAAGATAGGAGTAAAAGAAAGGGGGTAAAAGAAAAGGGTAAAGAAAGGGGTAGAAGGGAATAGAAGAATAAAATTACGAGATATAGTATTAATACTATAGGAATATAATAATTCCAATACTATAGAAATATAATAGTTCTAATATATATTTAGAATATATTTTATTAGAATAATACTACTATTAAAATAGTATTATTTCTAGAAATATAATTAAAAAGCTATTAAAAAGTGCTAGAAAATACTAGAAAACTAGTAGCTATCTTAAAAATACTAGAAGAGAGTTATTAAAAAGTATACTAAGAAAAAAGAATATAAAATACTAGTAGAAGTATAACGATCCCGCGCGACGTTATATAACTAGTTATATAAGGTAGTAAGGTTAATAGATATATACTATCTAAGTACGAACTATTAATAGATTTAATATTATTATATATAATCCTTTTAGCTTAGTGGTATAGGCTATAATAAGAAGAAGTAAAAAGAGTAAGAGAATACCTTTCTTAAGATATAAAATTAATTAGTTAATTTAATAAAAACCGTCCTTCTTAGAATAATAAAAAACTAATATATTTAGTTCGATTCCTAATTAATACTTTATATACTTTTCTATATTCTCTATCCCTAGTACTAATCTTTATTTTATATTACTAGATATAAATATTATTTGAATTGTACCACATCTATAGATCGATTAGTAATAGAATATATAGCTTAAAAGGGTTATACATACGCCGCTGTAATAGTAATGATTTCAGCTCTTTTTGCAGTTGTAAACGTGTTTAACAATATCGAGATTAATGCATTAAAGCCTACAACAATTCCAAGTCTCGCAGGCATAGAGCGTATCCAATAAAGGATTAATATGGATAAGATGGGGAGTAATGATGTCAGCAGACTAATCACCCAGTAAGTTGTCCTGTAAATGGCTTTATCTGTAAAGCCGACGAAGTCGAAGCGGTTTTGAGATCTTGGAAATCTAATGCAATTGAACCTAAGCAGCCCGGAGATGAATTTTTTTACCATCCAATTGAATACAGGGCTCTCCCGCTCCTGGCGGTGGGGGCTTAGAGAAACCAAATCCGGTGGATGACCTTTTCGATTTAAAATTGATCCCCAGGTACCAGCGTCTGGGCCGATGAAAGATAGAGCTCCCCCCTCACGTGTATGCAGCCAGTTTTGGAGGGATCTGAGAACCCCTTCTTCTGGTCCCGGGAAGCTTAAGATTTTGCTTTGCTGAATGAGTGTTTCATCTGTAAATGTAAGTGATCGTCTCATTAATTTAAATAGTGTCTTACTGACTGTATTCCTTGAGGAGACATCGAATCTTTAACACTAGGTCCAATTGAGATGAGTCCCCATGATCAGGTGAGTTTTGGAGTTGGTACCAGTTCAAGGCATACTTCAACTTTTCCCGATGTGCTGACGTATGATCCGAAACCTGAATTTCTCGGAGTCTTTCCTCAAGAAGAATAAGTTCTGCCTGTAGGTAGAGTAGATTTTGCGCGTTTAATGCACCAAAACGGCGGAAGATGGCCATTTCAGGTTGAAGGTTCATTTGCACAGCGAGCTTCGGATAGCCGACTGGAACCTGACGAATGGGGCTGATGCAGTCATTAGCTAATTCAACATCTCTAAGTTTCTCATGCATTGGATCTGGTATATATGTAGCCGGAGCCTTTGATAATCGGTCCAGGTCAGTGGCTCGGCTACTATTGCTGCTGGTGTTCATATCTTCATTGCAGGATCTCGGGATGCTATTTTGAGACTCGAAGCGCACACTGGGAGATACGCAAGACTTACTACCCGGAGTCTTCCCCGGCGTAGCAATAAAGTCATTGCGAGTGGGAAGTAGGACAGCCGCAACTCCCATGCATTCTCTTATGTTCTCAAATGTATCAAGGGCCGGAATGACGTAGCCATCACCCAATGCATCCGTTGCCACTATATGGCCATAGAGCTCTGGAGCGGCATGATGCACCACCCATGCACCGGAATCTCCGTCATTTACTAAATTCGAGCTTGTCAGTCATATTGCATTACGATCTAAAATGTACCGAGACTCACTAATACCGTAGCTTAACTCTAAAGAATATGCGTCAACAAAACTCTTACTTTGTGCGATCCAGATGCGTGCAGGAAGACTAGACATTTCACCATGGCGGGTCCCCGAAGTACCGTCAAGAATAATGACAGTATCGGACACGCCACTGTAGAACCTTGGTTTCTCAGCTGCAAGGATGTCATGTGAAGAGTTCAACATTTCTGCGGCTTTACCAGCGTTGTGTGCTTGATTTGGTCGCGGGGAAGCTGTGGTAAACAAAGCCCAGTCATACAAGGGTGTTGCACGCCCAGCGCTAACTCCTGGTAATTGACTATGATCTAAGATATGACCAACTGTGTGTTTTTCGTGCCAATATGTGCTTGTGACGCTTGCATCGGTACTCGAGGAAGCGAAGAGAGCCGTACTCGCGGTAGGCCATTCAGAATGTTGGAGCAGTTCTTGGACTGCATGACCGGCTGTGATTCCATATAGCTGTGAATCACCTTGCAAATCAATAATCTTGATTATACCACCAAATGTGGCCTTGCGCGTTAGAGTTTGACCAGACGAGGCCTGACTAGCCCTCAGCACAATCGGAAAACCACAGTATGTCGCGGAGCTTTGCGGAACAGGACAGCACAGACCCACGTCAACGACGCTGCAACGTAGAGCTGGATCTCTTGCAATGAATATGGGAGGAATATTTGGAACACCGATGTATCCAGGATTGAGGAGTGGCGCAATGCTGGCTGATCCGAAGAATGCGCGGATGCTATCTTCCAGCTCCGGTTTCCCAAAGACGAGTAAGCAAAAACGAGCGTTTTCTTGGGTGTTCCCAACAACTGCCAACCGCATTATCATAGTACAAGACGGATCATATCCCAGTTCTGTGATACTTCGGCAGAGGAGGCCCTCTATAGTCGGGCTGATGCTTTCATAATGCCTAAGCGCTTCTTCGTTGCCACCTGTTCTGAACAAGAATAGGTCTGTCCCGGGTATCCGACGCCTGTTACTTTCGCTAGGAGGACTTGTTCGGCTCGCATACGATGCAGTTGTATTACTGCTAGACTCGGCCGTTGAATTATATGCTGAGTCTACAACGGAACCATTATCGGTATATTTTCGTGGTGCGGTGGTACCAGGGTGAGGTACAGGAGATTCAAGAGGTTGCAAAGACATAGCCTTGCCGGTACTAGTATGTGGGATGTGATCATGAATGGGCTTCATGCTTATATCCTAGATATCATCTTAGATCTCGTTACTTCAGAATGGTAATCGATTTGATATCGCAAGAGGGTGAGATCGCATTTCTAGGGTGACAAAAAGACGAGTAGTTCAGCAAAGTTGGAAAGAAAGCTGAATAGTATGGCAGCAGAGATGATGCGTGCGAAGGCGTTTTTCCGGTGAGAATGCCTGCAGCAGTTATGCATTGATACCTGACCAACAATCATCTGTCCAATCACCCCTTTGGGTATACATTTCCGGGTGGGTTATTGGTCAGCCTCGTGTGGCTGCAGCACTAATGAGTCAGAAGCTCGTGTTCCAGTCGCCATGATAGAGAAGCTTTTGAGGGCACAAACGTCCTGTTGTACTTAACAAATTTTCTTCTTCTTGATCAATTGAATGTCGCACATCTCTTCGATTTGTTGTGTTACTCCACTATTGGAACTATTTCCTTTAGACGATGCCTCCGAGGGCACTCAAAAAAAGGTTTGCCAAGCTGTCTGGATATGGCAGCTTTGCCAGGATTGTGAAACAAGTGAAATGTGCGCCGGATATGCTTGCCCTTGGGAACGACATCTATCGTTAAGTTATTTCCTCGATTTTTACAAACAAATAACATCTTGGAACTGCCCAGAGCAAGCATATCGAAGCCCACCTGCCCTCAGAGACCATAACGACCTGCTGAATATTGTTCGATTAATAAGAGATAATCCGAGTGTTTCCAAAAAGGCGCTGATGGCAGAGCATTTCCAGAATTCGAGTGGGGTATCGCCTAATATGATTGATCAACTACGAGCATTTGATTTAGCTATAAGGGTTTTGACAATGGCGAGATGCTCCTCAACAACTTCTCCTCTGGTACATTGGAAACACTCTCTCAAGCCGGTTGTTTGGCGACCTAGTGATTCGGCGCTGAATTTTATGTCATCAGCGGTAGCCCATGAAGGAAGCCCGCTAATACTTAATGATGAAAGACTACGTTTCAGGGATATGGCAGCGGATTGCTTAGAAAATGTTCATGGCCTGAAACTCGTGGGAACGGACGATATCCGCATGCATCTTTTCTTGGATGGCACAGAAAGTGTTTTATTCGTCTACCATTACGCCTCTTTCTTAAAAGAATACCTAAAAATGACTAGGAGTAATGATTCTTCTGTTCCGTGAGTTATTTCAGACTGGTAAAAGTAGCCCTTCTGACGCCTTAGAGGGAACTATTCCCGCGACAACTTGCTCTCGAAACTCTTCATTCAATTCAGTGCATTTTATTTCCTTTCTACCATGCGTCAATTAGAAGTTTGGTTGAAGTAAAGGGATGGGATCCAGAGTGCATCGCAGCTGACTTTATAAGTTACTGCCCGGAAGATGAAGACCTCCATTATTGTTATTGGGGTAGCCGCTGTCTAGCTCTAGCGGAACGGATTAGTCAACCAAGGCCAATTAACCACAGCAAGATGTGGGACTGGTTGAGAAAAAGAAGCGGCGCGGAGTTTCTAATGCTGCTCACCGCAATTGGGGTCACGTTTGGTACTTTGCTAGGGTTCGGTGCATTAGTCATTGGTGTGCTTCAAATACGATTAAAAGGTTAAATAGGTGTGGAAGCGAGCAGAGGAAGCGGAGTGAAAGGGTTGATTCTATAGAAGGAGAGCTAAGTAGAAGCTATATATAGAAGGGCCCGAGCTTCTAGGGCTCCAGTTCCGTTTTAAGGAGCGGAAGACTTGAGGCTCCGGTTCCGAAAGTAACGCTCTTAAAGGACTGAGCTTTCTAAGAGAGTAGGAAGCGCAGTCGTCAGTAAGAAGCGCACCAGAATCAGTGTCGCGCGCTGCGCTTGGGCGCGACACCATCTCCTAACAAGCAAAATAAAAATACATTGACTCATGTATTCATACATTTCATACTTCACTAACTCAGATCTAACAACAACGTAAAATACATCCCTCCCTCACCCCTCAATCCCTAAATGATCCACCTCATGCTTCGTCTTGCCCTCCACCAAACGTCCCTGACGTTGCTCCTGTGCTATCTCCCTCCCTTTAGCGTGCCTGCTACCCTGCGACGCAGCACCTTGCGCGTAGGCGTTTGCGTTGCCGGAGGCGAGACCCGATGCTGCAGCTGAAAGCATATTAATAAAAGATACCTAGGATGGGATATACAGATCTAAGCTAAACTGGAAGAGAACGTTTACTTCGCGGGCTTTCTTTTGGTAATTTTTTTTCCAGAGACGAAAATCGGACCGCGGAGACGGTATCCGAGTAATAGTAAAATGTGCAACTGGTCTTACTTACCCCGATCATTCCTCTCCTCGATGCTATGCGAGGAACCATCTGGGTTATGGTGCGTGGCTTTCTTAGACGAAGAGCTCAGGGCGCCGCTTAGGGCGCCGAAGAGATTGAGATTGAGGCCGGCCTTGGAGAACAACGTCAGTTCAAAGTAACCAAAGCTTTTGCAACTGGAATCAGATCTGTAACCGGAAAGAGGATAGATGGTATGGGAGGAATTGGGTGGAATTGGGTCGGATTGAAACAAGGTAAGGGAAGGGTGCGGTGTTGGAGTAAGAGATGGAAAAAGGCATCGCGTACAGAGGCACTAGCTTTAGAATGATGTTCATGAGTCTCTATATCCTGAGCACGCTGCTGCTGCTGCTGTGCGGCCAATTGCTGCTGCTGTGCTTCTTTCTTGGAGAGCGCGCGGGACATGTTTCCAAAAAATTGAACAACGTAATCAAATGCAGTACAAATTATTTGGTAAAGTGAGGATGCGCTAGACAGGTACTCTGAGGAAGCTAAGGGTCTAAATGTCTCCGTCGCGGGACGGTACCTCGCAGATGTATATATTTGCCGTGCGGTAGTGCGCGCTGACGTATGATGTCATGAGCGTTGGCTGGCTGCTGGGAACACGAAAGGTGCAAGCGAACCGGTTTTTCGAGCGTTGTTGCTGCATCCCGGCGGCGATCTTGGACCCTTTGAGGGAGCGCGACATGGGCCTACCGCTTCTTTATCCCGGTTGATAATAATCCCAACGTCGAGTGTCCGGCAACGGTCATCAGTGTAAGAGTACCTCGAGTAAGTTGTCCCAAAAGCCTAGATCGTACACGTTCTCGACGGCGCCAAGATCCCACACTCGTTCGAAGCTCTCTTTATCAGAAACGGATTGGATGCGTGCGGGGAGATTGGCGGGCGGCTGCCCATTGGTGGTGCGCACGAGGATGTGTCTGCTTTCGAGCGGCCAGGTGGTGGGTGGTTCTTCGTCTTCGGGTGGTGTTTCCGGGGGTGTCAGTACTGGGGTTCCCGAGCCGGAGGATGGCGTCGATGTAAGGTTCACCGGCTCCTTGGATCGGTAGTCTCGCATTGTTTCTTCTTTACGCTTTCCGAGGAAGACGGAGCCATCTGCGATTTCATCGCGCCAGTCGGCCCATTTGGAGCTCTCGTTCGTCGTCATGCCGGCGTAGAGAATCCAGATTTGGTAGCAGAGTAAACCAAAGGGTAAGGGCCAGGTTAGCAGGGCAAGAAGGCCTACGCCAGCACCAGAGGCGCCTCCTACATCCAGGTAGATGCTGACATACGTAAGGAAGTAGTGCAGTTTCATGTCGAAGTAGGTCCCCCAGGTGGCGTCGCCCCGAGATGCTGGCTTGTATCTATACCAGTGCTCGTACCTGGCATACTGCTTATGCACTTGCGGACTGAGCGCAATGTAAGCAAGGTAGGCGCCGTATGAGAGAAGGACGGTTGTCGACCAAAGAAGGGCTAGAAACCACTTGTAGTTACCGCGCCCAAGACAGTTATTCACCCAGACACAGTGGTGGTCCGCGCGAGAGACACAACTTTTGCATATGCTGCAATGCTTGCTGCGCGCCGGCTTGAGGAACTTACACGATCGGCAATGATTACCGGGGTAGAAGATAATCCTGTCGTAAGGATAATGTCGCATCTGCGCGGCATGATTGAGTTCGGTGATCAGGGTCTCGGAGTTCCTTTTCGCGCTCAGATACGTGAACAGATACGGTTGCGGTAGAAGGAGCGGAATGATGAGTTTGTGGCGTGCCGCAAGGAGGCTCCAGACAGCAGGCAGGAAAAGCCCGGCAGAAATGGTGACAAGGCCAAGGAAGAAAATGATGACAACGGGATGCTTCTCATTCATCAGATAGTGGCCCAAGCGGGCACCGCCGCTGGTGATGCGGCCACCGGTGAGCTTCACATCGAGTTTGCGAAGCCCCGACGGGATGTAGTACACAAGCAATCGATGGAGGAACCTAATGGGGGTGTTTCTGCGGGCTCAGTACGAGGCTGACAACGGCGTAAAGGTGGACGGTACCTAAAGGCCGGGAGGCGACCAAAGAATGCGATGAAAGTCAAAGCGGATATAGTAACGATAATGATAACAATGGCGCGTATGAGAGCCATGATGACGGTTGATCAGTGTGTGAGCATGGCGGGGTATGGCTGGTGAGATGGCAGTGAATGGCCTGTTTTCGTCCAGCTGAGAGAGAAGATGTCTCTTGTGAAGCCCTTTGCTGTTGCTGTAGGCAGCTACCGATCGGGGCTCCGGTGCCAAGAATGCGTTCGCTGTGGGCGAAACTATTGAGGTCGTAAAACCAGTTGGCCGCGGCTGCCAAGCCTGGCGGGACCTCCCAGTCTAGTTTCCCCGCGTGAACGCGCGCCAGCGCGTCAACGTCTCGAACTCCACCGCCGAGGCCCACCTTCGATCGCAAGAACTATACGTTGGCCGCAATGGCTGCGCATGTCGTATTCGAAAATGTAGCCGAAGATGCAGGCGTCGCTGGCCAGCTTTTCGCTGGATTGAAGTTCTGGGTTGCACAACGAGTGCCTCATCGCTCTCACTTATTGCAAGATATCAGAAACAACGGTGGCGTGGTAACCTTGCTGGAGAAACAGGCTGACTACAAAATCGCGGACCCATTCAGAAAGGATTGTCCGCCCGGCACGATATCGTACAAGTTCATCGACGAATCTGTCAAACACGGCGTCCTTAAAGACCCCACTAGCTATGTAATAGGACAGCGGGTGGAAGAGTCGCGCGAAGTAGGCTCCCTGACGAAGTCGGCCAAGTCCGGGAGGACGAAATACACTGCAGAAGAGGACAAGATATTATACAAATGGGTGCGCGACCACGAAGGCAGAGGCGATTTGGCTGGTGGAAACAAGATGTACAAGGAGCTGGAGCAGAAGGTGTGTATTTTCCTTTGGCGCCTTTCATGCGCATGCTGATTACAGTAGTACCCACAGCACCCGTGGCAGTCGTGGCGCGATCGCTATCTCAAGCAGCTGCAGCATCGAACCCCGTCGGCCTTCAACATCCCTGACAATGCGCCTCCGTCTCCCCCTTCCGATGCACCCTCCGAGCCAGCTAAGGCACCTGCCCAGACGGAACATTCACAGAAGAAGCCAAGCCCTGCCTCCAAACTCAAAGTTGAAAGTTCCGTGGTCGAAGAATTGCAGACCATCGGGAAGCACTTCGATAAGGCCGATTTCCAGGGGATTTATGCTTTCGTCGATACTATAAAAAATATCAAGGGCGAGGATTACACAAAGGCCTGGAATGCGTATGCAGAAAATACATTACGAACAGCAGAGCAGTGGAGGCAGTTCTACGAAAAGATAGTAAAGCCAAAATGGGATAGCGATCCGCCAGAGAAGCGTGCCGAGACGAAACAAAGAGAGGAGGCAAGACTGAAAGGAATCGAGGATATCATTAACACGACATCAAATCAATCAGATACGGATGAAGAAGGCAGCGAAGACAAAATACCGGTCCAATCATGCGAGGAGTCGACGCGGCCCACCACGAAAGGAACGAAGCGAAAGCGGAGCCGGTCCGAGGACGACCGTTTCGATGAGTATCTTGAAACTCGACACAAGGGCAAATCTTCATCCGCATATGTTCTTTTTGCGAGAGGAAACAAATACGAGGTCTGGGATGATCATCCGGATCTGGACTATAGTATGTATATCCCCACCCATTCTCACTCAATTGTGTATCCCCACAAAGCGATCCTTGAGTTAATATATTTGTAGCCGAACTACACATCATGCTTTTGGAGAAATGGAGCGAATTGTCCGCCGATGAAAAGGCACCGTACTACGAACAGCTAGAGACAGCAAATAGTCGCAATGAAGAAGAAATGAATGAAACTGCGGTCAACGTTACCCCTAAATATGTTGCCAAAGCAGATAACAAAGCCCTGAAGCCGATACGAAATGCGGTAGGCATACCCAACCCCTCGGACGACGAAACGGAAGTGGCCCGGCCAGCCAAAAGGCAGAAGAGCGAATCGCCTCTATTTGAGCCTGAAGATGATTTCACCGGAGTCACTCTGGTAGCTCAACAGCAAGCTTTCGAATTATCTTCAGCTATGAATTCGCTCTCTCAAGATTCTGTGATTGGCCTAGCAAGCCCGGCAGCGCCTACGAAGCACCCAGCCCTCCAGACGGCAGACGCAGATGATTCCGATATGGAAGGCCTGGAACCTATAGCTCCCCCAAGAGTCCAACTCGACCCACTTAACTCGGACAAATACCGGCTAGACACCTCTACCCCCCGCGCTCCTCGCCACGCATCACGCGCTTTCGAAACACAGGCCATCATCTCCTCCCCCATGGAAGACGCCCCCCTAAGCGCACTGCCCTTACCAGACCACTTTACGCAGCTGGACTCACTAGACATACTACCTGGCGACGACCGCATCTTGTATTCCTCACCCGGGGGAGAAATGCAATCCAACGCCTCGACGACGCAATCGCTTCAGGAATTCCGCCGCTCCCTGGACGAGGCGCCTCTCAGTTCACCGCCCGACGACACGGAGGATCCGGATCCGCCGCTCGAGGCGAGCGAAGTGGACGTGTTCTTCGAGGAGCAGTGCGCGGACGGGTTCAACAATCAATTCATCGCCTCGGCGCTGAAGCACACAAGATGGAGGCCCTGGCTCGCGATCGAAGTGCTCGAGGCGTGGAGGGCGCAGAAGCCGCTGCCGAACCGGAGGGGGATCTGGAGCAGGGAAGATGACGAAGATTTAGAGAATGGGACGGCGCCGACGCTCGCGAGGCTGGTGAGGAAGCACACGCTGGATGGATGGGGGGGCGTGACGGAGAGGCAAAAGTTCCTGGCTGCCGTGCAGAGGCTGTAGGGGAGAAAGAGTGAAGCCTGTCAAATGGGTTTTCGCTTCGCCTTCCGATGGCCTTTAGACTGGTATGTATTTTAATGCGATGCGAAAAGCAAGAGAGCATCGTAGTCTCTTCCTGTATTCACTCGG
>Ga0247757_10002140_pt1 | contig 10784 bp, 15 predicted proteins | sample UWRJL126311R4_FD_180929 | JGI IMG/M metagenome (GOLD analysis project Ga0247757, IMG submission 180929) | Plant litter microbial communities from Arlington Agricultural Research Station in Wisconsin, United States - UWRJ-L126-311R-4 | ecosystem: Environmental > Terrestrial > Plant litter >...
GGGGGGTGTTTTTTTGTGTGTTGTGGGGGGGGGGGGGTTCTTCTCTCTTTCTCGTGGTCTTTTTCCTCTTTTTCTGCTTTTTCTTGCATTTGCTTTCCCTTTAGACACCCTGAATCGATTTGATGTTCTCTTGTGGTATTTGTACTACTACTTCATGCAGCCGTAATCTCCTTACACAACTCAATGGATTAACATAGAGATACTTCACGGGCCAGGTTCAAATATGTCCATGTTGTAAGATGCTGAACACCTCATAACCGCTTGTAGACGAAGCGGCTCTGTATACGACTCACACTATCACCTAAAACCCCGAATAGCCCTGGATTGGAGGAGCGTGAAAGTTTGCGGAGTGTGGTGCATACGTGGCTGGGGTTTTAAACTTGATGGTCAAGGTAGTGTCCGAGATCTTTACGCTTATGGAACAAATTTACAGTATTTCACAAACCGAAGGCGCTGGAGACATTCGATTCTATGCACAAGGTAGCCTCCTCTTAGAGCCCTTCAACGCTCATTATCAAAACTCATGTTTGGTGTTAATATATGGGCCGAGCTCCACGGCCTGAAACCCATCGCTTCGATACTCAGGGTACTCATCTTCATCCTCTTCAATACAACTACCATTCCAACGGGTGCTCACTATCATGGCTAGCACCATAGTGTTATTAGGAGGCGATGTCAGCGCCTCGATATTTGATTCGAGAAGGTCCCTCGCCCTCTCTTTGACCTCGTCTAGCGTCGGATATCGTTGTGTCGTGAACTCAATGTTGAAGTCGTACGGCGCGGAGCCAGTGCATATGTTATCGAAGAGGTAATCATAATAGACGTCCATCCGCAGACTGTCTGCCTTCTGCAAGTCTACCTCGCAATTTCTGAGCGTGAGCTATGCTTTTCTATGCTGAATGCGGCCCTCCCGAGCGTTATCCTCAACGGGACCTGTCAGGATCACTTCTTCACTGAAACCTATAACGCATTCTTAGGTCAAGGTTCCCATCATACTAGATCTAGACCTTCTCCATACCACCTTCTTCACTGGGGGCATGGTCACGAACATGCATCCTTAGCTTGCCTCTTTTCTACACCAAGCCTCGGGCCGATGATCCCAGAGCGAGTAAGTGAATGCGTTGTACGGGTGCTCGATGCGTGGTCCAAGGCTCATCGACGGTGCGTCCTTGGTGTCTGGCCATATCATTTCGTAGTCCCGCCTTTGTTGGTCAGAAAGCGCGCTGGTGGATTGAAACATGAATGGAAAGGCGTCCTTGAGCAGCGGATTGAGTATATACGACTCGGAAGTCGCCGTGGATGGGGCTCGGAAATAAAGTAGTGTTTGTAGGATTGGCGAGGTAGAGCTAAGGGCGTGCCAAGTTCGGCACACCCTCTGGAATAGAAGGATATCTCGCGGCGGCAGATTAGAGAGAACAAGCTCTAGGAGTTCAAATGTTGCGAGCGTATGCGCGATTACTATAGCCATCATGAAGTTCCTGAGTAAGATTGAGCTATTCTTGTTTTGCTGTATAGTTATGACCACCGAAGGGCGTGGGACAATCACTAGGCTTCTGTACATCACCTCATTGCCGCCTGGGGAAGTTTCAAGAGTCAAACCCCATAAGCGATGAGTCAACGTTTTCGAAGGGTAAAACTCACGAACGGAAGAGGACTGCACGTAATATAGGAATTGGTGGGAGCCCGTTTTTTGCATTCACCCTTGGATATCATGAATCATAAAATTATAAACTGGCTACCGTCCTGTGAACACCAATAGATCCAATCACCAGGCCCAATGTCAGAACAGACCCCATGTGCACTTTTGGATATCAAAACTTCGCTCTAACGTGAGAATGCGCCACCAATAAGAAATGGCTGGCCAAAGCAAGCCTCATGAACACGGGTATGCAGTGTTTGCCGGCGCTTTGCCTCTGCCAAGTGCAGGGCCTTGAGCTACCATCAGCACCTCTCTTAACCTAGCTTCAGCCTGGGTGAGATCTTGGTGTGGACTGGACTCCACATCGGATGATCGAGGCCATGGCAGCCATGAGGTAATGGACGATAGGGTATTCGGCCGTGTACGAAGACTACTGGGATAGGTAAGAGACTTGTTGCGGTGGTGAGAATGAGCTGGTTTTGGGATGGCTGTGTGAGGACGTGGGGACGGTTTGCAACCCAAATCCGCGGGTATGTCTTTGATTGTGGACGACGTATCCAGGGACAAATATTTTGACGCTTGAGGTAAGGGAACAGTGATGACAGGGTGATGTTCGGAAGAAGCATGGACTGCCCAAGCGGTGTTTCGATGCCTCTGGGATCCTCCTTGAGAAGTAGAATCTGTTTTGGGTACAGAATCCAGTGAGGCCTCCGTGGCTTTCCTCCTCCCACTGCCTCCACTGATGACGCTCTTGAGGCTCCCATACGCAGACTGACTTCTCCTTTTACTACTGCCCGTACCTCGCGATTCCCCAGCTAGTCGCTCACTGGAGCTACTCGCCTCAGGCACTGCTGTCAATGTGTTCTCTACCGCAGTCCATCCCTGGCCGACGCGTGATATACGACCTCTTCCGACCAGGGAGCCGACGCCCGCAGCCCAGCCAGGGCCGACACCGGTGATTTCACCTTGAGGTGGAAGATGGGCATCATACTCGTCGGCCAGGCTCAATCTGCTCCTCGCACATATCTCGGCAATGGCGTCAATGGCGTCTCTAATCTCAGGGTCGACGGCACGTAGGATGGCGGAGAAGGAAAAATCGTCGATGGAGGGCAGGCGTGCAGAGCGACCTGGCAGACCGGTCGACAGCGCCGAAGGGACCTGGTGGTTCATATTAGAGTAGCGAGGGGTGGTGAGGCCCGACGAGTGGCGCGAGTGGTGGCGCGAGCCCGAGTAGGTACGCACGACGACGGGCTGGCTCGACACGGTGGTCCGGCTGGAGGTCGATTTTGCAGGCTTTGATCTGGTGTCGGACAGGGCGTGCGACTGGAAGGCAGGAGCATTGAGTGCGCGCAGGGCGGCCGACTGCGTGGGCGGCAGTGTGTTGGTCAGCGTGGTCGTCGCACTCGGCACTGAGCTTGTGCTTGCTGCGAGGTCTGAGGGCGGATCTTGTGTGTCGGACGCGGGGGCATGGGCGATGACGACGGGCAGAGAGCACTCGGGCGGGCCGTTTGCGGCCCACAGCGTCGACAGCACGCCCAGAGAGACAGACTGCCTGGTGGTGGTGGCGGGCGTTACTGTGGGCGGCGGCGGCAGCAAGGCAGCAGACGGCGACGGCGACGAGAGGGAGAGGGCAGATGCAGCTGGATCTGGGGCTGGCTGCAGGCTGCTCGCGGGCGGCGACGGCGGTGCAGGGTTGGGCATGACGGAGTCTGGGTCCATCAGAGCTGCAGGTCAATACTGCATCGCAGCTCTGCACACATTGAGTCTTGTGGACGTGGGCTGTCGTGACGGGCCATGGGCTATTGGGGGGGAGGGAGGGGCTGCTCCACAATGCACCACAAGCTGGCGTGCCCACGTCCGCCTTGGCAACCGACTCGGAGAATTTTGAGACGTTGGAGTGCTCCCCTCCACAACGTCTATAAGACTAGATCCGCTGCAGCTCGCTGCTCAACCACGACGCGAAGCCCCCAGGCAGCTCGTCCACGATCTGCATCTCCGCCTTGACGTTGAGCATCAGCATGCGCTGCAGCTCCACCCGCCAGCCTGCTTCGCTCCCGTCCTCGCGGCAAGCCTCCCATGCCAGCATCTGGTGCGCCTTCCTTCGATCTCTGTCCGTCAGTTTCATGACACCTTGCATATCGCATAGTGCAGCCGTTGCCGTACCACCCTCGCTTCCCGCTTTTCGGCTGAAGTGCTGGCTCTGCACACCGAGCCACTGCAGCTTGGACAAGCCTAAGCCGGGTGTATCCGCCCGTGCAACCTCTTCGTGCGCGAGCCTGCATGAGCCGTATTTGTACGTGGACAAGATCGCTATCCCATCTGGGTCCCAGTCGACCAGTCCAAGCACGGGAATATGGCCATGGTCGCTCGTCAGCCGCCCCAGGAACCTCCTCGATGCAATATCGGGGTAGCCCTTCGCCTGCAAACGTAAGCCAAAGCTTCCAGAAAGGGGATACACGGACAGTGAGTACCAGTCCGTGCTGGCTGAGCACTCTCCAATGCGTTGAGCTTAGTAGAGAGCGGAACGTCGCCTGTGCCACTGTTAGCTGGCCAACATCATCTGCGTCATGGGACTGGCCTCTTTTTCGATGATCACAACCCACCGAATCAAGGAGACATCCAGCTGGTCGCAGTCCTCCATTCGAGGCACCATGATTCCCTGACATTCTTATCAACCCGAACGTGGGGCAGATGCATAGCACATACGTCTGGTTCCATTAAGCCGTGCACCGATGACGTTCCGTCGGTTCTTCTAAGCACGAAATTGCCCGCAAGTAAGCCTTTCGATGCCGCAGCCTAGACTATGAGTTTCGGGTTGCAGGCTGTGGAAGCTAGTGACTTGCCACATTTAAGGCTGACCTGGATACCCCAAGAGTACATGCTATGTCGTCGACATGGCGGTCCACTACCGACTGCTTGCCAAACAAAGTAGGGTGCCTATAGTATACATCCCTGCGACCGTCAATGTATGGGTAGCCATGCGAGCGCGGCGGGCGTACCGCTTCGTCATGGTCGAATTATCAATAAGACAGTTATGTATCAACTCTAGGATGCGCACGACAACAGCTGGACACCTGTCAACTGGGTCAGATTGGTAAGAATGCTCTTACTGAATCGCCACGCATCCTGTACGCTGTTTCCCGGGTAGCAGAGCTCTTGTGTCCTTTCAAATGGGGGTTGCCTTCCCTGGTTAGGAACCAAATAGTGCCGACGACTGACTCCTGAACGGCTTTTGAGTTTGATCGTAAGTTGCCCACTGTGGGCGACTAGGCCGTCAATCACCCTACCTAGTATTCCTTCGATTTGCTCAATGAGGCGAAGTCTGCATGTATTAGGGCGTTGAATCGGCTGCGTTTTGTGGAAAGCTACCTGTCCGGCGATGCCTCGCGAACCGTATGTTCAAACAGTGGAAGCGCATCGGATTCGTCAAAGAACCCATGGAGGATTTCGTTGTCAACGTCCTGTAATGGGTGCCAGGACTGGTTCAAGTGTACAAGGTGTTGCGACTCCCAAGAGCCAGACAATAGCTCATCGGCCTCAACATCCTTATGCGTAGCCTCGTCCATGATGGACATCGACGATCGAGGCTGGCCGTTTGTGAAGAGTGCAATTCGTAGTTCAACGTTTTGCATATGTGCACTTGCATGGTATTTCGACGCCGGTGGCAGGTGCGCCCTAGGCTCAGGTTGTGCCTGCCTTCCTGGTGTATTCGTCGTGCATTCATGACTTGATCCCTCGATTACTCACTTGGAGAGAAGAGAAAATGGTCGGAAGGCTGATGCAATACGTAACTATGCAATGCTGTGTTCAATGTTGCTTGACACTGGCGACGCGCTTTGCCGCAGTTGGAAAGTAGCATACGATTTGTGGATTGGTTGCGGCATTCAACGAAACGCCGCCCGCCAACCGCGCCAAGCAGGCACGCGCCACCTCGACGCGTCGTCGCGCCCCAAAGTCGCGCTTTCGCTGTCCCGCGTTCCCACCGTATCCTCTCCAACCCATGGTCGAGGTCGTATAGTTGTTATCCTGCGTACATTGACCTTCGAATCTCCAACTCCCTTAGCAACGCAGAACATGGAGGCTCTAGTTGCTATGCCCCTCACGTCTCCTCAGAAGCGCGTCCGTGACCATGACGATGGCGAGCCATGTACTCCGACGCCGCACAGTTCCGTGACTTTGACCGCATCCACACCTTTAACCGTACCCTCATCGGTGGCTACACCATCCCCACTGAGGCAGGCTACAATTAAACCATCCTCTCCTTCGGACAGCAGCCATCTCGCTGCCGATCACCTCATTGCCCCAGCTCAGTCCGCGTCTACATCAGGACTGCAACCCGCAAAGAGGAGGAAACTAACAGAGGAAGAAAAGGAAGAGCAGCGCCTCGAAAAGGAGGCCAGAGCCAAGGCAAAGGCCGAGAAGAAAACGCTGAAGGAGGTGGAAGACAAGCTCAAGGCAGAGCAGAAGGCACAGAAAGATGAGGAGAGACGAAAGAAGACTGAGGAAAAGGAGCAAAAGAAGCGTGCAAGAGAACTAAAGCAGCAGCAAGAAGAAGAGGATAAGCGTCGGAAAGAAAGGGTAAGCCAAGAGTGAGCTCTGCCTCACACCATTCCATACTGATGGTAATACAGTCGCAAATGAGGCTGAATGTTTTCTTCACGAAGCCAAAGACTACGATAGAGACACTAGGAGATATTGCGGTAGATTTCGTCCAGGACGTCCCCTCTTGCCCAGCATCTTTAACCGCCCCATCGGTAACGAAAGGTGCTGACCCAACCCTCCAATCACCACAGAAGAACATCATGAGGCATGCAGATTCAGACTATGGCCGCTACTTTCTGCCTTTCTCTCTACCTCCTCATGCTGTTTTGGCACCCAGTAACGCGCTTTTGAATCATGAGGATCTGGTGGCGGCACGGACACGGCTTGACAGGCTTATAGCGCGGCAGGATGTTGAAAAGGAACATATATCCATAGAATCGCTCCGTTCCGGTTTTCCTAAGCGACGCCGTGGCATTGGCATGAAGTCAATCACGGAGATTGTTAGCCACCTCAATGGCTCTGCTAGTAGACCCATTGACCTGACCGAGAATCACGACGAGGAGCCTCTCGGTTCGCTCAAGAAAATCCCAATGAAGTACCTTCACTTCAGTGAGGATGTCCGTCCCCCATATTACGGAACGTACACAAAGATCCACGCTCCTGAGAAGGAACGGAAGCTTGCCCGAAATCCTACCTGCCGCGGCCTCTCTGACTTGAACTACGATTACGATTCCGAAGCAGAGTGGGAGGAGCCGGAAGAGGGTGAGGATCTCGATTCGGAGAATGAGGACGATCTCGAAGAAGAGGGCGACGAGGACATGGACGGCTTCTTGGACGACGAAGATGACCCCCACGTCAAACGAAGACATTTGAATGGTGACCAAGAGCCTGTTAGTACCGGTCTTTGTTGGGAGGATACGCATGGGATATCCCGGCTGAACGACGGCTCTGGCGCTATATCGACTGAGTTCAAAGAGTACAGGATTGGATTTTTGCTGGGTAGGTTCTTGCCCCGACAATGGTTGCAGTTGGAGATAATGCTCTCCGAGAACTACGTAGTCCTGAGGCGATGGGCCACTAACTGGACGCAGATGCCCAACCCCGATCTATCGATCCCTTTTCGACTGCCTACTGGGTTTCGGAGGCTTCCCATGTTCAAATGGCCAGCCAGGTAACCATCGGTGGCGGACAGTTTACCGGGACCATGAACCCGCCACGCTTACCTCTCACTAGTCGTCCTGTAAACGGACTGCTGAACACGATCAGTTCGACTCAAGATGCACTTGCAGGCACTGCAGCGAAAGCTGCGAAGCCCAAGCGAATGATCTCTGCAGATCAAATGGCAGCATTCAAAGCAGAAATCCAAGGTCAAGATCTCACCAAGATCGGCATGATTGAAGCGTTGAAGAAGAAGTTTCCAAAAGTACCCAAGGACGCCATTACCAACACCCTGACGGCTGTTGCTAAGCGAGTTGGTCCATCGGAGAAAGAGAAGCGGTGGATTTTGCTGAATTGAGTGATTTCGTCTATCATCGGCTCATGTTCACCATACGACACATGGTAACGGCGGTGAAGCCGCTTCGGATACAGCGAGTATAAACGGTCCATGTATAAACAGGTTATACAATTTAGAGGTGCAGTGGGTAACATACCATTGTAAAGCGTATGGCCAGCCTTCCATCTTTAGCGCAGGGTTTGAGCAAGGGGTTTCTCGGTGGGGGATCTTGTAGCGGTCACGGACTGTAAAGTAGTATGCCTGTCTGTTGAATGCATTCGCTCACGCTTCCCGCCGACGACAAGGCATTTGGGTGTGCATGACGTGTGCCAGAGATGGTGTGGCGGCATTCAACGGTTGCTGCATGTCTCAAACCAATCCCGGCAGATGCATCGTCACCTGGGCCCCCGTTATCTCATAACGTAGCATACGCAGAGGCGGAGGTGCATCCAGGCGTTAACGACAGCTGCGGTGTAATATCAGCCAGACGGAGCCCCGGGTCACAGGCCAATGGCCGGCTTTTGGTAGACGCTTCGCACAGTCTATTTCGGGACATGGCTGCGTCGTCTGCCAATCGCTTGGCTGCACCCGACAGCCCTCCCCTGCAATGGCCCGGATCAACCTTTTTCCGTTTCCATCCCGTCTTCTGCAAGCGCCCACGCCAACCCAACGGTGGGGAATCGTCCACCACAAGGCCGCAGCAGGCGCCGAACAACAGCCTCTTCACTCGAATGCGGCTCTAGCTCAGCACCAAACGGCGATCCCTAGGGTCCATCCCACGGGTAAGAATAGTAGCACTGTCGTCTTACTGGCTGTCCCACTACTGGCGAATCTTAGCCAATGAGCCGAGCACCATGGGGAGACCTACAAAGACACCCTTCCTCCGGCTGCCATGCCGCCCTCGCAGCTGTCATTCCTGGAGACTCGGCCATACCAAGCCTGTGAAACGGCTCGACTTCATCTTCTTTCACCACCTTGCTCGCTGGACTCGAGCCCCTTCTTTCCCTTGGCCATGTCGTCGCTGACCGTCTATCTTGTTGCTGCATCGGTGCTGTTCGCTCAGTCATCGGTCGCCTTCAACTGTTCGATACCACCCATCTACGTCGATATCCACAGGAGAGCTGTACATGGTACAAAGGTCTTCCAGTATGGCTCTTTTATCGGTGTGGGAACGCCAGCACAAAATCACAGTCTTTGGCCATCCTTGTCGCAGAACCAAACTTCTTTTGGCTCGTCCATATACTGTGGAGACGGGAATAGTTCACTAAGAAACTGCAATGCTTCTACCGGAGGCTTCTACGATTCAAAAGACTCAGTAACGTGAGCTACCATTCCCCACGAGGCCGTGATCATATGCTCATAGATGGCATAGTTTTTCTGAGAGCAAAAGCTACCAGACCCTAGACATTGGACGCAACAACTCCGCCAAAGGCTACTTCGGCCAGGATACACTCCGCTTGTACACCCACTACTTCGAGACGGACGGTGCATCGCAGACGCTCCTGGAGAACTCCACCATTCAAGTCATCGATCAAGGTTAACGGCCCCTGGGGTAGTCGGTATCGGTCTCTCATCCACCGTACTCCGTGATCTTGCAGCTCGCAACCAGATCTGTGGCAAGACCTATTCAATCTACCTTGGGCAAGGTTATGAACGCGCGGGCGGTGTCATAAATGGAAGTAACGTTTTTGGCGGCTACGATGCAGGCCGCTTCGTCGAACCTGTGCATAAATACTCCATGAACCCTGCCGGCGTCAATCCAATGAGCGTTCGTGTTAAAGACATTATCATCACCGATACTAAGAACCCCACCACTAATGTCTCTCTTTTTGACAATACTAAGTTCCCGTCAATGTCCTCACGTCCGGCTAGCTTTGAAGCACAGATTACAACCGATCAGTTTCCCCTGTCACTTCCTTACGACATCACACAGAACTTCATCTCGCACCTCGGCGCCGAGCAGGACAATACATGGGGAGATAATTCGCTCAAGCTCAAGAACCATTTCAACGGCACTCTGTCAATCATTCTCGAGGACGGCTTCACTGTCACACTTCCGCCCGAAGTGCTCATGAACGCTTCTAATATCACACCCGTGCAGAATCGTGTCAAAGACTCTAAGGCTCCATTTTATCTCTCCGCCGCTTTCCTTGGCCAAGTATACCTTATGGCCGACTTTGAAACGCAGAATTTTTTCCTTGCCCCCGCCGTCCAGAAAAATAACATGGTTATGCCAACGCCGTTTTGCCCCAAAACCACACCAACAGCGTACCAGCGACCGAAGCAAGGTCCGTGGCTTAAGAAAGGGCTCATAGGTGCTGTAGTCGGTGGTGTGTTGGGCGGTATAGGGATCGGGATCTGTGCGTACTGCTTCGTAGCGAGCTGCCGGAGGAGGGTCGTAGAGAGGCGGGCGGAGAAGCTGGCAGAGGAAGGAAGGAAGGCAAAGATGGCACAATTCGAGGTCGAAGACGCTCCCGAGTTTGATCCGCCACCAAAGAGCGCCACGCCCTTCTTTTGGAAGAGGACATCATGAGAAGATGGGGGTGGTATCATGCAACGTATCACCTTGATGAGTTTGTGTTCCTTATTATACCCAAGCTGAAGTACAGCCCGTTCTATTTCACTCGTATATATTTTACCTATATTATAATTAGCAAAAGCAATTGCTCTCTTCATCATGTATTTTTTGATATCGCGCGTGCACTGACCGACGCATCCAATTCATCTTACGTCTGTCCTCGTGCGCTTGCTTTGTTTTTATAAAGCCTTGATCAACATTTACGCTTCCAATATCTGCAGCGAATGTCCACAAAAACACAGGTAAGATCTGTTGTGCAGCCTTAGCACATGTACGGAAGACTTGGCCGGCATGCGTGCCGTATCTCGTATCAAAACTGTAGCCTACGGAGTGTCGTGCTTACCGATCGTCTCAGCCACCTCAGTGAGTATGTTTACTCTTCATCCAAACCAATGCTGCTAGAGATAGATAAACCAATTCTTAGTCCTAATGTAATAACTCCATCCAAAGCTGGAGAAATGGGCATGCCTCAACGGCGGCCAGTGGCAGTTAGTTTTACCGCCTGGCACACGTCCATGTAACAAACACGC
>Ga0247757_10002141_pt1 | contig 10780 bp, 13 predicted proteins | sample UWRJL126311R4_FD_180929 | JGI IMG/M metagenome (GOLD analysis project Ga0247757, IMG submission 180929) | Plant litter microbial communities from Arlington Agricultural Research Station in Wisconsin, United States - UWRJ-L126-311R-4 | ecosystem: Environmental > Terrestrial > Plant litter >...
TCGTTATTTCTCTTGTTTCGGGAACCATAGACGGTAGGAAACTGCTCAATTACGTCAGGGGAAGAACGAGGAGAGGTCCTGGTCTCGAAGGGACAGAAACGAAAGATAAGCTACGGAAAAGATAAAGTCAATAAGAGTTCATAGTAAAGAAGCCTGATGAGTGTTGAAGAATAATGCCCCAGCCGGGAAGGAAAGGCATTGGTCGTATAATAGATGATGATGCCGACGATGACTGTTTATTTGAAGGCAAGTGGTTGAGGCGCTTAGCTTCTTCTTATTGCCCGAACCGGTGGCAAACACCTAACCTCCCGTCCCGTATAATTCAAATCATCACGTTCATATGAAACAGTCCAAGTAATCGCCCTAGATCTATTATATGTGATGTAAGATCGAGAATTATTAAGATCCTATTCAACTCTGGATTATGGTGAATTGCCTTGATGTGGTATTACCACCAGAGAGTGATCGTTTTATACTAGTTGTTATACTTGTTCAGCTGCCCAGTATACATATAAGGGCTAATGCATAAATTGAATAGGCCATAGTGTATGCACTCTAATTCTCTCATTTTCTAGCTGTACGTGCATTCGCTATAGAGGAACGTTGCATACCTTTTAACGTAGCAGTTGGCTGACTTCGGAGTAGACATCGTAAAACGGATCGGCGACGCGGATAAAAGGCCTGAGTGGGTTAGTGGTAGTAGTCAGGTAGTCTGAGTCGATAGAAGTTTCAATTGAATAGTCAAGGCAGCATGGCCGGAGCATTACCGTCAACCAGGCCTGTCGCACTCGTTGTGGTCATGTGATGGCACGAGTGAAGTCGCATTGCGTCGCGCGTGTCTTAACACGCTTAAGCAGGGCTGAGATCAGGCGATGCCCATCGCGGCCACAGAAAAGAGTACCGAGTGGCCTTGGCTCAAATAATAAGGATTATCTTGGATGGTGAGTTGCAAACTAGGAATATGTGATGATGCAGGAGAGGGGCATACGAGAGATGAATGAGGAAGGCGGTTGAGCAGCTTGGCGGACCCCATCCAAACGCTAACCCTGCTAAATCACACCACAATTCTCGAGCATGCACATCCGCATTCGGCTGTTCTTAACACGTTGGACCTGAGTATGTGTGACTGGACATGGGCTCTATCGAAATCATGCAATGACCTGATCCTGACCATTTGCATGCCTCCTAGTTTCTATGCAGTAACTGATTAAACATCTGACGTAGGGACGACAGCAATAAATCTAAGGACCCAATCATACGCAATAAATATATTGAAAGTAGGAGGATTCAGGTGGATTACGGTAGTACATGGCCCCATGGCCCACTATGCCGCGGTCGGCACTATGTCGGTCAACCATGGTAGTAAGCACAACAGGGTTTACCAGCTAGGGTGAGACTTGAAATTCTGCTGTTGTAGGACGACCGAAAATTTGCAATAATAAAATGCACATAGTAGATCGATTTGAAAAGTGGCCATGGTCTTCTCCAGTCCTTGACTCTAGCCTTGTTGACCCTAACTGCTGGGAACTGCAGTCATACAGCACACAGTCTTAGTAGCAAGAGCAAGCCTTGAATATTGCCGGGGTTATGTCAGAGTCTGACGATGTGGGCTACTTCTCCGGCGCGACAAACGCATGTAATCTTCCCACCACAAGACTGACATACGCTTAGTTCCCAGAAGCAGGAAAGAGGGACAACTAGGCAGCACAAAATCAGGCAATGCGTCGATACTCCACTTTTTAGCGGTGCGAATGAAGACTCTGAAAAGTCGAACAGCTGCAGGATTCGAGCGTGGGCCTGATATAAATACCAGCTCTATCGCCACCTATACCTTTTATCACGCAAGCCATCAACTTCTGCTCTGATCAGTCACTTATCATCTCAAGCCATTCGCAATCATGCAGTTCACCGTTATCCTCTTCTCCCTTCTCACCGCCACGGCGTTCGCTGCCCCAAAGGCAGCTCTTGTACCCAAAACCTCTGACGTCGTGCTCGGCACTTCGGTGTTCAATGCCCAGGCTGACTGCCCGCCTGGTCAGTGGACTTGCTCTGAGTTCTGGATCTGGCAGTGCGATTCCACCGGAATCTGGCGCCACGTCGGCTTCTGTCCGAACGACTGCGCCTGGGGCAGCAATGGTATCCCCTTCTGCAAGTAGGCAGATGTGAGTAACTCTTGCCAATGTGCGCGTTCTTATCTAATGGCATCTGGAGGCACCGATGGTGTGGCGAAAATATTGACTTATAGTTGAGCTCACGGCTGGTACTACTGGGGAAAAAAAGGTGTATGGCGGGGATTGAGGGGAATCTGGCCAAAGCTTGCATGTTTGAATGCTTTTTGTTTAAGGCCAGCTGGGGAGTTTTACACTCGTTTAATAACCCGCTCTGATAATAAAACTCGCTCACCCGGCGTTTTAATCGCGTAATCGCTTTCTTGTGATACAAATTGAGTGAAAATAGATGTCTTACCGCTTATTGGCTGATAGAAGCTACTGAAACCTAGCGTTTTACGCAATACTTTTTTTTCCAGTGTTTCCTCGTCAGGAAATTAGAGTTATGTCCAAGGCTTCCTCTTGGCTCATGAATTCATTCTCCCTTGGTATACTTTCTACTTTGTGGCAGACATAACCTTAAATGAAGGTCCCTTACGGCTACTTATTGGCTGCTTCCTTTGGCAAGCGGCCTGTATGAGTGGGTACTGTGGATAATCTAGTACTGTACAAACCGGCATGATTGAGACACATGACTAATATCTCAAGGCTTGTGTTGGGAAGAGCTCACATCGCATGGTAAGAAACCGAAAGCAGCGTAACCACTACACGACCTGGAATGAAATAGGCCAAGAAGTTGCACGCCCTACGTGATCTCTGTTTACCATTTAGGGAAATTACCGACCATGTTTATCATCGTAAAATTCGAGTAGAAAATGTTCCTATCGTCTGTTCTGTAGAGCCTTACGTTTTATGTTTATTTTATATTTGGTGATTGGTCAGGCCTTCGGGCACCCAAAAAATTGGCTAGGTGATTAGAAAAAGTTTGATGTTATACCAAGCAACGCGGGTTTTAAACCCTAACTAAACAAGTGGTAACAATGTTTGACGGTCTCCGGATACTCCGGGGTGATTTGAACTCACATTGCTGTGACGGGCTGGTAACCTGTGAGGATAGAATCTATGACTTCGATGCCCTTCGCTGACCGATCGACCCCTCCAATTCCAGTGAAAATAGTGTGTGCTATACGACACGAAACGAGCCAAGCCTCTGCAGCACTCATTCCTATCCTTTTGTTTTCTCAACTTTAAATGTAGAGGGAAGAACAGAAATAGAAAACAGGCTCTGTCAGTATTGTTCAATACATGCAATTACTCTAAGTAGTAAAGAGCTTAGAAGGTCGCATCTGATTAACACAGCTTAAAGCAAGCTTGAGTATGAAGTTCAGAAGCTCGGTTCTTCACTGTAGTATGCAAATTGCGTCCAGGATTCGGGCTCTCATTTCGTGCACCGTGCATAGGTGGCTCAAAGCATAGTGAAAGCGCTTTATAGTAATAGTCTCGGAACCGGCTGACAGGTTATAAGGAATTTTCGTTCTTTTGTTCGTATGTATATCTCACACATACGGATATCGGGTTCAAAAGAGTTATCAATGCCATTCTGAATACGAATAGGTATTAATGCCATTGCTATTCACAGGCTATGAAAACCTGAGACGTATAAGTAGGTGGAGTTACTCGTGTAGGGCAGCTGTGTACCGTAAGGAAACCGAAGACGCTATACCAAGTGGAGTTCCCTCGCCATGAGGGGTAGAAAGGGAGAAGTGGTGGGTTGGCCTGAAAATATGGCGGACTTGGCTGTCCCGAGCTATTATGAGTATGCTGTTGAGTACGACACAGAATCAGAAAGTATCAGACGTACCAGTGCAGTAAGCCTTCATAAACCTCTTGTTGTCATGACCGGCCTCAGATTCACAGATCGAAAATAAAATCATGGACGGAAGCCAGCATAATCACCACGGTCTATTTAGTTTCTAGGAATGATAATAGAACTTGGATATAGCGACAGCCAAAATAAAATACCTTACCCAGACACTTACTTAGCTACTCATGCCAAGCAGCATTCGAAGCCGCACATTTGCTTTGAGAGACCAAGATGCCTATATCGACAGTAGATGCTCCCCCTGAGCCGTAGGACGTTGAGGAAGCAACGCAGCTCGAACAAGGCATGTGGAAGCAAGACCAAAATAAGGAAAGAGGTAGGCTACAGATAGCGAAGCTACTGTTTCCCGATATGGACAGCTCCCCTACTTGAATAGATTGCGTAAGGTCCTAGACGTACCATGCCCTCATCGTTAAGAGAAACCATGGTAACTTTTTTATCAGTGATTATGAAGAGTACATCAGTATTCTGTATCGGCTGAAGAAGAACTATAATAGGAGGGATAATAATGATGGGTTGCAGTACGATCATGACGCCTACACAACCGAATTGATAATATTTTTTAGGGATATTAATAATGACACTAGGTATGAAGATGAACTCGGGGATCGCGGCACCGAGAGATCCAAAAGGCTCACAATGAATATGTGCCACTGATACACCTATGCCCAGCCTGTAGATGCTGACTGGTCGTGAGAACCTCGGACGTGATTGAACGAAATAAACGCGTGGAATCATAACTGCAGTTCAAGGGAGCCTTCGCTTTCATTAACAGCATACCTCAGCTTGGCACCTATTTCTCTCTGATAGAGCTCTGTCATCATTTGTGGCTGAATGTCATAGTTATACATCATTGTTTACGCCGCAGATGAGGACTTGTAATTTTACTCGTGAGTTGTAATATTTCTAACTAAAAAGATTCAACAATGAAGACGCTAAGAGTGGGGCCGATCGCTAGGTCATGCTCACACATCTTCGAGTATGAAATCATCAATAGATACAATATTTCGTTACCGAACCGCTTTACTAAAAAGTTACCATTGGGTCTCCAGGAAGCTCAGAAAGCCCTAAATATTCATTAGTGCTTGTAACTTAATGACATGCTAACGAAGACTTACAGCCTTCAACAGGCTCTTTCACGGCCTGATCTTTTGTGCACTTTGTTGACACAGCTGAAGTCTGCGTCTTGAGTGTTTTGCATGCGTTTCCACTGCATCTCGCATCAAGTGCCTTTTGCAGTACGCCATCTTTCCAGCCAAATAGGTAATCACCGTGTTGACCGTAGCCAGTGCTATCATATAAAGGTTAGCAGTTATCCAATATGGTAGTCTTGGACACATGAGATGAAAGAGAATGCCGTACCCGTCGCCCATCGAGTACACGAAAGGTTGAGACCCATCCGTTGGCCACAATTCTTTGTCATTGAAGACTGTGGTATCCCACATGACTTCATACATAAGCTGTGGCAGCTTCACGGGGTGCGTGGACGGACATGGGCCGCCGCTCTCGAAAGAGCCAGAGCTGGGGTATGCGACGTGCTCTTTATGATTCGGGCTGTCGAGATTTTTGCCATCCCAGCATCTGTTCTGTCGTTAGTGACAGAATCGATCAAACTGGCTGTGTGAACGACCTACGTTGGGAAGGTGATCGTAGTGCGGATGCCGCCGCCACACTGCTTCTTAGGGAGATCATATGTGTCATCACCAGTGCAAGGTGCTCCACCGAAGGGGTTCTGCTGCTTGTTGGAGAAGCAGCGGTGGCAGAGCTGCTTCTGCTGGCCTTCTTTCTTGCGTAGCCCTGCGTCGCCGACGAGCATTCTGAAGCCCTAGTATTCTGTTAGTCACCATTTTTGTGGTGATGATTTGTGTGCAGACCTTTGGGAATGCAGTAACCTTCGTCTTGCCGTCATATGGGGGAATATAATACACAGTGACGCCTTCGCGGCCTTGAAGTCCGAGGTTCACCATCTGCGGTACACGCCTGTATGTGCCGTTGCGAGCGCGAAAGTACAAATTCGCGGTCCAGTAATTGCTTTCCCACATTCAGACGCGCTTTTGCGAGACAAATTTTGGCTTACCTGAAATCCTCGGAGTAATCACATGTGGTACAGGTGGACTTGGCTGCCGGGTCATAATCTACGGACTGCATGCTAGCATTGAATGAGTTACCGCCCACTATCTATGGTATGTTCAGTCACTGCCTATTTGAAAGCTGTAGCAGCGCCTACCTGGTGCATATGCGCGCTCGGAAGCATGCCGGGCTGAACCAAAGGATCTATGCGGTCGTACACGAGCTGCGAGCACTCGAAGCGCATCATGGCAGCCTGTGCAAACTGGCGTGCCATGAGGCTGTTGGCGGGAGCGGCCAGCGCATCTCGCGCGGCGAGGCCAAGGGCCAGCATCGCTGCCTTCCAATGCATGATTCAACGAAGTCACAGCCTAAGTGTGAAATGAGATAGATGTTCTGAGGAACAAGGGAATGAAAAGTTGGGCAACGGAATTTATGAGCACAAGCCTATATCATCTGCAGCCCGTCAACATTCCAAATTCAAGCGCAGCTACCAGCCTCTCCACAAGGGACGCAATCAGAACCCGTTCCCCAATCCCGATAGCATGAGTTTGATAAACTGCCGCAGATTATGTTTATATTGCTGGCCAATCGCGTCCCTGCCTTTTGTTCCACAACGCGAATTGCCGAACATGGGAATTATAATGTCAACGAGCTAGAACTAAGTTGGAAAGCGACGCTAGGGTAAAGGGGAAAAAATAATAGCGATCGCTTGGGCTACTGGTTCAAAGAGCAGCTCTAGAGTTGGATGTACACTGATAATAAATTCATCAAGCTGATGAGTAACCGCGGATAGGAATGCGGATGCAACCGCTTATCATATCGAAAGGTGACCAATAAAGATTGGCAGCGAAAACCGATATACTTGTTTCGCTGTAGCTATTACAACGAAACACAAGAAAGAGCCGACCGATCCGAGCAACCATTCCATCATAATTTTGCCTACATGGCGCCCTAATCGGGTTTGGCTTGACTCTGACGACCTGGTCCCAAAGCCCCCCGTTGTATTCTTCAGCTCGAAAGCAAGAAAGAACCCCACCCTTCACAAATCGGCGTCACCAATGACTAGCGACGCCTCGATGTCTGCCTTGCCCTCACAAATTGCAATGTCGTTCAAACCAAACATCTCATCTCTGATATCTATCCTTCAAGTATAGTTGATGATCGGCGGCCTATCCATTGACTGTCTCAGGAATGCCCAACGGAATCTAATTGTTTTTGGAGTAGAAGCGCCACGTGTGGAAGATCTTCCTGTAGGTGTTGACGAGAATCTTCATGGCTTTCGTGTCTACGTTCTCGGGCATGCTGGGCTTCACCAGTAGTCTACCAGTGACCCTGTACTAGCCCAAGTAGCATAGTCCCATCTCTTCCATTGGTAGCTTCTAAAAAGCTGCACCAAAGAGAATCTACTCGGCAACAGTGAGACGAGCGGGGCCCGTGCCTAGAACAAAGATAGTGCACTGTACGAAGTCTACGTATATAACGAAACGGTGATGATTCTGTAGAGGCGCTGTAATGGCAAGCGCTAGGCTTACGAGAGCCAACTCATGGGGGATCATTATAGTAAGGTGCATTTTAAAATTAAAGAATGCAAACTAGACCGGTATACCTGAAAGCAAAGCTCTGAATGATACGACCTTAATAGTACACAGGCGCCTTTGTACTGCCCACCAAACCCCTGATTGTTCTTATAACAGGTTAGTGAATAAGCTGCGAATAATTCTGCTAGATAATTCGGCGAAGCTGAGAGTGAACAAATGGCTACGGACATTTAAGGGGCAGCTATTGGAAAGAAACGATAGTGAAGCAACTTCTGCTGTTTGGCTTCCTATGAAAGAGGTTCGAGCTAGAGATACTGCAAAGACGGTCGTACAATGCTAGAAGCCGGTTAGATTAACTCGATAAGATGTCGGAGAATGGTATGAGGCCGCCGACTGTGTGCATACCTGGAGTATTTTGGCCCTGCCAAATCGGAAATTCTCCGCATAGTGCACCTTGGCGATTGCAAGCTATCGGCGACCGTATTGCGCCCAGGTCTCCGCCTTCTCTTTGCTCCGTATTATCTCCGTCAAGAACCTTGCGATGACTAAATCGTACGCTGACGTGACTTTGCCAAACCGGCTTATTTATGCGGGCTTTCTCAGTGGCGCTAGCTGCGTTGATCGGGAGGGATGCTGGAAGTAATGAGTTCGCGCCGGATAGAAAAGACAGACATGAATATGAAGGATTTGAATACGGGCCAGATTTAAAAGGGTAGACCGCTTGTTACAGACCAGCTTCCCCTCTTCGCGCGAAATTGCGTGGCCGAAGCTATGCATGTATTGATCTTGGCAGTTACCCGTATTAAAGCCGACTGTAGAGTACTTTGAGAATGGAGTTGTAAGGTTTTGTTTCTCACATTTCCCCATAACAGATACATTACACAACTTTAAGCTCTGAAAAGAATCTATCAAAGCAGAAGTCCTAGAGATACCAGCGCCTACAGCGAAGTGCAGCAACCACTACCGAGCTTAGCATGGCATTTGGGTGATTTGCACTACACTACAGGGGCATCGATATTTCAGGCTGTACGGGGCTTCGAGCTCATAAAACCAAGTTTTCCCACATGTTGTAAACATTCTGTAACTTTGACCCTGTGACTGTGTGCCTGGCTAAACTGGGGCTGCCTTGATCCGATCAAGCGGTCGGCGTGTTGCTCTTAGGCTTATTAGTCGAGGAAATGGACATAGCCTTTGCCTGAAACACCTAGGGATATCCTAACCGGCATCCACGAGTATCTGGATGGTCTTCCCAATAGAGGTTAGCATACTGACTGCATGCTCTTTCATACATAGCAAGAACTTTGTCATAGCGCTGCTGCAATGCGAGGAAATGAGCGAGGTCAACCACGCTCAGATGAGTATTTAGGTGTTGAAAGCCAAGTACTTTCTCTAGCAGCGATAGCATTTTTCTATACAGTTCTTCTACTTCTGTGTGCTTTCCAAGTTTTCTTTGCGTGACCGCTAAGCCATGCATAGTACTCAGTACTGGGGTGCTCCAGCCCAAATATCTTCTCGTAGAGCGCCAGTTCTTTTGTATAAATAAGTTCAGCCCCTTCCAGATCCTTGCCCTATTTACGTAGTATACCAGCTAGGTTCTTTGTGGAGATCAAAGTATCAGGATGCTCAAGTCCAAGCACCTGCTCCCGAAGCCCTAATGTATTTCTCAAAATTGCTTCGATTTCTTCGAATTTGCCGCTGTCTTTCAAATTGACACCTGGCATATCCATTGTACGCAGTGTTTCGGGATCTTAGGGACCACATATCTTCTGTCTCGAGGCTAGTACTTTACTCGACATGTCTTGCGACTCCCTGTGATTGCCTTGTGCTTGTAGTCCCACCTCAAGATACTGCATGGATCGCAGCATTTCTGTATGCTCCGGGCTCGAAATTTTTCTCTCAATGCTAGTACTTGGCTCCACATTAGTGCTGCCTTATTATCCTTCCCTTGCCCTTGGGGGAATCTTCTTATTTCATTCATGGTTTGCATTGTACCTTCATGCCCTTTTCCCAATTCCTTTTCTTGAATTTGCAGCGCTTGAGCGTGACTTAGTTCCGTAACTGAGTACTGCCCGAGGGTAGTTTGAGATGATCCTACCCGGTCTAAACGTGAGGCCCGGACTATCTCATCTAGTAAACCGGAAATTTATGCTGTTTGCATAGCATGTAGGAGATATCTTTTCCATACATGTCTGTTCTCTTTCTCGTTCCAAGACACTAATTCGTGAATTCAGTCTGCCGCTATAGTGGCCCATTTAACCAATTCCTTATGCCCATCGAGCTACCACACTGACGCTATATGAACCAACCTGTACATATCAAAATATCTCTCATCATTCGACTCTTGCGCTATGCGCTTTATGATGAACGCATGCCCAGTAAGAGTCTTGGCCCGCCGACCTGGGGATTCTGCTGGGTAAATTTATCCAGGGACTCCTTTAGGTTTGGCGCGGTCCCCACTGTTACCAAGCCTTTTTACGTAATAATTACGTGAGAGTATACTCAGGTTAGTTCGATATAACCTCAGGTTAATAATACTACCTCCCTAACTAAAAACATAACACATGACTATATACTACTCTATGGAATAATATTACTGAGTTTTAGCTATTATATATATTATATAATTATATAAAAAAAAGGAAAAATAGCTGGTAATTTCTAGAATTTTTTAACGTGTTCGAAATACATTCGAAATATTAAAACAAATTCAGCTTGATTTTTTTTAAAAGTCTTTTTCTATTATGTCTTATTTCTCATATACAATCTATATAGCATTATGTATCATATATGGCTAGAAATTAGTTGTTGGCACGGCAATAGGTGCACGGGTTGAATCAATCTGCAGCTGCAAAGTAGGTTCGAGAGTAGATGATTGATTCTATAAAAGAGAGAACTATGGAGGAGTTTATATACACGAAGACGCGATTCCTTTTGCAACGCACGGAGCGCTATAGGACCTAGCTCGCGCGCGTGAGCGCGATGGGTCATAGCGAGAAAGGGAAAGAAAGGGGGTACAGCAAGGGGGGCAGCCAGGGGCGCAGCAAGTGACGCGGCCGTCACGTGATGAGTCACGTGACTCGGAGAGCTGCCAGCATGCTGGCGGAAAGCCGCCAGAAAGCCGCCAGAAAGCTGCGGGCGAACCGACGGTGAGGAGTCACGTGATACTAGTCACATGACTCGGAGAGCTGCCAGCATGCTGGCGGAAAGCCGCCAGCAAGCCGCCAGAAAGCTGCGGGAAAGCT
>Ga0247757_10002142_pt1 | contig 10780 bp, 4 predicted proteins | sample UWRJL126311R4_FD_180929 | JGI IMG/M metagenome (GOLD analysis project Ga0247757, IMG submission 180929) | Plant litter microbial communities from Arlington Agricultural Research Station in Wisconsin, United States - UWRJ-L126-311R-4 | ecosystem: Environmental > Terrestrial > Plant litter >...
CAATTGCTGCTCGGTCTCGACACGGGCGGTGATGTCGGTGGCGATGGCGATGAAATTCTCCACGTGGCCGTCGTCGCCGGTGATCGGCTGCAGCTGGAGATGGACGTGGAAGCGGTGGCCGTCCAGTGCGAGCTGGATGGCCTCGGTGGAGATCGGTTCGGAGGCGGCCAGCGCGGCGGCGATGCGGTCGATGGCGGCGGGGTCGGCGTCGGGGCTGGCGAAGAATTCGAGCAACGAGCGGCCGGCGACCAGCGCATGACCGCGGCCGGTGAGGCGATGATAGGCGGCGTTGGTCCATTCGATGTGGCCCTGCGGGTCCGCGATGATGACGGCGTTGTCGGTCTTGCTGGCCACGAGCGAGAGTTTCCGGCTCTCCGCCTGGCTGACGCGCAGGGCCTCGTCGGCGCGCTTGCGGGCGTTGATGTTGTGCACCGTGCCGACGACGCGGCGCGGGTGGCGGGCGGCGGAGAACGAGACGCACTTGGCGCGCAGTGCGATCCACATCCATTCGCCGGAGCGGAGGTGGATGCAGTGCTCGATCTCGATCAGCGGGGTGTCGCCGCGGAAATGGGCGTCGATCACGGCGCGAACGACGGGGCGGTCGTCCGGATGGAGCAGGTCGAGCCAGCCGGTGCCGGTGGTGGGCATGCTGGCGGCGTCGGCCCCGATCATTTTCCAGATGCTGGGGGTGCAGTAAACCGCGTCGGTCTCCACGTCCCATTCGTACACGCCCGCCTGGGTGGACTCGAAGGCGAGGTTGAGGCGTTCGTCGGCGGTCTTGAGCCGGGCCTCGATGCGGCGGCGCTCCTCGTTCTCGAGGCGGAGCTGCCGGCTGGTCTCCTCGGCCGCGCGCTGGCGCAGGAAGGCGGCCTGCGTGAGGTTCGTGATGAGGCCGAGCAACAGGCTGACGCCGAGGCCCGAGATCAGCGCGAGTTCAGGCAGGTACTGCCGGCTGGCGCCGAGCGCCGCGGGCCGGGGCGTGAGGGTGATGGTCAGGTGCTGGCCGAAAATATTGTAGTGCGCCGTGGTCCGGAGCCGCAGGTCGAGCGCGTCCGTCCCGGAGGCCGTGGCGTAGATCTCGAGGCCGGCGGGCTGGGCCGGACGCGGCTCCGGCCGGTCGACGCTGATGGTCGTGGCGTAGCGCGGCGCCAGGTTGAGCCGGCGGTCGATGGCATCGAAGAACTCCCGGTAGTAGATGTCGCCGCAGATAAACCCGTCGGCCACGAGGGAGGAAATCACCGGCGCATAGAGGGCGAAGGCCGGGCCCTGCTCCGACGTCTCCAGCGGCGCGGCGATCCCGTAGGGCGCGTTGCCGCGCACCGCCTCCAGCGCCGCGCGCCGCAGCGGTTCGGAATTGTGGTTGAAGGCGGCGGCATCGGCGTTGCCCTCGCGCGGCCAGTACCAGGTCGTGCGGCCCGCCGCATTGAGCAACTGGAGCGAACGGAAGCCCGCGAAGTCGCGCATGTAGCGTGCGCCATCGCGTTCCCATTCGCCGCGGTCGAGAGCGGGGGAGCGCTTGGCAATCCGGGTCAGGCCCTTGATCTGGTCCTCCACCTCCGTGCTGAACAGCGTGGCGACGTAATCCATGGTCAGCTGCGTGGTGTGGCGGGTGTGGACCCGCTCGCGCTCCCCGAGGCTGACCCAGAACGTGAAGGTCGTCGTCACGCCACAGACCGTGACCGGCAGCCAAAGCCATCGCGGCCCGGCGTAGCCATCCCCGGGCGACTGGTGCGCGGCGAGGCCGATGAGCGCCGCGCCCAACAACAGCAGGGCGCCGGCAGTGTGCGGCCCGAGGCGCGCGTAGGTTTGCCACGACTGGACGAGATTGAGACCGTTGCGGTAGGCGAGCAGGCCGGTGATGGCGTAGGCCAGCACGAGCGACCCCACGAGGCCGAGCAGCAGGGCCAGGCGCTCGTCGCGCGGGCGCACGGCGAGCCACAAGGTAAGAAGGGCGGAAAGCGTGCAGACCGCGGCGAGGGCCGCGGGCATTCGGGCGACCTGCGGACCGGCGACGACGGTCTCGTGGTTGGCCAGCAACTGGTCGATGCCGAAGTTGAGGCCCGTCGGATCCTGCAGCATCGTGGCGAGGGCCAGACCGCTGGCGAGAAAGCCGAGCGAGAGACCGACACGGTCCCAACGCAGGCCGATCAGGATCGGCGTCAGGCCGATCAGCACGAAGCAGGCGGCGGCATTGGCCGGCAGGGCGGCATCGTAGGAGCGCGGCTGGACGAGCGTGACGTTGCCGGACCACCAGCCGATGAGCACCACCGCCCCGTACAAGGCGAGCAGCCCAAACGGAATCAGGTAGCCGTAACGGCGAGGAGCGAGGGGGCGGCTCGGCGGCGACGACATAGGGGTTCGGCCCTAATTGCTAGGTAAGCACTTTACCCATGGCAATGGTATTACCGGAACGAGAGGAGGTCGATCGGGCTTTATGCCCGACCCGCGGCACGGAACGACACGGAATTTCGAGGACAAACGCCGACCAACAAAGCCTGACTCAGGGCTTCGCCGGCGGCGGGGGAGTGGCCGGCTTCAGCGGAGCGGCGGGCAGGCCGGCGTGGGAGGGACTGGAGCCGCTCAGCGGGCCCGTAACGTCCACGGACCATTTCGGGTCGCCCAGCGTGCCGGTGAGGCGGAGCTCGAGGATGCTGGTCAGCGGGTTCATCACGAGGCCGACGGCGGCGGCCAGCAGGCTGCCGGGCTGGTCGTAGGGTTTGAAGCGGGCGTTGAAGTCGAGGGACCGCGTGGCGTACGTGTACTTGCCGCGGCCGTCGATCACGGCGCTTGGGCCGGTGACCTTCACGTCGGGGAAGTAGGCCTGGCCGTCGCGCACCTGGAATCCCGTGCGCACGGCGTCGAGCTTGAGGGAAGAGAAGCTGAGGGTCAGGCCGCTGAGCACCTGGGACAGCACGCCGAAGAGGTGAACCTCGCCCAGTTCGGCGCCGGTCAGCGCGGCATTGCCCGAGCCGACGAAGGTGTTGAGGTCGCCCGGCGTGCCCTGGGCGGAGAGGGAGAGATCGAGCTGGCTGCCGCCCGCCTTGCGCACGAACTTGCCGTCAGGGGTGGGCACGTAGGGCTTGCCGGCGTTGAGCGCGTCGAATTCCTCGAAGGCATGGATGACGCTGCTGAGCCGGGCGTCGTTGACGAACAGGTCGAAGCCGAGGCGCCGCGCGCCCGGCGCGCCGGCCAGCGTGGCACGCATCCGGCCGGTGCCGCCGGCGGCGGAGAAATCGATCTGCTCCAGCTTGACGTCGGTGCCCTCGACCGCGCCCGAGACGCTACCCTGGGCGAGGGGAAAGTTGAGGAAGTGCAGCGGCGTCACGGCCCGGCCCGTGAAGCGGTAGCGGGTTTCGCTGCCATCCAGCGTTCCCCACGCGTGCAGGTCGGGCGGCTGGGTCACGGCGAGCATGGCGATCACGTCGTTGGCGCGGCCCTCGAGCATGCGCCCCACCAGCGGCAGCTCCGGGTTGCCGGTGAAATCGAACTCGAAGCGGCTGCCGTCGCGCACGCCCGGCGTGACGGTGCGCTTGAAGGAGCCGGTCACGCGCTGCCGGTGCCCGGCGCGCGTGGCATCGAGGTTCCAGCCGTGGGTGAAGCCCGGCCGCACGAAGACCGTGGCGGCCACCTGCTCGAAATCGCCGCCCCACACCGTGGCGGGACCGGTGCGGGCCACCACGAAATTGTTGCTGAGCGACCCGTCGCGCCAGCGGCCCCGCACGTCGACGCTGGCCGTCGGCGGGTCGGGGAAAGCGAAGTAGCGGTTCCAAAATGACGGCCACCAGTCGCCCTTGAACCAGCCGCTGATCTCGACCGGCAGGAGCTGCCCTTCGAGCAACATACGGTAGTCGGTGGTCGCGAAATCCATCCAATAGGAGCCGCGTGCGTAGTTGACGCCGCCGATCTCGGCATAGGCGTCGTGGGCGAGGAAGTCGGTGCCCTTGATGTCGATGCGGCCGCGGGCGGCGGTCACCTGCACGCCGCGCGAGTCCAGCCGGCCGGCCGCCACGCGCGAGGTGATGCCGGCGAATTTCCAGCCGGGCGCAAAGGTCGCCTCGGCCTTGAACCACACCGGGTCGCTGAAGACGAAATACGGGGCGGCGCGCGGCGTGTGGGCCGTCAGATTGCGGGAAATGATTTCCGGCCCGACGCGGCCTTCGGCCATGAGGCGGGCGCGTTTTTCCGCCAGCTGCGCGTCAGCGGCGACCGAGATGAACTCACCGTCGAGCTGCAGGATCGCGCCGGCGCGCAGGGCGGGCCAGGCGGAGACGTCCGCCTGCACCTGCGGCGCGACGATACTTTCGCCGGCCACGGCAATCGAGCCGGCGGCGAGGTCCAGTTCCAGGGCGCGGCCGGTGAATTTCCCGAGCTCGAGGTTCGCGCGCAGGTCGGCCCGCACCTGCTCGGCGACGAGCTGGGCATCGTAGTTCACCTGCCGGGCGGTCACCCGGATTCGGAGGGATTGCGGGCCGGGCTCGTCCGGTCGCACCGTCGTGCTGGCCACGAAGGGGCCGGTGACGAGGGGCACGCCCCACGGCTCATGCGCGGCCGCGGCGGTCAGGAGCAGGTCGGTCCGGCCGGGGCTCAGCTCGATTTGCAGCGAAGGAGTAGTGAAGGCCTCGAGTTCGTGCAGGACCGGCACCAGCTTGCGCGCAGAGGCGAGGTAACGCTCCCCGAGGTCGGCGAGGATGAACTCGCGTTTACCCTGACGGGTGGCCGGGGCAAACGAACCGTGTGCGGTCAGGTGGACGCCGCCGACCAGGCAGGCCAGCTGGTCAACCTGCCAGACATGGCTTTCGTAATGCAACCGCGCCACCAGCTGGCTGACGATCGGCTCGGTGGTGCCGCTGGCGGAAAGCATGGCGGGCAACTGCAGCGTGGCGCCCTCGACCTGGATTTCCATCGCGGTCGGCTGGTCCGACAGCAGCGACCAGAAATCGTGCCGCACGTACAACAGGCGGCACTCCAGGAGAGGATCCTCGAACTGGCGGCTGCGCAGGCGGACATCCTGGAGGAGGATCTTGCCGCGGGGGTCGAGTTGCGCGTGGCCGAATTGGAGTTCGAAACCGGAGGCGGCGAGCTCGGTCTCGATCCGCCGCAGCAGGAAACCGGGCACGGGCAGATCCCGCGAGAGGGCAATGTAGGTAAGGATCGCCAGCGTGAGCCCCAGCACCAGCCACACGGCCCAGCACACGAGCGTGATGGCGCAGGAGGCGCAGAAGCGCACACCCGAGTTCACCCAGGATTTTTTCTCGCGCGGCACGGGACGGTGCGAGGTCAGGGTTTCGTCGCGGGCGGGGTGGCGGCGGGGGTGGTCGTCGTCGGTGCCGGCGGGGAAGTCACGGGGGCCGTCTCTGCGCCCGGAGCGGGCGCCGGGGCGGGCGGGCCCGGGTCGTTCTTGGTGCCGTAGATCAGCGAGAAGAGCGCGTCGATCATCTCCTGGGGGAGGACGAACACGACCCCGCCGAAGTCAGCCGTGCCGGCGAGCTGGCTCGAGCCGCCGATGCGCTCGGTCAGCATGAGGCTGGACGGGGTGGCCTGCGCCGCGTCGCCGCCGTTGAAGGCGATCGTGTAATCGAGGCGGTAGCGCCACGGCACCGGGCCCTGCGGCGTGTCCGCATGGTCCGCCGAGAAAGTGTCGGCCGCGAAGCTCTGCGCGTGCAGCTGGCGGAGCTGGTTGTGCAGGCTGATCAGGACCGGCCGCGTGGCCGCCGGCTCGGCGTCCGCCAGGGCGTTCCAGTTCTTGTCGCCCTCGTTGAGTTTCCGCGCGAAGAGCGGCGTGTCGTTGGCGAGGTCGACCAGGGTGATGCTGGTGACGAGAGCGCTCGCGGGCAGGTCACGGAGCTGGCGCACATGGTAATGCCGGGCCGAGGTGGCGGCGGTCGCGAGGATGTCGGGCAGGATCTCGTAAACGAAGGGCGGGTTGGTCAGGCGGGCGAAGGCTTTGCCCGGTTCGTCGGGCGAGATGCCGATCTGGAGGACGAGGGACGAGGGCTCCTTGCCGCTCAGGCCGCCACCGGTGTTGAGATTGAGCGTGATCTCGCGTTCGGGCCGGTTGAAACCATAGCGCTCGAGATCGGGGGCGGAAGGAGCGTCGCTGAGGAAGCCGAATTGCACCTGCTTGTTCGGCAGCGTGGTCTCGCGCGCCGAGAGCAGCTTGAGCTTCTGCAACAGCTCGTCGATGACCGCGGGGTCGCCCGGCACGGTGATGGGTGCCTGGCCGGGGATGCGGGTGACGACTTGCCAGCCCTCCTTCGCCAAGGCTTCGGAGGGCGCGGCCGTCGCTGTCGCGGGATCGGATGGCGCGGTGGAAGGGGTGGTGGCCGCCGGAGTCGCCGGGGCCTCGAGGCGTTGTAACGCGAGCTCGGGCTGACCAGGGGCGGAGATGGTCAGTGACGTAACCGTGGCCGGATCGAAGTCGACGACGTGCGCGTCGCGGAGCATCTCCTGGGAGGAACGCAGCACATCGAGCAGCTTCGGGGGCAGCGGCACGGTGAAGACCACCGTCTTGTCCTCGATCTTGGCGTAGTACTCCCCGGCGGTCGCGGCGGCGTTGCCGATGAGCAGGGTCTCGCGCCGGGCGTTGCCCTCGAGGGTGACGCGCAGCGCCGGGTTGCCGAGGCCGGAACGCTCGAGGTCGACCTCACGGGGGTCGACAAAGGTTTTGGCGGCGAGGGAATTGAGCGCGTTGATGGTGACCTCGACGGCGACCTTCGAGGCGCGGGCGAGGATCGGCGACTCAAAGCCCCAGCGGGCGGCGGCGTCGCGGCGGAGACGGACCTTCAGGTTGGTGGGCGCGGTCGTCTGGATGTTGAGGGAGCGGACCTCGAAGACGGGAATGGTGAAGACGGACGCGTTGCGCAGATCCGCCAGCGAGAGGCCCACGGCATCGGCCAGGCTGCGGCCGACGACGTGCACGCGGGCGCCGTCGGGCGACAGCACATAGAGGCGGTTGCCGACCTTGGTGTCGTCGCCGACCTTGAGGGTGTAGACCTTCGGGCTGCCGGCGGCGGTGAACTCGAGGGTGATGGCGGGATCGGCGAGGCCGTAGTCGGCGAGCGTCTGGCCGCCCTTGGGGAGATCGGCGACGGGGAAGCTGGTCTGGTCCTGCAGAAACTGGAGTTCGTTGTGGATATAGACCACCGCGTCGGGGTTGGCGGGCCACTCGTAGGGCTTGGTGATCCACCAGGTTTCGTTGCGTTTCTCCAGCTTCACGCTCTCGCCCGTGCGGGTGGTGCGGGTGAACGAGTCCATGCTGGCGATCTCGGTGGGCAGGACGATGTGGGAGGCGGTGCCCTTGGAAATCCCGGGCTGTTCGAACCAATAAATGAACGCGAACAGCACGACGTTCAGGAAAAGCAGCACAACGGTGACTTTGGAGCGCATGGGGGAGTGGGAGCTGAGAGCTTAGAGCTTAGAGCTGAGAGTCGGCGTGGTTTCTGCGGTGTGTATCATGGTTCGATCTCTCAGCTCTGGACTCTGGGCTCTCAGCTGCAATGGGTTCAGTTCCGCCTCGTCCAATAGACCGCGATGCCGATCAAGGCGACGCAGCCGGGCAGGCCGAAGAGGAGGACGAGGCGGAGGTGGCCGAGCTCCTCGGCGCTGAGGGCGAGCTGGAAGCGCTGGATGGGGCGGGCGGGGATGGTGAGCTGGGTGTCGCGGTCCACGGTCCAGCTCACCGTGGCGAGGAAGAGGTTCAGGTTGCCGGAGTTGAAGATGCGGGTGTTGGTGACGAGGTCGGCGGTGCCGAAGACGGCGAGGCGGCCGCCCTTGACGCTGAGCGGGAGGCTCGCGGGCTTGAGTCGTTCCGAGATGACCATGACGCCGAGCTGGCCCTTGAGGTCCTGCCCGGGGGTGTAGGCCCAGGTGACGTTGCGGATGCGGTAGCTCGCCTCGCCCCAGGCGTTGGTGCTGGTGGCGATCAGGGTCTTCACGCTCAGGCCATCGTCGAGCGAGCGGCCGAGTTCGTCGCTCACCGCGCGGGCTGGCCCGGTGATCACGGGCATCTTGTTATTGATGATTTGGTCCGTGATGTGGCTGCCGCCCGGGCTGCTGTCGGGCTTGAAATTCCACAGCAGCACGTCGTTGTTTTCCGTGAGGCTGCGGGGGTCGAGGTCGACGACGACGTTGTCGTGGACAATCACGCCCCAGTCGAAGAGCAGGTTGTCGAGGCCGGTCGGCACGCCCGGGTCGAGGAGGAGGATCAGGCGGCCGGCGCGGGTGGTGAGGAAATTGCGGAGCAGCTCCTCCTCGAACGGCTGCAGCCGGCCCTGCGGGGAGGCGACGATGACGAGGGCGGCGTCGTCGGGGATCTTGTGGCTGAGGTTGAGGTCGAGGCTGGCGATCTCGTAGTTCCGCTGGCGCAGCTCATCCCGGACGGTGGAGAGCCCGCGGCGGCGGTCGACGTCCTCCGGGCGCATCTCGCCGTGGCCGGTGAGGAAATAAATCTTCTTCTTGTCGGGGTTCGACACGTCGAGCAGCGCGCCGGTGAGCGCGACCTCGCCGCGGAAAGCGGCGCGGCGCATTTCCTTGGTCTCGTAGAAATCGGCGAGGGTCATGACCCGCTTGCGGTTCTCGCTGAGGAGGATGATCTGGTTGGGCTGGTCGAGCTGGAGCTCCTCGGCCTCGCGGCGGTTCTGGTAGACGTCGAGGTAGCGGACCTCGATCTTGCCGTTGGGGTTGTTGCGGGTGAGGTAGGCGTATTCGCGCAGCAGGCTGCTGATGTCGCGGAAAGACTGGGTGAGCTCCTCGTTGGCCGGGTCGGGGGTGAGGGTGACAATGACGCGCACGTTGCGGTTGAGGCTCTCGAGGTAGGAGCGCGTTTCCGCGGAAAGGGAGTGCCGGCGGCCCTGGGTGATGTCGTAGCGCCAGGCATGGCGGAGCGCGACGTAGTTGAGCCCGGCGAACAGCGTCAGGAACAGGATCGCCTGGAGGACCAGGTTGACCAGCCGGATCCAGCGCGCCGCACGGAAACTGTCGTAGTAATACATGATTTAACGACTGGATCCTTCTCCCGCGACGGCGGGATCAGGATGACCGCCGCCCTGGATGGATTGGTTTGTGGCCATGGCTGGTAGCGGGGCGGCGGTCAGCTGTTCAGCAGCTTGGCCTCGACGCCGAGGATGCTGAACAGCAGGGCGAGGATGCAGCCGGTCAGGTAGAAGAACACCTGGCGGGTATCGATGATGCCGTTGGTGAAGTCCTCGACGTGGCCCGGGACGCGCAGGGTTTCGACGGCGAGCTTGAGCGGGGCGAGGCCCTCGGCATTCAGGAAGGAAAGCTCGTTCAAGTAGCTGAAGCCGCCGATCAGTCCGAGCAGCAGGGTGAAGGTCAGGATGCCCGCGACCGCCTGGCTGCGCGTCAGCGTGCTGGCGAGGATGCCGATGGCGATGAAGAGCAGGCCGCTGACGCCGATGAAGAGGTAGCCGCCGATGAGCGGGCCGGAGTCGAGGTAGCGGACGTCGCGGGCGTAGAAGCTCAGCACGTAGTGGAAGCCGAGCGTCGAGCCCCAGAGCAGGATGTAGAAAAAGTAGGCGGCGGAGAATTTCCCGAGGACGACCTCCGCCGTGGTCACGGGCGTGGTCAGGAGGGTTTCCAGCGTGCCGAGGCGGCGCTCCTCCGCGAAGGACTTCATCGTCAGCAACGGCACCATGAAGAACACCGGGATCCAGAACACCTGAAAGAACACGGCGGCGGGCGCGGTCTCGTGCGGGGCCTTGCTGTAGTCGTCGAGCAGGCCGGAGAACATGAAGCCCATCACCACGAGGAAGAGCACGGCCGCCACGTACGTGCTGGCGTTGCAGAGCAGCGTCCGGATCTCGTGCGAGAGGATGGTGAAGTAGTGGCGCATGGCGGAAGAGACCAGGGACTAGAGACTAGGGACCACAGACTACCGACCTTGGGCCACGCGGGGAACTGTGTGGTCGTGAACGGTGGCTCGAGGGGGGATTCATGGTCTTTTGGTCCGTGGTCTCTGGTCTGTAGTCGCGGGGTCTCTATGGCTCATACCTTCGGCAGCGGGGCCCGGCTGTCGCCGTTGGCGGCCTTCTTGTCGGGGAGGCGCGCGTCCCAGCTGCGGCGGGTGGCGGCGAGGAAGACGTCCTCGAGCGAGGGCTGGGTGCGGCCGAGGGCGCGGACGCGGAAACCGGCGGCGGGCAACGCGAGCAGGAGTTTCTCGCCGAGATCGCCCTCGTGCTCGGTCATGAGGGTGGCGGCGCGGAAGCCGGCGGCGTCGGGATCGCCGATCGTGACGATCCGCAGCGTCGGCTCGACGGTGGTGAGCTGCGCGGGGAGGGTGGCGGGGTCGCCGGACACCTCGAGGTGGTAGCTGGTGTGGCCGAAGATCTCGTGCCGCAGCTCGGCCGGCGAGCCCTGGGCGACGATGCGCCCGCCGTTGATGATGAGCACACGGTCGCAGGTTTCCTCGATCTCGGGAAGGATGTGGCTGGAAATGATGACGCTCATGCGGCCGCGCAGGCTGGCGATGAGGTTGCGGACGATGATGATCTGGTGCGGGTCGAGGCCGATGGTCGGCTCGTCCATGATGATGACGGCCGGCTCGGCGAGGATCGCCTCGGCGATGCCCACGCGCTGCTTGTTGCCCTTGGAGAGGCGGCCGAGGATGCGGTGGCGGTTGCGCTTGAGGTCGCAGAGCTCGAGCACCTCGTCGATGCGGGAGCGGAGCTTGGCGCGCGGCATCTCCTTGAGGCGGCCGCGAAACCAGAGGTACTCGGTCACCCGCATGTCATCGGGCAGGGGGTTGTTTTCCGGCATGTACCCG
>Ga0247757_10002143_pt1 | contig 10771 bp, 8 predicted proteins | sample UWRJL126311R4_FD_180929 | JGI IMG/M metagenome (GOLD analysis project Ga0247757, IMG submission 180929) | Plant litter microbial communities from Arlington Agricultural Research Station in Wisconsin, United States - UWRJ-L126-311R-4 | ecosystem: Environmental > Terrestrial > Plant litter >...
GTCGACGCCGAGGCGGCCGATGCCGTCGGCGCCGACTACCTGGGGTTCATCTTCTACCCGAAGTCGCCCCGCGGGATCACCCTGACGCAATACGCCGCGATGAAGGACCGACTGCCGCCGCGGAAACGAGTGGCGGTCACGGTCGAGCCGGCGGCGGCCGAGCTCGCGGCGCTGGTGCAGCAGGATTTCGATCGCTTCCAAATCCATTTCAGCGCGGACACGCCCGTCCCCACGATCGCGTCCTGGTCGCACCTCGCGGGCAAGGCGCAGCTCTGGCTCGCGCCGAAGCTGCCGCCCGGCCAGGACGTGAAGCCGGAGTGGCTGCCATTGGCAGAGACCTTCCTCCTCGACACCTTCCATGCCGACAAATTCGGCGGCACGGGGGAAACGGGCGACTGGGAGAAGTTCAAGCGCCACCAGGCGACGCACGGCACGAAGACGTGGATCCTCTCCGGCGGCCTCAAGCCCGAGAACATCGCCGCCGCCGTGGCGGCGACCCACACGAAGTTCGTCGACGTGAACAGCGGCGTGGAGCAGGCCCCGGGCGTGAAGAGCCCGGACAAGCTCAAGGCCCTCGTCCTCGCGCTGCACAACGCGACGAAGCAGGACAATCCGTCCTATCGCTGAGGGTTGGCGCGGAATTAGCTCTTTCTCGCCCATGCACCTCTCGCTCCGACCCGCTCTCTTCGTCTTGTTTTCGCTCCTTGCGCTGAGCCTCGCCCGGGCCGAGCCCACACGCCCGAAGGTCATCATCCTGACGACCTTCGAGGCCGGGGCTGACACGGGCGATGCTGCCGGCGAGCTGCAGTACTGGGTGGAGCGCGAGCATCTCACGAAGTCCCTTATGATTCCCGGAGTGGAGCACCCGGTGCTGTACAACGACGATGGCGTGTACGCGATGGTGACGGGCACTTGCAACCGCAGCGGCCTGGCGCTGATGGCGCTCGGGCTCGATCCCCGCTTCGACCTGACGAAAACCTACTGGTTGACGGCCGGTATCGCAGGCGTCGACGCCGACAAGGCCAGCGTCGGCAGCGCAGCCTGGGTGCAGCGGGTGGTCGACGGCGACAACGTGCATGAGATCGACGGCCATGACGCGCCGGCGGACTGGCCTTTCAGCATCTTCGCCTATGGCAGCACCGGGCCGCTGGATCCCCCGGGCAAGCGCGACTGGAGCCAGAAGCCGATGGTGTTCGAGCTGAACCCGAAGCTCGTGGCCTGGGCCTTCGCGCTGACGAAGGACATCGCGTTGCGCGAGACGCCGGAGACCATTGAATTTCGCGCGACCTACACCGGGCAACCCAATGCGCAAAAGCCGCCGTTCGTCCTCCTGGGCGACACCCTTGGGACCGCGCGCTACTGGCACGGGCCGGCGCTGAATGCCTGGGCGAACAACTGGGTGAAGATGTACACGCAGGGGAAGGGAAACTTCGTGATGACCCAGTGCGAGGACCAGAGCATCGGTTACGCGATGTACATGCTTGGCCAGGCCGGGCGGCTCGATCCGCGGCGCCACCTCGTGCTGCGCACCGCGAGCAACTATTCCACACCGCCGCGCGGCGGCTCGGTCGTCGACAGCGTGCTTTCCGGCGAATCGACCGGCACGTTGGTCGCGGCGGATGCCTGCTGGCGCATCGGCGCGCCGGTGGTGCACGCGCTCGTCAAGGATTGGGCGAAATATCAGGACGTCCTTCCGGGCGACTGAGATGGGGCGTTACGAGGTCGAATTTGGGGGCGCCAGTGCAGGCTTGCATCGATTTTTTCGCTAAGAAAACTGCCGCCCGGCCGATGAGTCCTTTTGCGGATTCATCTGCTTCTTCTCCAACATCCCATGGTTGCCTCCCGCTCATTTCACCCGCTAATCCTCCTGCTGCCCGGCCTTCTCGCGCTGATGGTGGCTCCGCTCCGCGCGGCCGAGGCCGAGCAGCTCGAAAAGCTCTTCATCGAGGCGAATGCCAAGACCGATGCGGGTGACCACCAGGCGGCGATTGAGATCTACAACCATATCCTCGAAACCAACCCGGAGGCGGACAATGTTTGGATCACCCGCGCCATCGCGAAGTGGCGGCTGAAGGATGCGAGCGGCGCGTTTGCCGACCTGGCGCAGGCGATCAACGTCAACCCGGAGAATTTCGAGGCCTATAACCGGCGCGCACGTTTCCGCTACGACCGGCAGGAGTATCAGCGCAGTCTGGCGGATTTTAACCGCGCGATCGAACTGATGGAAACGTTGCTCGGAGAACTCAAGTGGGGCAGCGCCCAGGCCGATCGCGATCAGGCAACCTACCTGGCAACACAGTTGCCGGATCTATTCCGGTTCCGCGGCCAAGCGCAGGCCAATTTGGGAGACCGCGCCGCAGCGCTGCAGGATCTGAACCGCGCGATTGAACTGCGACCAGACTTTGCCGCCGCGCTTTTGCTGCGCGCGCGGATCCGCGACGAGGCGCAGGAATTTGAGTCGGCATTCGCTGACTACTCCCAGGTGACCAAGCTCGCGCCGAAGAACCCCGATGGCTGGCGCAACCGCGGGTGGCTTCAGCTCCTCCGCCACGAGTGGAGCGCGGCCATCGCTGACACCGAAAAGGCATTGGCAATCACACCCCAGGATGCCCGTGCCATCCGGACCCTGGGCTACGCGCAGTTCGCCAAAGGTGACTACGCCGCCGCCGCCGCAACGCTCGCGAAGGCGGCGGATGTCGAACCCGGGCTGGATTCCGCCTATGCATTATTCGTGCGTCATTACGCGTTGGCCCGGACCACGGGTGCGGATGCACGGTTGGCCAAGACTTGGGAAAGCTGGAAGGATGCCGCCTGGGTCCAGGCGCTGGCGAAGTTTATCACGGGAGAAATTTCCGAAGAGGAACTGGAAAAGATCGCGCAGTCCGCCCCCGACGACGGCGAGCTCAGGGCGCGCGCGTGCGAGATGCATTTCTATATCGGCCTGGCCCGCGTGCAGGCCGGCGACAAATCCACGGCGCGTTTGCGCTTCAAGTCGACGCTCGGCACCGACCAAAAGGATTTTGTCGAGAACGCGCTGGCGTCGGCCGAGTTAAAGCGGCTCTAGTCCCCGCGAGGCGCGGCCGGTTCACGGGCCGTGCTGCTGCCGAGGCGGACGGGCGATGACGGAGGTGAAGCTGACTGCCGGCTGGGATCTTCGGCTTACTCCGTGCGCAGCGCTTCCGTCGGCGCGATCCTGGTCGCTCTTCTCGCCGGCAACCAGCATGCCGCGACGCCGATGACGGTCAGCAGCACGATGATGCCAGCGAATACCACCGGATCTTGCGCGGGTACGCCCATGAGAAAACCAACGTTTTCCAGCAGGCGCGCGGCTCCATAGGCTCCGCCCAATCCGAGCGCGAGGCCCAGCCCCAGCTGGATCAATCCGCGGGAAAGCACGAGGCGCGCAATCTGGGCCCGGGTGGCGCCGAGGGCCATCCGGATGCCGATCTCGCGGGTGCGACGCGCCGTATTCTGGGCGACAACGGCGTAGATGCCAACGGAGGCCATGAGCAAGGCGGTCAACGCGAACACGGCGAACATCGTGCCGAAGACGCTCAGGAACCAGCGGGACTTGTCGAGGGCGGCGGTCAGCGTGCGCACTTCGAAGAGCGGCAGATTGGGATCGATCTTCTGCACGGCCTGGCGGACGGGCATGGCCAAGGCCGCGGGATCAGACGAGGTGCTTATGAGAAGCCCCATCCAGCCCCACGGTTCCTGCCGGTAGGGAACATGGATCACAGGTGGTGAATCTTTTTCCGAGGGATCCTGCACCAGGTCGGCTGCGACCCCGACCACGGTGAGCCACTCCCGCGCCTGATCTTTTTCCAAACGACGGAAACGGCGGCCAATCGGAGACTCGCCTGGCCAGTGTTGGGCGGCAAAAGCGCGTGACACGACCGCGACTTCTTTGCCCGGGGCGCCGTCCGTTTCTTCGAAGCCGCGGCCCTGCAGGATGGGGACGCTGATCGTCGTGAGAAAAGTTGGCGTCTGCACAATGAAGGAGCCGCGCGAGGGATGCTTGGGATCAATCACGGGGCGACCCTCGATCTCGACGTCGCGCTGGTCCGCGCCCAGGCCGGGGAAATTCGAAGTCGCCGCGACCGCGGTCACTCCGGGGAGCGAACGGAGAGCAGGCAGCAGTTGCTCATAGAATTGCCGGCGCGTCTCGGCCTCTTCGTAGCGCTCGCCCTTTCCCTCGGGCAGCTGGATGCGCGCGGTGAAAATGCTTTCCGCATGCACGCTCGGGTTGAGCGCCTGGGCCGCGAAAAAGCTGCGGACCATCAGCCCGGCGCCCGCCAGGAGCACGACGGTCAGGGCGAATTGGAGCACCACGAGCGCGCCGGTCAGCCGGCCGCGATGGCTGCCGCCGCCGGGCGTGCCGTCCTTCATGGCGGTATTCAAGTCCACCCGCGAGGCGCGGAGCGCCGGCACCAGGCCGAACAGGATGCCGCTCAGGACCGAGAGGACAGCGAAATAGGCAAACGCCCGCCAGTCCATGTCGAACAGGACCCAGTAGGGCTTGCCGACATCACGCGACGCGAGGTCGAACGCGTGCACCCCGAGCAGCGAGAGACCGAGGCCGACGGCGCCGCCGACCGAGCTGAGGAGCACGCTCTCCACGAGCAGTTGGCGAATGATTTGCCAGCGGGTGGCGCCCATGGCGGCGCGCACCGCGATCTCGCGGGCGCGGACGATGCCGCGGCTGAGCATCATGTTGGCGACATTGGCACAGGCGATCAGGAGCACAAAGCCCACGGCGCCGAGCATCATCAGGAACACGATTTTGATTTGGTCGCCGTTGTAGGTCTCGTGGAAGGTGCGCACGAGCACCCCAAGATCCTTGTTGCTGTCGGGAAATTCCGCCGCGAGCCCGTTTGCGAGGACGTTCAGTTCAAGATTGGCTTCCGCAAGCGAGGTGCCGGGGACCAGAAGCGCAAAAAGCTCCAGACCGCGGTTGGTGCGCTTTTCCAGTTCCGTGTCGGGGACCAGCGGCATCCAGAAATCTTCGTTGCTGGGAAACTTAAAGCCCTCCGGCATGACGCCGACGATCGTGGCGGGCTTGCCGTTGACGTGGATGCTGCGGCCCACGATTTCGGGAACACCGCCATAGCGATCTTGCCAGACGCCATGGCCGAGCAGGACCACGGGCTCGGCCCCGGCCTTGCCGTCCTCCGGACTGAAGGCGCGCCCGTGGACCGGGGGCACGCGAATCAGGTTGAAGAGGCCCGGGCTGACGCGGGCCATTGAAAATCGTTCGGGCGGGATGTCGGGTTCGCTAATCGTGCCCTGACTGCGGGAAACCGCTTCAATGCCTTCGAACCGATGCGAACGGGAGCGGTATTCGAGGTAGTCCGGCCAGGAAACGCGGGAGCGCGACTGGCGATCGGGCTTCGTGGGATTGTGATTGGCAATGGTGACAATACGTTCGCCGCCGGGAATCGGCACCGGCTTGAACAGGACGGCGTTCACCAAGGTGAAAACGGTGGTGTTGATACCAATGCCGAGCGCGAGGGTGGCGATCACGGCCGCGGAAAACCAGCGGTGCACGCGGATCATCCGCAGCGCGAAAAGGAGGTCTTGGAGCATGGCGGCCGGGGGTTGATCAGCTGCAATCGCGGCAATAGCGCCGGGAATTGCGAGCGGCACCGAGGCAATACCCGCACGGGCGGGGGAAAGTCGCAACTTTTTCTACGGCGAGCGATTCCGTGCAATCAGCGCCGGCGTTTGCGGGTGGTCTTTGCCGCCGGCTTGTGCCCGTGCAGCATCCACCAGGAACTGCCAATGAGTAGCGCGAGGCCGGCGGCGTAGTACCAGCGGTGGGTCGGCACGCGCGCTTTGCCGTCGAGGCCGGTCTTCACGTAGCCGAGTCCGGTCTCGGTTTTGCCCGCGAGTGACAGCCCACGCCCATAACCGGCATAGAAGCACCACAGGCCGCCGACGAAGGCGGCGAGGGCCAGGAAGAGGTGGAGAAAACGGCGCATTCGGCGGGCGAGGTGGTCGCCGATTTCCACATCGGCGAAAGGCGTCGGGGTGGAAACCGACGCCCACCTTGGACTAGAAGGGCATGCCGCCGCGGCCCTTCATGGCCTGCATTTGCTGCATCAGCTTCCGCTGGTTGCCGCCCTTCATCATCTTCATGAATTTCTGCATCTGCTCGAACTGCTTGATGAGGCGGTTGACCTCGATGAGCTCGACGCCGGCGCCCTTGGCGATGCGCACGCGGCGGTTGCCGTTCAGAATGCCGGGCTTGCGGCGCTCCTGAACGGTCATCGACTGGATGATGGCCTCGGTGCGCTTCATCTGCTTGTCGGCGTCGCCGGGCAGCTCGACGCCGCTCATGCCGGGCATCATGCCCATGATCGACTGCATCGAGCCCATCTTCTTCACCTGCTGCATCTGCGCGAGGAAGTCCTCCAGGTTGAAGTCCGCCTTGCGCATCTTTTCCGCCATGCGCTCGGCCTCCTTCGCGTCGATCGTCTCCTGCGCCTTCTCGACCAGCGAAACGACGTCGCCCATGCCGAGGATGCGCGAGGCGAGGCGGTCCGGATGGAACTGCTCGAAGTCGGCGGTCTTCTCGCCGGTGCCGATGAATTTGATCGGGACGCCGGTGACGCTCTTGATCGACAGCGCCGCGCCGCCGCGGGCGTCGCCGTCGAGCTTGGTGAGAATCAGGCCGGTGAGCCCGAGGGCGTCGTGGAAGGTCTTGGCGACGTTGACGGCTTCCTGGCCGAGCGCGCCGTCGGCGACGAGGATGATTTCGTCGGGCTGCACGGTGGCCTTCAGCTTCTGAACTTCCGCGATCAGGTCGGTGTCGATCTGGAGACGGCCGGCGGTGTCGAAGAGGATGACGTCGGCGTTGGCCGCGAGGGCGGTCTCGAGCGCCTTTTTGCCGATGGCGGGGACGTCCTTGGAGTTGCGGTCGGCGTAAAAGCCCAGTTCCTCCTGTTTCGCGAGGATCTCGAGCTGGTCGATGGCGGCGGGACGGTAGATGTCGCAGGCCACGACGAACGGGCGGGCGCCCCTTTTCTTGAGCAGCTTGCCGAGCTTGGCGGTGGAAGTGGTTTTGCCCGAGCCATGCAGGCCGACCATCAGGACCTTGAGCGGGCGCTTCGGGTTGAGCTCGGTGGTGCCCTCGCCGAGGAGCTTCACCAGCTCGTCGTTGATGATCTTGATGATCTGCTGGCCGGGGGTGACGGATTTCAGCACCGCCTGGCCGACGCAGGCGGCCTGGACGCGGTCGATGAACTCGCGGGCGACCTTGAAATGCACATCGGCGGAGAGCAGGGCGGCGCGGACCTCCTTGAGGGCCTCCGCCATGTTGTTCTCGGACAGGGTGCCGACGCCGCGCAGGTTGCGCAGCGCGCCGGTCAGTTTCTCGGTGAGCGATTCAAACATGGAGCGGCCACTGAAACCACTAATGGCCGCCGATAAACACTATTTTTCGCCGCCGAGGCGGCGAGACCGCGCTCAACGGGCGTGGTGAGCGGCGCGACGGCCGGGCAGGCTGACCGCACGCGCGGGGCGCACGGAGACATGGTTGTCCTCGATCTGCTTGAGCTTGGCTCCGACCGTTTGGGCGGTGCAGGGCTTGATGATATAGTGCTTCGCTCCGAGCGCGATGGCTTGGGTGATCGTGTCACGATCGTTGCTGGCGGTACACATCACGACCTGGAGCGAGCGGTGCAAGGTGGACCCATGCAGGCGCTTGAGCACTTCGAGACCGCTCCAATGCGGCATCGAGACATCCAGGAAAACGACGTCGAACCAGCGGTTGGGATCGTCCAGCAGGGCCCAAGCCTCCTTGCCGTTCTCGACCGTAACGACCTGATGGACCGAGGACTGCTTGCAGAGTCCTTCCAGCAGTTGCCGGGAGGAGACGTCGTCGTCCGCAATAAGAATATGCATGGGAATACCCGTGCTACATCGGCACGACGGGCAGTTAATTGAGCGGTCGGCGCGTGAAACTTCTTGCTGGCTAGCCGGCCTTGTCCCTTAGACCTTTACGCTATGCCTCGTATCGTCGCCATCGTCGGTCGCCCCAATGTGGGCAAAAGCCGCCTGTTCAACCGGCTGGCGCGGAAGCGTATCTCCGTGGTCCATGACCAGCCGGGGGTTACGCGCGACGTGGTGACGGCGGAGGTCAAGGACGGCGAATTCACCCTGCTGGACACCGGAGGCCTCGGTTTGACGAACAGCCAGAGCGACACGCCGTCGCTGATCACCAAGGCTTCGGAGCAGCAGGTGCATTTCGCCATCGCGACGGCCAACGTCATCTTGTTCGTCATCGATGCCCGCGAGGGTGTCACGGCGCTCGACGAACGCATCGCGGGCCAATTGCGGCGGAGCAAGAAAGAGGTGATGCTGATCGCCAACAAGGCCGACAGCGGCAAGGAGAAGATCGCCGAGATCGAGGAGTTCTACCGGCTCGGCTTTGGCGAACCGTTCTACATTTCCGCGGAGCACGGCAACGGCGAGGCGGAGGTGCGCAACGCGCTGCTCGCCAAGCTCGGACCGCCGCCCGAGATCGGCGACCGCGACAAGGACCGCCTGAACATCTGCTTCGTGGGCCGGCCGAATGTCGGCAAGTCCTCCCTCAGCAACCGCGTGCTCAAGAGCGAGCGGCTGATCGTCAGCGACGTCGCCGGCACGACCCGCGATGCGGTGGAACTGAGCTTCACCTTCAAGACCAAGGACGGGAAGTACTGGCCGTTCAAACTCATCGACACCGCCGGCATCCGCGCCGCGCCGAAGCTGTCGTCCTCGGTGGAGTATTTCTCCCGGCTCCGCTCCCTCGAGGCCATCTACCAGTCCGACGTGGCGTTCATGGTGCTCGATGCCATGGACGGCGTGACCGGGCAGGACAAGGCCATCGCCGGCGAGATCATCAAGGCGCAGAAGCCCATCGTCATCGTGGTCAACAAGTGGGACTTGGTGCACGAGGCGTTCCGCACCCACCAGGTGGGCGTGAAGAAGTTCACGAGCATGCGCGACTACCGCGACAAATTCGTGAAGGCGATGTTTGAGCAGCTGTTCTTCACGCCGGGTGCGCCCGTGATGTTCGTCTCGGCCCTGACCGGCCACGAGATCGAGCGCATGCTGCGCAACGCCCGCGCGCTGAACCGCCGCCTGGATACGAAGATTCCCACGGCCAAGCTCAACGCCGCGATCATCAAGCTCGCCGACCGCACGCCGCCGCACGCCATCGGCGGCCAGCGCTTCAAGATCTACTACGCGACCCAGACCTCCACGCGGCCTTTCCGCATCAAGGTGTTTTGCAACCAGGAGCGCAGCCTCACGGAGTCCTACCGTCGCTACCTCGAGGCCGGCCTCGTCAAGGAGTTCGGGCTCGACGGCTGTCCGATCCATTTCGATCTCATCGGCAAAAAGAAAATGCCGGTCGAGCAGCGGCTCGCGTACCGCAAGGCGCGCGCCATCGCCGACGGCACCGCGCCGGAGGCGGCGGGGCTCGATGAGGACGGGTTTGATCCGTCGCTGCTGGACGATTGATTTTGGAGGGCTCGCGTCCCTGCGAGCCTCGGCCCGCGGGGACGCGGGCCCTCCACCAGAAGCCATGCTGAAAATCGTGTTCATGGGTTCCGACGCCATCGCGCTGCCGGCGCTGAACTGGCTCGCGGGCAGCGGACTCGGTCGGGTTGCCGGCGTGTTCACGCAACCGGACCGTGCCGCCGGCCGCGGCCAGAAGGTCCAGCCGAATGCGATCAAGCTCTGGGCGGAGGCGAGGGGGATTCCGGTTTTCCAGCCGGCGAAATTCGGTGCCGCCGACCGGGAACAGCTCGCGGCGCTGGCGCCCGACCTGACGCTGGTGATGGCGTACGGCCACATCCTCAGGCAGGACGTGATCGACGTGCCACGCCTCGGCACCTTCAACCTGCACACATCGATCCTGCCGAAATACCGCGGCGCCTCGCCAATCCAAACCGCCACCGCGGCCGGCGAAACGGTTACCGGCGTCTCGCTGATGCGCCTGGTGCTGGAACTCGATGCCGGCCCGGTCGCCGACGTCGAGCGGGTGACGGTCGGGCCGCTCGACACGGCCGCCGACGTGGAGGCGAAGCTTGCCTCGGCCTGCGTGCCCTTGTTGCAGCGCGGCCTGCCGGCGATCGCAGCCGGCACCCAGAAATTCACCGAACAGCCGGCCGGCGAGGCCACGTTCTGCCGCCGGCTCGAAAAGGCCGACGGGACCCTCGATTTCACCGCGCCCGCCGCGGCGCTGGCCGCGCGCATCAACGGTCTGAATCCCTGGCCCAGCTGCTCCGTCGAGATCAATGGCCAGCTGGTGAAGCTCGGCCTGGCGGACACAAGTAGTCTATTAGACTACTTGCCCGCGCTCGCTGGCACTGTGCTGGGCAGCGATGCGGAGGGCTTGCTGGTGGCGACAGGGCAGGGGGTGTTGCGCCTGCGCAAGCTCCAGCGTCCCGGCGGGAAGCTCCTGCCGGCCTCCGACTTTCTCCGCGGTTTTTCCGTGGCGCCCGGCACCCGGCTGCCGTCGCGTCCGATGCCGGCGCTCGTCGCCGCCAGACCGTTTCCCTATCGCAAGGGCTGAGGCGGTTTCGCGGCCAGCTTGGCGGCCATTCCGCTCACCACGTTCCAACCCATCGGCCAAGGCTAAGGCTTGTTTTTGTGCGCAAATCTTTCAACCTCTGCCCCATGCGTACCACCCTTCTACGTACTTCCGTCGTGCTGGCCGCGCTATCGCTGGCCGCTCCGTTGTTTGCCCAGAGTGGCGGCCTCGCCGAACTCGGCTCGTTGC
>Ga0247757_10002144_pt1 | contig 10769 bp, 5 predicted proteins | sample UWRJL126311R4_FD_180929 | JGI IMG/M metagenome (GOLD analysis project Ga0247757, IMG submission 180929) | Plant litter microbial communities from Arlington Agricultural Research Station in Wisconsin, United States - UWRJ-L126-311R-4 | ecosystem: Environmental > Terrestrial > Plant litter >...
GACACCTATGCCGGAAGGGCGCCCTCGAATACCCTTGCTCTCTCTTTGATATTCTCGTTCGAAAGCACCCCACGAGGGTTCGTAGGGGGGGTTTATCGGTACATAGCGTTCCCTCCTGATTCACCGTGACGCCCTCATTTTCCCTCCACCCCCCTCTTCCCTCGCCTTACTTCCCTACCCCCTCCCATGCAGGTCGGTACCATTGCACCACCCATCATTTCAAACAATCATACTCGGCTCCTCTCTAGGCAGCCTGGGGACGCGTGTTTGCCAGCGCCTAGGCTGATGGGATAAAGAGTGCGAGGAGGGCCTGCATTTCGGCATCCGCTCCACAGTCCGAGTTGTAGCCGACGAAAGTGCTAAGAAGAGCAACATAGTAGTAGCACGTTTATTCCCACCATTATCTCGACACGAAGAAAAACACAACACAGGGGAAAAGAGGAGAGAAAGGGACATATATACCGCACGCGGGAAGCGAAGAACCGTATAGCCAGCAAGATGGTAACTAGCTCCGGAACCACCAGGCTAACCGCTGAAGGGAGAGAGAGAGAGTCGCCGGCCGGAAAGACTCAGCATGATGGGAAAAAAGCAGCTCCACGTACCAGCTAGCGGACAAGCGTCATAGACGAAATAAAGAAGGGGGTATTCGATTTGAACGGGAAAAACGCTACACTATCTCGTCTCTATATTCCCCGTCGTTCAACTCGGTCGTCGTCCCTTTGTGCACCATCACCATCACCATCACCGCCCCCCCCCTCTCCCCAAGCACCCTGCCCTCTCCCTGCAACCAAGCTTGAATATGAAAAAATCGAAAAAAAAAGAGCTGAAAAAAAAAACTCGAAAAAGAGTGTAAAAGGTGTCCTTCGCTCACCTTACACATCAGACCTTCCCATTTGATAAAATTATGTCCAGGGGCGAAAAAGGTATTTAGGTGACCACCGCGTATAAATTAAACTACATCCACCGACGAAAGAAAGGGATGCATTAACGCAAGTTAAATCCAGTCTCAAATAACGAGACCAGAAAAAAGACGTATGGAAAAAGGGGGTATGGTGCAAGAACCGGGGCGTACAAGACGTCAAACACGGATAAGAAAGCAAAATGTGCCAATTCCCCTTCCCACCAGACCTTCATCCTACGGCCTGTATGCAGTAAAAGCGAACCCCTTGGGCATCATCGCAAATCATAAACACATGTCGAGAAGGAAAAGAAACGAATGTTGAAGGCAGTAAACAGCAGCTGGTGTATCCGGGTATTTGGGTTTACCTCCTGCGGCGCCGTTAAAAGCAGATGTATATGTGCAAATTATACATCGAAGGGGAAAGGTCGATTGCATGAACTCATGCGAAGAGCGGGGCGTTCAGAAGCAGTTGAGCGCGCTCTTCTTCTTTTTCTTGTTGCTGTTGTTGAGGGCTGCCATGCGGGCTTCTAGATGTGCACGTTCAGCTTCCACACGTAGACGTGCATTGCGCTCTTCCTCCACAGCCTGCAGTGAATGGCGTGCCATACTTCGCTCCTTACGCATGATGTTAAGCTCCTCTTCCAGACCAGCACACTTCTTCTTCCACCCTTCAATGTCAGCCTTAGTCTTCGTGCTAGAGGCTTCTAGATCGGTAAGTGCATCTTCTAAAGTCGCCGTCAATTGTTTCTCGGCAAAGAGATGTTTTTCAATGGTACGGATGCGAGCTTCTTGGTCCTCAACCAACTGCGCCTGTGCGATATCTTTGCTCTGGTGGCGAGAGGTGGGTGGAGAAGGTCCATTAGCTTGAGGCGGGGGACTTCCAGGCAGCGGAGGGAGAGGAATGGCGGGCGGAGGAGAAGGCAGCGAGTTATGGGAAGTGCTCGTGCGGATGTTGGAGTTGTTAGAATTGGATCGTTGGAGGTTCTCACGAGGATCAATAGACTCGCGGTTAGAGTTGCGCTTAGCGTCAACCAGTTGAGACTGTTCTATGTTAGCGAAAGCGCAAGGGGGAGCTGAGAAGATACATACTTCCAGAAGTGCGATCTGGATGCGGGATTGCTCGACTTCGCGCTCGAGCTGATCCTTACGGTCAATCACATCCTGCAACTCACGGCTCCTTTCTGTCTGTAGAGCAGACAGGCGGTTAGTTGCGGCAGCGTGTTGGTCGAAGTTGGCGTTGAGCTGCTCTTCCAATTCCTGCACCAGTCGAGAGCTGCTCTTCTCCTTCTCGCTGACTTGCTTCCATTGCTCCACAACATCTGCATTGATGGCTTCGAGCTCTTTGATACTTCCCTTCAATGTGTCCACTGATTTGGTGGCTTCGGAAAGCTCATCTCTGGCAGATTTGAGATCATTGACAGCTTGTTGCATGCGGTCACTCAGTGACTTGCGCTCTTGGACCAGACCATGGATCTTCGTCTGAACTTGCGTCATGTCTGTCTCTTCGTTCAAGGCAGAGGAAACATCGGCGAGCAAGCTCTCCATATCAGCTTTAGCCTTGGCGAGATCGGCTTGAAGTGCTTGCGATGAACTCTGCTGGGCAGTGAGTTCGGCAGTAAGCTTGTCAAGCTCTGTGGAATGTGACTGTTTGAGCGTCTCCATGCTGTGATGATGATAATCGACCGCGGCCTTGTGCTCCTCGATTTGCTTTTCCAGATTGGATACAAGCGACCTGTGCGTCTCCAGCTCCTTTTCTTTCAGTTCAGATGCCCGAGTATCCTCTTCCACCTGACGAAGGATCTTGGCGTGCGATTCTTCAAGCTCAGAAAGACGAGCAGCGTTGCTAACAGCTGTAGCCTTGTGTTCGTCCACCTGAGTCTGGAGAGCGTTGACAAGCTCAGCATATTTGGCTTTTTCCTGCTCGAGCTGAGCATCGGCATCAGCTCCCTTTGTTCTCTCCAGATCAGCAAGACGAGCATCATGGTCATCTTGTAGCTTCTCCATGGCCGCTTCTAGTTGTCGCACAGTTTCGCGGTGGTGTTGTTCAGACGCCTTGGTTGCTTCGATCGCTTGCATGTGCTTTGACTGCCATTGAGCTACTTCTTCCTGGAGCTGAACAATTTGTGTGCCTTCATCCCCTGTAGCAAGCACATTCTCCATGGAGGCTGTCGGTAGAATTGATCGAGAGGATACGGGCTCCTCACCAGACCCTGTTGAGGCAACAGAGGCCTTGAGACTATTGACCAGCGCTAGAAGCTCTTGCTCTCGCTGAGCATGCTGTTCCTTCAACCCCTGAATTTGTTCTTCGCTGTGCTTTATCTGGTCCTGCATGGTTGCCACGACCGATATATCCAGTGGAGACCCTGCCTTCAAACTGGACCGTTCCTTGGTGAGGCCGCTGATCAAGGTCATTTTGCCTTCCATTTCCTTGCGGACAGAGCCAACCTCGGCCTCTAGAGCCTGGACACGTTCAGATCGATTGTGCAGCTCAGTCATGATGGCGTTCAGATTGAGTTCAAAGTTCTGTATTGTGTCGGGCTGCTCTTCAAAATTCTCCAAAGCAATGTTTCGGAGGGAGGCAAAGGCGCGGTTGGAACGGTCGTTGGCAATGACGTTCTGACTCGATTTCCGACGAATGATATGCGTGGGCGAGTTTGGACGCATTTGAGCCTTGGTCACCTCGGTCTTGAGCTCTTCTACGTAGTTCAGAGTGTCCTCGTGTTGTTCTTGAAGCTCCGAGTAGTTTTGATTGAGCTCCGCCATGCGCTCTTCCTTTTCGGCATGCAAGCGCTTCAAGCTTTCGAGCTCACGTATGATCTCCGTCTCGGCATGGGCGAGTTTTTCGGTCGCATCTATTCTGGGTTCTGCGCTCTCGGGTTCCAAGTTCTCGGTTGCCGTTTCAGGTTCATCGTCAGGGAGGGGTGTGTTGCTTGCTTCTACCAAAGCTAATTCGGTAGACAATGAACGAGATGAGAGTTGCCTGTCCTCCGGTTTCAGACCATGGACACCATCTACCAGGAGAGAGGTTGGTCGAGAATGACGCGATTCATCGACGGCATCTTGGAGAGCGGCCAGAGTACGAAGAGCTTCCTGATATTTGCTTGCAAGCCTGTCGTAGTCTTGAACGGTGCTCTCATGCTCCACGCGAAGGCCGAATAGTTCCTGGGTTACAGATTCTAACTTGTCTTGTACGTACTTGGACTGGGCAGGACTCTGTGGCGGTTCCAACATCTCATGTTTCGAGTCTTTGGCCGGGTTAACCAATAGCTGATCTGCGTCATGCTCATCGGCTCCGTCGATAGGAAGCGAAGCTGCTCCAGCAGTCGCCGGTCGCTCCAGTTCATCCTCTTCCTCGATGGCGTCGGTGCTGACCTGACGGCTGCTGGGTTCTGCCGCGAAGGGATCGCTCGGTTTCTTTACGTGACCGTTGACATACGGCTCATCGACCTTGGCATCGGCTTGACGAATACTATCTAATTCGTATAGGAGGTTGTCAAGCTTGCCAATGCTCCGCTGTCGTTCGACCACATGCTTCAGTCGCTCGATTTCCCGCTGCATCAGTTCGGCCTCCTGCTCATTCTCGGCGAGACGTTCTTCCAAGGTAGAAATGTAGTCTTCGCAGCTGGCTTCGTTCTCACGTGCTTTCTGTAGCTTTTCCCGCAAGTCGGAGATGACGGTGTCGTTCTTCTCAATCCCCGAAGCACTGTTGTCAACTTGTGCCTCCAGCGACTTCACATACTCTTCATTGCTCGCCTCGCGGTCCATGGCCTTCTGAACGCGGGCTTGCAGTTGATGTGCCTGGCTCTCGAGAAACGCAATCCTGGTCTCTTTTTCAAGCAACTCGCTTTCGTTTGCCGACAACGAAGACCTCGTGTTCGACAAGGATGACTCCAGACTCTGAATTGTCTTTTCATACTCCAGAACCACTGATTCGACTGCCTCGGCAAAAGAGTTGGATCGCTTCAAACGTTCGAGAGCGGAGTCGCCGATCGCGTTCTTTAGGGTAGGGGTATCCGCGGATTCGTTGTCGCGAGCCTTTGTAATCTCGGAGATTAATTTGGCATGTCGGGCACTTAGCGCGTTGTAGTTTTCCTGAATGTCGAGTAACTGGTGATTGAGCTCAATTTCCCGTTCGTGCTGGCGATCCGACCGTTCCTGTGGATTTGCCTTCTTCCTGTCTGTCCGCTCGGACAAACGTATCTGATCCCGTAGAAATTGTACTTCGGCCCGCAGTCTGTCAATTACCGCTTGCTTGTCGCTATCGTCGTTGACTTGCTGAATCTGTGGCTTGGTCTGGATAGCACGGGCACGCTGAGCGTACTGGACCGTGTTGAGTGTTTCACTTAGATGGAACTCGACAGGGTTGACGCATGCTATCATGTACGTGATAGCATTGCCACCGAGTGAGTCTTGTAACAGACGGGTCAGCGTTGAGTCACGATAGGACACATGGGCACCGTGCGATCGCGAAGAAAGTTGCGAAATGACTTTGCCCAAGCTTGCAAGACCGGCGTTGATCGAGATGCCTTCCCTGGCCCGCTCTCCTTGAGCCTGCGTGTTCTTGAGTCGTTCGCTACCCGCCAAATCGACAAAGTGGAGTTTGCTGTCGACCGTGACCCAATTATCAGAGCTGCCAGACATGGCTTCGATGGGCACTGACATGCGCTTCTCTCGCTTAGTGAGGGGCGCCGTCGAGTTCTTCTTTTGCACAAGGTTCAAGCTAAAAACGGCATGCGATCGTGAGGATTTAGCGTTCACAGCAGTGGCATCCGTCTGACGAATGGAAGAACCAAAGTTGAGTGCATTCAGCAGGTCCTCGATGGAATTGATAGCTATCTGTGTAAGACCCGTGAGGAGGATACGGCCAGAAGGATCTTGGCGAATAGTCACCGTGGGACGCTCGTGAGCAGGGGTGTGTTCTGGCACGAGGAGGTCACGGAGATGCTCATTGTAGATCTGCAGAGGTTAGCATACTACCCTTAGGGCGATTTTCCATAGACCCACTTCAACGTAAGTTGCCTTTAGTTGCCAATTTTTGGTTCCAGAGGACTTGTTGTGGAAAGACTGCGGCGAAGGGAGTCCCGAAAGCCGCGACATGGATGGAGCGCGTATTCCCGAACCACTAGCGCGATTTGGCCCCTCCAGCCTCTCGAACAGAAGAGCGGCGGCGCGAGGTATTATGCCTGTTGGCAGTCAGAAGGCGTCCGGACGTTAGCGGCGTCCCCTGGAGCATACCCATGATTTGTGCGTCGCCCTGCTCGTGCGGACCGGTGGTTCCCATGGTGTAGGACTTGCCAGCACCGGACTGGCCGTAGGCAAGAATGGACACATTGTAGCCCTGCACGAAGGAGGACACGCTTTCGCTCACGTATTCGAAGACACCCTCTTGCTCGACGTCCTCGCCAAAGACGCGGTCAAACACGAAGACCTTGCGGCCGCCGGACGCGTCGACGGCAAGACTAGAGGGCGAGGTGATCTGGCAGGTGGAACCGCGGAAACGTTGGGGAACGAGGTCGTAGCCCGGGTCCTGGGGCTTGAGCGGCGGACGTACGCGGACAGCTGCAGGAGGAGGGCGTTAGCGCATCGGATTGTGGGTTGCGGGGAAGTAGGCGTGCGTGCATGCACATGCAAACAAGAGGCCAGGAAACATACCGACTTTGACGGCCGTCTTAGAGTCCTCGTCGGAGGCCCGCGAGCCGCCCTGCTTGCCGCTGCTCATGCTCATCCTGCTGCTGGAGCGGTTTGGGCGGAACATTGCGCTCATGGGACGTTGTACGGCGCCCGGCGGTGACGCTGGAGGAGTAGCCATGGAGGCCGGCAGGCGGCGGTGCCGTTGATGTTCTGCGCGGCCGTGCGCGGTGTCGGAGGTGGTGTGTCGCACCGTGAGTTGACAATGCGAGCTGGTATGCTTGGTGGAGCCGGTAGGGAATATAGTGCCAATGGCGGGCTCTCATGGGGGATTTAGCCTGGATGCGCCGACAGGAGGCCTCGTCTGGGAGTCGAGGACGGAGGACGCAGGCAGAGAGAGAGCGGAGGCGCGCGTGCGCACTTGAGGGACAGGCGGCGGCGGTGAGGTGAATGGGAGCACGGCGCGCACGGGAGAAGAGGCTGGAAAAAAGTGCAAGTGAAAGTGAGTGCCCCTGGAGCAGAAGCGCACCCCCTGGCTGGAGCGCGCTTCCGCAGCCCACGCAGCCCGCGCCCGACGACGACGTCTGTGCTCCGTAGCGAGCGTCGAGCTGGTCCCGCAGGCCGTGGGCTGTTCCTCACCGTCGCCTGGTCGGCTGGAGGCGTCGGCCAGCTAGCCCAAACCAGCGCGCGACACGCTCGACATGGCCGCCTCCAAGCGACTCGCCGCCCTCAGCGCCCTGCATGGCGACGATCCGCCACCGCGTGCGAATGCCGTCCACGTCCCCATCCCCGTCCCCGTCGCCGCTGCGTCGCCGTCCAAGTCGACCCGCGGCCCACGCCATGGCCCGCGAGCTGCGCGTTTCATCCCCAAAGTTAGATCTGTAGATACAAGGCGCTCCAGCCGCCTCCATCCTGCGGCCCATGTTGCTGTGTGACGGCCATCAGACCACTGCAGCAGAGGCACAGGCACAGGCAAGGCACCCAGCGTCACAGCAACCCTCTGATGCTTGGCCGCTCATGCCCGGGAATCTCCTCCTCTGCCCTCTATTCGACGTCCGCCCTGCCAGCCATGGTGTCCTGTCAACCCGTCATCGATGCCCCCCCCCGCAGCCTCGTCACTCGCCCATGCTCCAACCAGAGGTGGCTCTCCATCTGCTGATAACCACATGCTCCAGTGCTCTGCTGCAGCGTGGAAACAAAACAAGGTTTGCGATGCTGCTGATACTCCGTCCACGCCCGGCCTAACGCGAGTGTTCTGTAGGCGCTCCATTCGAGCTCATGCGGGTAAGCACACCATCGACCAAGTTCAAAGAATCCTTCTCCTACTAATGCCAACTTCACCTTCCAGGCCGCGAGTTGGACAGACACCCGTGCTCAAGCCTACTGGGCTGCTAAATCCCCTGGCCTCTCCACAGCCTGCCGCCCACCGTCGTCAAAAAATACCCATTCAATCAAGGCCCTCAGCCTCCAAGGCGGATAAATGTACCAGGCCCAGCCAACGCTGACCAGAATCCGGGTACACATGTCCCCCGCCTTGCTGTTTATCCGCACCAGCCCGGATCGCTCTGCGGCATCTTTTCACCAAGTGTTTTGCGGGGAAATGCTGTACTACCGATCAATGAGCTTGATCCAAACCTAAATTCCACCGCATCTTCAGACATGGCCCTGCCACGCAACGGAGATGGAAACGCAAGCGCTCCAGCCGGGCCTGCCTGCAAACTCTCTGCGAGTGTGTCCCATACGATACAGAATGACCAGCACAGAGTTTGCTGGAGAAGTGTATGGAAGATTGACTTTCGTCTGTCAGTCCTCACTGGGTCTAGCCTCCAACTTAGATCCAAACAAACCGCCGTATAAAACTGGTCTTTGAACGAGATGCTCTACACCACGGCCGGAAAGCCCCGCCCTGCAAGCTGCCTGCCTGTTCCGGCGGCCTTTTTATTCATCCTCCGTTCGGTAACCTCTCACCGACCTTTTGAGCCTTTTTATTTGGCAGGCTCAGCACGATCGAGAACGACACGCTTGTCTGCTCCCGATGATAAACCTAGGTTGCATCTAGTGTGTGGTAGGTTCGGCTCCAATTCGAGAGGCAAGCACCCTGGATCCAGGCCTTCGGTGACTCTTTCTCCTATGCTCATACGTACTATGGTTGAAGTGCCGGCAGCATGCGAGATGGCACGTGTGTATCATCTCTGCAATTTCTAAGATTCACAAGTAGCTGGGCAGTGTAAGAGAGAAGGCTAGGGTTTTATCGTTGTGGTAGAATATAAGCAGAGCACCTTGGGCGTCACACCTGGGTACCTAGCGTGCTCTGGGCAACGGTCCCCGAGCGACAACGGCTTTTCCAGACCGCTGGCGTGTTTCGACGTGCCGATCTGCCGATAAGCTTCCTGGTGTTGAGTTAGTTTACTGCTAATGGACTCTTGACTTTGGCGATTCTCCCCCTACTTTGTGTTCGTGGCTCTGGTAGCGCTGGCCCTTCTTAAGCACGACTAGACTAGTTTGAAGCCTATAGTGATCTTGACACTGATCTCCTTTGTCCTGTCTACTCGATCACTATTCAAAATTACCAGCCCCCATATCATCACGGCTACCCAACCCTCAGCTAGTCTTCTTTACCATTACCGTCGGCTCTTTGTCTTTCTTCTGTTAGGCTAGTGGGATGGGATGAAGCGCGGGAGCATGGATGAGAGAGGAAGACATCAACTTTTTCTCAGTGCTTTCCATACACCACCAAGTAGCTGCATCAGCTTCACATGCTTCCTGTGCTGCGTATAGCTGGCTACTCTACGGTTCTCCAAAGGTCAACATCCATCCATACAATGCAATTGCAGCTAACCGTGACCGGAGGATTGTAGGTTGGAGCGTTTAGTTTTATTTACATCCACGCAGCATCGTACGAAGATATGGGAGATGTTGTTGATTATCTTCAAACCCTATACAATTGCGACGATTTTTGGACCATCCCTCGGTCCAGCTTGCTTGCAACTATCCCATCACCACTGGACCAGAACGTGTAGGAGATTATCGCCCCATAATTCCAGCGCCTATTTGAGGTATAGTTGCTGGAGTAACCTAAGAACCTAGAAACGAGAAAACTAATGTGACGAAATGCAACAGGGTTAGCACAGGTGGATACCGCCTGACTCCTGGATGCTATTGTATGTGACAGGCGCATTGCGTTTGGTCGACCATTTTCCACCTCAGCTCGGACTTATAGGTTGATGTCTAATAGTAATATAAGCCACAGAAGATATAAGGGGGCCATACGAAAAGAAGACTTCGTATTCGTCGCCTACTTTTTTCAGCTAACTACAGCTGTGTATATTGGCTTTCCGTTTTACGTACCTAAGCTGCGGATCCTTTCCAAAAGACACACAAACTCGAATCATCCAGGAGCCTCACTCTGCCCTCGAGCCATACCACCACAAGCTCTTCCTCCTTTTCCAAGGTTACATTGCAGCCCAACACGCCACAAAGACCACTCCCATCCCCGGCACCCTTAAACCGTTGCCTCTATAACTCCAACGGCTATCACACGGAGGCATCCCCACCGCGTCTACACGCCCAAACCCACATTTTCCTCCGCAAAAGCTTACAATATTCGCAATACCCTGGGTTCCCAATCCCATCTGACTCAGCTGAATGACTCGCATCGGCAGCTGACGCTCTCCGAATCCATCCCGCGCGGATCGCCGCACACGTAACCCGCAGCGCGACGTGCGGATTAACTTTCTGTCGGCCACCGCACAACGTACGATGTCGGCAGCGCGCCTCAGGTGGTTCGCATGACGGTACGAGGCCGCGAGGACAGTAGAGGGACGTGGTTGGTGGGAATTGCCCTTCCAAAGCAGGTTTGAAGGCGAATCGGCGCGGCAGACGGCGGTTTATAGACGGAAGCGGAGGGGCGTGCTATACTGCACTGGGGGCGTGTCGCATACGCGACGAGGCGACGAAGGATTAAAGTTCTCCCTACTTTTCGAATCCTCTTCAATGATGGGCGGTCACGTCTATGCCATGCATGCATGCATCGACACAGTTCGAGCAACGCAAAACGGTAGATCAAACAGACGTCACGCAATGGGTACCCAGTCATAGGGTTGGCATCGCTGCACGCCAACGCCTGACGTCTCTCGATCCCCCCATATCCCCCGACCACCAACGTTCCCCCCCCCCTTGGCGACGCCGCCCCGAAAAATAATCCCAGCAGCGAAAAGATGGGGAAAGTGTGCGTCGCTGC
>Ga0247757_10002146_pt1 | contig 10751 bp, 12 predicted proteins | sample UWRJL126311R4_FD_180929 | JGI IMG/M metagenome (GOLD analysis project Ga0247757, IMG submission 180929) | Plant litter microbial communities from Arlington Agricultural Research Station in Wisconsin, United States - UWRJ-L126-311R-4 | ecosystem: Environmental > Terrestrial > Plant litter >...
GGTGTAGTCGAACACCAGGGCGCCGTCGCCGAAGCCGCTGTTGCCGATCTGCGGCTGGATGGAGAAGCCGGTGATCGGCCCCGTGCAGCCGAAGCGGTACTCGACCTGCGCGTCCTCGTCGCCGGGGACCGGCGTGCCCTTGGCCAGCGTGCCGTGACAGCCGAGGTTGTTCGGGTTGGTGCTCTGCGGGACGTCGGCGTCGGCCGCGCGGGCGGCCTGGGCCTGCAGGCTCAGGACCAGCAGCGCGGCGGTGATGGCGAGGAGGGTCAGCCGTACGGGGGCGGACCTACCGAGCCGGTGGATGTGCAGCAACGTGACCTCCAGGTCGGGTGCGGGATTGGGACAGGCGCCGCGACGCGGCGTCTGGGTCGGTCTCCTTGAAGACCGTCTTGTCGAGCGGAACGACGGTGGTGTCCCCGGCATGGCCGAGGTGTCCGAGCCCGAGGAGGTCCTCGAGGCTGCGAAGCAGGTGGTAGGGGCCCAGGGCGGTCGCGAGCCGCACGCCGGGCGTGACGCCGGGGCCCAGGAGCAGCGCGCCGGTCGCGGCGTCCGGCGTCTTGGCCGCGTCGGGCACGATCGCGATCAGCCCGCCGGCCTCGTAGGCCGGGGTGGCGGTGATCGTGGGGATCACGTCCTGGAGGAACGCGGTGGCGTCCTGCGGGCCGGTGGCCACGCCGTCGGGGGTCGTGCCGTCCCGGCCGTCGTGCAGCGCGTCGGGCACGATCCAGCTCAGCGACGGCGTCCGCTCCGTGTCGGCCAGGTCGCTGGCCAGGGTCTCGGTGGCCGCCACGTGCTTGGCGCAGCCGCCGGCGTCCACGAGGGAGTGGAAGGAGAGGAAGGGGTTGCGCGGGTTGGGCAGGCAGAGGTCGCCCGTGCCCTGGACGTAGGCGCGCCAGGTGAGGCCGGTGGCCGCGAGCTGGTCGGGCAGGCTGACGACGGCGGTGGGGTAGACGCAGCCGGCGCCGCCGATCAGCGTCGTCGTCGCGTCGTAGGTGTCGGCGGGCACGTCGTCCCAGGTGGGGCAGCCGGCGAGCGTGGCGGGGTTGGGGGCCTGGCCGCTGAGCAGGGCCACGCCGTTGGGGATCGAACCGCCCGCCAGCGGTGCGTAGCCGTCGAGCACGGCGCCCTGCTTGGCCAGCTCCGCGAGGTAGGGCGGGGCCTGGGCCCCGAACAGGGCGGGCGCGTCCTGACCGGTGAGCGTGACGACCCACACGTGCGGGGTCGCCGGCTCCTCGGTCGTCTCGGTGGGCGTGGTCTCCGTGGTCGTGTCGGTGGGGGTGGTCTCCTCCGCGGCGGGCTCCTCCTCGACCGGCTCCTCGGCGACGGGGGCCTCGGCCTCGGTGGTCACGGTGATCGTCTCGACCGTCGGGTCCTCTTCCACCGGCTCCTCCTCCTCGACGGCGGGCGTCGTGGCCGCCGTGGTCGTCGCCGCCGGGGCGACGGCGACGACGATCGGGGGCTGGCGCGGGGCGGCCAGCGACGAGGAGGCGGCGGGCGCGCCGATCAGGACGCCGAGCAGGCCGCCGGCGAGCAGCGCGCCGCCGCTGAGCACGGCGGAGAGCGAACGCGACGGGCGCAAGGTGCGCGGCCCAGCGGACGCCGCGGACACCGAGCCCGCCCGGCCCAGAGCGGCGACGACGTCCGGGGCCGCGGCCTCGGCGGAGGATCGCCAGGCCAGGGTCGGCTCCACGCGCGGCCCGCCCCGGCGCGCACCGCACTGCAGGCAGTAGCGCTGGTCGGGGGCGAGCGGCGCGCGGCAGGAGCCACACGTGTGGTGATGAGCGGAAGGCATGCGGACAGCTTGAAAACAGCGGTGGTGGTGCTTATCGGGATCATCCCGATGTATGTAATCAGGTCAATCTCAATCAACTTACTAGGATTAGGCTATAGTGCTCGCCGCGAGGGCGCAACGCGCTTCCTCAACCTTCCGCACACACCCGTCAATCCAAAGCACTGGAGTCCGCACATGCACCTGTCTCGACGGCGGCTTGCCGCCCTTCTGGCGGTCCTCGGCGTCGCCGCCGCGGCGCTGCCCGCGGCCGCCTCGGCCAAGTCCACGATCACCATCAGCGGCGCGACCGGCTCGGAGCCGCTCGTCGCCCTCCTGGCCAAGAAGTTCGTGAAGCTCTACCCGGGCAAGTACACCTTCCGCATCGCCCAGGGCGGGGGCGAGGTCGGCATCGCCGACGCCGCCGCCGGCCGCGTCACCATCGGCAACGCCGCCCGCGACCCGCGCCCCAGCGATCCCGCCGGCCTGAACTTCTACGGGTTCGCCAAGGACAGCTTCTGCTTCGACACGAACCCGGCCAACCCGATCCCCAACCTCACGCGGGAGCAGGCGATCGCGATCTGGACCGGCCAGGTGCGCGACTGGAGCCAGGTGCCCGGCGCCAAGGTCACGGGCACGATCAACCTCATCGGCCGCACGTCCGCCTCCTCGCTGCCCCCGCTGGTCGAGAGCCTCCTGCTCGGCGGCAAGAAGATCTCCTCGCTCGCCGCGCTCAAGCCCAGCGACGGCCTGGTCGAGAGCTCGGTGGCCCACGACAAGAACGCCATCGGGTTCAACTCCTCGTACTACGCGCACCAGAAGGACGTCCACGCCGTGGCGTTCGAGGGCGTCGCGTGCACCGCGCGCAACGTCAAGTCCGGCCAGTACCCGGGCGTGCGCAACTTCTACGAGGTGACCCGCGGCCCGGCCAAGGGCGCCGCCAAGAAGTTCATCGACTGGATCCTCAAGTCCAAGGACGCGCGCAAGATCATCAGCACGAGCTGGGTGCCGCTGGTCGGCTAGCGGATCCCCCGGCGTCCCTACCGTCACCCACCCACCCCGCATGTTCCGCCGCCTCCGCGAACCGTGGACCGACCGGCAGGCCGCATGGCGCCTCGGCGCCGTGTCCTGCCTGGTCCTCCTCGTGATCCTGCTGATGGTCGTCTTCGTCGCCGTGAAGGCGTGGCCGACGCTCAGCAACAACGGCGGCGTGGGGTGGCTGGGGCCGGGGGAGGACGTCGACAAGCAGATGAGCGCGATGCTCACGACGAGCCGTCATCCCGACAGCTCCGTCTACCACCTGGACGCCTGGCCGCTGGTCTACGGCACGATCCTCACCACGATCGTCGCCGTGGGCTTCGGCCTGGTGTTCTCGGTGCTCGCCGCGATCTTCATCGTGGAGTTCGCGCCCGAGTGGCTGCGCCGCCTCGTCGTCCCCGCCGTGCGGCTCCTGGCCGCGATCCCCTCCGTCGTCTACGGCCTGGTGGGGATCCTCGTGCTCGTGCCGTTCGTCAACGAGCACCTGATCAGCGCGGAGCGGCGCAAGGAGGTGGAGTACGTCGTCCAGCTCACGGGCACCGGCGTGCTCGTGGCCTGCCTGGTGCTGACCGTGATGGTCACGCCGATCATGATCGCGATCGTCGTCGACGCGCTGCGGTCGATCCCCACGGCGTGGACGGAGGGCGCCACCGCGCTCGGGGCCAACCGGTGGGAGGCGATGTGGACGGTGTCCGTCCGCGCGGCCCGGCCGGCGATCGTCGCCGCGGCCGTGCTCGCCGGCGCCCGGGCGGTCGGCGAGGCCGTGATGATCTCGATGGTCTCCGGCTCGCGCGGGTTCTCGCCCAACCTCATGGACGGGCTCACCTACCTGTTCGAGCCGTTCCGCACGGTGGCCGCGAGCATGATCGAGCAGGTCGACGGGCTCAACGCGCCGGCGATCTCCTCGAGCGTCTACGCGATGGCGCTGCTGCTCCTGTTCTCCAGCCTCGTGCTGTCGATCGGCGGGTACGTGGCCAAGCTGCCGATGCGCCGGCAGGGGATGCGCGTCTGATGTCGACGATCCCCCGCTCCGTCCCGCCGGCGCCCGCGGTCGGGGGCGCCCTGCTGGCCGGTGGGCCGCAGCGGCCCTACCGGCCCGCGCCGCGCCGCGACTCCGTCTCCTCCTGGCGCTGGCGCCACCGCGCGGCCTACGGCGCGTGCTGGGCCGCCGGCCTGTCGCTGTGCCTCATCGCGGTGGCGATCCTCGGCTACATGGCGGTCGAGGGCGTCCAGTACCTGTCGCTGGAGATGCTCGTCACCCGGCCCGAGCCGTCGCTGGACCAGGCGCAGACGGGCGGCATCCTCGACCCGATCCTCGGCACGCTGATCCTCACCGTGATGGCCATCCTCATCGCCACGCCGCTCGGCGCGGTCGCGGCGATCTGGATCGTGGAGTACGGCCGCCCGCGCTGGCTGGCCCGCACGATCGAGTCGGGGATCGAGGTGGTGGCCGGCACCCCGGACATCGTGCTGGCGATCTTCGGCCTGGCCATCTTCCAGCTGCCGCTCTTCGCCCCGCTCTCCTTCACCGCCGACGGCGGCGGGGTGTTCGGCCGCTCGTTCTTCGCGGCCTCGGCGATGCTCTCGCTGATCGCCATCCCCATGGTCTTCAGCGCCACCCGCGAGGGGCTGCTGCAGGTGCCCGCCCACGTGCGCGAGGCGTCCTGGGCCCTGGGCAAGACCCGGATCTGCACGATCCGCAGCGTCCTGCTGCCCGTCGTGCGCCGGCACATCGCGACGGGCTCGACCCTGGGGATGGGCCGGATCGTGGGGGACACGGCGATCGTCGTCGTCCTGCTCGGCGGCTCGCTTCAGATCACCCCCGTCGGCGACGTGCCCGTCCTGGACGTGCTGAAGGGCTCGGGCTCCACGCTCACCACCTACGTCTACAACGCGTCGCCGGCCGGCGAGGGCAACGCCCCGCAGAAGGCCTACGCCGCCGCCTTCGTCCTGCTCGTCCTCGTGCTGCTGCTCAACGCGGTGGCCACGTCGATCGGCAAGCGCAGCTCGCCCCTGGAGGCCCACTCGTGAATCGCTCGGACCATCTCGATCCCCCCGGGGCGTTCGACCCGCGCGAGGCGATCTTCCAGGAGGACGGCTCCGCGCTGGACCCGCCCACGCTGCCCCCGCCGGTGCGGCGCGTACGGGTCGACCAGACGCCGGTCGCCGTACCCCCGGAGACCGACCGCTTCGTGCCGGTGCGCGACCGCGTCAGCGGCCCGGAGCGCATGCGCGTCGACCACCTCACCGTGCGCTACGGCGACGCGGCGGCGGTCAAGGACGTCTCGCTCCCCATCCACCAGGGGGAGGTGCTGGCGCTGATCGGCCCGTCGGGCTGCGGCAAGACGACGCTGCTGCGCACGCTCAACCGCCTGACCGAGACGACCGAGAGCGCCTCCCGCGACGGCGGGGTGCTGCTGGACGGGCAGGAGGTCGAGCAGATCGACCCGACCGCGCTGCGCCGCCGCGTGGCCATGGTCTTCCAGCAGCCCAACCCGTTCCCGATGTCGATCTTCGACAACGTCGCGTACGCGATTCGCGTGCAGAACAAGAAGACGCCGCGCCGCCGGGAGCTCGAGCCGCAGGTGATCGACGCGCTGCGCCGCGCCGGGCTGTACGACGAGGTGGCCGACGGGCTGGATCGCCCGGCGCTGCGCCTCTCCGGCGGCCAGCAGCAGCGGCTGTGCATCGCCCGGGCCATCGCCACCCGGCCCGAGGTGCTGCTCATGGACGAGCCCTGCTCGGCGCTGGATCCCAAGTCCACCGCGGTGATCGAGGCGCTCATCGGCGAGCTGCGCCGCGACCTCGCCGTGGTCATCGTCACCCACAACCTGGCCCAGGCCCACCGCGTGGCCGACAAGGTCGCGTTCATGTTCCTGGGCGACCTCGTGGAGTACGGCGACGTCCAGCAGGTCTTCGAGGCGCCGGTCGCCCATCGCACGCGGGACTACGTCGCCGGGGCCTTCGGGTGAGCCGGCTCCTCCTCGTCGCGGGCACCGCCGGCGTGGCCGTCGTGCTGCTCGCCCTGGCCGGCTGCGCCAGCTCGGCGGAGCGCAGCGCGGAGATCGCCGCCCGCGGCAACCACCTCATCGCCGACCGGGGCGACCTGAGGATCGTGCCCGCGACCGACGTGAAGATCGGCAAGACCGCGGTGGTGCGGGGCGACGGCGGCGCGGCGGCGGTGGTGGAGATCACCAACCGCAGCGCGAAGACCAAGGTCGACGTCCCCGTGCTGATCGACGTGAGCGACCGCAAGGGCGCCGAGGTGTACACCAACGCGGGCGTGGGCCTCCAGCGGTCGCTGCAGCGGATCGCCACGCTGCGCCCGAAGCAGACGGTGTGGTGGGTCAACGACCAGCTGCTCGGCGCGGAGGAGACGGCGCACCGGGTGAAGGCCAAGGTCGGCCGGTCCGCCGTGACCGCGGCCGCGCCGAAGGTGCGCCTCACCCACGTGCACTGGGACGAGGACTCGGCGGGCCCGTACCTCACCGGCACCGTCGTCAACCCGGGCCGCACGCTGCTGCGCGACGTCCCGATCTTCGCGGTGGCCCGCCAGCACGGCAAGATCGTCGCCGCCGGCCGCGCCCTGGTCCCCAAGCTGCCGCCCGCGGGCGCCGCCGCCAAGCCCGTCAAGTTCCGGATCGTGTTCCTGGGGAAGGACCCGCGGCACGCCGACATCGCGCTCACGGCCGCCGCGACGGTGCCGGCGCCCGCTTCGAAGGAGGCCTCCTCGTGAGTCAGAACGTCCTGCCCGCCGTGTTCGGCGTCGACGGCCAGCCGTGCGCCGGCTGCGGCGCGCCGCTGGCCGGCGACCAGCGCTACTGCCTGTACTGCGGCAGCCGCCGCGCGGAGGCCCGTCTGGAGTTCATGGACGCGTTGGCCGGCGGCGGCACCGCCCCGCTCGGCGGCGGCGGCTCCGTCCCTCCGACCGGCCCGGGCCACCAGCTCACGGTCGGCGGCGTGGCCGAGCCGGCGGGCTCCGGGACCGGGCTCGGCGCGTGGCTGCGGGCCAACACCGCGGTGCTCGCGCTGGCCGGCCTGCTCATGGGCATGCTGTTCATCGGCCTGCTCGTCGGCCACTGGGCGACCAGCGGCACGACGACCCCGGCGCCCACGCAGGCGGCCGCGCCCCAGGTGATCCGGGTCGAGGGCTCGGGCGGGGGCGCCGCCGCGGCCGACGACGCGGCCGCCGACTCCGCGCAGGACAGCGCCGCCGACGCCAAGAAGGACACGAAGAAGGCCAAGGCGGCCAAGGACACCGAGGTCGTCAAGGAGGTCCCGAAGGACGCGGTCGACGTGAACAAGCTCAACAGCCTGTCGGGGAAGGCCAAGGCGAAGGCCATCGACGACGCCGTCAAGAAGGGCAAGCCCATCTCCACCGGCACCGGCAAGCTCCCGCCCAAGGACGACAAGGCGCCGGGCGGCGGCACGGAATTCGAGACGATCGGATGAGCGCGTTCAACGGCGGGGGCTCCCAGCCTCTCGGCGACCTCCAGCAGCGGCGGCAGGAGCTGGCCCAGCGCGTGGCGGGCCTCACGTTCGACCTCGGCGGCCTGACCTACGAGATGGCGATCCGCGACCACTACCGCCTCGACGTCCTGGCCCGCAAGGCGGCGGAGCTGCAGGCCGTGGACGGCGAGCTGGGGGAGGTCGAGCGCCTGCTGGCGGCGGCGCAGGACGGGATCACGGGCCAGTGCCGCTCGTGCGGCGCGGTGCACAGCCGCGGCGCGACCTTCTGCTGGAACTGCGGACATCCGCTGCTGGCGCAGCCCGCGCCGGTGATCGACGGATAGTCCCCCATTCCGACCAAACCCATGGGATTACTGCTACGGTTCGGCGGCCGCAGGGGAAATGGCCAAAAGCCGATCCAGTTACTAGACTTTGGGAAAGGTCACCTCATGAAGCTCCGTAATCGCATCTCCTTCGTCGCCCTCACGGGCGTCGTCCTGGCCCTCGGGGTCTCCGCCTGCGGCGGGTCGAGCGACGACTCCTCGGGCTCCTCCGACTCCTCCGGTGGAGGCGGCGCCAACCTCTCGCTGGTCGCCTACTCCACCCCGCAGGTGGTCTACGACGAGGTCATCCCGGCCTTCAAGAAGACCACGGCTGGCGCCGACACCAACTTCAAGTCGTCCTACGGGGCGTCCGGCGAGCAGAGCCGCGCCGTCGAGGCCGGGCTGAGCGCCGACGTCGTCGCGTTCTCGCTCGAGCCCGACGTCACCCGCCTGGTCAAGGCCAAGAAGGTCGCCGAGGACTGGAACCAGAACCAGTACAAGGGCTTCGTCAGCAACTCGCTCGTCTCCTTCGTCGTCCGCAAGGGCAACCCGAAGAACATCAAGACGTGGGACGACCTCCTCAAGCCCGGCGTCCAGGTGCTCACGCCGAACCCGTTCACCTCGGGCGCGGCCAAGTGGAACCTGCTTGGCGGCTACGTCGCCGCGGGCGGCGCCAAGGACCAGAAGGCCGGCCTGGCCTACCTCGACGAGCTGCTCAGCAAGCACGTCAAGGTGCAGGACAAGTCCGGCCGTGAGGCGCTGCAGAACTTCGTCTCCGGCAACGGCGACGTCCTCCTCTCCTACGAGTACGAGGCGATCACCGCGCAGAAGAAGGGCGAGAAGGGCATCGAGCTGGTGCAGCCGCAGCAGACGATCCTGATCCAGAACCCGATCGCCACCACGCTCACCAGCAAGAACCCGGACAAGGCCAAGGCCTTCGTCGACTACGCGTGGTCCAAGCCCGCGCAGGAGGTCTTCGCGTCCTGGGGCTACCGCCCGGTGAACCAGGAGGTCTTCGACGAGCACAAGGCCGACTTCCCGATCCCGACGGACCTCTACACGATCGACGACCTCGGCGGCTGGAGCAAGGTCAACGACGAGCTGTTCGATCCCGAGAAGGGCGCCGTCGCCGCGATCGAGAACAAGAACGGGGTGTCCACGGAGAAGTGAGCGCGCCCGCCGCCACCTCCGGGCCCACCGACCCGACCGTCCGGCCCCGCCGGCGCGCCAAGCGCGCGCCGGCGGTTCGCCGGGTCAGCGCGGTCGGGCCGCTGTCCATCGGCATCGTCACGCTGTGGCTCAGCATCATCGTGCTGCTGCCGCTGGCGGCGGTCGTGGTCAAGTCGCTGGACGGCGGGCTCGACCAGTTCTGGGACGCGATCTCCAACCGCCAGGCGGTCGCGGCGCTGCGCTTCACCCTCATCGTCTCGCTCGTCGTCACCCTCATCAACGCGGTCGCGGGCGTGCTCATCGCCTGGGTCCTGGTGCGCGACCAGTTCCCCGGCAAGCGCTTCGTCAACGCGCTGATCGACCTGCCGTTCGCCCTGCCGACGATCGTCGCCGGCATCACGCTCCTGGCCCTCTACGGCAAGGACAGCCCGGTGGGGATCGACGTGTCCTTCACGCAGACGGCGGTCGCGCTCGCGCTCCTGTTCGTGACCCTGCCCTTCGTCGTACGGTCGGTGCAGCCGGTGCTGATCGAGGTCGACAAGGACATGGAGGAGGCCGCCGCCTCGCTCGGCGCGTCCGGCCCCACCATCTTCCGCCGGATCATCCTGCCCAACCTCGTGCCGGCGATCCTCAGCGGCTGCGGGCTGGCCTTCGCCCGCGCGGTCGGCGAGTTCGGCTCGATCATCCTCATCTCCGGCAACATCCCGTTCGACACGCAGGTGACGTCGGTCTACGTCTTCAAGCAGATCGAGAGCGACGCGCCGATCAGCGCCGCCGCGGTCTCGGTCGTGCTGCTGTTCATCTCGCTCGTCGTGCTCTTCCTGATCCGCTCGCTCGGTCGTTGGGGGGCCCGCCATGAGCGCTGAGCGCCCCGGGCTGCGCACGTCGCGGCCGGCCCGCTACACCCTGCGCTTCCTCGCGCTCGGCTACCTCGCCGTCCTGCTGCTGATCCCGCTCGGCGTGATCCTCTACCGCACGTTCGAGCCGGGCATCGGCGAGGTGTGGGCGTCGATCACCACCCCCGCGGCCCAGAGCGCCTTCCAGCTCACGCTGCTCGCGGCGGCCATCGCGGTCGTCCTCAACACCATCTTCGGCGTGCTCACCGCGCTCGTCCTCGTGCGCGGCCGCTTCCCCGGCCGTCGCTTCCTCGACGCGCTGGTCGACCTGCCCTTCGCGGTGTCGCCGATCGTCGTCGGCATCGCGTTGATCCTCGTGTACGGCCAGACCGGCTGGTTCGGCGACGCGCTGGAGAACGCCGGGATCCAGATCATCTTCTCGTGGCCGGGCATCGTGCTGGCCACGGTGTTCGTCAGCCTCCCGTTCGTGGCCCGCGAGGTCGCGCCGGTACTGCGCGAGATCGGCGACGACCAGGAGCAGGCGGCCGCCACCCTGGGCGCCAGCCGCTGGCAGATCTTCTGGCGGATCACCATGCCCGCGATCCGGTGGGGCGTGGCCTACGGCGTCGTGCTCACCACGGCCCGGGCGATCGGTGAGTTCGGCGCGGTCAGCGTGGTCAGCGGCCACATCCAGGGCGAGACCCAGACGCTCACGCTGCTCGTCGAGCAGCGGTTCCAGAACTTCGACCTCGCGGGTGCGTACGCGGCGTCCGCGGTGCTCGCGGTCATCGCGCTCGTCACCCTGCTGGCGATGACGCTCCTCAACCCCCGGAAGGACGAGACGTGATCAACGTCAGCAACGTCAGCAAGCGCTTCGGGGACTTCCAGGCCCTGGACGACGTCTCCCTCGTGGTCCCGGAGGGATCCCTGGGCGCGCTGCTGGGCCCCAGCGGCTCGGGCAAGTCGACGCTGCTGCGGATCATCGCGGGGCTCGAGGCCCCCGACTCCGGGACGGTCGAGATCGACGGCCAGGACTCCACCGCGGTCTCCCCGCAGCAGCGCAACATCGGCTTCGTCTTCCAGCACTACGCGGCGTTCTAGCACATGACGGTGCGGGACAACGTCGCCTTCGGCCTGTCGGTGCGCAAGCGCCCGAAGCCGGAGATC
>Ga0247757_10002147_pt1 | contig 10749 bp, 9 predicted proteins | sample UWRJL126311R4_FD_180929 | JGI IMG/M metagenome (GOLD analysis project Ga0247757, IMG submission 180929) | Plant litter microbial communities from Arlington Agricultural Research Station in Wisconsin, United States - UWRJ-L126-311R-4 | ecosystem: Environmental > Terrestrial > Plant litter >...
CCCGACCCGACCCCCACGCCCCCCGACGACGGGACGAGCGGAGGTGCCGTCGCCCCATGACCCAGAACGCTGACGTCATCGACGATCGCTACGTGCTCGGCGAGCGCCTCGGCCTGGGCGGCATGTCCACGGTGGTGCTCGCCTTCGATCGCACGCTGGAGCGGCACGTGGCCGTGAAGCTGCTGGCCGAGCACCTGGCCGACGACGCGCAGTTCGTCTCCCGCTTCCGGCGCGAGGCGCTGTCCGCCGCCCGGCTCGTGCACCCCAACATCGTCCAGGTCTTCGACTTCGGGATCGACGATCCCACCGGCCGGCAGTACATCGCGATGGAGTACGTGCGGGGCCGGTCCGGCGCCGAGCTGCTGCGCGAGCACGGCCGCCTGCCGGTCAGCGAGGCGATGCCGATCCTGCTGCAGTCGTGCCGGGCGCTGGCCTACGCGCACAGCAACGGCGTGATCCACCGGGACGTCAAGCCGGGCAACCTGCTGCGCTCCGAGGACGACGGCGTGGTCAAGCTCGCCGACTTCGGGATCGCCAAGGCGATGACCGAGGAGTCCTCGATCACCCAGGTCGGATCGGTGCTGGGCACCGCGTCCTACCTCTCCCCGGAGCAGGCCGCGGGCCTGGAGGCCGGCCCCCGCGCCGACCTCTACTCGCTCGGCGTGGTCGCCTACCAGCTCGTCACCGGCCGGCTGCCCTACGAGGCCGTCTCCCTCACCGAGCTGGCCCTCAAGCAGCAGCGCGAGGCCCCGGCCCTGGCCCACGACGTCGCGCCCGACGTGCCCAAGGCGCTGGCCCTGGCCATCGACCGCGCGCTGGCCCTGGAGCCCGACGCGCGCTACGCCGACGCCGCCGCGATGGGCGACGCGCTGCGCGAGGGCGCGCGCGGCATCGCCCCGCCCCTCTCGCTTGGCACCTCGCCGACCAGCGCCGAGACGCGCCTGAACCCGGTCCCGCCCACCTCCGCGACCCGCATCGCCAACGTGCCGCCCGCGACGGCGGCGACGTCGATCGCCGCGGGCGCTGGGGCCGCGCCGTCCGGCGGCGTCGAGCGCCGCGTGCCGCGCCCGCCGCGGGAGCCGCGCCCCGCCCCGGCGGCCCCCGCCGGGGCCGCGGCCGCCAGCGCGACCCGGCCGCCGACCCGCCGGCAGGCCGAGCAGGCCGCCAAGGAGAAGAAGAAGGGCTCCAAGACGGGACGCTTCCTCATGCTGCTCCTCGTCCTGGTCCTCGTGCTCGGGGGCGCGCTGGCCGCCGTGGTCTCCACCTCGAACTCCCAGCAGGCGGTCAACCTGCGCCGCGTCGTCTACGACGACGTCAACAAGTCGGTCGACGCGCTCAAGCAGCTCGTCAACGACAACACGCAGTAGCCGGCCCCGCAGCAGCGTGAGTGTCGCCCAGTGGTTGCCGGGCAACCACCCAGCGACACCGAAGCCGCCCCCGCCGCGGCGATAGGGTGAGCCCATGGCCAGAGCGAAGCAGTCGTACGACGTCCGGGACCGCACGGTCCTCATCACCGGCGCCGCCCGCGGCATCGGCTGGGAATCCGCCCGCCGCCTCCACGCGCGCGGCGCCAACGTCGCGCTCGTCGGCCTCGAGCCGGAGCTCCTCCAGGAGCGCGCCGCCGAGCTGGGCCCGCGCGCCGCCGCCTTCCCGGCCGACGTGACCGACTGGGACGCGCTCCACGCCGCCGTCGACGGGGCGGTCGCCCGCTTCGGCGGCATCGACGTGGCGATCGCCAACGCCGGCCTGTCCGCCGTGGGCTCCGTGATGGGCCAGGAGATCGCGGGCTGGGAGCGCACGATCGAGGTCAACCTGCTGGGCGTGTGGCGCACCAACCGCGTCGTCCTCCCCCACGTCGTCGCCCGTCAGGGCTACATGCTGAACATCGCGTCGCTGGCCGCCATCGCCCACGCGCCGCTGATGTCCGCGTACGCCGCGAGCAAGGCGGGCGTCGAGGCGTTCTCCGACTGCCTGCGCCAGGAGCTGGAGCCGACCGGGGCCGCCGTCGGCGTCGCCTATTTCGGCTTCATCGACACCGACCTCGTGCGCGACACGTTCGACCACCCGGCGACGACCTACGTCCGCTCGCTCCGCAAGCCGAACCCGATGACCACGCCGATCCCGCTGAGCGCCGCCGTGGACGCCATCGAGGCCGGCGTCCTGTCGCGCGCCAAGCACGTGCAGGCGCCGGGCTGGGTGGCCGGCATGCGCCGCGCCCGCGGACTGCTCGACCTCATCCCCACGCGCTTCACCGCCGGCAACAAGGCGCAGATCGCCGAGATGGTCCGCCTCGCCGACACCGCCGCGCACCCGGCGTCGAAGATCGCCGACAAGTACGCGAAGACGGCCGGCTGAACCCTCGTCGAGCCCCACCTCGGTCCCGCTGAGCGGGACCGAGGTGGGGCTCGACGCGTCAGTCAGGCGGCGGGCGGGAGGACCCGCGGGGCCTCGCCGGCGCGCAGGGCGGCGGCGCGCTCGGCCAGCGTGCCCTCGGCGATGGCGGCGCGCAGGTCGGCCATCAGGCGGGAGACGTACGCGAGGTTGTGGATGGTGGTGAGACGCACGCCCTGCAGCTCCCGCGCCTTGAGCAGGTAGCGCAGGTAGCCGCGCGGGTGGCCGTGGGCGCACGCCGGGCACGGGCAGCCCTCCATGATCGGGTCCGTCGACTCCTTCCAGCGGGCGCCGGTCAGGTCCACGCGCCACCGGTTCTCCGGCTCGGGGACGATCGCCACGCCGTGGCGGCCCAGCCGGGTCGGCATCGCGCAGTCGAACGTGTCGATGCCCAGCTCCACGCCGCGGATGAGGTCGTCGATGTCGCCGATGCCCAGCAGGTGCCGCGGCGGTTCTTCGGGGAGAACGCCGGTCGTCCACTCCACGACCTCGTACATCTGGTCCTTGTGCTCCCCCAGCGAGCCGCCGATCGCGATGCCGTCCACCCGGCTCTCGGCGATCACCTGGGCCGACGCCGTGCGCAGGTCGTGGTGGACGCCGCCCTGGACGATCCCGTAGACGAGCTGGTCGCGCGGGCCGTGCTCGGCGTGCCAGTCCAGGCAGCGCTCCAGCCAGCGGTGGGTGCGCTCGGTCGACCGCGCGGTGTAGTCCTTGGTGACGTTGAACGGCGTGCACTCGTCGAAGACCAGGGCGATGTCGGAGTGGAGCTTGGCCTGGATCTCCATCGACGTCTCCGGGCCGATGAACTTCGTGGAGCCGTCGCGGTAGGAGCGGAACCGCACGCCCTCCTCGGTGATGTCCAGCACCTTGCCGGACCGCTCGGTGCCCGACGGTGCGCGGCCCTTGACCTCGTCGGCCACCGTGCCGTGCCCCATCGAGAAGACCTGGAAGCCGCCGGAGTCGGTGATGATCGGCCCGTCCCAGCCCATGAACTCGTGCAGGCCGCCGAAGTGGTCGATCAGCTCGTGGCCCGGGTCGAGGAACAGGTGGAACGTGTTGCCCAGCACCATGTCGTAGCCGAGCGCGGCGACCTCGGCGGGCTCCAGCCCCTTGACGGTGGCCTTGGTGGCCAGCGGCACGAAGGCCGGGGTGCGGATCACCCCATGGGCGGTCTGCAGCTCACCGGCCCGGGCACGGCTCTTCGGATCGCGGGCGGTGATGCGCAGGGCGGACACCCGGCGCATCGTATTTCAGGCGGGGCTCTGCGGCCGGGAGGCTCAGCAGCCGCAGCGGCGGCCGGCGGCGGCCGAGGCGCCGGGCAGGACGCGGCCCCAGGCCGCTCCCAGCTTCTCCTGCTCCTCGGCGCTGAAGTGGCTCAGGAAGAGGTCGCGCACGCCGGCCAGGTGGGTGGCGCGCGCGGCGTGGAGCTTCTCGCGCCCCGCGTCGGTGAGGACGGCGAACTGGCCGCGGGCGTCGTCGGCGCACGACTCGCGGCAGATGAGGCCGTCCCGCTCCAGGCGGTCGACCAGGCGGGTCAGCCCGCTGCGGCTGAGCAGCACCGAGGAGGCCAGGTCGCACATGCGCATCCGGTCCTCCCCCGAGTCCTCCACGTGCAGCAGCACCTCGTACGAGGTCAGCGACAGCCCGTGCTCGGCCTCCAGCTGGACGTCCAGCGCCTTGGTCAGCGCCATGTGGGTCCGCAGCAGGCCGCGCCAAGCCGCCTGTTCACGGGTGTCGAGGAGGGGGGTTTCCGTTGCCGGTGCGGGAGAGATCGCCATGTGGAGGGTCGAACGTAGCAGTGGACTCGGTCGCGCCACGATCGGCGCGTCCACCTATTGTTGCACGTGCAACGACTTGTCGTCGCGGGTGTCTAGGACTGGATCAGGCTGACGCCGGTCATGCCGGCGGGCTGGGCGATCCCCAGCAGCTGCAGCAGGGTCGGCGCCACGTCGGCGAGCACGCCGCCGTCGCGCAGCGCCAGCCCCTCGGCGGTGACGATCACCGGCACGGGGTTCAGCGAGTGCGCGGTGTTCGGGGAGCCGTCGGGCTCGAGCATGTGGTCGGCGTTGCCGTGGTCGGCGGTGACGAAGCACACGCCGCCGCTCTCGGTCACCGCCGCGACGACCTCGGCCAGGCAGGCGTCGACCGTCTCGATCGCCGCGACCGCCGCCGGGATGACCCCGGTGTGGCCGACCATGTCCGCGTTGGCGAAGTTGATGATCCCGAACGTCGGGGCATCGGCCTTCCAGGCGCCGACGAACGCGGCCGCGGCCTCCCGGGCCGACATCGCCGGCTTGAAGTCGTACGTGGGCACGTCCCGCGGGGACGGCACCACCTCGCGGCGCTCCCCCTCGTACGGGGACTCCTCGCCGCCGTTGAAGAAGTACGTCACGTGCGGGTACTTCTCCGTCTCCGCGACGTGCAGCTGGCGGGCGCCGGTGCCGGCGATCACCGCGCTGAGCGTGACCTTCGGCCGAGCCGGCGGGAAGGCGACCGGGTAGGGCCAGCCCTCCTCGTACTCGGTCAGCGAGGCGTACGGGGCCACCGGCTCCGCCCCCCGCCGGTCGATCTCGGTGAACGTCGGATCGGCCAGCGCGCGGGTGATCTCGCGCATCCGGTCGGGGCGGAAGTTGAAGGCCAGGACGCTGTCCCCGGGACGGATCCGCCCCTCCTCGCCGACCACGGTCGCGGTGACGAACTCGTCGGTCTCGCCGCGCTCGTAGGCGTCGCGCACCGCCGCGGCCGCGTTGGGGGCGGCGTGCTGCGCCTCGCCGTGCACGAGGAGGTCGTAGGCCTGCTGCACGCGGTCCCAGCGGGAGTCGCGGTCCATCGCGAAGTAGCGGCCGATGACCGTGCCCACCCGCGCGTTGCCGGCGGAGTAGCACCAGTCCTCGACCTGCTCGAGATAGCCCTCGCCCCCCTGCGGCAGGGTGTCGCGGCCGTCGGTGAAGGCGTGGATGACGAGATCCTCGACGCCCAGGTCCTTGGACAGCTCGATCAGCGCGCGCAGGTGCTTCCACCCCGAGTGCACGCCGCCGTCGGAGACCAGGCCGATCAGGTGCACGCGCTTGGAGGCGCGGAAGGCGTCGCGCAAGATCGGGTTCTCGGCCAGGACGCCATCGGCGACGGCATCGTCGATCCGGGTGAGGTCCTGCCGCACGACCGCGCCGGCGCCCAGGTTGAGGTGGCCGACCTCGGAGTTGCCCATCTGCCCGTCCGGCAGGCCGACGGCGCGGCCGGACGCGGTCAGCGTGGTCGTGGGGTACCGCTCCCACAGGGCGTCGAACGTGGGCGTGGCCGCCAGGGAGACGGCGTTGCCCGGGCCGGCCGGCGCCAGGCCCCAGCCGTCGAGGACGATGAGGCAGGCGCTCGGCACGGGGAGGGTCATGGCTACAGCGCCGCCGCCGCGTCGACGATCGCGCCGAAGCTGTCGGGCTTCAGCGAGGCGCCTCCGACGAGGCCGCCGTCGACGTCCTCCAGGGCCAGCAGCTCCGCCGCGTTCTCGGCGTTCATCGACCCGCCGTAGAGGACGCGCGTCTGCAGCGACGCCTCCTCGGAGCGGGAGGCGACCAGGGCACGCACGAACGCGCACGCCTCCTGCGCCTGCTCCGGCGTGGCGGTCAGGCCGGTGCCGATCGCCCAGATCGGCTCGTAGGCCACGACGACCTCGCCCAGGCGCTCAGTCGGGACCTTCTCGAGCCCCTCCTGCACCTGGTGGCGCAGCTTGCGCTCGGTGTCGCCCGCCTCACGCTCGGACTCGGTCTCGCCGACGCAGAGGATCGGCAGCAGCCCGGCCTCCAGCGCCGCCGGCACCTTCAGGGCCAGCGCGCGGTCGGTCTCGCCGTTGTCGGCGCGTCGCTCGGAGTGGCCCAGGACGACGCCGTGGACGTCCAGCTCGGTGAGCATCGGGGCGGACACCTCGCCGGTGTGGGCGCCCGAGGCGTCCTGGTGCATGTTCTGCGCGAAGACCTGCACGCGCGAGCCGCGCGTGGAGTCGACCATCGCGGTCAGCGCGGTGAACGGGACGCACAGCGCCACGTCGACGCCGTCGGCGGCGTACAGGCGCGGCAGCAGCCCGGCGATGAACTCCTCCGCCTCCTGGACCGTCTTGTGCATCTTCCAGTTGCCGGCGATGAAGGGGGTGCGACTCATGAATGCTCCAAGATCGTGACTCCGGGCAGATCCTTGCCCTCGATGAGCTCCAGGGAGGCGCCGCCCCCCGTGGAGAGATGGGTGACCTGGTCCTCCAGGCCGAACTGCGCCAGGGCCGCGGCGGAGTCGCCGCCCCCGACGACGGTCACCGCCTTGGTGTCGGCCATGGCCTGCGCGACGGCACGGGTGCCGATCGAGAAGGGCTCCAGCTCGAACGCGCCCATCGGGCCGTTCCAGAACACGGTGCCCGCCGCCATGATGACCTCGCGGTAGAGGTTGGTGGTGAGCGGGCCGATATCCAGGCCCATCAGGCCGTGCGGGACGTCGACCCGGTTCAGCGGCGTGACGGTCGCGTCCGCGCTGAACTTGTCGCCCGCGAGCAGGTCGATCGGCAGCAGCAGGCGGCAGCCCTTGGCCTCGGCGTCGGCCAGCGCGCGGCGGGCGGGCTCGATGCCCTCCTCCTCGCACAGCGAGTTGCCGACCTTGTGACCCTGCGCCGCGAAGAACGGGAAGCACATCGCGCCGCCGATGAGGATCGCGTCGGCCTGGTCCAGGAACGCGTCGATGACGCCGATCTTGTCCGTGACCTTCGCGCCGCCGACGATGGCGACGAGCGGCCGCGCGGGATCCTTGACGATCCCGTTCAGCGTCTCGACCTCGCGCTGCATCAGCAGCCCGGCCGCGGCGGCCTTCACGTGCTTGGCGATGCCCTCGGTCGAGGCGTGCGCGCGGTGCGCGGCCCCGAACGCGTCGTTGATGTAGTAGTCGGCCTGGGCCGCGTACGCCAGGGCGAGGGTCGGGTCGTTGACCGTCTCCCCCTCCTCGAAGCGCACGTTCTCCAGCATCATGACCTCGCCGGGCTGCAGCGCCTCGGCCATGGCGGTCACGTCGTCGCCCACCACGCCGGGGGCGAGCTTGACCGGACGGCCGAGCAGCTCGCTGAGCCGCTCGGCGACCGGTGCCATCGACAGCTTCGGATCGTGCCCCTTGGGGCGGCCCAGATGGGCCGCGACCACGAGGGACGCGCCCTTGTCCAGCAGCGCCTGCAGCGTGGGCAGGGCCGCGCGGATGCGGGCGTCGTCGGTGATGCGCGTGCCGTCCATCGGGACGTTGAAGTCCACGCGGACGAACGCGCGCTGACCGGCGACATCGAGGTCGTCGATGGTCTTCATCTTCGTCATGTGATCGGGGTCCTAGAGGATCTTCTGGACGAGATCGACGACGCGGTTGGAGTAGCCCCACTCGTTGTCGTACCAGGAGACGACCTTCACGAGCGTGCCGTCGATGACGGACGTCAGGCCCGCGTCCACGATCGACGACGCCGGGTTGGTGACGATGTCGCTGGAGACGATCGGATCCTCCGTGTACTCGAGGATGCCGACCATCGGGCCGCTCTCGGACGCCGCCTTCAACGCCGCGTTGAGCTCCTCGACGCTGGTCTCGCGCTCGGCCTCGAACGTGAGGTCGACGAGCGAGCCCGTGATGACGGGGGCGCGCACCGCGAAGCCGCTGAGCTTGCCGTTGAGCTCCGGCAGCACGAGGCCGACGGCCTTCGCCGCGCCGGTGGAGGCCGGTACGAGGTTCTGCGCGGCCGCGCGGGCGCGGCGCAGGTCCTTGTGGGGACCGTCGTGCAGCATCTGGTCGCCCGTGTACGCGTGGATCGTCGTCATCAGGCCGTGCTTGATGCCGACCGTGTCGTTGACCACCTTGGCGAACGGCGCGAGGCAGTTCGTCGTGCAGGACGCGTTGGAGATGACGTCGTGCTGGGCCTTGTCGTACTTGTCGAAGTTGACGCCCAGGACGACCGTGATGTCCTCGCCCGAGGCGGGCGCGGAGATGACGACCTTCTTGGCCCCGCCCTCGAGGTGCTTGGCGGCGTCGTCGCGCTTGGTGAAGAAGCCGGTGGACTCGATCACGACGTCGGCGCCGAGGTCGCCCCACGGCAGGTCGGCCGGGTTGCGCTCCGCCAGGATCCGGATCGGCTTCCCGTCGACGACGATCGCGTCGCCCTCGACCTCGACCGACAGCGGGTTCGGGCCCAGGATCGTGTCGTACTTGAGCAGGTGCGCGAGCGTCTTGGCATCCGTCAGGTCGTTGATCCCGACGAACTCGATGTCGGCGTTCGAAACGGCAGCGGCACGGAACACGTTGCGGCCGATGCGGCCGAATCCGTTGATCCCCACACGTACGGGCATGTCGGTCCTTCCTAGGGAGAGCGTGGCAAGGCGACGACCACGGACCGAGCCGGCGATATGACCGGTTGACCCGTGTTACGGCGCGGATACGGACACTAGTACAGCCGGCGAAGGATTGGAGGCTCGGGGGCCGGGGATCCGGACGGTCGGCGGGGTCCCGGGGCGGGTCGCGCCGGGCGGGGTCCGATCAGCCGGCGCGCTTGATGTCGCGGTGGGCCCGCTCGACGAACAGGTCGTCGCGCGAGCCGTACCGGGCCGCGAGGTGCTCGGTGATCGCCACCGAGCGGTGCCGCCCGCCCGTGCACCCGATCGCGACCATGAGGTGCGCCTTGCCCTCCGCCACGTACTGGGGCAGCAGGAAGTCCAGCAGCGCCTCCAGCCGCGTGTAGAAGGCGTCGAGCTTGCCCTCCTGGGCCACGTGGGCGACGACGCGCGGGTCCAGGCCGGTCAGCGGACGCAGGTCCGGCTCGTAATGGGGGTTGGGGAGGAAGCGCACGTCGAAGAGCAGGTCGGCGTCGCGCGCGGGCCCGTACTTGAAGCCGAACGACTCGAACGTGACCGTGAGCCGGGTGCGCCGCTGCCCCTCCAGCATCTCCCGCACCAGCTTGCGGCGCAGGTTCGCGGCGCTGAGGACCGTGGTGTCGACCACGACGTCGGCCCGCTCGCGCAGCGGCTCGAGCATGGCGGCCTCGGCGGCGATGCCCTGGGCCACCGAGCTCTCCTGGGCCAGCGGATGGCGCCGGCGGGTCTCCTTGTACCGCGTCTGGAGCGTCGCCTCGCTCGCGGTGAGGAAGAGCACGCGGTGCTCCACTCCCCGGGCGTCGAGGTCGTCCAGGACCGCGTTGAGGCCCTCGAACAGCGCCCCGCCGCGCATGTCGCACACCACGGCGGCGCGCGCGACCTTGGACCCGCCGTGGGTGAACAGCTCGACCAGGCCGCCGATCATCTCCGGCGGCAGGTTGTCCACGCAGAAGTAGCCGGAGTCCTCGAACACCTGCATCGCCGTCGACTTGCCCGCGCCGGAGAAGCCCGTGATGACGACCAGGTCCTCGAGGACCGTGCCCTCGTTGTCCTGATCCAGCGTCGTGTCCCCCGATACGGCCATGGGACCCATTGTGGCGTGCCCGGCGGATGCGCGGGTCACCAGGGTGTGGCCGGCGGTGGGCCGCCGCGGCGCCGAGCCCCACCTCGGTCCCGCTGGGCGGGACCGAGGTGGGGCTCGGCCGGTCGGTGGGGTCAGCCGGTGCGGTGGAGGGTGGCGTAGACCTCGCGCGCGACCTTGGGCGGCACGCCCGGGACCTGCTCGAGCTCCTCGCGGCTGGCGGCCAGGAACGCCTCCGGGGAGCCGAAGTGCTTGAGCAGCGCGCGCTTGCGGGCCGGCCCCACGCCCGGCAGCTCGTCGATCACCGAGGAGGTCATCGCGGTGTCGCGGCGCGCCCGGTGGTGGGTGATCGCGAAGCGGTGAGCCTCGTCCCGGACGCGCTGCAGCAGCTGCAGCGCCGGCGTGTCGTGCGGGAGGACGAGCGGCGTGGCGATCCCCGGCGTGAAGACCTCCTCGATCCGCTTGGCCAGGGAGACGACGTAGACGCCGCGGTCGACGAACGGCTGCAGCGCACGCAGCCCGGCGGCGAGCTGTCCCTTGCCGCCGTCGATGACGATCAGGTTGGGGAGCGTGGCGAACGACTGGTTGTACTTGGGGTCGTGCGGAGACATGTCCTGCTGCTTGACCCACTGGGCCATGCGCCGGGACAGGACCTCCTCCATCGCGGCGAAGTCGTCGGTGTGGCCGTGCTCCAGCGTCTTGATCGTGAACCGGCGGTAGTCGCTCTTCTTCGGCGCGCCGCCCTCGAACACGACCATCGACGCGACGGTGTTCGTCCCCATCAGCGTGGAGATGTCGAAGCACTCGATGCGGATCGGGATCGTGTCCATCCGCAGCTCGTCGCGGAGCGTGTCGAGCGCCTCGGTGCGCTGCTGGCGGCCACGCTCGGCCTTCAGCTTCTCCTGCCCG
>Ga0247757_10002148_pt1 | contig 10745 bp, 11 predicted proteins | sample UWRJL126311R4_FD_180929 | JGI IMG/M metagenome (GOLD analysis project Ga0247757, IMG submission 180929) | Plant litter microbial communities from Arlington Agricultural Research Station in Wisconsin, United States - UWRJ-L126-311R-4 | ecosystem: Environmental > Terrestrial > Plant litter >...
AAGAAATATTGATTTGGAAAAAAAAAAAAAAAAAACCGCGCGCTTACGCCAAGTTTCAATGTCAGCCAGTGGCCGGTTCCCTGTCGAACCGTACTGCTCTTGTCTAACGTCCGGACGTGAGCAAATTTTTCGTCTACTTTCAATAACTTGCATGTACAGAGCCACTAAATTAATCACTTTTGAAGAACTCATGCTGACTAAACTAGGGCTTCATTAGTGGAGATGATTTGGGTAGTGGGATTGGACATGTGCAGGACGTTCCATCTGCAGCTTTTGATCCGATATTTTATATGCATCACTGGTATGGCATTAAAATCACCAACTTGCTGCGCTAACCCAAATTAGCAACATCGGCCGTTTGCTTGCCATCTGGCAAACTTTGAATCCGGATACCTGGTTTGCTAGAGACGCATCCCCGCCATCCACTGATCGACTGCCTCCCTTTCATCACAAGTTTACCTCTGGCAAGGTTGATTACTTCACCTCCGATGACTAAGAGATTGGTTAAGCTTTGGCTACCAATATGGCGTGTTGGAGCAGAAGCCAGGTGAGAGCAAAGAAGACTATATTACGTGTATCAGGGTGTATGTAGATTCAGTCTATCAGAACACTAGTCAGGTATTGCTCACGGACCGTCAAAATCCTTTAGAAGACGTCAATATCCAAGATCATACTTACGACGACTACTTGATCAATGTACTCTACGACTGGTAAGACGTTCATAGCTCATACCATTTCGTTCTTGCGCTAACTAGTTCGAAATATGCTCTTGGGGGTAATCCATACACGATCCATTTCTTCCTCGGTACCATTTCCGAGTCTGAGGTGTCCGCAGGTATCACCGCTCTCTTCAAGCACCCTAGGCGTTTCGGCAGTGTCTACAACTTCAGCACCCCAATGGCTGCAACGGTGGCTGGAAGTATCCCAAAATGCTCCAATTGCGCTAAGCAGCACGATGACGGTGTACTCTCGACTGCGCTGGTCCCACTAACCATTCCGCTATACAATGCGGCTATAGATGAGGAAGTAAAAGGCCTCCAGAACCTTAGCCTGATTGCAGTTGGACCGTATCTAGCTAGTCAGCTGAGTTGGGTGGCAGTGTAGGCACGTTGATATCCACCATTATGACGCTTTTGATTGTTGACCTTATTTTTAGACGAATGGCACTATTATCCCTTGGAGCCGTTTGAGCAGGACTAAGGTCTTCGTGCCCAAAGGCAAGGCTCAAAATTATAGGACGAACATCTGTCACACTACTCCAGTTACAAACTGCTGTCTGGCGTTACTCACGGCAAGGAGGTAGACGCCTCACACGATGATTACAAAATGGTTATATGACCACTATACTATAGTTACTAGAATAGTGGTTCTTACCATTATACAGCTAGTTCCCAAAGATAGGATGGTATTATAAAATAGGACGAAATACTAAATTAGTAATCTAACTACTATTAGTAGGAAATTATGAGAGTAGAAATGCCAGTCCATAGAGGGATCTTATCTTCTTTGAAACAGCTGAGATAGCTGAGAAGGAGTCGTTTTCATGCGATAGTTGAAGCGCTGAGTATATCCCTACGACGCTTCGCCATGTTTTTATCAACTCCAGATTCGTATCCTCTTTAAGGCCGGCGAACATGCATATATTCAGCCATTGACCCATGCTGAGTGCAGATTGAGTCATTCCTTGACATTCGCAAGACTGCTCCGTACAACATTCCCATATAAACTCTTGGTTTCCGAAGTGGAGCATTCTCCCACTAAAAGCTTGCTCCTGAAATATCCGTCGACGTCGCAACAAGGGATGACCCTGATCATCATGTCTCAAGAGTTCCCGTACATCAGCTCGATGTCATGATGTTCGAGGTTTCCGGTGGTAAACAGATCATGGTTTGCATTGAACGCCCCGATAGCAGCAATCGTGGGGTATACATTCTCAGATATTGTACCCATTTGCGAACTCTGTTCTTCACAATCATCATGATTGTCTTGTATAATGCAGAGAGAATCAATCCAAAGAAAATGAATTCTCAAGGTTTTGACAAATGCAATGAAATCTCTGAATGTTCTAGGTAGGCTATAGAATTCGATTATTTCTTTCCATTTAGTAAGAATATCAGGTGTACGGGTAGTGCGAGTAGGTTAGTTCTTTTCCCTACCACAGCAGTGAGATGAATCTTCAGATCATTCTACAAGCTTCAACAAACCGCTTAGAAAGGACCCGAGATCTAATACACATTTTGGGAGCAAGGTGAGGTTTGTTCCTCGTCCACAAAGTCCATTGTGTTGAGTCAGACAGCGTTGCATTTTTCTGTGCCCAATAAAAGCTCGACAGAGACCCGGTGTAGTTTGGTAAATGACCTACAATCAGAAGATAATTGATATGATCTGCTTGTACTTAAGTATGAGCGATCTTACAGGATAATTTGTCCTTCATAACTGGAATACATACGCCCAATAGAGAAAAAGTGGCAAAACTGGGGGCTTTTTCAAGGCATATTAAGAAAGTCACAAACGGGAAGTGGACGATAGACAGTCCTGTCTTTGAGATGTACACTTAACACCAATATCCTTCTCCTCCTAATAATCAACTTCCTCTTCACCAAGAGAAACATGACTATCTTCACCGGAGAAATGTATGGCTTAGAAAGAAATGCATATTAGATAGCAAAATTGACACCCACATGCTTGTGACTGGTACAATGAACCAAAGTTTGGCTCCGTATGACGCGCTGTTCCTTTTTACTTAGCGCTGCTGCTTTTTCGTGTATAGATTTGCATATAGTATCGAATTCTCGTGGCGGCTTGGCAAATGTAAACGATGCCAGGCAACATCACGGGGCCAGGTGACGCAACCCACTTTTCGTCAGTTCGCTTTTGAGAAATGGAGCTTTCTCCCAATATGCTGCATAAGGAAGCCCTTTTCCAAGCAAAAAGTCGGAAATAAACCACACCACACTACGATTAGAAGGCCCTTATAATTTTTGGTTCAAATATACTTCTAGAAGTCTTCATTAGAGGACATTATATCTGATTTCTACCTTTCTGTCAGAGAGAACTAGGTGTAATGAGCGAAAATCGAAAGTCCAGCATTTCAATTACAATCTGAATGCGGCCATGCTGCTTGTAGAAATGACTACCGATATATACCCGATCATTTGCGATTATAAAAATGCTTCCGAAACAAAGGTTTGTTTTCCTGCTCATCTCTTAATCACGCAGGATCGTAGGATCCCAGGCACAAGGTTCATATACCCCAGTGTCCAATGATTTCATATCTTCATCCGAAAGCTCAAAGTCATAGAGCTGAGCATTCTCTTCGATACGTGACTTAGTCACTGACTTAGGGAGGGGCACGAAACCCTTGAGGATCATAAGACTTTGGAAACAGGTAGTATGGTGATATACTTACCATCTGGAGACTCCACCGTAGAAGAATTTGGCTTGTCGTCTTGTTATGCTTCTTAGCCAGAGACGTAAGCAGGGGATCGTTAGTCTTGGTTGCGCGAACAATCGGGCAATACGCCTCAAGAACAACACCGCGTTCGTTGCACCAGTCAACAATATCCTTCCTCGCCAACCAGGGGTGCAACTCTACCTGGTTCACGCTCAGCACTCCACCTTTTCCTTGGCCCTCTTTCTCATCCGTGCTCTTGATATATGTCTCAAGCTCGTCAAGGTGATACACACCATAATTACTAACACCAATAGACCTAATCACTCCGGCCTCAACGCCCTCTACAAGAGCTTTCCATGCGCCAATTCGGTTTTCCTTCCCACCATATGGAGCATGCAGGAGATACAGATCAATATAATCAAATCCAGTCTCACGGAGAGAATTCTGCACGTGCTTTTTAGCATTCTCGTAGCTCATATCCTTAGGGGGTATCTTGGTCGTGAAGAAGAGTTGCTCGCGCGGAATGCCGGATTTCTTCATGCCCTCGGAGCTCGGCGCTTCATTGCGGTATGCGACTGCGGAGTCTACGTGTCGGTAGCCGCCGACTTTTATCGCATGCTCAACCACTTCTGCAGCGATATTCGCAGGTGTCTGATAGACGCCATATCCTAGAATCGGGATTTCATAGCCAGATGGCATGCGGAGAGTAGAGTTGAGAGAAAGCTTTGTCATAGTTGCCGATGACGTGTAGACGAGTCGTTGCGGGGTTTGTTTTGAGAGAAACGTGCTCTGGATCTTGACTAACCTGGACAATGCTGCTCGCATAACTTATGTAGGAGCCTTATCACTATAGATAATGCGCGAGGCCGAGCACCTGAAGCCGAGAATACTAAGGAAGAAATATGAAACTTTAAAGACGCAATGGTGTCGACGCACATATCGGAGTTACGTGATTAAACCCGTCTCGCTTATACTAATCAATATTGGCGGTGTCCAGGTAGTGAGACCAAGACATGCTTCGAACATTGAAACGAAACCAAAATCTTAATATTTTCTAAGAAAGCCTATTCCCAGGCCTCCGGTGGTTTTGGCGGCTAACTAACTCCAGTCCGTTCTAACGAAAGACTTTCCGCCTCCCGATGGCTCGTTTGCAGACTTAAGCGATTCTTCCTTCAAACCACTATATACATTTACTTCTATAGGAAAAGAGGGCATTCGGCATTCTGTAATACTTCTGCAGCTTTGACTTGGCTCAGAAAGCACTGTTAATGTAATTATGAGGATGAATAATGAATATACTCGATTTTCCTTAGAAGTGACTTCGTGTAAGAGATTTGATTCTACTGCTGGGAGCTACTCATTTTCTAACGATTAATTATTATATTATTAAACCATATATGTTTACATCATATTCTTATGACCTTATATAATCTATCCGTCATCTAATATGCCTATTGATGGTAATTATCCATACAAAAATATAGCTGTCCGAATCTTACTCGCAAATAATCCTTTTGTTATAAACAGGAAAGGTGATCTATGCAATTCTCCATTACTATATGACTTAAATGACGGCCGGCACATTTCTAAGTTGATGTGTTTAACTCTTAGAAACAAAGTGTATCATGTAAGTAGACAAAAGCAAAGAACCTTCAATAATAAGCTAAACCTCACAGCTATTTAGACTTTCTTTTATCGCTTTAAAAGATGATCAAATTTTACCGAGAAACATTATCTGCTTTCGAAAAAAAGGTAGGGTAGCAGAAACCCTTTACAACATTACCGAGAGATATCAGTTTATATTTGAGCAAAGTGCTCTTCTGTGCTACTTGTAAAGGTTTGCTTCCGAGATACCCTGCGCTGAAAAGGAAAACATACGGATGGAATAACCCATAATTAGTTTGAACGGGGCCAGCCAGTTATTTAAATCTGCGTTCAATAGGTGCTCAGCTTCAATTTGTTGCTTTGTGAACACTATTTGCGCTATTTACTAGCCCTTAACATGCCTCTTGTGTTTCTGCGTCTAATTAACAGCTATACTTTCCAACCTCTATGCATCACGGTCACATATTTATCATCGTATGACCATGAAACAATCTATCGGATGATGCAGCAGTCAACTCAGGCCACAGAAAAAAAGAGCAGGCACTATGCATGGCTGCATATCGGTGACAACTTCGCTCCAAGTAACACCATTGGATTAGAAAGGAGTTCTCGGTACACGAAACAAGACCGATAATACTGCAATAGATGTGGCAGTTAAGACAAAGCCACGCAATCAACGGTCCGTATCATAGCCATCGGAGGTTTAGCCGCACAAACGGTAGCGCAGTACCTTGCATTTGGCCCTGACAAGCAATCGTGCATCGCCGAGCTGTATGCAGTAGCCCCATTGTTTTCCCTAGTTTCACGCACCCTGCGCACAGTGACCAGAAAGCAATCGCCGGAAACCGACCGACTGACCAAGAAATCGAGGTCTAGAGCATGTCAAAAGCCCATGCCACCTTAAGCATTCGATTGCTTGTTTGGGTTCTTCGAGTTAGTCTAGTTCGTATCTCCGCAGAAGAAGGACCGAAGACGACCGCACTGACTCTCCCCGCGTTCCCACACAGCGAGCGCGGAGGCGGAGAGACACGCAGCATAAGACGGTTAAGGCTTCTCACACCGCGCATGCAGATCCAGACATCGGTACCCATGTTGAACGAGGACGGTGCGTCTCCGCCTCCCGCGGGCCCCGAGCGGCAGCTATGGCCTACATTGCGGCCTAACACTAGTTGAACACCTTGTCAAGGTTTAAAACACCGCCGAGAGCATTTGGAGAATAGACTAGTGAGTACGGCGGGACCATGCCGTGTACTCAAACATCCGTCAATCGCGATAAACTCCAGAAATTCTCGGGGATGCTTGTCCAGGAGCAACCGGACCCTTCCGTACCCCACATTTGGCATCCTCGATTGACAACTAATTAGCCTCGCAACTATGTACGGATCTGTTAAGCTGGACCAAGCGAGTAGTTCGCGCCCAAAATCTTTGCGGTATGTTCCCTGTCTCCACCGGTGGACGGACAATCACGCCAGCTGGACAACAAAACGGGCCGATTAGTACCCGTGTCTACACCATAATCGCGAAATGGAGAAGTTGAGTCTTTGACAAAGCTATGAATCCAACCAAGTATGAGTTCACTGAAGCTGATGGCTAAAGCTCGTGTATGCCATCACTTTAAGCCCTAGTGGGTAAAAGAATGAATTTGGGGGGTGGGGGGTTGATTTCATATATGGAGCGTAGACTTGCGTTCTATGTACAGGAATATAATTTAAAGATAATAGCGCTTCCCTTATTACAGAAACCTAAAAGGACACCAGAAAAGCTCAAAGGGAGAAAAAGAAACAGATAAACGTCGCACAAAGCGCCCGAAGAGCTTCTCTTCCCAACAAAATTTGCTTTGTTTAGAATCACTGAATAGTTCCAGGCCAAGAACACTATTCTACATACAAATTTTCAAGTATGGGATCATCTGGTTGAAAGTCCATACCAAGAGAACGAATGATATGAAAACGAAAGTGATTGAAAATTAGAAAACGAGACCTTCATCGACTAAAACTTCCTGATAGTCTATATGCATCTTGATTACTCTTAGAGACTAAGTTGAAAACACTAGTAGATTTCCTGGAACAGCTGCTGAAATGTCGAATTAGACTCTTGCACTAATGCCGGAGGAGAAAATACCGTCTGTATGCTCAATGAGGACAATCCATTCGCAAACATATACGCAAGAGTTATGGTTTCTTTTCTAGCTAATACTTGAGACCATACTAGATCCACCTAGCCGGACGAACTCTGTCGAGCAATTAAAAGGACCCACTTAGTATAGAAGGCAACACTGTGGAGTGAACCCGCCTAGTTGTTCAACCCATGTTCGCCATTCAGACTCCACTTTTCTCTTACCCGCTTTTTACTATATTTTATCCCTATGCCTAGGATATCTGCTCATCTATTCCTTAAACCTTCTCCGTGATCCAGCCCTCATCCTATAGGCATATATCGCCTCGACAAGAGAAAGAGAACATGGACTACACCTATCACTCGGCTCATAAAACGTATGCGTCTTGGTTTCTTTCATTCCTATCGCACCATACTCTTCCATAGGAGTCAATATACCAATCTTTATACCTTGATCGTAATTGACAGTAAACCGTATACAACATCTTAGGCAAAACACCCATTCCCAGAAATTCGGGACCAACACGCATAAACCATGCCCACGTCGAAATGTTCAATTCCCATGCTGCTCCCTCAAATTACCCATCTACCCATCCCCTCGAGAAGAAGGGCAAGCCCCCCACGGACACGTCCTCTCAGACCACCTTCCTAAACCAAAATCAAAACCCACCCACGTTTCCCGACCCCAAAACTCAGTACCCACAAAAAAGAAGAAAAAAAGCAAACAAACAAAAGAAGAAGATGGCATTCGTACCGCAGGCGAGAACAGCCCTACCAGCTACCTATTTCCTATTCCTCCCACATCTATTCTTAACCTCGTCTACCGCAAGCCTCACGGTACATAGAGGAGCGAGACTGAGACCAGGCGAGAGAGCAAACGCGCACGTGCGATCCATCGAACGGCACCCCATTGCGTCGCGTGTCGCGCCACGATGTTTCTCTCAGGCAAATCCCCATCTACAGCCCGTGTACCGGAAGCACGCGGACGTACGCGTTCCACACGAAGCAGAGCATCGATTTCGCAATGGGACCTTCCCCAAAGGCGCCCAGCCACGTACACACACACACACACACATACGCACACTCTGTCTCTCTCTCACACATAAGGCGCGCCGCCCGAACTCGCACGAACTCACCCGATATAGGCAGGCTCACGCACACACGTGTCTCTCGTAGCCGCGTTTCGCAGGGCACTATACGCCTCGCTGATGGCGCAGCAGCCAGCCCGCCAGCCAGCCCGCCCGCTCTGCTCGCGAAACGCGACGCACGCAGCGCCCTTTCCTGATGCATGTCGTCATCGACTACACGCTCCGCACACAGAGTGACCCCGTCGCCGGCTTGGGCGCGTGCAGCACGCGCCGCAGCCAGCAGAAAAGGCCCAATGGCGGTGCGCGGTGGGACTTTTTCCAGCGATACCGGTCATCGGAAGGCAGTAGAGAGCCGGAAAAGCAAAGAAAAAAGTGAGACACGACAATTCCAAGGGAAAGGGAAGGGGAAGTCGGGGGATCCATGCTGCGCGGATCGTTTTGGCTCCCATGTACAGGCAAGGCAAGGCAGGCAGGTGGGTAGGTAGGTGGAGGCAAGGCCCCCAGGCGGGAAAGGCAGCGAGGGGAGGGGAGCACAGCAGCTCGTCTATCGCCTGCGCGCGGTAGGTGGGCGACCCGTTGGGCGGTCAATCGGTTGGTAGGTTATTCTGCCAACCAGCACATGTCGCGCAACGCGCTGGGGGACAGGCAGTGCACAAGCAAGAGGAGCGCAAAGCAAGGGAAAACCAAACCAAGAGAAGCAAGAGAAAATACTCCGGTGCGTGGGTATGCGAGAAAGACATGGAACCGTTTTTGTTGTTACACAAAAAACCGTACCGCATCGCATCGCTCCCAGACCCCACGTGGCTTGCACACCCACACGCCCACGCTCTCACACTCACACACTAACCCCCCCATCTCTCTCTCTTCGCCACAAAACCCCCAACGTTGAAACCCCCATCATCCCGTCGAGCCCTATATGCCACAGCGGGAGATTTGCCCGTCGACCACACCCCCCCCAGACCGACCAGGACAGGCCATGCTCTACCATCGCAGCCAAGCCTCCTCTCACTGCTTCCCAAGCAAGAAAAGGGGCTGACGAAAGATAAAAGGGCTTGGCGCAGCCTGTCCATCGAATCGATCGGCGCTCTCGACTCGAAGCGGAGAGAGGAGGGGGTCTGGCGCGGGTTTTTGGGTGCCGTTTTCGGGATTCGCGTAGAGAGGGACAAGGGGGTGATTGGATTGGTAAGGCGAGGCGGGACGAGCGAGGGAAGGGCGACAAGGAAAGGGGTGGTTCTGGAGGGAGCGAGCGTGGTGGTGGTAGTAGTGATGGTGGTGGTGGTGCGGCGGGCGGGTGTGCAAGGACATCGACTACTGGGCCGCACCGCAGGCTGCTGCCGTTCTGGGCATGCGGGTAAGATGCGGGTGGAAGAAGGGAGGGACGGGGATGAGACAGGCGTTTTTATGCGGCCGAAGAGCGGAGGGGGCAGGGAAGGTGATAGGTGACATTGAGGGGGGAGTGCGAGGGGGGGATACGGGAGGGCAGGCGACGTGACCACCTGAGCGAGAGATAGAGTGTGTGCTGCTGCTTGGTGTTGACTGAGGAAGCTGATACGGCTGCTCACCTCAGCCGACGGCGCATTGATTGGCAGCCGATTGCGGGACCTGGACATGTGACGCGAGCTGAGGCGCTGCGGACCAGCCAAGCAGAGGCGCTGGGAAGGCTGAGCCGGCGACCGGACGTCGGACCCCAGGGCTCGGGTGGCACAAGACACGCTGAGACGAAAGGTCCGAGGTTTGACAGCAGCAGCAGCGGCAGCAGCAGCGACTGCCCGCGGCCATGGCCATGACGATGCCGTGCCACGTCGACGCAGCGCTGGACGAGGCGGAGACGTGGTCGCTGGGACTCCGAGTCAGCGGGTCGTGAGGGCGCTCCAGGCGGGGACTCACCAATGGCGGGCGGGCGTGCGAGGCAGGCCTCACAGGACGCACACAGGGCGACGAGAGGGTGTGTGGATGATGGGCACGAGCAGAGCTATCGACACGGGGGCCGTTATCAGGATGGGGGTGTCTCGATGGTGGCTCTCGCGGCTAATATATTATGGTACAAGCGTTCACCGCTACTCCCTCATCAGCAGCTCGACATGACGATGGCCTCAGAGGCCGATTTCTAGAAAGGCGTTGGAAGGGCCCGACAGCGCGGCACCCCCCAGCGCGACTCGGTCGCCGATGAATTTGAACATTTTCCTAAAGGGCGGACAAGTACAGCAAAATGGCCTGCAAGCGGCAGGGCGCTCGCTCGCCCACACGCTCAGGCGTGCCGTGTCGGGAAGCAGGCAGGGATGGGCCAGCAGCGATGGCGCATCGCACACCGGAAGCAGGCAGGCGCGGATCTCACCGAGGCCAGCGGCGCTCTGAGTGGCCGGGTCGGCTGGCAGGGCTCGAAAGCGGAAATTTACCTGGGCGCCCGGGAGGCTCCTGGGGGGGCTTGTAGCGAGCGCGGGAGCGAGTCAGCAGCGCGCAGTCATCGAGCGTCGTGCGTGGAGGGCGTGCGGGATGGGCCGCCGAGGGGGAAGGGGAAGGGGAGGGGGGCGCTGTCCAGCTCC
>Ga0247757_10002150_pt1 | contig 10736 bp, 8 predicted proteins | sample UWRJL126311R4_FD_180929 | JGI IMG/M metagenome (GOLD analysis project Ga0247757, IMG submission 180929) | Plant litter microbial communities from Arlington Agricultural Research Station in Wisconsin, United States - UWRJ-L126-311R-4 | ecosystem: Environmental > Terrestrial > Plant litter >...
TATACAACCATGATCAAACTAAAGAAATTCTAAAAGAGTGGGCTGGTCACAAAAGGCTTGTCATTTGTGGCTTCTACTTCTGGATATCTGGCGGCTCGCAGCTGCTGAAATCCCAGCTAGGCCTGCTCCGGTCATTAGTATTCGAAGTCTTCTGGCATAATCCCGATGTTATCGAATTTGCTTGCCCTGAAAGATACGCCGACGGTCTCAAGCCGGTTCGGCATGGCCCGCCAGCCTGGACACTCAAAGAGCTACTGGACGCTCTGAAAAGAGCCACAACACATGCTCAGAATAATACCCGCTTCTGCTTCTTCATTGATGGATTGGACGAGTGCGACGGTTATCCCCAGGCCATGGTCGACTTAATTCGAGACCGCTTTCCAAAGTCACCGGACATCAAGTTTTGCCTTGCTAGTCGGAAATGGAACGCTTTCATCGACGAGTACGGCGATGAATTAGGCGAAAGACAAATTCCCAGACATCTATATCTAGAAGATCTGACACGAAAAGATATTCGAGACTACGTCCAACGGAAACTCGGAGCGCAATCACGCTTCCGGCAACGGGAGAGAGAAGATCCCGTTTCGAGTAAGAGGCTCGTCGAAGACGTCGTTACAAAAGCGGAAGGAGTGTTCCTATGGGTCCATCTCGTCGTTGAGTCTCTTATAAGAGGCGTCCAGAACAAAGATCGTTTGCAGACCCTTCAGGAGAGACTAGATAAAATTCCAAGTGAACTGCCAGATTACTTCGCCTACATGTTGAACAAAGTCGAGGACATATACCGCGTAGATGCGGCTAAAATATACCAGATCATGCTGAACACAACGGAGCAGCCTTATCTTCTTATGTTTTCGTACCTATGGGAGCGCGATAAGCAATTCGGGGTCGCCATGGAAACCAAGCCATACCCGCTACGAGACGTAAGCAGAATGAAGGACGATTTACGCGTCCAGCTCAACGCACGCTGTACCGACTTACTTGACATTGTTAAAGACTCCAAGGTCCACATCATGTGGGAATGCAAAGTTGCTTTCTTGCACCGGACAGTACGCGATTACATGAGAGGTTTAGAAGCACAAGAGATTCTTGGAAAGTGGCTCAGTCATTCTAAAGCCGATACGAGTTTCAATCCTGACGTGTATATCTGCCAATCCCTTGTTGCCCAGACCAAACGCGCGCCATTGAAGCCTCAGTATCTCTCTGATCAGGGAACAATCAGTCAGCTGGTGAAGCAGTTCGCTCATTCCGCCAGAAGAGTTCAGGATACATTAGGAGATCCACAGATTGAACTCATGAATGAATTAGAAACTACGCTGGATGCGTATCGACATTCGCAACGCCTTCATGCAACCACGTACCACATGTCATTCTGGTATAGCAAAGCGAGCTTCCTTCAGTGGGCCGAGAAAGAGAATCTAGATCTCTATGTGTCTGTGCGACTTAACAATGACCCGGACGTGGAGGAGGATCTGAATGAGCCTAGGTTAATGAGAAGAAGGCAGACTTTCGACAATCCCGAGCCGGAGAAAAGCAATCGAACGAAGTCGCAGAGGAGAATCTCAAGCCGAAGAGATGGCAGACCGAAGTAGGCGCCTGATTATCACAATGGTCTTTTTAAGTGTTATTTACGGAAGTTAAATTGGAAGTATGAAAGCGGCCGGGATCGTAAACGATGGAGGGTGTGCTTATATCTGAATTTCAGAGGAAACAAAACGCTATGGGGCGGTGCGGAAGCTAGCTGACGAGTTGTGACGCAGGTCCAGGATATATAAAACCGCAGCCGGGCCATTCTTGAGCTAAGCAGATATACTTTCTATAGTTACTAAAGATACCCGCGTGTTTTACTACCCTTTTGATTACTATATATTTACACGAATAGGCACGCTACCTCACGATACGGTTAAAGACATAACTTGTAAGCGTCCGCATCAGTTACTTAATGGGAAAAAGTAGGGGCTTATTTTTGGAGCTATCAGCTAGGGAAAGTCCCGGTCAGAACAAGAGGAAAGTCGACGCGAGTCAAAAAGAGGTACATGACAAGAGAATGAGTGAAAACAACTCCCAAATTTATATGAGAGGTGTTAGATTTGATGGGTCTGAAAAAGCGATTCAGATTGAATTATCGCAACAAAAATCTGGTGTCAAGGTGATTCTAAGGATCCTCCCCCTATACCTGCGCTCTACCAAGCCTTATATCCCTTGCCTTAGCGCCCTGTGCTTCCTTGGACTTCCGCCCGAAGGAAAGCGGCCTGTTTTCGGCTGGAAACCCTAGGGAATGCTGCCAGCTTACTACTGGAAAACTCCAAGGAATACGGCTAGCTTACCGCTGAAAAAACTATAAGGAACACTACTAGCTTACCGCCGGAATTCCCAGGGAACGCGACTAACTTACCGCTGAAAGTCCTAGGGAACGCGGCCAGCTTTCCTAGGAAATGCGGCCGGGCCGCCCAATGAAAACCCAGGGAATTGAGCGCTTGATTTCATGTAATTCCATCGTCTTTCAGCAGCTCCAGCGACAGTTCTTGCCTCCGCCACTTCCACTAGTAGTAGTGCCAATCTGACAAGAGGAAGCTCACTGTTTGGATAGAGGTGCATGCGAAACCGATGATAGTAGAGAGGTGCAGACGTCATGAGCGTGAGGATATACGAGGGCGCTGGAAAGAGGTGTAGGTTGAGCTGTTGTATAGAAATGAAAGTAAGCGCTCAATAAGCTACTACCTAGTGAGGCGGGTAGCGAGCGGCGAGAATGAAGAGCGATAGTAGATGAGAAACTCCATGGAAGATCCTCGAATATGCAAGATAAGTGCCTAGTAGTATCAAGGTGCTGCAGGCTTCGATACTGGATATGTGTGCTTGTGGGAATGTAAAGGGCTACTGACTGTGTCATAACGATTGCCATAGAGAAATTTGGATTGTGAGTATGTAGATATCAAGCATGGATCTGTGCCGGCAGGTGGAACAAGTGGAGCTGCGCTTCGTGGCAAATAGGCGTGCGAATGATTGAGATATGAGACACGGAATATAGTGACAGGAGAGTAGAGATGTGGAGGTAGAGAGACAGCTTGGTAGGATGTCAAGGTATTGGATGATAGCGCTTGCGAGTTTGCCAATATATAGCTTACGCGCTACTCGAACGGCATGCCTCTTGAGGGACACGAGTGACGATCGAAAAGACACTATTTTTAACTTCGTGTCTTCTGTCATACGTTAGGGGCTATGTGTGTGAGTGAAGTTCCAAATCTACTATGAACACTGTGCAACCCACCACTGAAGACTCAGATGGTTTAAACGTGGTATATCTGTGGAAGGATTCTCACTTTGATGTAGTCGGCTGTCGTGATGAATAGCCACTTATAATAATGACTTACACCTTTGACGATCAGTTGAAATAAGCAGACTTTAAGTTGGCGCTTTGATTTCAACGAAAAAAACACACAGTCGTGGACATTTATCATATTAGAAATAACCCTAGCTGTTTGTTTGCGAGAAACGGTCAATGTCCTAAGAAAAAGGCTGTTTATAAAGCATTGGAAAATATACGGCTTCATATCCTTAATTATCGTAGATTGATTGTATATCAGTTAGGTGATTAAATAAATTTCACATTAGCCAGGTAGTATACCTACTTTATACCCACTCTCGTAACCGCACAAACACTCCGAAGCAATGAATAGCACCACCTCCAGCCCTGTCTAAGCACGCCTTATATGGCGAGATGCACTACGTTTTTCATCGCGCTCCTTCCGCTTTCTCTGCGCACCACATCCATAGAGTCAGAAAATCGGCTCAAAGGGCAATTTTATCTGCTCAGTCATGTGCTCCAAGATAGCCAAGATCTTCTCATCATCGAATCTCCTCCCGACAAGCTGCAGGCTGACAGGAAGGCCGTGAAACTCGTCTGGATCCCACAAGTCCTGGTTCGCTTTATCGTGTTCGCTGAGCGACTTCTGGTTCCCTTCCAACTCGTCAATCTCCTTGTCGACCTTGCAGACCGGAAAGACCACACCAGGGTAATCGAGAACATTCCACTGCGAGGTGTACCACCAGTACTTCGACGTGTTGTGCTTGGGCGCGACACCTGGTCCGACTGGACACAGCAGCGCGTCAATTCCGGTTCTGTTCCAATGAAGAGCATATTCTTTCCGATAGGCTTCGCGCTCCTCCAGCCAGTAAGTCAACTCGCCGACATCAAGCTTCTTGACGCACGGATTTTGCGTGATCATCCATTCCGAGAGCGGTCTCCAAGGCTCGCCGGAGGAGTTGATGGCTTCTCCGTCTGCCTCGCCTCCGTCGGTGAAATACAGCGACGCGATAATCGCCCAAGCTTCATCATGAAGATATGGCTTGAAGTCTACGACCTCAAATCCTTTAGTTTGCAGCCTGCTTGCGACTTCTTTCAGGGCACGGGTGATTGGTGGGTGAGGGCGCACGACTTCGTCGTCCCATAAAACGCCTATCCTCAAGGGACGGTCTCTGGGCAGTTCCACATCTCGCCAGGGGAAAGAGATCAACGCTGGCTCAGTTAGCCAGGGCTGTGAGTCTATGATGGCCTTCATGAACAATTTGAGGCCAGAAAGAGAAGTTGACATCGGACCAAGTACCGATTCGACAGAATCAGCGCCCGCCATTATGTATCCCCAGCCATCAGTTGGTATCCGGAATGCTGTCGGTTTGATGCCATATATGCCGCAATTCGCAGCAGGGTTGCGGATCGACCCACCAACGTCTGAGCCGATACCAAGACAGGACCCTTGGAGTGATAACAGGGCTCCTTCGCCGCCAGAGCTGCCTCCGGAAGTAAGATTGGTATTATGGGGATTGTTCGTCACACCAAAAAGAACTGAATCTGTCTCCAAGTGCATCATAGTCTGCGGAATGGTCGTTCGGCAGTGGAATACCGCACCAGCTTTGCGCAAGACTTGAAGGATGTGAGCGTCTTCTTTTGCAATGTTGTCCCAATGAGAGACGTATCCGGTAGTACATCGCAACCCTTTGAAACCGATGTGTTCCTTCACGCTAATGGGTAAGCCGTGGAGCGGACCAACAGGCTTGCGGTGCTGCTGGAAATACGAGTCAAGTTCTTTGGCTCTCTGCAGAGAGCTAACTGATAGAAGTTCTGTAAGGCAGTTCACTAGGCCTTGTGCAATGGCAGCACGCTGAAGAAACGCGGTCGTGACCTCCACAGCAGAAAGGCTGCCCTTAGCGAGTGAAGCCAGGAGCAGCTCTACTGGAAGTTCGGTGATGGAAAGTGTTCTCGTATCGAGTAATTGACTGGGAATTGAGAGAACATTTTTTGGGAGCTGTGCCGGGATTTGCGGTGCTGAGGGCGAGAGTGCGTTGATGGTGGAGTCGCGATATGCCTGGGCTTCGTCGACAATTTCTTGCCATGGGCGTTTAGACTTCGTGCTTCGGGGCATTTCAATAGAAAGAGCAGTCACTGAATGACAATAGAGGGGTCGGGTGAGTAGATATTGCACGTGTCATATTTGGTGGTGGGCAAGCAGGTGCGCTTAAAAAGACGCGTAGCGGGAGGGGTGTGGAAGCCAAGCTTCATAGCAAGCTGCACGGCGATAATGCAAGAGGATGTGTGGAATGGGCCGATTGGACAGGTTGGTATACATGCGGTCGTTCGCGTTCGGATTCGCTTTGGCGGAAAGAGAAAGCAGCAGCAGCTGGCTTAAGCGGGGTTGCGGTGCGATCAGTGTGGGTGATACATGGCTGACTTAGGTGCATTATCGATAACGCGCCAAGGCGATCGCGCCAAGGCGCGCCTCGCATTCGTAAATTTTCGGACGCCCCAGCTTCCATCTCGTCCAACCGCCAGTCAGTCGCTGTTTGCACTCTGCAGTCCTCTTTCACGTCGCTCTTTGTTCTGCTTTACTTTATGAGTCGCTCATCTGGCGCGCAATCGTAAGCTCTTAGACTAGCCAATGAAACACGTTTCTTCTCGCTTGCTCTGGTCTTCTCATTGTGTGCACCCGCGCTTTCTTTATCCTCACCGACAGCAGCTCTTTCCAACCTTCTTCGCACGCTACACTTCCCCTACGCACTCTTCTACGGGCTATTCTACGGGCTATTCCAAACCCATGCCTCCGCCCAAACGTCGCGGCAATGCCCGCAAAAGCGCGAAGCCGTCCGATTCCACGCCCTACACGGTTGCCTCACGTCCCAGTCATGCTCATAGTCGCTTACGTTCGGGGAAAGAGAACGGGGACGAAGCAGGCGAACAACCCACGAAGACTTCCAGCGTGGATCTTCCCCCTACTGAAGGAGCGGTCCCATATGCAGACCTAGGCGGCGTCTTGGACCGGGGTCTCTTAGAAGGATTGGATGCCATGGGGTTCAAGTAAGGATTCTGCCGGCCCAAAGAACGTTAGACTGACATGTAGCAGGTTTATGACACCAGTCCAACACAAAGTGCTCACCGAGCTCCCCTCTCTGTCTTCGGACTGTCTGGTGCAAGCCAAGACGGGTACCGGAAAGACGGCGGCTTTCCTTCTTCCCGCCATCCAGAATCTACTTTCCGGGGGCATGCCTCCTAAGGGAGGTGTTGGTATTCTTGTGATCTGCCCCACACGTGAACTTGCGTTGCAGATCGCCAAGGAGTGCCAAGGTATCACTGCTCGACTCTCTACAAAGTTGGAATGCCATACAGCTTTTGGTGGTACTGCGCGCGCTTCGAGCTTGAAAAGGTTTCTTACTGGCAATCCGGCCATTCTGGTTGCCACTCCCGGTCGCCTTGACGATATACTGGGAGAAGAGGTGGTTCGCGAAAAGCTCACTGGACTCAAGACACTTGTCCTGGATGAGGCAGATCGCATGTTGGACAGTGGTTTTGCTCCGGCCATCCACAAAATTTTGAAGCGCCTGCCTCCGAAGAGTGATGGGTGGCAGGGTATGTGTTTCTCTGCAACTTTGCCGGAGCGCGTCAACGATGTCGTCAAATGCGTGCTGTTTCCTGGGTACGTCTCATTGTCGACAATCGACCAAAATGAAGCCCCTACAGTAGCACGTGTTCCACAGTTCTCTGTCATCGTTCCGTCTGTAAAACAAACTTTCGCCAGTCTCCTAGCAGTCATCGACATCGAGTACAAACAGGATCCAGATGACTTCAAAGTCATCATCTTCGGTACCACCGCCAATGGAGTGGGGATGCTACATGAGTTCTGCGAGCACGCCTTGCCGCAGTTCAAAATCTTCGAGCTGCATAGCCGGATGAATCAGAATGCCCGGACACGCACTACGAACGAGTTCAAAGAAGCCGCGCGCGGAATTCTAATTGCATCTGATGTTGTCGGTCGCGGTATGGATTTTCCAAATGTCAGCCTGGTACTTCAACTGGGGCTTCCGATGAACAGCGAGCAGTATATTCACCGCGTAGGCCGAACAGCGCGTGCCGGCAAGGGTGGTCGGGCTGTCATCATCCTTTTTACGTTTGAAGGCTTCTTTTTGAAGACTAACCAAAGCCTTCCGATTAAGCCATACCCCGTCGATGTCATAGCAGAACTGCCAAACTACCAGTCTACGGTTGAAAATGCTGTTCCTAAGGTGGATGAGGCAGCAAAGGCAAAGGCTTACCAAGCGTTTTTGGGTTACAATAAGAGCTATCTGAAGAAGCTGAGGCTCACGCCGTCCGAGTTGGTTCAAATCGCCAACCAGTACGCAGAAACTATGGGATGCCCTGAGCCTCCGATGATTGACAGGAAGGTTGTTGGTAAGATGGGCTTGAAGGGTGTCCCTGGGTTGCGAATCGGTTCCAGAAATACAAATAAGGATTAGCCGCGGAAAATGGAACCGAGCAGACGCCAAGGCCTTGAATGGCCGTGTTGACGACCGGTTTTCGGGTGTAGTGAACTTGACTAGATGGAAGCCAAAATGGAAAGTTGGCCCCCAGATCCAGTGGACGATGCCTTTGGATTCAGCTTGCACACAGCTACAATGATCGAATTTCCCAACGCCTTCGACTACCGCATGGTCACATACTGGAAAGGATTGTGCAGATGCACGTAAATCAGCACATGAGTTGTACTTCCCACAGCTTACCTCAAACCGAGCTGAACAATTTATACGGTTCACTTGGGGGTCGGGGGCCTCCCCTTGACATTTTAGTAGAACGATACCATATAGAATTTGTAGACTCATCACATCTTAATGAAACGGCAGGGCCCTGAAAATCCAGCCAATGTTCCGATGTTTCATGCAACCCTGCCTGTGTACATTGCAGCAAACCCCATTCATACTAATCGCCTTCACAGTGGCGTTCCGCCGTAGTCTTGGGGTTTTGTAAGTGGTCACTAGCGAGGTGCCTCAAAGCAAGGGATGAGAAAATGACTACAACTCTACTAAATGTTATCAGATGTTCCCCACTGATCGACGCAATGCTCCTGATCATCCGCCGTCAATTGTCCATGACTGAGACCTAACCGGTCATCTTGATTACCTTCTCTGCACTAAAGTATACAAGAAAAAAATCTTCAGTGACGCTTTTGCGTCGCCGAAGACTATCGTAGCATAGTGAACAGCCATGTTTCTATTGAATTAATGAACGATGCCCTAGAGAGTCATTGTGCGACAGCTGATGGCTTAGCCATAGCCCTGGTAGTCTTACATCCCTTTCGTCCGGATTGATCAAGACCTACTTTGATCGAGGCAGAACCCATGTGCCTAGACTCTTGTGGTGTAAGAATCTACGACCTCGGACATGGTACAGGTCTAAGTAAAGACCATCGAGGCCACAGCTCAGCCGTGCAGACGCGACCGCAGCTTGCCACGTCCCCTTTCTGGCCAGGACGCTCTGGTGGCAAACATCGTATCTGATTATGGTCAGCAGGCAAAGGCTCGACAACGGCCGTGTTCGTGCTATGCTTTCTAGCGCCATGGTAATCGATGCTAGGCTAGACGCCGCAACGGCAATAGGTATGAGTCTCGGAGACGCTGACGACCGCATCGATGGCGCTCAGCCGCTTCGTTTCTGTGCACCAAACCATCTTCTCTTGTGCCTGTGGGCGTGAAAACGTAGCTATATAACTGGGAGGCCGGCGGAGACAGATGGCTCATCGAGCATTACGTTCGCTTTCATTCCAGCTCTGACATTCATTCACTCGATCTCTTGAGAGAAAAACAACACCGGAGAGATGATTGTCCCATCCGTCCTGGCTGCTCTTGCAGCCATTCCCGTCATCACGGCGCAGTCAACGCCAACCCAGTCGACATCGACCACCACCATCACGGTTGAGTCAACCGCGTCGGTCCCCAGCTGCGTCACGGTCATGGGCACTGCGTCCCTTTCCTCTGGCGCATCCCTGACCACTGTGTTCAAAGTGACTACTATTTTCAACGAGCCCCGTAACGAAACATACACCACGCACCCCGTCGCCACGGTCACCGGAGGCGCGGTTACCATCACAGACGTTGTCCTAAGCACGAGCACAGTCGTCTCCACCACCACCGTCACCCCGGCCACAGTAACGGTGCCCACGCCGGCCGGCTTCATTCCCCTGCGTGCGTACGAGGCAGCGGCCACAGGGTCTCTGCGCGTCAAGCGCTTCGAGCTCACGCAGCGCCTTGGGCTCGCCAACCTCTTCCGGCGTGACGACCCATCCATTGTGGGCTGGGTGGTGGCGGACAACGGCACCCTGTCCCAGATCAACAAGCAGGAGAAGCTGTACCCGCAGAACGTCGTGTGCACCACCAACATCACGTCCACGGTCAAGTACATCACCCTCGTCTTTGAGAACAGCACCACGACGCTGCCGCCCACCACGGCGACGGCGTACACGACCGTCGTCACGACTACGACGTCGACGTCGACGGTGGTGCTCCCGACGCCTTCGCTGTGGGAAGCGTGCCGCCCCAACAACGTCGGTAAGCAAACGCTCGTGGATGGCGGCGGGCCATGTTGCAGCGAGGGGGAAACTAATAGACCGCATCGCAGTCAACCAGCTCGAATACGACGCCCAGGGCAGACGCATGTTCTACAACAGCGTCTTCTACCGCCGACCCGGGTCCCTCAGCCGGCGCGCCTACGAAATCGCAGTGAACACCACGTCGGCGGTGAACTGCTGCATCGCATGCCAGCGACAGGTTCGTGGTCCCCTCCCTCCTCTCCCCTACTTTTTCAGGTTTCAACTTACCTTTGCCTACCCCTTTTTTCTACCCCCTTTCCTTTCTCACCTACCTTTTTTTCTATTTACCTTTTTTCCTTTCTCACATGACCTACCTACCTTACCTACCTTTTCCCACATGCAGTACATCTAGTAAAGAGAAAGAAAAAAAAAGAAAAAAAACTTAGCTAAGATTCGCTTCAGCCCTACTGCGCCGGCTCCTTCTTCGCGCCCCGGCCCAGCGTGTGCCGCATGCGCCTCACGCAGCCCTTCAACGCCACGCTTCCGGATCCGAACAACAACAATAACAACAACAACAACAACGGCACCAGCACGCCCGCCGTTCCCGACGCGGCGGCGACGTGTCCCGCGGGCTCGCTGACCAGCTACATGGGCGAGATCCACGGGCGGGAGAACTTCACCGAGGCGTACGCGCTGGCGTTCAGCAACGGGCCGTGCGGGCGGCTGAGCATCGATTCGGTGCCGTTGGATGGCGCGGGGTGGGCGGTGAGTTCCTCTTCTTCTGCTGCTGCTTCTGCTTCTTCTTCTTCCTCGAGTGTGGCGACGGCGGGAGGGGCGGTTGCGACGGGGGTGCTGGGGCAGAGAGGGGTCATGGGTGCAGCGGCGTGGTTG
>Ga0247757_10002151_pt1 | contig 10728 bp, 7 predicted proteins | sample UWRJL126311R4_FD_180929 | JGI IMG/M metagenome (GOLD analysis project Ga0247757, IMG submission 180929) | Plant litter microbial communities from Arlington Agricultural Research Station in Wisconsin, United States - UWRJ-L126-311R-4 | ecosystem: Environmental > Terrestrial > Plant litter >...
ACCATTTAAAAGAAGATGCTGGTTTTCTCTTCAGATGCGCGCGTCTGCTGAGTCATTAATAGTTCTTGGCATCACATGCACACGCGCACGCGCACGCGCTTCCGCTTCGCAAAACCCTAGGGTCCCTAGATGCGTTCCGTTGCGTTCTAGTCATTCCGTCTAATCACTGTGCAGCCGTTGAAAACAAATCCGCCATTACCCTTATGGAGTGAGTACTATCCAAATCACTGCCGCTGTTTCTGTTGCGTTGACAAAGGAAGCAGTAAAGCGTACTGCTCCCGGTGCAGACGCAAGTTTTCCTCAGAGCAAGCATTGGAACAGCACATCTTATATTCTCGTCGCCATAATTTATGTGGAGTTTGTAGGTTCGATGGACTCGAATGGGAAGCGTTAGTGGAACATCACCGAGCCACTTTACACCGAGCAACATGCTCGGGCTGCAAATCTATCTTCGCCACTGGGTCTTCGGGCTATTTCAATCATCTGTCGATATACAATGTCTGCCTGACTTGTGAGCAACATTTTGACAGTCCTAGCAATCTTGAAAATGTAAGTAGAGAATCTGTCCTTCGAAATCAAAGTTAACACTGATTCTAGCACAAAATGGTGCATTTGGACCGATCGATTGAATGCTATGGCTGCTATCGAAAATTCACTACCTACCCTGCGATGATCCTACATCTGGAGGCAGGCACATGCACCTCCGGGATTGACATTTTCGACTTAAACGAGTCTGCTGCTCTGTGTTATCAGTGGAAGGCATATCTTCATGAACGCTATCGGGAAGGGCTGCTTGATCGTGATGATTTACAAGATTGGTATCAGGAGACAGTCTATCCGTTTAGCTGTCCCGAATGCGATACAGGCTTTACGAAGCTGTCGGGTCTATTCCAACACGTGTATAGCAACGCGTGCGACCAGAGTTTGTACGAAGGCAAGATGGCCAAGCTGACCAGGTGGCTAGAGAATCGACATAGTGTATAGGAATAGGTACTAGTCGTTCCAATGAGCTAAGGCTGTCGTGTATATAGGTTCGGTGATGTTATTTGCTGCAATATTTAGCTAATGTATAATGTCTATACTACATGCTCTTAAGTCTTTAAGGTATAATACCTTAAGCTGTTCACCCGTTTTCATTTGTCTCACAATATTCTCGGCTATACGGTCAAGGTTGGTGTCAAAGGTGGCGGATCGCGACACCAGCTTCTGAAGAAGACTGGTGACACGCCATCATCATTCCCTCTCTCAAAGGTTCAGTTCCAAACTATGGCGAACAACCTATGCAGGCTCCCAAGGGAAGCCTGAAAATCCTTAAATTGACTTTCTCTTTACCGAGATGTGTGGGATTCCGGACGACAACAAGCCTCGCCCGCTGCCACAGCATGATTTACAATGGAGCGGCAACTGGTTCTATGGCACCGTCGGCGGAACTCTGGCAATGCGGAGCGGTATCTTCCTCAAAGAGTTCGTTGGCAAACTCGTGGAGCCCATCCATGAGGCATGCACTGGCTTTGCTGATTAAATTGGCCAAAGGACAGAAATGGGATGCTGAAGTATGCATGGCTCGAGTGAAGAGAGATGTAAAATTTTTAGGTGATTAGGTCCATGGTAAATTGGTTCGGTATGATAAGAATCAATGGATGCTCGAATCAAACTCAACAAATCAGCACACGGAGACTCCAGACAAGACGATGGCAACTCTTTCACCGTCTAAGTCAACGTGCAAGCGGTAATGACTACCTAGCTGAAACCCTTTCTAGGAACCAGTAAATTCGACATTGAGCAACGCTTACCGATTGTGACCAAATGGTCTGATTTCTCCATCCAGTACGCCTTTGACGCTACCTCGACCTTTAGCTGAAAATACGCCGTGCAGCTGGCGGCGGTTGGCTCGGGTGGCGAGTTATCGTTCACTGTTACTTATATAAAAAATGAAAAACCGGTTCACATATCAACTATGACTGCGAGAGGGGTCCTCATAAGAGGTATTGACGGCAACCAGACCGAGAAGGAGAGGCAAGACTGGGATGGTTATCAGGCTGTTTTGAAGGGCACTATTGAGAATAAGATGCCCAGCTCGACGGGTTTTACAAGCAAGATAAACCAGGGCTTGAATGGTTAGAAGAAGTTAATTTTCCCTGGCGACGGCACTTTAGACATGAGTCTGTTCAACGAGGCCGGCGATCTTCTCGGTATGGCCTATAGGCAAGGAAAACTATTGTCTCCTAGATATCTTAACGTATTCTACCGACGTGTGTCACAGGATTTCTAGGCAACTTATATTTCTTTCTCATCAATTACAGTGCTGGTGTCTGACTCAGGGAGAGCCTCCAGAGCTTCTTGACATGTTCACATATTGTGCCCTTTCCCTCTACATTAACCACAACGGCACTGAGTTGATTATGCCCCTCCATAAATACCTCCACTTGCTCTTCATGCTCTTTGATATGGGCGGCTTAGAGTGCACCACAATGTCATATCAATTTAGCGTTTTGAACTAGCCAGGATGAGGCATTTCTTACAGTCAAAGGCGAATTCATCTTCGTAGACGCATAACAGTTCTTGACATGGGCCAAGACCGGTTGGCCTTGATGGTTATGTTGGTAACTAAAGAAGCGCTTCTTGGGCAGGCGGCGCTCTCTCGACCTCGTATTCAATCTCAATGCGTGGTCCTTTAAGAGAAGAAGCTGCCTTTTTCTTCGCCTTGGGTCCAGAAGGCTTCTCTGAGCGCTTTCTCTTCAGCGTCTGAAGCGCTAGTCTCCGTACCTCGGCCCCATCCTGCGCCGCATCCTCGCTAGCATCAGTGTCGTCGGCGCTCTCAGACGAAGTTTGTGCATCATCGACTTCATCTTCGTCGGAACTACCGTCTCCCAACCACTCTTCGAAGTCGGCCAAGTCGTCGAATTCGCTGTCCATGTCGGAAACGTATTCCACCTCACCAGTATGCCCTTCGCGCTCCAGCTCGTGCTCAACCTCCTCATCTTCTAGGATGCCGTCATCAGCGTCTTGATCTAAGCTGGCTAACCCCTCGCGCTCCAACCCATGCAGCACCTTATCCCAGATGCCCGGCTCAACGTTGAGCGGCCGGTCCCCGTACGCCCCGCTCCGCAACCGATCGAGCAGAACCCGTTCAATAGACCTCTCAACCTTCGCCGCGGCTTCGGCTTTCCTCTCACGGCCCGCCTCTCTTCTACGAACTTTCGGCGCTAAGCGTGGAACTAGACGCTCTCCCAGCCTTTCTTCTTCTTTGGCGAGCTTCTTTGTACGGATACCGATTTGGGTCAGCCGGGTCAAGCGCTGCTTGTTCTTATGTAGTATAAATTTGGACCAATATGCAAGGTGGTGGTCGATCTGTGCGAGGGCCTTGGTGTAGTTTGGCGAAAGCTTGATGCGCTGCCACCATTTTGAAGGAAGGTGGGAACGCTCTGGTTCTTTAATGTAAAGGTAGAGCGATCCATCCGAGGGGTGGGCGAGGATCGTGGCATAGCGGCTATTGGCGAGGGGGCAGGACTGGCGAGAGCAGAGACCGGTAACATTGTGCTTCTCGCGGCAGAAGACCTGGGTTTTTGTACTGACTTTGAAAGAGCAGAACTCTTTGCCAATGACGCTCCATACAAGATCGTCTAGAACAGTCAGCCCCACCTTATACTCAAGCAAACGAGCGTACCTGAAGCCATATTGCCGCGTAACTCTGAGCTGTAATCGATTCGTGGATCCAACAAGACGGTTGATTCGGAGGGTCAGAAAAATTTCAGTGGGGACTGCGCCGGTTAGTAATCGAGTGGCGTGGATAGCGTGACCTGGCCTTGGCCAATACCCGTTCAGACTGGAACGACTTATACCACGTGACCAGCGATCAATGATATTGAATATGGGTAGGAAAATATTCTCTTAAGACCTATTAGCTGCTTTTAAGGCGTGTGATTTATTTTTTTCTTTCTGCATTTTGTGAAATTTGATGTCGGAATCAACGCTATCGGTGACATGGACTGTTCGTATTCAGTGAGAACCTTCAAAATTCCGGAAAGCCTGTTGGCTGGTGTTATAATTTTTATAGACTGTGTACATTGTCATGTTATTTAAATAGACATACAGTTATGTCTATCCCTTTTGGATTTACGGCTCCCTCCTCTTCCTTACGTGGTTGGGCACTGATTCGTCGTCCAGCTGAGAGTGCATCCTCCGAAGAATACCTTGATCCCGTTGCAAATGTAGACGTCGCTCATTCACCAAGTCTCGAAGGTGACGGCCCTTATCGGCCACTATCTCCCAGTCTTTCCGCCGCAACATTCTCTCCTGCCGCTGAGAGGGATCTCCGAGAAAACCTCTGACTGGGTCGGAATCAAGCAATCGTCCAACTAGTCCATCGAGCGTCTTATCATGGAAGGGAGGGGGAAAAGTAATATTTGCACCTGATTTGAGAAAACTTTCTGTAATTTGAGCAACGCGGAGGGCATATGACGGGGTGGCTAAGTCCAGCTTTCCTTGCTTGATCTCTTCCTGCATGCGTTCTAGCCAGCATAACCAGGGTGTCCTTTCCTCGCCGCTGGGCGTCCTGAAAAGTTTGTTCGGACCACATCCAGCGCTCAGCAATTGAGCCACCATCCTTTCTTCTTGGCACTGTAAGGATGGTACAAGATTTAGTGAAAATGGTCGAGCTATCGCATGGAAGAGTAACGGGAAGGGCTCTATGACTCCGGCAAGTGGATGTGCATTCATACTTTCGTAAATTTGAACAAAGTTGAGCATGCCGATTTCGACAGCTAGTGGTAGAACCATGTATAGTTTTGCTCCGGTATGGGAGTAGCGGTAATTCTTGATTAGATCTGGTAAGACAGTATTGTACGTCTCATTAGCGAGTTCGTATAGTAGCTCTTGAAATTTGTACAGAACAGGAACGAGGGCGTCGAATTCTGAACGATCAGCTGCGGCGCAGTATAGGAGAATATCTTTAAAGAAGCGTTCAATATCGTCCCATGTGCTGGTAAGTCGAACTAAGTGCACAGATAAGCACAACAGAACAGCGTTTGCATCGAACATCTGGTCTTCAATATGCAAACAGCTGAGGTTCCAGACACCAGGGCTCTCCAAGAATTCAAACACACTCCTATGTATGAAACTGACAGTAGAGTCGACAAAATCGTCATGTGTGCCATCGCAGAAGCAGATCTCTTTTGCGCCAGCCTTTTTGATCTCCAGGAGTCCACAGCAACGGCTCCGTAGACGGCCTTCGAATATGCGACATTTCCGGCGTTTTTGTCCCATAGTCTGGCTGTTGAAAGTAGGAGCACGGCACACGTCCATCTCATGACAGTCCACAAGAGCTAGACCAAGAGAGTAGAGCGGCTCAGCACCAGACATTCTCTGACTCTGATGACAGAGCCGTAGCAGTTTCGAAGCTTCATCCCGATAACGGGGCTCAATCTTATTCAGCATATGCTGGAACAAACTTTCAAGCTGCGGGGGTAATTCGTCTACGCGACAGCGCAGCTGTGATATGCGATCGTAAGATGCAAACCCTTGTAGGAGTGAGTTGCAAGCAAGGACGACCCACAGGAACACACCGGATGCTTTGTCGACAAGATCTGAAAGGATCGCTAAAGCCTCGACCGAGTCCGTGTCCAGTAGTTCGACCATGTAAGAGTGCGACTCAACGGTGTCGTATACATACTTCTCGATGTCTGGTTTCGTTAGGTCCTGAAGCTGTAGTTTGGGTTTCTCGGAGAAGGCTTCTACGCAAGCCGGGATCGGCCGACTTGATAAGACAATTTTGATGGCGGGACTTTTCGACAGCCGCTCGATAAAAGCTATGCCATCCATGTAGTTACCTTCATATTCATCGAGGCCGTCGATAAAAAAGCAGAACTTGCGCGAAATGTCTTGGCATTCACCCAATCTGTCGAATACGTGCTTCATCTCAGCCAAAGAAGGCGGATCGATGGCCTGTTCATCAGATATAGAAGCTTGGCGCCACATGTTCGGTAGTAATTCTGGGATAAGCGAACGATTGGAATCTAACACGCGGTATAACAGTGCGCGTAGGAGGCCATCTTGAGACTTTTGGTCCATCGTACCAAGATTCCAGAAGAAGAAACTTGCCAAGGTCAAGAAAGCCTTGTCAGCCCAACGTAAGAGTAGTTCTTTTGTCTTCTGGTAGTTGTATATGTGCTTCATCAATGTTGACTTCCCACTACCAGCTTTTCCTGAGAGCCAATATATGCCAGAGCTAAATTGAAGAAAATCGGAAAGGCTGTCCCACTCGACGTCCTGGTGTGGGGGTTCCAGTGCCCACTCTAATGTTTGGTAATGTGGGACTGTTATGCTGTCTTGTCTATCATCAATTCTACGATACCAAAGGCGATTCAGGATAAGTTGCTCGCAGTGTTCCTTGATCGTGTTCTTGGTAATCCGTGCTACGATACCCTCATGCGCCCACGAAGCTTCGAGCACCGTTCGCAGTTTAGCGAGGCTTTGAAGAGCCCTCAAATCGACTTCAGTCATGGAGATTGTGGAATTCGGCATTTCTGGAATCACGGCGTTCAGGCGTGAGACGAAATAGGACAAATCCTTGATAAGCAGATCGAACTTCTGCTTGTCTTTTATCGCCCACCGCATCTTCTTGGTACGGGAAAGCTTCTGCCGATCAATATGGCCATCGAGCTCTAACTTCTCGAAGTCCTTAATGAAACGCAGCATGCGCGGCCCGCTTATGATGGGTGCGGACGCCAGGACATCGTTATCGTTCGATGCGGACACGAGCCCATAGCGCTGTTGAAGCTCCCTGCTCTCACTGAGCAATTGTCTGACACTAGCCAGGATTCGCTCAATGGTGGCGCGTGCCTCAAGATCGTCAAGACGTGGATCCCAAGGCAGCTTGAGTAAATCCACTCGCTCTGCCCATTGAAGAAGGAGGGTCTTTTCAACGTCGAGTTTTGTGTTGAGTATTTCGCAGTCGCGGGCAAACGATCGAGCAGCCGAGATGTACGCCAAGAGGTCGATGCAGTCTTTGAAAGTTCCGATTAAGGCAATCGCCCCCACGGCTAGCCCGGCGGCCTCAGCCATACTCGTGAGTGTCCCTTATCAGTCGTCCTTGACTTCAATTGCGCGCTGTACTAGGATTGAATGGTGATTGTCAGGCTGAGTTTATGTTGCTAAAAGCGGAGTGGTTCGATCAGCTGCTGCTTATGTGGCTTATCAGGCTCCTTACTAGCTCACCTAAACAGCTACCGCAGCTTGGCACGTAAAACCTACCCTATGCTAAATACACCAGCTAAACTTAAAGCTTATTGTTACACGGACTTACTTACAATCCGAATCCGGGTCAGGGTTGGTCGTACTGATTCAGTGAACAGCGAGGTTTATTTGGTGTGCAAAGGCCGGAGTAGAAATGGATGAATAGTTCCAATCTTTTTTAGAAAGACTAAGTATCAATCTGGGTAAGATATGAGCTTATAGAATAAGTTGATTACAAGGAGGACCTATTACAAAAGACCTTCCTTATATGCCCTCGTTCCCGCCCTTATTGTAACGGAGCGGCCTTGGTAAGAACCTAAGGTGCCTTCCTTGGGATGTTGCGCAGTTGATAGTGATGGAAGTGCAAGGCTGGATTAAGGGGTGGTTGCTAATAAATTACAGAAAATAATAATTCCGGGGAGGATGTCAATGTGTGTGACTCTTGGTCAAGGATTGGATTGACGATGGAAGACCATCTGAGGGAATGGACTATCGTCTGTATATATGTATACGGAATCCGTTTAATCTGTGATCCGCGCAGATTCTACAGATTCTGTCATGTTGTCATGTGATCCTACTTCGGGCAATCTGTAATTGATATGTTTGATTGGAACACGTACGGCTACGCTAAGTCACATGATTGAATATGCATGTATGCACACATCATGATTGTGTTTTCATGTAACTATCTCGGATCTCAGACCAAAGCTTCCGACGTCCCATTCCCATTCGTCTTCCTCGTTACTACTGTGAGGCTAGTCATGAGTCCTGTTGCCCTATTGGATAGCTGCTGGTAGCCCATCCTCTCTGGGTGTCTTGGGCACTCTTGTGTCTGGCAGGCACATCGTCTTGGCTGGACACTTGTCACTCAACTTCTACTGAGTTATCTGGCCCTGCATGTTGGCGTTGTTAGTTTAAGTCGGGCTTCATGTGTCTTTTCTCCCGATCACTTGCTGCCGGTAGTCAACGGCCACTTGGTATAGCTGATAGTAGGCGTCCCTAGAAAAAAGTGATACCGGAGAAGAAAATTTCACACCAAACGCGAAAACGGGTTTCTTCCATTTTTTTTTTAAAAAAAAACTAAAATATACAAAAACTACACGTTGCACATGTTATGGATGAAGATGAGATATTCGTGAACTGCAATAGTGCTTGTTGCTGCATGAGGGGTGAGACTTGCGTAACAAGTAGAAAGCCTACATGAGAACCTTTCTTAACTCTTGATTACAGGTAATTTAATCTGTCTAGAGTAGAGATGTTGAAGGTTGGCCGCAGCGGCTGTCCAGCTGCCAGCGGAAATCGATACCGTTGGCACATCGTGTTAGGCAAGATGGTGGAATGAATTCTAAGACGTAATCGTAAGGGTAGGCCGAAAATAGAAAATATATAAAATTTAAGATATAGAAGTTAAACCTATAAATAAAGGTAGTTTAGGGAGAGATAAGGGTGAACTATACGGCTACCTACCACGGTAATTGGCGCGTCCAGCGCGTCAGAGACCCCTGAATAACGCTACCCCTAAGTAGGGCATGCGAAGCTCTTAACCCTCGTACCGCTATAAATCCTATAAGATTAATTATATAGTTACTATCTCTTATAATCAAGTAATCTCCTATTATACCTATATTCTTAGTTTAAAAATAGTATATAAAGTCAGCTTCTATCGCCCAGCTCGCTGCAATCGCACCACCGAGCTCGAAGCTATCCCCTAGCTGCATGCTCACCCCGCAAGCAAATCAGGAGCCGCCACCCCTGTCTCAGCCCTCAACATCACAGCCACAGCATCTGTCGTGCTCCCTGCCGGTACTGTCATCGGCGCCGTGGGTGATGATGGCGTCGAATTTTTCCGTGGAATCCCCTTTGCCCAATCGCCAACCGGTTCTCGAAGGCTGAAACCCCCGCTACGCCTCCAGAGCTTCGATTCCGGCTCGGTCCTAGCCACCGGTGTCGGCCCCGCATGTCCCCAAATGACAGCAATAGACGCTACACCACTCTTGCTCGATGTGCTTGCTTTGCCCGGTGTCCAGGAGACTCTGTTCTTTGGGTCAACATTGGGTGACGAGCGTGAGGACTGCCTCACCATCTCAGTCATGCGACCAAAAGGCACGCGCGCTGCGACTAATGCGAAGCTGCCTGTTCTCTTTTATATATTTGGCGGAGATTTTGAGACGGGCAGCCCGCAAATGTACAATGGGCCGGTGCTGATTCCCAGATTGGTAGCCCAGGGCAAGCCGATAATTTTCGTGGCCGTCAACTATCGCCTCGAGGCCTTTGGGTTTCTTGGGGGGATCAGGTGTTGGAGGATGGGGCTGCTAACCTAGGTCTGCTTGACCAGCGTATGGGGCTGGAATGGGTGGCAGACAATATTGCAGCATTTGGGGGTGATCCCGAAGCCATCACAATATGGAGTCAGAGCGCCGGCGCTATGAGTGTTTTCGATCGGCTTGCACTGTTTGACGGCAACAATACCTACAAGGGCCGCCCCTTGTTCCGAGGGGCTATTATGGATAGCGGCAGCATAACACCCACTGAGCTAATGAATGGCGTGAAGACTCAGAGTATCTTTGACACAGTGGTTGAAGCAGCGGGGCGCGCGTCCGCTGCGGATTCGGCCAAACTCGAATGCTTGCGAGGGGTCGAGTACGAGACCTTTGTAAATGCATCGAACAGTATCCCCGCATTTCTGGGCTACAATTCCCTGGCGTTTAGTTACGCTCCTCGGCCAGACGGTTGGATTCTCACTCCTAGTCCGGAAGTTCTAGCCCAGGAAGGGAAGTACGCAGCGGTCCCAATGATCATCAGCAGTCAGGAAAATGAGGTTTACTAGCTGCAGCAGCCCCTGTTGTAGATACACTACTTGCTAATCGGTGCGTCGGTCTTGTAGCCCTAGCGATATAGGTTCTGAGAAAAGCGCACCCCACATAGTTAAAGCGCCAGGCAAGATACCAGGCAGCAAAGCTATCAGAATCGTCCAGTCGTCCCATCCGAAGCCGAGCTTAGTGATTCATCTTGAGTAGAAGCGGCCAGCCACGGTTATGATGTCGAGAACAATAAGAAGAATGCCGGCCATTTGAGATGCGTCGTTACTGGCCATAGCGGCTGTATGTAAGAGTATATATCGAGCAGTCGGCTAGAAAGAAGAGGAAGATACATGTGGATATATTCTAGAGAGGTTAAACACAGTAGAAAAAGCATCGGAGAAGATGCGTAGGTGTCGCTATGTGCGATGATAGCCTTACGCCCAGCAAGTACGGATTGCTAGCCCCAGCAAATCATCTTCCAGTACATCCCCACTAGGCATAAACTCGCCGGATAATTTATTTTCTCCTTCCCTTCGTTGTTCTCGAAGGGAACAACAACCCGTTCTCAATCACCATAGAAACTTGCTGACTTGAAAATGTGGGAAAATAGGACAAACTGAATTGATTCGTAGGAGATACAACGGCTGAGGTTTATATAACCCAGCCGTTACTTTCCTGACTAAGTGATTACTAC
>Ga0247757_10002152_pt1 | contig 10724 bp, 12 predicted proteins | sample UWRJL126311R4_FD_180929 | JGI IMG/M metagenome (GOLD analysis project Ga0247757, IMG submission 180929) | Plant litter microbial communities from Arlington Agricultural Research Station in Wisconsin, United States - UWRJ-L126-311R-4 | ecosystem: Environmental > Terrestrial > Plant litter >...
CCCCCCCCAAAAGCTTCCTGGGTTAGCAGATGGTTGTGTTTCGAGACTGAGTCTCCATTATCCGGGCAATATAGACCTGAGGGGGCTTCCTCAAGCGAGCTGCGGGGCTAGACCCGACTCGTAAAAAGATCAACGTCTCGAGGAAGGGGACAATAGAGCGTGGGGGGTGCAGACGGCATGAGCTGGAGACTGTCCCCCAAGGACGCAGATGTGATAGACCATGCGATTGCCTCTATAGTGCAGCAGAATTCCGATCGATTTCGATCTAGGGACAGGAGGAGTTTGAGAGAGGAGGGTTGTTGTTCAGTCCGTTGCGCTGAACAGCCAATCGGCGTTTTATGGTCCTACTCCCTTGGCTAGTTCAGTCAGCCGTATTGTAGACGCCACGGATTGGCCTCGGCCTTAGCGGCCGGTTTGACAATGCCAACAACCCACATTCCTCACCTACCCCTGCTTTGTCGACACCACATATACTATTATTATTGGGTGTATTTCTCATTCTACTCAGTTACCTGCGCCGCTACGAAAGTGGTTACGTTCGACCAACTCAGTCTGTAGCCCTACAACGGCACCCGAGGCGATTGCACTTGGAAAATGATAAGGCCTGTGCTTTTGAGATTGCCGCTACTCTTGATTAACCGAGTCCTACTCGGTTTCGGCCGCAATTTTCGCTCGTTGGGTTGCGCAAACAGTCGACGCAATGATGTTTGTGAAACTGGTTCCTCCAGGCCTCCCCGCATCTAGCGGAGCGAGCGGATCAACAAGAATCCGGAATGAGTCGGTGAATCGCAGCTAAAGCCGACAAACTATAGGTACCTCTATCAGCACCACTACTTTGTTTATATCACACTACTGCAGCGCTTTTGCTTGTCCATCCTATCGAACCCAGTTTCCGGTCCTGTTTCATATCGTTAATGGACCAACAAACACACAACGATCCTGCTTAACTTTCGGGCTTCTACCAAAATGTTTCGCGGCTGCTCAAGCCTAGAGTCAGCCATGCCGAGTACATCACTTGCGCCTCCAGATCGCATTTTGTCTTTTGCGAAGCGCGCTCAAAAGATTAATAACTGTACCTTCATCAAATTTGGAACGCGACATGAGATCCAGAGAGAAGTCAATACCATCTTCTTCATCCGACGCAATACATCGATCCCTGCACTATTTGTGAGTAAATCTCAAGTTCAGGAGAGTGGTAGTTGGTTTTCTATACACCTTATTCCAGGGTTACCCCTAACCAATTCCTAGACACGCATGACCGAAGAAGCGCAGGCAAGAACTCAACAAGATCTTTTCAATTACCTCAGCGAGCTACGGGGTATTCGTCACCCGGAGCCCACTCGCATCGGATCTTGTATTGGTGGGCCAGCGTACGACCATCGCCTTAACAATGGCCTTCCTTGCGGTCCTTTCAACTCGGTGTTAGGATTCAACGATACTCTTGTGCTCCCGTTCGGCGATGTCCTCGTCCTGAACTTGCTGCATTTTATCACCATCAACTTCTGGACAATTACGAGGTGGTCTTCAGCCACGCGGACCTAGCAATGACCACATTTTTGTCGAGCCGTCAACTGGAAAAACTACTGGGATTATTGATTGGGAGATGGCTGGCTGGTGGCCTGCATATTGGGAGTATACTAAATGCTTGTTTGGGAATAGATACGTGCCGTGGTGGAAAGGACTAGTTAATAAAATCTTAGATCCATATCCGTCCGAGCTAAAGATGGAGCAGATTCTCCAGCAATTTTGAACCGAAATGCAATGTAAACCCTCCGCATGAGCCTTCTATCTTTTCCTAGTTGTGAGGACTGCTTATCTTCTTGAAAACAATACTTGATGACGTCGTCCGTGTAACCGTCATAGACAAAGCCCTCCTGTCGGAGCAAACCCAGCGCCGCTACACTCTAATCTTGACAGTTCTAAGTCGAAAATTCGCCTCCCGCAATAGGCACAGCTTGGAGAAGCTGCTGAAAGCGGTCGTACTTGTCCACAGGAACAGTTCCAATCTCGAGTTCCCCATTATTGCTCCCCAAGGAATCAATGTTTACTGCCTCTTCCCCTAAATAATTGAAGGTTCCCAGTCTTCCACGAAGCTGAAATGCACGACCTTCACCTTACCTAGTTCTATTTATTAGTCCCTTAGAGGTCTACACTTTAGATACTCCTTTATATCTTAATATTTCTATTACTTAGCTTTACTTATCGCATATCCTTCCCTAGTGATCTATAGCTTGTTTCTATTCGTCGGATAACACTCTTAGATAGTACTATATACTGGGTATTGTTAGGTCAGCTTACCTATTATGTAAGTGTGGTAACTTATACTAATTTACGATATGTAATAGTACTGGAAGTGATTTATAGTAAGTTCTTGCTACTAGCAGCAGGGAGGGCGGTTGGGCCGCATCGGCCAGAGGGTTGTGAGGTGGCGGGAAGGGTATTCCCATCCCGTTGACCGGCGAGTAACTGAAGGACAACCGGTGATCAGCTCAAGGTTGACCTGTTATAGAGCTCACCGCTATCTGAAGGCGTTGCCTCACTTATCTTCTGGCCACTAGGAATATAGTCTGCGAGCTGATACTGTGATACATAATCTCAATTTGTTGCTTTAGCGTTGTAGCAATATAAAATTTGAGAAGCAACTTATAAGACTGCAGAAGTTAAAACATTCGTTATGTAGTAAAGGCATCATAGCTGCAGATCCTTAGCTATAAGCAGGTAGGCTGGCCGGAACGTCAAATTAGCCTCTTGGCCTTGCTATATTTGATCGCAGTAGGTAAATATCTCAAAATAAGGACGCATCTAGACCAGCCTGACAGGCCTCTAGAAGACATACTCTAGAACTTAAAGCGGCACAAGACTGTAAAATATAAAGAATTTAGTTACGATGTTAGATGTTAGATGTAGTTACTACTAGCTATCGGTCATAATCGTGCCCGGATTTAGCTCCCGCAGTGGGCCTGCTCAGATTTCTCGCTACTGGCGACTCCAAAATTTCGCACTTCCCTATGGATCGACAATATAAGACAGCTTAGAATCAATTCTTTCAGAAAGGACTTCTTCCTCCTACTAGGGACAAGAGTCGGTCGGCTAGGACCAGTAACTCCTAAAATATATTTACTTTCCATTTTCCCATGCCGTTAATCCATTACGCTAATCCGAACTTGTGTGTGACACCTGCGCCACGCGGCGCGATACCAAACTCTCGTTATCCACCAAGATGCTCAATTTATACCAAGTCACCTCACATTAATTTTTCCGCGTTCATCATAACGAAAGGAAAAGTTACCGCGGGCAAGTTCTGCTCATAAAAGCTATAACAGGACATACTTCACCTTCACATGCCAAAAAGGATAACCGTTTGAAAAAAACAACACATTTGAGATCATTTCTTCCTTTTTATTCTTCTCATCTGGACCAAAATGTCACCAGCTTATCAAAATCATCCATTGTCAAATCCGCACTCTCCTTCCAGGTTTGCGTGATCTCTCTCCTCAGCCGATTCGAGACTTTAAGTGCTACAGCTGCCTTTTGGTCCTTGCCGAGACTCTGAAGAAGCTTTGCTTTAAGGAAAGTTGTGCGCGCAAGTTCCGGTTTGTACACAGTGGCGTCGAGGGTCCAAGTTTTGAGGGCGCTGTTGATGGTGTTGCTGCGTTGTCATCATCAGCCAATGAACATGCAATCGTGTAAGAATAATCGTCGAAGCTTTATTGGGAGGTATTGCTGGCTTAGAAAAATTGCTTACATTGCCTCTTCGTTTTTCTTCAAGCGTATCAGGTGCTCGGCAATCTTGTGCTGAATGTCTGCAGTCCGATGATTGCGATCTCCAATTGTGGAACGAAATTGCTCGTACGCTTGCTGATGGCAGGAGTAGCTCTGGTCGAGCTTTCCTTGGACAGCACGAAGATTTCCGAGCGCGTAGAGTATTCTTCCCGTCCTGCTATACTGTAAGTTTCCGTTTGCAACATTAGAGCTACTCGATGTTATCGTTCAGGCACAGCTGTCCACTTACCGGAACGACTCTTTGTCATTTTTGCCAAGAACCTTTTGGCGTGTCTCGAGGCTATCCATGAGGAGAGCTTCGCATTCGTCCAGTTTTCCTTGTAAGAGATACGCTAAGCCCAGATTGGCCTCTCGTGAGAGCGGAACATATATTCCCATGGCAACCCGAATTTCTTTCTCACGTTTCAGGTCATGAATGCCTTCGTCGATTCGCCCATCCTGGGTTCTTGATATTGAACGCTCGCTGTACGCCAGTGCTAGTCGCTCCCCAGATCTTCCGATATCCTGCGATATCTTGTATTGCAGGTCAAAAGACAGTTCTTTGTAGCGTCGACTTGCGTCGTGATCATTCGTATCTGCTGCTATCGCACCAAGGCAAAAGTAGATATTGCTGAGCAACTCATCCTTGTCTGGGTGTATCAAATTCTCACATAGTATTTGAGCGGTGTCGAAAAAGCCATCAAACCCTCTGGTTCGGCCACGCTCGTTTTGATACCTGTGAACGGGTCAGGTGACGCAATCATTTCACTGAACTCAAAACTTCCCAACTTACCAAGCAGCATCATTGAGCAATGCAGAAAATTGTATCTTTATTGTATCTGGTAGATCTCCTATTGAGGGCCAAAGCTGATGGAGCTTAAGGACATGAGGATACAAAGCCGCACACAGAGGCCATCTTCCAACCTCTAGACGCTTGTTGTTTGCTTTTGGCTGGGGGTATTCGGGCGCCCTGGAGGGCTTCGGCATGGCAGACGGCCAATTAGCCCACAGCAGACAGACAAATCTCCCAAAAATGGATCTGATGGTAGCGTCGTCTAATTTTGCTCGAACGGCATCTTGTACAAGTCGATGTACGGAAATTTCATTGTTTTGCTTGTTCCTCCGTATTAAAGAGGTCTGTAAGAGTTCTGTGCGCACCTTTCTATACTCATCCTTGCGAGCTGAGAAGAGGTCAGTCGAGAGTTCAATCAGTAGATCTTCCTTGATGTTGTCCGGATCAAAGAAAATTATAGACTCTAGCAGCCTTCTCGGCTTAGGCCTCAGCTTTTCAATAGCCCAAGCAGTCGCAATAGTGTGAGGATAGGATTGCGTGATTGAATCAAACTTCATTCCGTGGAGATTAGCATGCTCATACGGATCGTTATATAGGTCTAGAAACTCTCTCAGAGTCAAGTCTTGCCGTCGGATGATACCCGCCATTTGAGATATGGCCAGAGGAATTCCACCTAGAACTTGCGCTATGCGCACAGCCAGCTCTTGTGCACCACCTTCAGCATCATCTCCATCTTCATTGTCTGTCAATCTTAGCAGTAAAGAGGCACCGTCGATGTCAGAAAGCGATTCGAGATCGATGCCGGATGTTCGCATGGAAAAAATGCTCTTAGCTAGCGGGTCTCTGCTCGTTATGAGGACAGAACCATTACCCTGTGGCCAATAGTCAGTCAGAAGGTATGGGTCATCAGCGTTGTCAAAGATCAGAAGCCATGATGCCTCAGACAGCGACTTGGACCCGGGCTGGAGCTCAGTTTCATTTGAAAAGTCTCTCCAAGGCTTGGAGAGCCATCCCTTCACTAGCTCCCTACTAACGACGTTGCTCTTACTCTCAGACACCGCTTCTAGTCCCAATTGAACCGAAATTTGTTGAAAGCGAATGTCAAGCTTTGCAGTCTCGTCAGAAGTCACCCAAAAGATAGCGTCGAACTCGTCTTTGAAGGTTGAAGCAAATTCTTGAGCGATTTCAGTTTTGCCTATTCCGCCTAATCCGCAGAGCGAAAATTGCCTCAAGCCAGTGTTCTGCGACGAAATGACCCTCGTCTTTGAAGGTAAGAGTGCCTCACTCAATAAATTCATCACTTGCTCCCGTCCGTAGAAGTTCGGATTAGAAACACTATGGTCAAACATGATGCAAGGCAAACGAGGCCTTGCTCTCGCAACATCCATACTGTGTGATTTAGGCACAAATTCAAACCCCAGTTGCGAAGAGCCGTCAGTAGCATCAGTAGAAGAGACTATTGGGTGCGGTTGCGTCTGCTCTGCTTCTAAACTATGTTAGCTAAGACTGCAGGTATGTGTAATTCGGTTCGGAGGCACTTGCCCATCAAAGCGAGCTCGCTGTGCGTTGGCGAGTACGAGCTCACTGTCGCGTACGTAAATTCAACTGCGTTGTTCAGATTTGCGTGGTTACTTGAACAGATATGGGGCACAAACGGGCTTTTAATCTGGTCGAGATGAGCTCCTCTGCATTCTCCAACGTTTCACCTAAAAATTGGCTCAGGATAAAGACCCAGTCCCCTACAGTTTGCTGAAAGTGGCAGGAGTGCATGTGGTCGAGCGGAAACCCCACAAACTTCTCGATCGGTGCATGCGTCTCGCACGACATGCGATCGACTAGCTGCCCAATTGCGTCAGTTCGAATGTATGACGGTCAGTCATCGCGAAGTAGGCATGAAGACTCACTGTTTGCATGCGAGACTTGAATCGCCGTTCTGTGATCTTGGACTCCTTGGTTTCGTATACAGAGAGGACGGGGGTGCGAAAATAGATGCCCTCGAATCTATTGGCCAAGTCCCACAAGAGCGTGGAGCCACGATCGGTCTCTGTGTTGGGAAGCTTGAGAAGCTTCCTTGGCATCGCTTTCAAAACGCTTGTAAAGAGGGCATGAGTATCGTCTTTCGTGACCGCTGCGTGAGGAGAGCTGATGAAGATTATGCTCGCAATGGCATTGACGAGGAACTCATATCGATTCAATTGCTCATTTGCAATGCAAAGTGCCTGCTTGAGGACCGTGCCTCCGAGGCTGTGGCAGACACAGACGATGGGACGGTGCTCGTCCTGACGGAGTAAGTCAAACGAGGGCTTCGCAGTGAGGGGGCGGCAATAGCTAGGACACCTTGTTTGAACGCAAGTCAACTATGTCGTTGAGCAAAGAGAAACCCTGCATAAGAAGCTCTTCCCACGAGAAGGGATCGTTGGGGGTGATGCCGTGTTGAAAGGCCAGGACGCGGGGCCGGGCGGCGGTAGACGGAAGCGTGTCTTGCAGCCACTCCTTGGAGCAAAACGGCCATGTCTCAACCGGAGGCGTGCCAATACCTGGAACGAGAATGATACTGGTGGCCAAGGGTCAGCACTGTCAGCATATTCGATAGCGAGAGGTGATTACTCTAGATCTGAATCTTCTGAATCTTGAATGGAGAAGAGATGGCGAAGACGACCTGGTGTAGGAAATGACATGGACGAGCAAAGGGGCAGGTATTGGAGCAGTGCGATTACGAGCACGAGCACGAGTCTGACGATGTATAGTGTTGGTGTTGGTGTTGTGGGTGTGTTTGTGTATGGATGATGTGCGGGGCATGCCCCCCCTTCCCCTCGACGAATCGTGAGGCTCTTTCGCTGGCCTTCGGGCCGTGTCGGTACGCATGTAGCTAATAGGCCGCTATAGGTTACCGGCATGGCGGCTGCTCACCGATCGGGCCAGCAGCCAGGTGGGGCAACGGCGGGCAGGCTGGCCCGGGCGTCGGCACTACATGGCACATTGCACATTGTAACACGCATACCGTACGCCTATCAAACGCTCTGTCAAACCGGTGAGCAGGCCACTGACGTATGCATGGGGGGTTTCATCCCCGTGACTTGGATGCCAAGGTGGAACCATCACGATCACTACCGTAAATATATATGGTATCCATTCGCTCTACTCAATCGTTTGCTCACACCAACACTCCAATACATGACTGCAGTCTCTGTCCAAGTCGAGCTCGGCTTAGATACTTACGTCACCATGAAGACAAATCGCACTGAACTCAGGTTCAAGTTGAACACAGGTAGCTGTCCCTCGTCATCCCTCCCCGACTATCATGCTCACCATAGTTCCGACAGGAGACAGCATTCCTGCCATTGGAATCGGAACATGGCATGTCAAAGGCAGTGCTGCGGCTAACGAAGTCAAGACTGCCTTGCAGGCAGGCTACCGTCATATTGATACCGCCTTTGCCTACGGGAATGAGAAGGAGGTGGGCGATGGTATCAGGGCGTCGGGAGTGCGGCGTAGCGATATCTGGTTGACCACAAAGGTTCGAACGCTCTCAGTCTGATGCCGAGCCGTGTAGTTAAGCTTGTCCTTGCAGCTAGACCATCGGGCCCATCATAGGGTCGAAGAGGCGTTGGATGAATCCCTGACGAATCTTGGGATAGATTACCTCGACCTCTTCCTCATGGTAAACCATATCTCATTGCTTCCCAAAAATTTTACCAAGTACAAACGAGAGATTGCGACTGACTCATCTCCGTAGCATTGGCCATGTGCAACTGATCCCGCGGATGTCTCTAAAACACTCCCGGATTGGGACTTCATAAAAACCTGGTAAATTCACCAAGCTCACATAATAAAGATAGCTACTTATATCTACGAGGGAGGTGATGCAGAAGCTTCCTGCCACCGGTAAAGTCAAGAATATCGGAATTTGCAATGTCCAGCTCATCAACCTTGAAAAATTGCTAAGCGATCCTACGTGCAAAATTGTTCCATCAGTCAACCAAATTGAGGTACGCAACCCTAACCAACATGGTTGCCATGTCGTTGCATTTAGCGCTAATATAACCGTGTATAGCTGCACCCAAATCATCCCTCGTGAGCATCATCCCAGCCGGTTTCCATGCATGACGCAGATCTGATACATTGCAGTACTAAACTTATCGAGACTTGCCATTCTAAAGGGATACACGTGACAGCATACTCTTGTCTAGGCTCCGAGAAATCCCCTCTTCTCTCAGGCAAAGACAAGGTTCTGAATCAAATTGCCGAGAGCAAGGGCAAGACCCCAGCACAAATTCTGTGAGTGGCCCCGCCGCTGGTACATCAGCTTCCCTAACGGTCAAACTTACGTATGGTAGGCTCTCCTGGGGGATTCAGAGGGGAACGAGCGTCGTCCCGCGAAGCACAAAGCCTGATCGAATCAAGTCGAACTTTGACCTTGACGGTTGGGAGCTCAACGAGGACGAAATGGCGAAACTCAACGCCGTAAAGGATCGCTTTAAAGCATGCGGAGATGGATTCCTTCCGATTCGCGTCTTTTTGGATGACGACGAGTGAGAAACGATGCCCGGATGGCAACTCAGCAGCAGTGTCCTTGTATGTTTTCTAGCTCGAAAGTAAACGAATTTTGCGGCCGTTCGACGTACTTGCGGGGCTGGTATCTATTGGCTACAACTACATAAGTGGCGTTCGGCTGCCCTCCTGCATGGTGTTTCCAGTACTGCTCGCCGGAGTTCACTTAAGATCCCGTAAACGGGATGGCTGCACACCCTGGCAATGTATTGTGTCTGAATTCATGTGTGATTGGCCTGATAAGAATGTCAGGCTTAACGTGAGCAGTTCAGCTTGACGGCATCCGAATGCCATGGAAGCCAAAAATTGAATGCTAGTGGCCACGTAGATCACACGTAGACCCCTACATTCGGCTTAAGGCTGCTCTCTGTCCGAGGTTATTGAGTTTCTAACAGATATTTAAGTCTAAGTTGGTGTGTCGCCCCGTAAATTTGCGTTTCTATCAGAAGCTACATCCAGTTGCCTTTTCGCTCCGGCCCTCCTTGAAAAATTCTCAAAATAAATAAAGAGAGCTGCTTCCATGAACTCCGATTCAACTTTCACATATGAGCCCACACCCGATAAGGTACCATTTACCACCAACGGGTGGAAATGGAAACCAACGGGACCATTGCCGACGCGTGACCCAGACGGAACTCTTCGATTTGAAGATTTCCCTGACTTCACCCCGAACAAGACGCCCGAAGAAATAATTCGAGAGGGCGCGTTCGGCGGTGGGTATTTCTGGCCGTTTCGATCCCAGAAACTCAACCTAGTAGGCGAAGCACCGAACGAAGAGTGGGTCGAGCTTCCACCGGAATGGTTTCATGGTCTCGACAAGCAGGTTTTCTTGACCGGTGAAAAGCACAATGGGTACGAAGCGCTTATAAATAAGTTTAAGGTATCCTGCGAACAGTCGGTTGACGAGTGGTTGGCTGCAGGTGAGTTTCTTAGTATCCTGTTTCTTTTGAGCTTCTTTTAGATAAATTAAATGAGATGTTCTTCCTAACCCATCTATTTTGTTCCAGGATGGTTTCAATGGTACAGTCGCTTTTTCCAAGGTCGTCGGATCCCAGATGATCGCAGGCAAATTAACAAGTGGACCCGGCGTGTTGGTACTGAAGGTATTTGGCGTAATATGCTGCTACAAGATTATGAGAGACAGCAAGGGAAAGATATCGACACGGAGAGGCACGACCCTCTCCTGCAGCAAACGTGTCACCACTGGGCCCACGAGCTTCGACAGCACGAACTGGATACATTCTGGTTGTCTCGGCTTGTTTCAGAGCGAGGACAGGAAGAACTGGATGGAAGTGCGCGGTTATTGAAGGGTATAGCATCTCCTGCTGTGTTGACGCGGCGCAACAGCGCCTAGGAGTTGCTACGATTTGGACGCCAAGAAATGCGGCACGCATCTCATATTAATGCATTGAATGTTGGGAGATAGGTAGTGACTAGTAATACCTGTGATAAAAAAATTATAAGCTACGCAATCGTATCAATGACCGAACCAAACTCCATCGTCCTACGCTGTGGCTATGCGCGACCTAAAATTCCGCGCAAAGTTTTATGAGGATTTTTAGAAAAAAAAAAAAAAAAAAAAAAAAAAAAAACAAACTCCCAAAAAACAAAAACAAAA
>Ga0247757_10002153_pt1 | contig 10722 bp, 9 predicted proteins | sample UWRJL126311R4_FD_180929 | JGI IMG/M metagenome (GOLD analysis project Ga0247757, IMG submission 180929) | Plant litter microbial communities from Arlington Agricultural Research Station in Wisconsin, United States - UWRJ-L126-311R-4 | ecosystem: Environmental > Terrestrial > Plant litter >...
CAGCAGCAGGTCGACGGTGGTGAGCCGCCGCTGGATCTCCTCCTCGATGCGCTCCTCGAGCGCGTCGAGTCCCTCGCCGGTCGCCGCGCTGACGAGGATGCCGTCGGGATGGCGGAAGCGCATCTCCTCCCGGCGCTCCGGCGTCATCGCGTCGGCCTTGTTGAGCACGAGCAGCCGGGGCCGGTCGCCCGCGTCGATGCTCTCCAGCACCTCGTCGACCGCGTCGCTCATGAGGATCAGGTCCTCCTCGTCGGCCGAGGCGTCGACCACGTGGAGGATCAGGTCGGCGCGGCGCGTCTCGTCCAACGTCGCGCCGAACGCGTCGACGAGCTGGTGGGGAAGCTTGCGGATGAAGCCGACCGTGTCGGTGATCAGGTAGGGCCGGCCGCGGATCTTGGTGGCGCGCGTGGTCGGGTCGAGCGTGTGGAACAGCCGGTCCTGCACGCCGACGTCGCTGCCGGCGATCTGGTTCAGCAACGTGGACTTGCCGGCGTTGGTGTACCCGGCCAGCGCGATCGACGGCAGGGCCGCCCGCTCGCGCTCGGCGCGCATGGTCGCGCGGTGCTCCTTCACGCCGACGAGCCGTCGCTTGAGCGCGCTGATGCGGTCGCGGGCCAGCCGCCGGTCGGTCTCGATCTGGGACTCGCCCGGACCGCGCGTGCCGATGCCGCCGCCGAGGCGCTCCAGGTGGGTCCACAGCCCGCGCATGCGGGCGAGGTTGTATTGCAACTGCGCGAGCTCGACCTGCAGCTTGCCCTCGGCGCTGTGGGCGTGGCCGGCGAAGATGTCGAGGATGACCGTGGTGCGGTCGACGACCGGCAGCCCCAGCTCCTTCTCCAGGTTGCGCTCCTGCCGCGGGCTCAGCTCGTCGTCGCAGGCGATGACGTTGGCGTCGGCCTCCTTGGCCAGCGCCTTCACCTCCTGCAGCTTGCCGGAGCCCAGGTAGGTGTTGGGATGCGGGAGCTCGCGGTGCTGCACCATCTCGCCGACCACGGCCACGCCGGCCGTGCGCAGGAGCTCGCGCAGTTCCGAGAGATCGTCCCCGTCCTCCAGCGACGCGATGCAGAAGGCCCGCTGCTTGGCCCGGCCGGTCGGCTCTCCGTCGGCCTGCGAGTGGGTCGGGGCGGTCCGCCCGTGACGACTGCGATCCATGTGGGTCCCATTCTAGTCGATGCCCTGGTCGGCCCCCGTGGGAGCGCCTCGGAGGGCCCCGAACAGGCGTTCGGGGGGTCTTCGCGCCGCTCCGACGGCCCGGCCCCGGTTCCCACGCGCACCGCGTATGTGCTGGAAACACCGATGCGAAGCGGCGAGATGGCTCGCACCCCGCACGCATATCTCCCACAAGTCCGCCACAACCACTAGTCTTTGGGTTGGCTCAGAGACGCGCTTGTCTTCCGTGGGACTTGTGCGACCACCACAACCAATCGGAATTGGCCTTCATGAGCATCACTATCAGCGTCAACGAAGCGCGGCCCGCCCCACGCGAGGGTCAGGTGGTCGTGACCACCAAGATCGACCTCATACGTCACGGCCTCGTCTGCGGCCGACCGTGGTGGATCGCCACCCCCGAGCTGTCCCGCTGGACATGCTGGACGAGCCCGCCCGCGGGCGTCGAGGCGTACAGCGCCGCCGAGCTGATCGAGTGCCGTCGCGTCGCCGTGCAGCTCAACACCTACCTCCACCAGGACCGCTCCGGCGACCCGATCGAGACGACAGAGGAGTTCCACTCCCTCGAGGACGCCGATCGCGACGACGCCACCACGCGCCTGGGCGCCGCGATCGCCGGCCAGCTGGCGTGGTCGATCTTCGACGTCCCGGCGCTGCACCACGTCGCCTGGATGGCTCCGGACCTGGGCCTGGACCCGGCGTCCAGCGCCTCCCGCGTGGACTACGCGGGCCTGGCCACGACGGAGGCGCCCAGCTGGGTCGTGCTCGACGCCGCCGTGCGGACGCAGCCCGAGGCCGGACCTCGCGGCGACGTGGAGCCCGGGGTGCGGGTGCCGGACATCCGGGCGATCGGCGGCACCAGCGTTGGAGCCTGCGCCGCGGCGATAGCCGTGCCTGGACAGCACGCGGGCGCGCTGGATGCCCGCGTGCAGACTCCCACCTCCACGCCCGTCGGCCCCGACCTGCAGGACGTCGACGCCGACCGCCTCGACGAGCAGCGCTACGCCCCGTTCGCCCGCGCGATCGCCGCCGGCATGGACCACCGCACGGTCACGACGCAGCTCGCCTCCGGGCATCCGCAGACGCTGCACCTCTTCCCGCTCGGCTTCACCGGCTTCATCGGCATCAGCGATGACGTGTGGTCGGCCATCCACGCGGCGCTCGACGCCGCGGGCACGGACCGCCGTGCGCGCTTCGCCCAGGACATCCGGGCGATCCATCGCCAGCGGGCGCGGGACGCCAAGCCCCCGACCGCCCGCAAGGTGGTCAACCGGCGCTCGCGCACGACCAGCCGGCTCCGCACCGCGCCGCAGCTCGATGTCGACGGCGTGCGCCACGAGGCGAGCGTCGGGCCGGACGGGATCGCCCTGGTGCTCCCCATCGCGCTGACGCACATGAACGCCGATCGACAGCCGGGCTTCCGCGCGGCCTGAGCGCGCGCGGGCGTCCGCGACGACCATCTAGCATCCGGGGCGTGACCGACTCCCCGCTGGCCGAGCGCCTCAGCGCCCGCACCCTCGAACTCGTCGACGCGCCGTCGGAGTCCCGTCACGAGGACGCGCTGTGCGCGCACGTGCTCGCGACGCTCCAGGCCGGGGGCGTCGCCGCCCGCGACGCCGGTGACACCTGCGTCCTGGCGGGGATCACCGAGCGCCGGGACCGTCCGCTCGTGCTGCTCGGCGGGCACCTGGACACCGTGCCGGCCCAGGGGAACATCCCGGGCCGGATCGAGGGCGGCGCGGTGCACGGGCTGGGCGCCTCGGACATGAAGGCGGCGTGCGCGGTGATGATGGAGCTCGCCCTCGCCGGCGTCGGGAACGGCGGCGGCGCCGTCGACTACGGGTTCGTGTTCTTCGGCCGCGAGGAGCTGCCGCTGGTCGACACCGCGCTCACCCCGCTGCTCGAGCGCGAGCCGGGCCTGCGCACCGCGGACCTCGTGCTGATGATGGAGCCGACCGACAACGCGATCCACGCCGGCTGCCTGGGCAACGTCAACGCGACGTGGACGTTCACCGGGCGCAGCGGGCATTCGGCGAGACCGTGGCTGGCCGACAATGCCATCCACAAGGCCGCCGAGGGCATCGCCGCGCTCGCCGCGGTCCCCGCCAACCCGCGGGAGTTCGACGGGCTGGTGTTCACCGAGGTCGTCTCGGTCACGAAGATCGCCGGCGGCATCGCGGGGAACGTGATCCCCGGCGAGGTCACGGCCCACGTCAACTACCGCTACGCGCCAGACCGCACGCCGCTGGAGGCCGACGCGTGGCTGCACGCGCTGTGCGACCCCTTCGGCACGCTGGACGTCCACGGCAACGCGCCGTCGGCTCCCGTCGCCACCGCCAACCCGCTCGTCGGGCGCCTCCGGGCGCTGGGCGGGCTCGAGCTGGCCCCCAAGCAGGCGTGGACGCCGGTCGCGGAGTTCGCCGCGGCGGGCATCGACGCCGTCAACTTCGGGCCCGGCTCCCCGCCCCAGGCCCACACGGTCGGCGAGCGGGTGGAGATCGACGCGCTGGTCACCAGCTACCGCACCCTCGTGGCGCTCGCGGCCGCGGAGCCGACCACGTGAGCGCCCTGCCGCGCAACCCGGTGGTCGACGCCACCGGCACCTACCCCTTCGTGCGCATGGCCCAGGACCGCCTGGCGGCCGAGGCCCGGGGCATCGCCGTCACCGACTTCACCGCGGGCGAGCCGCGCGAGGAGACCCCGGAGCTGATCCGCGAGGCCCTGGTCGCCGCGGTGCGCGACACGCCCGTCTCGCCCTATCCGTCGGCGGAGGGCCTCAGCGTGCTCCGGGAAGCGATCTCCCGGTGGGTCGGCCGGCGGTTCGGCGCGCCGCTCGACCCCGCCACCGAGGTCGTTCCCACGCTCGGCTCGAAGGAGGCCATCTACGGCCTGGCGAGCATCCTCGTCGACCGCGACGGCGGCCGTGACACCGTCGCGATCCCGGCGCCCGCCTACCCGGTCTACGAGCGCGGCGCCCTGTTCGCCGGCGGCCGCGTCGTCGAGGTGCCGCTGGACCCGGCCACGGGCTTCCTGCTCTCCGAGGACGCGCTCGACGCCCTCTCCTGGGACCGGCTCGCCCTGCTGTGGGTGAACTCGCCCAACAACCCGACGGCGTCCACCGTCTCCCGCGAGGGGTTCGAGCGGCTGGCGGCCCGCTGCCGCGCCCACGGCGTGGTCCTGGCCTCCGACGAGGCCTACAGCGAGCTGTGGTTCGCCGGGGATCCTCCCGCCTCGGTCCTGCAGGTCGAGGACCGCACGGGCGTCCTGGCCTTCAACACGCTCTCCAAGCGATCCTCGATGCCCGGGTACCGCAGCGGGTTCGTCGCGGGGGATCCGGCGCTGATCGCCACGATCAAGCGCGTGCGGCCGACCGTCGGCGTCGCGCCCCAGACGTTCGTGCAGCGCGCCGCGGTGGCCGCCTGGGACGACGAGGACCACGTGACGCAGACGCGGGCGCGGTACGCCGCCAAGCGCGACCTGCTGCTGCCGGCGCTGCTGCAGACCGGCCTGACGCCCGCCGGCGGCGACGCGAGCTTCTTCCTGTGGCTGGCCGTCCCGGGCGGGGACGACGTCGCGTTCGCCGCGCACTGGCTGGAGCGCGGCCTGGCCTTCGCGCCCGGCTCGCTGTTCGGACCGGGCGGCGCGGGACACGTGCGCGTGGCGCTCGTCCCGACGCTGGAGCAGTGCGTCGCGGCGGCCGAGACGCTCCGCATCTGCTGACCGAGCCCGAACGACCGAGCCGGACGACGCGTCGAGCCCCACCTGGGGCCCGCTCAGCGGGCCCCAGGTGGGGCTCGACGTCGTGCGGGGTCAGTCGTTGGCGTGGAGGGCGGCGTTGAGCCCGCCCCACGTGCCGGTGCGGGGCAGCGCCTCGATCGCCCCGCTCTGGCTGTTGCGGCGGAAGAGCAGGTTGGCCTCCCCCGCCAGCTCGCGGGCCTTGACCACGGCGCCGTCGGGCAGCGTCACCCGCGCGCCGCCGGTGACGTAGAGCCCGGCCTCGACCACGCAGCCGTCGCCCAGCGGGATGCCCAGGCCCGAGTTGGCGCCGAGCAGGCAGCCCTCGCCGAGGGTGATGACCTCCGTGCCGCCCCCGGAGAGCGTGCCCATGATCGACGCGCCGCCGCCGACGTCGCTGCCGTCGCCGACGACCACCCCGGCACTGATCCGCCCCTCGACCATCGAGGCGCCGAGCGTGCCCGCGTTGTAGTTGACGAAGCCCTCGTGCATCACGGTGGTGCCGGGCGCCAGGTGCGCGCCGAGCCGCACCCGGTCGGCGTCGGCGATCCGCACGCCGTCGGGCACCACGTAGTCGGTCATGCGCGGGAACTTGTCCACGCTGGTGACCTGGAGGACCAGGCCGGCCGCCCGGGCGCGCAGCCGCGCCTCGGGCAGCGCGTCGACCGCCACCGGCCCCAGCGTCGTCCACGCCACGTTGGCGAGCAGGCCGAAGATGCCGTCGAGGTTGACGGCGTGCGGGACGACGAGGCGGTGGGAGATGAGGTGCAGCCGCAGGTAGACGTCGGCGGCGTCGGTGGGCGCCGCGTCCAGCTCGATCTCGCGGGAGATCGCCTCGATCGCCACGCCGCGCACCGGGTCGACCGTGCCGTCGCCCGGCAGCGCGGCCGGGACGTCCCCGCCGAGCGGGCCGAGGGCCGGCGCCGGGTAGAACACGTCGAGGATGCGGTCGCCGGCCAGGGTGGCCAGGCCGGTGCCGTGGGCGATGCGGGGCGATGCGGTCGCGGTCATGCCCCGCAGGCTACAAGTCGCGCAGCACCGCGAGCAGCTCGTCGCTGACCGTGCCCGCGTAGACCGGGACGGCCCAGCCGCTGAGGTCCACGTGCAGGTCCTCCTCGACGTCGACGACCAGTTCCCCGCCGTCGAGCACGACGGTCACCGGGGAGTCGCCCCCGCGCAGCACGTGGGCGACCGCCGCGCCGCAGGAGCCGGTCCCGCTCGACTGCGTCTCCCCCGCGCCGCGCTCGAAGATGCGAGCCCGGATGCGGTCCGGAGCCAGCACCGTCCAGAACGAGACGTTGGTGCGGTTGGGGAAGCGGGGATCGTGCTCGATGGACCCGCCGATCGCCGGGAGGTCGAGGCCCTCGAGCTCGTCGAGGTCCTCGATCCGGATCGCGCACTGGGGGTTGCCGATCGACACGTGCTGGAACGCGCGGCCGGCGATCTCGCCCTGGCCGTCGTCGGGGCCCTCCGGCCAGTCCTTGGAGCGCAGCGACGCCCGGCCCATGTCCACCGTGCACGTCGTGTCGCCGGTGATGGTCGGGCGGATCTCGCCGGCGATCGTCTGGATCGAGAACTGGGTGGCCTCGGTCCAGCCCGCGCGGCGCAGGTACATGATCGCCTCGCGGGCGCCGTTGCCGGACAGCTCGGCCTCGGAGCCGTCGGGGTTGTGGATGCGCAGGCGCGCGACGAAGCCGGGGGCGTCCGGCGGCAGCAGCTCGAGGATCCCGTCCGCGCCGATCCCCGTATGGCGGTCGCACAGGCACCGCACCCGGGCGGGGGTCAGGGGCGGGTCGAGCCGCTCGCCCTCCACGATCACGTAGTCGTTGCCCAGCGCCTGCCACTTCTCGAAGTCCATGCCGCGGGATCCTACGGTGCGTCCGGGGCGGCGAGCGGGGTCGCGTCCGGGAGGATCCGGGCCGCCGCCTGCTCGGGCGTCGTGCCCGTGAGGTCGAGGTGCTCCACGCCCTGCAGGCGCCGCAGCCACGTCAGCTGCCGCTTGGCCAGGCGCCGCGTGCGCGTCTTCATGGCCTCCACGTCGCCGTCCAGCAGCTCCCGGAAGCCGACCGCGACGCGCGCGGTCTCGGACGCGCCGGCCGCCTCGGCCGCACGCACCTGGGCCTCCGCACCGGCGGCGACCATCGCGTCGACGCGGGCGTCGATGCGCGCGTACAGCTCCGGGCGGTCGCGGGTCAGGGCGATCATCCGGGTGGGATGACGGGTCGCCGTCGTCCACAGCTCGTCCCGGTCCTCGCCGGCCGGCAGCGCGGCACCGGCGTCGAGCAGCTCGTGGGCCCGGACCAGGCGCTGCGCGTCGCGCGGGTCGATGCGGGCGGCAGCGTCGGCGTCCCGCGCCGCCAGCTCGCGGTGCAGCGCCGCGGGGCCGTCGGCCCGCAGCCGGGCGGTCCAGCGCGCGCGGTGCGCGGGATCCGGCGGGGGGCGCAGATCCAGGTCGGCCACCGCGGCCCGCAGGTAGAGGCCCGTGCCGCCGACGACGATCGGCGTGGCCCCCTCGGCCCGCAGCCCGTCGATCTCGGCGTGGGCGAGCTGGGCGTACCGGCCCGCCGAGCACGACTCGGTCACGTCCAGCACCGACACGAGCCGGTGCTCGAGCCGCGCCTGCTCCTCGGCGGTGGGCGCACCGGTGACGATCTCGATCCCGCGGTACAGCGCCAGCGCGTCGGCGGACACGGCGACCGGCCGCTCGCCCCGCGCCCGCAGCCGGTCGGCGATCGCGACGGCGAGGGCCGTCTTGCCCACCGCGGTCGGTCCGAAGATCGCCAGGAGGGGTGTCTCGGCGGGATCCACGGCTGGGAGTGTGGCAGTCTTCCGGGCGTGAACCTGCCCGGAACCACCACCCTCCTCACCGGCGCCACCGGCGGCATCGGACACGCCATCGCCCGCAAGCTGCACAGCACCGGCACGCGCTTGGTCCTGACCGGCCGCCGGCTCGACGTGCTGCAGCCCCTGGCGGACGAGCTCGGCGCGCGCGCGATCGCCGTCGACCTGGCCGATCGCGCTTCCCTCCATCACCTCGCGGCCGAGTGCGCCGACGTCGACGTGGTCGTGGCCAACGCCGCGCTGCCCGCCTCGGGCCCGCTGACCTCATTCTCCGAGGAGGAGATCGACAAGGCGATGGAGGTCAACCTGAACGCGCCGATCGTGCTCGCGCGGCGGCTGGTGCCCGGGATGCTCGAGCGGGGTCGCGGCCACTTCGTCTTCGTGTCGTCGCTGTCCGGCAAGGCCGGCACGCCGGGCAGCTCGATCTACAGCGCCACCAAGTTCGGCCTCCGCGGCTTCAGCCAGGGCCTGCGCGGCGACCTGCACGACACGGGCGTCGGCTCCACCGTCGTCTTCCCCGGCTTCATCCGCGACGCCGGCATGTTCGCGGAGACCGAGATCGAGCTGCCGTCCTACGTCGGGACGAGCACGCCCGAGCAGGTCGCCGAGGCCGTGGCGCGCGGGATCGAGACGAACCGCGCCGAGATCGACGTGGCGCCGCTGGGCATGCGGGCGGGGGCGATCTTCAGCAGCGTGGCGCCGCAGGTGGCGGCGACGGTCGCCCGGCGGATCGGCTCGGACAAGATCAGCCACGAGCTGGGCACGAGCCAGACCGCCAAGCGGCTGTAGGCCTTCGGGGCCGGGTCGTCAGCGGCTGAGCGAGGCCGACAGCAGCGACAGCTCGCCCATCAGGGTCTGCGAGGTGGCGGAGAGGATCTCCACCTCGACGAGCTCGCCGGGGCGGGCGACGCCCTCGAAGTTGACGGCCTTGTTGTGCCGGGTGCGGCCGCGCAGGCGGGTCGGGTCGGTCCGGGACGGCCCCTCGACCAGCACCTCCATCGTGCGGCCGACGAAGCGCTGCGCCCGCTCCTTGGCGCGGCGCTGCACGACCTCGACGAGGCGCTCCATGCGCTCGACCTTGACCGCGTGCGGGACGAGCCCCTCGGTGATCTCCGCCGCCTCGGTTCCCCGGCGGGCCGAGAAGACGAACGTGAAGGCCCCGTCGTAGCCGACCTCCTCGACGACCTCGAGCGTCCGCGCGAAGTCCTCCTCGGTCTCCCCCGGGAACCCGACGATGATGTCGGTGGTGAGGGCGACGTCGGGCACGGCGGCGCGGATCATCTCGACGCGGTCGAGGTAGCGCTCGCGGCTGTAGGTCCGGCGCATCGCTTTGAGGATCGGGGTGGAGCCCGACTGCAGCGGCAGGTGGATGTGCTCGCAGACGGACGGGAGCGTGGCGTGCGCGACGACCACGTCCTCCTTCATGTCCTGCGGGTGCGGGCTCGTGTAGCGGATGCGGTCGATGCCGTCGATCCCGTCCAGCTCCGTCAGCAGCTCGGCGAAGGTGCGGCGCTCCGGCCGAAGGTCGCGCCCGTAGGCGTTGACGTTCTGGCCCAGCAGCGTCACCTCGCGCACGCCGTCGGCGGCCTGCGCGCGGACCTCGTCGATCAGCTCGTCGAACGGCCGGCTCGCCTCGCGGCCTCGGGTCGACGGGACGATGCAGTACGAGCACTTCATGTTGCAGCCGACGGAGATCTGGACCCACGCCTGCACCTCGCGGGCCCGCTTGCTCGGCAGGTGGCCGGCGAAGCCCTCGAACTCGAAGTAGCCCTGGGCGCTGATGGAGTCCGAGGTGAGGAACTCGGCGAGCCGGTGGACCTGCCCGGGCCCGAAGGCGACGTCCACGAACGGGAACTGCCGGAAGACGTCGTCCTTCACGGACTGCGCCCAGCAGCCGCCCACGCCGATCACGACGTCGGGGCGCTCGCGCTTCTGGCGCTTGGCGTGGCCGAGGTGGGCGACGAAGCGCTCGTCCGCCGACTCGCGGATCGAGCAGGTGTTGAACAGGATGAGGTCGGCGTCGTCCTGCGACTCGGCGGCGGAGTAGCCCAGGGACTCGATCATCCCCTTCATCCGTTCCGAGTCGTGCTCGTTCATCTGACACCCGAAGGTGGTCACGTGGTAGCGCTTGGTGGCGACGGTCATCGGCACGCCGGAGGGTACCGAGCCGCGTCCCGGGCCAGCCGCCCGGGCGGTCAACCCTCCAAAAGGATGAGCGCCAACGCGCCAGGACACACCTTCCGGCCTGGACAATCCCGACCCTGATGCTAAGGATTGCGGAGCCCGCAGTTAGGGCACCCTAACTCCCCTCGAAAGGCATTCATCATGCGCAGTTCCTCGCGGTTCGCCCGTCGCTTCGCCGTGCTCGCCGCCGTGTCGGCGTCCGCCGCGGCGCTCGTCGCCCCCACCATGGCCTCGGCCACCGTCCCGACGCCCGTCAACGACGCGGCCTGGACGCTCCGCACCAGCTGGGTCAACTACCTCACCAACCCGGCGTGGTACGGCGGCCTCGGCCAGGGCACGATCACCCCGACGTCGAGCAACGGCGGGTTCTCCTACGAGGACACCTCCGGCTCCTACGCCGTGTGGCCCGGGTTCACGGACTACGCGTACACGTGGATCTTCGACAAGGCCAGCGACACGGGCACGCCCCGCGTCGTCACGCTCAAGGGCGGCCTGGACTTCGACATGTCCGCCCACGGCATCTCGGTGTCGTTCAGCGACCTGAAGGTGCGGGACGCGGGCAGCGGCGCCGAGGAGCTGATCGCCGACGCCTCGTACGACCCGATCGCGGGCCCGCCGCGGGCGTACCTGTACGACACGGTGATCGCCAACGTCAGCTCGGCCGGTGCGGTCACGCTGACCGCGGCCGGGGCCTCCGTGTTCAACGGCGGCTCCAACGGCAGCTACTCCGCCGGCAGCGCGTTCGGGTCGATCGCCTACCACTAGCGCCCGGTCGGGCGCGGGTCGTGGGCTACT
>Ga0247757_10002154_pt1 | contig 10720 bp, 9 predicted proteins | sample UWRJL126311R4_FD_180929 | JGI IMG/M metagenome (GOLD analysis project Ga0247757, IMG submission 180929) | Plant litter microbial communities from Arlington Agricultural Research Station in Wisconsin, United States - UWRJ-L126-311R-4 | ecosystem: Environmental > Terrestrial > Plant litter >...
GCTATCGCTACAGCGACCATCCCGCGTTCGTCGCCGACTACCGCAGAACGTTCGACCGTGTCGCGGCCTTGCCGTGCGACATCCTGATCACGCCGCATCCGGAGCAAGGCGAAGGAAAAACGTGCCAGGCGTACGCGACCGCCGGCCGCGAGCGCCTGGACGAAAAACTGAAACAGGAGGCGGGCAGGTAACGACGCCCGGACAGGCTTAGCGGGGCGACGCCAGCATGGCCGCGATACGAGCGTCCTTCTCCACCCAGAGCTGGTTCACCCACTGCTGGAAGCCTTCGCGGAACGTCGCATCGTTCTCGTAATCGCCACGCATCGACGGCAGGATCGGCAGCAGGCGCATGTGGATGCGGATCTCGCGGATGCGGCCCGCGATCAGGTCCGTCATGGTCGCGGGCCCATCGGGATACACGATGGTGATGTCGAGGATCTGGCGGATCGCATCGCCCATCGCGTCGATGACGAACGCGACGCCACCGGCCTTCGGCTTCAGCAGGTGCACGTGGGGCGACTTCTGCCCGTCGTGCTTGGCGGGCGTGAAGCGCGTGCCCTCGGTGAAGTTCATCACCGAGACGGGCAGGTGGCGAAACTTCTCGCAGGCACGGCGCGTGGCCTCGCGATCCTTGCCGCGCAATTCGGGCCGGGCCTCGAGTTGCTGTCGCGAATGCCGTTTCATGAACGGAAAATCGAGCGCCCACCAGGCGGGACCGAGCAGCGGAACCCAGATCAGCTGGCTTTTCAGGAAAAAGCGCATGAACGGAACGCGCCGGTTGAACACCTTCTGCAGCGCAGGGATGTCGACCCAGCTCTGGTGGTTGCACACCATCAGATAGTTCTCACGTGGCGCCAGGCCATCGTCGCCTTCCACCACCCAGCGCGTGCGCGTGAACGCGCCGAACAACCAGCCATTGATGCCGAGCCAGCTCTCCGCGATCCACACCAGCACGGCACCGATCGACCGCCGCATGCCCGCCGTGGGCGCGATCACGCGTACCAGCGAGAGCGTGAGCAGCGGCAGCACGTGGAGAAGGGTGCTCGCCAGCAGGAGCAGACAGGCGATGGGAACGCGAATGAAGGTGGGGAACGAAGCGAACATGCGGTAGGGGCTGACTGGAGGAACCCAGAGTCTACAGGCACGCCCGTGGCATGGGCCCTAGCCGCCGAGCGCCTCGCCGACCGCATCCAGATCCTGCTTCACGTCGTCGATGCCATCCCATGGATCCTTCTTCAGCCGCGCCAGACGCTTTGGCACGCTGTGGATATCGAACGCGTTGCCGGACTTCACCTTGCCGAGCTCTTCCCAGCGCAGCGGTACCGCCACCGGCGCCCCGGGCCGCCCGCGCAGCGAATACGACGCCACCGCGGTGGCACCGCGCCCATTGCGGAGATAGTCGACATAGATCTTTCCGTGCCGGAAACGCTTGGTCGCGGTGGCGACGAATTCCAGCGGGTGCATCGCCGCGAGGGCCTCGGCGAAGCCGCGAGCGAACGTCTTCACGGTATCCCACCCCGCGCCCGGGTTCAGCGGCACGACGACATGCAGGCCCTTGCCCCCGGTGGTGCGCACGAAGGAGACGAGGCCGAGCTGGTCGAGCAGCCCTCGCACCCGTCGCGCCGCGGCGACGACACGATTCCACGTCACGTCGTCGCCCGGATCGAGGTCGAACACCACGCGGTCGGCGATGTCGGGCGAGTCGATGTGCGACCCCCATGGGTGGAATTCCACGGCGCCGAACTGCACCAGTTCGATCAGGCCCGCCTCGTCGCGCGGGTAGAGGTAGACGCCTTGCGCGCCGGTTTCCTCCTTCAGCTTCGCGGTGCCGACATGGTCCAGTCCCGGCATCACGTGCTTCTGGAAGAAACAGGGTTTGCCGATGCCGCCGGGACAGCGGATCGTCGACGTGGGGCGATCCGCGATGCCCGGCAGCATCCACGACATCACCGCGCGGTAGTAGTCCACCACCTGCTGCTTGGTGATCCCATCGTCCGGGAACACGACCCGGTCGGGGTGCGTGATCACGATGTCGTTCGCCTTTCCGGCGGGCGAGGAAACGGCGGGCTTCGCGGTGCGCGGTGCCTTCGTCGGCGCAGCCGGCGCGCGATCGGAGTCGCGCAGGTCGGAAGGCGCCTTGTCGACGCGAAGCGCTTTCAGGCTCGGCTGGCGCAGGAGGTTCTTGTTGCCGATGCCGCGGTAATACACCTCGGCGACCGCGGTGGGCGGTACCCAGAGCGCGCCGCGCAATGTCGGATCCACGGCGTCGATGCGAACGCTCGGCGTCTTCGCGCCGCCTTTCGCAAGCGTCTTGCCGAGCTGACGAAGCATGTCGTCCGTGAATCCCGTGCCGACCCGTCCCACGTAGGTCCAGCCGCCGTCGGCGTCCGGCTTCGCGAGCAGTAGCGAGCCGAAGACGAGTCGCGAGCCCTTCGCGGGCGTGTAGCCGACGATCGCGAACTCGTCGCTCTCGAGGCGTTTGATCTTGAGCCAGTCGTCGCCGCGTCCTCCGTGGTACACGCCATTGGCGCGTTTCGAGATGATGCCTTCGAGCTTCTGCTCCATCGCCATCGCGAACACCTCATCGCCGTGGCCGACGTTGTGGCCGCTGAACGACAGGTGGGCGGGGGCATGCGCGAGCAGGCGCTCGAGCAGCGCCTTGCGCTGCGTGAGCGGCGCGCGCGTGAGGTCGTACCCTTCGCAATAAGGGATGTCGAAGAGCATGTAGACCAGCGGCGCGTTCGCTTCGCCGGAGAGCGTCTTCTGTAGGGCGTTGAAGTCGCTTCGCCCCTGCGCATCCAGTGCGATCAGCTCGCCGTCCAGCCGCAGGCTGTCGAGTCCGAGCGCCTCGATCGCCTGCACGATTTCCGGAAGACGGTCGTTCCACGGCAGGGCGTTGCGCGACCACAGCGACACCTTGCCCTTCGCCATGCCTGCGAGAATGCGATAGCCGTCCCACTTCACCTCGTGCAGCCAGTCGTCGCCCTGCGGTGGCGTCTCGCGAAGCTTCGCAAGCTGCGGAGGAAAGAACTCCGTGCCGGCCCTGGCCTTGCGTGCGCCATCGAGTGTCGCCGCCTGCTTCGCGAGCGCGGTCGCGGCCACCTTGCGGGTCTTCGGCGGTGCCTTCCGGCGCGACGTGGACGCCTTCGCGGCCTCGCGAAGCGCGGGCGTGGTCGCGGCCTTGCGTGTGCTCTTTCGCATTGTCGCGTCCAGAAGATCGTCGGCCTCGACATCGCCGGCGTAGGCGTCGTCGACCTTGATGAGGAACCACGCCGGCTGGCGCTCCTTGCGACCGCTTCGCACGAGGTGCCAGCTTCCTTTCAGCCGTTTGCCGAACAACTCGAAGGCGAGATGACCCTTGCGCAGCTGTGCCTCGACGTCGCCGCGCGTCGACCACACGCCCTTGTCGAAGAGATCGACGTGGCCCTTGCCGTAACCCTCGTCGATGTCGCCTTCGAAGTCGGCATACGACACAGGGTGATCTTCGACCTCCACGGCCAGTCGTTTCACCTTGGGGTCGTAGCTCGGTCCCTTCGGCACGGCCCAGCTGCGCAGCACGTCGCCCACCTGCAGCCGGAAATCGAAGTGCCGGCGCGACGCGTGATGCAGCTGCACGACGAAGATGGCGCGCCCGGCCTTGCCGGCCGACGCGTCGGGCGTGGGCTCGCGCGTCTTCGCGAAGTCCCGCTTGCGGCGGTAGTCCTGAAGGCTCATACCCGATCGTTTGCCCTGAGACGTGAACGTGCTGTCGAAGCGCTTGCCCGTCGTGGCGGAGCGTTGGGATGTCATCTGCTTTTACGATCCATCGTATGGGATAGCGCCCCTCACATCGGGAGACTGGATCGGTGCCCAACGCCGGGCACGCCCCCAATGGAGCGTATTCCCCATGGTCTTTCGACTCAAAACCCTCTGTGCCGCTGCCATCATCGCGGTAGCGGCCGTTCCCGGTGCCGCGTCCGCGGCGACCGACTGCGACAGCTATCCCACCGACCCGCAGCAGACCGTGAGCTTCGGCACGCTGCAGCTGCCCCCGGTGCCGGTGCCGGTCGGCACCATCCTCGCCGAGCGGCTGACACTTCCGTGGAATCCGCCGCCGTTCGTCTGCCGGCACTTCACGCCCATCGCCCCGAAACTCGACCTCGAATATCTTGGCCAGCAGGCGGCCACGACCGCGAGCGGTGTCATCTACAGAACGAACGTGCCCGGCGTGGGCATCCGCATCGCCTTCGAGTCCGATAGCGGCATGCGCACCACGGCGGGCGACGAGACCGACGTCTCGCAGGACACCCGCACCATCCTGGTCCCGAGGCAACCGATCGTGATCCGTAACGGGCGTTTCCGCGTACAGCTCGTCAAGACCGACGCCATCGTCGAGGGCGGCTCACTGCCCAACGGACCGTTGGCCTCGCTCGCGCTGCGGGATAACCAAGGGCTATTCGCAGGCCCCGTGCAAGCCAGCATCGTGCTTTCCGACTCGCACATCGTGGTGCCGAAGCCGGCGCAGCCGTAACGGCAGGTACGCGCCGTGGCCGACACGGCGCGTTCCCTGGGCCGGCCGGATTCCACCGGTCGCACGACGCAGACACGGAAGTGATTCCCATGTACCCACGCAAGATCGTGGCTTTTGCCGTTCTTTTCCTGCTTTTCGCAACGCAGGCAAACGCCAAGGGCTGCACCTCGTACGCCTCGCAAGGGGCCCCTCAGATCGTCGCGTTCGGCCAGATAACGGTCGGCAAGGACGTTCCGATCGGCCAGGTCATCGCCACCCGGAGCACGCCCGGATGGACGGGTGGCTCGGGCGTGTGCGACAAACCGCGCCGCACGGCGAGCCTCGGCATCTTCCGCGCACCCAGCCCGATCGCTGGCGTGTACGCGACCAACGTCGCGGGCGTCGGGGTTCGCATCACCTATCAAGGCCTCGGATGGCCCCAGGTGCCCGTGCCGGACAACTTCCAGGCAGGCGGCATCTTCAGCGCGCAGGTCAGGGACGGGTTCTTCACCGTGCAACTCGTGAAAACGGCCACGGATACCGGTTCCGGCCCGATAACGAACGGTACGCTCGCCTATGCGGGCTTCGACGATCACCGACAGATCTGGGTCGACCTGCAGAACACGCAGATCGGCACCGAGAACCCGACGTGCGGGTTCGTGTCGAAGCAGCTCCTGTTCGACCTCGGCGGCGTCGACGGCGGCGCGCTGCGCGCCGACGGTCACAGCGCGTGGGTGAGCCAGTCGCTGGTCGGTACCGGTTGCGCCACTGCCACGGAAATGGCGTTGACGTTCTCGAGCCCGGCCGACCCACACGATGCGAGTCTGTTCCGTATCGACGACACCAGCGGGGCCGCGCGGGGTGTCGCGGTGGAGCTGCGCAGCGAGTCGCCCGATCAGCAGGCGCTGCCGAATGCGTTGACGCCGCTGACGTTACCCGCTGGCAGAGAGGGCCGGCTGTATGGCTTTCGTGCACGCTATCGCACGACGGGGGCGCCGTTGACCGCAGGCTCCGCGTCACTCTCGATCGTCGTCAACGTCGCTTATCGGTAATCGCGCGACGCCAGGCCGCATGGAGCCGTGTCCAGAGTTGTCGCCCGGGTGAATCGCCCGCTAACCTGCGGATTCGTAACTCGCGATGACGCATCCGTGCCTGACTTCCCGACGCCTGTCCACCCGCTGATCACCGGACGTCGCCGCTTCGTGCAGGGTCTCGCCGTCACGGGCGTCGCTCTCGGGCTCGGCCTCGATCGTGCCGCGCACGCGACGCAGGCGGCGACCGTGACATCCGAGCTCGGCGGGCCTGCCGTCGATCTGCGTATCCAGGCGGCGTCGGTGAACGTCACCGGTCGGGCGCGCGCGGCGGTGGCATTGAACGGCAGCGTCCCGGGTCCCACGCTTCGCTTTCGCGAGGGCGACACGGCGACGATCCGGGTGACCAACACCCTGCCGGTCTCGTCGTCCATCCACTGGCATGGGCTCGTTCTGCCTGCCGACATGGACGGGGTGCCGGGTCTCAGTTTCCCGGGCATCGCGGCCGGGGAGACCTTCACCTACCGCTTCCCGCTGCGGCAATCCGGTACCTATTGGTACCACGCTCACAGCCGCTTCCAGGAACAGAGTGGTCTGTACGGTGCGATCGTGATCGAGCCTCGCGGTGGCGAGCGCCACGCCTGCGATCGCGAGCATGTGCTGCTCATCAGCGACTGGAGCGACGAAGATCCGGAAAGCATCTACGCGAAGCTCCGCTCGCGCGGCGACATCTATAACTTCGGGCAGCCGACGCTCGTGGATTTCGTGCGCGATGCCCGCGCGAAAGGGTTCGGCGATGCGGTGGCGATGCGCCGCATGTGGAATCGCATGCGCATGAACCCGACCGACCTTGCCGATATCTCGGCCGCGACCTACACGTATCTCGTCAACGGCGCCTCGCCGGCCGCGAACTGGACGGGCGAGTTCCGCCCCGGCGAGCGCGTTCGCCTGCGCCTGATCAACGGGTCGTCCAACTCGATTTTCGACCTGCGCGTGCCAGGGCTCCGGCTCACGGTCGTCGCCGCCGACGGGCAGGACGTCGAGCCGGTGGTCGTCGACGAACTCCGGCTTTCGGCGGGCGAGACGTACGACGTCATCGTCGAGCCCACCGAAGACCAGGCGTATACGATCTTCGCGCAATCCATCGATCGCTCCGGCTACGCCCGCGCGACGCTCGCACCACGCCGCGGCATGACGGTGGCGGTGCCACCGCTCGATCCTCGCCCGCGCCTCGCCATGCTCGACATGATGGGCTCGATGGGCGACGACAGTGGCGACCTGGGTCCCATGGCGATGGCGAACCACGCGCGCACCGAATACGGTGTGGGCAACGACATGCGAGTGGACATGCCCCGCACCAACCTCGACGATCCGGGCATCGGCCTGCGCGAGCGCGACCATCGCGTGCTGACCTATGCGGACCTCCGTACTGTCGGCGGCGCGCTGGACCATCGCACGCCGGGTCGCACGATCGAACTGCACCTCACGGGCAACATGGAACGCTTCGCCTGGTCGTTCGACGGCGTGAAGTATTCCGCGGCGACACCGGTCCATTTCCGTCAGGGCGAACGCCTGCGCATCCGCCTCGTCAACGACACGATGATGAATCATCCCATCCACCTGCACGGCATGTGGAGCGAGCTCGAGTCGCCGGAGGGCGCGTTCCAGGTGCGCAAGCACACGGTCAACGTGCAGCCCGCCCAGCAGGTGACGTACGCCGTCACCGCCGACAACCCGGGTCGCTGGGCGTTCCATTGCCACATGCTCTTTCACATGGAAGCGGGCATGTTCCGCGAAGTGGTGGTGTCGTGAGGCGCCTGCTTGCGTGCGCGCTGATCGCCGTACTGCCCGCTGCCGCGTTCGCCCAGGCGATGCAGGGCATGGATCACGCGGCGATGGGACATCACGACATGCCCGCCCCCGACGCTCCCGCGCCGGCCGACCCACAGACCGAGCACGCGCACGAGCGCCACGATAAGGCCGGCATGACCATGGGGCCGATGCAGGGCGGAAGCGCGCCGGTGAACGCGCGAAGTGGCGACTGGTCCGATGGCGTCGCGCCCTCGTCGATGCATGGGATGGCGATGCACGACATGGACGATACGGCGGCCGTCGGCACCTTGCTGATCGATCGCCTCGAAGGGTTCGCGGGGCAGGGCGACCACGGGCAGTCGTGGGAAGTCGATGGCTGGTACGGCAACGATACCGACAAGGTCTGGCTGCGCAGCGAAGGCGAGCGCGTCGATCATCGCGTGCACGACGCCGACGCGGAGCTGTTCTGGAGCCACGCGGTCGCGACGTTCTGGGACACGCAGCTCGGTGTGCGCGTCGACCCGGGCGAAGACGCGGACGGTGGCGGTCGTGCCCCTTCGCGGCAGTGGGCCGCCTTCGGCTTGCAAGGCCTCGCCCCGTACTGGTTCGAACTGGAGGCTACGGCGTATGTGGGCGCCGCGGGCCGCACCGCGGCCCGTGTGCGCGCGGAGTACGAGCTACGCATCACGCAGCGCCTGATCCTGCAGCCGGAACTCGAACTGAACGCCTACGGCAAGAGCGACGCCCGACGCGAGATCGGCTCGGGCCTGTCGAACGTGGAAGGCGGCCTGCGTCTTCGCTACGAAATCCGGCGCAGCGTCGCGCCCTATATCGGCATCGCGTGGGAACACGTCACCGGCAACACCGCCGACCTCGCACGCGACGCCGGGCGCCGCATCACCGACCGTCGCTGGGTAGCGGGGTTGCGTCTCTGGTTCTGACGTCGCCGAGCGTCACCGCGGTCACCAGCGCGGACAGCACCGCGAGCCCGGCGGAGAGAAGCATCACCGCACGGAAGCCCGCCACGAAGGCGTCTTTCACGGCGTGGGCGGCCGCGGGGTCCGCGACGACGATGCCCGCGAGCTTCGGCTTCTGCATGGCGATCTCGCGCATGGCGTCCGGGGACAGCCCGAGCGGCGCGAGGCGAACGTCGAGGGCGGCGTCGAACACGTGCGTCATCACCACGCCGAACACCGCGATGGCCAGCAGGCCGGCGGTGCGGGAAACGGCGTTGTTCACGCCCGACGCGGTGCCCGCCAGCGCGGGAGGCAGCGCATTCATCACCGTGGTGGTGAGGGGCGCGACGACGATGCTCATGCCGAGTCCGAGCACGCAGCTCGCCGGGAAGAAGGTGGTCCAGTAACTGCCGCCCACGCCCGGCAGCGCGTAGAGCGCGAAACCCGCGCCGGCGATGAGCGGGCCGACCACCAGCGGCAGCCGCGCACCGACACGGTCGACCAGCTGTCCGGTCAGCCGTGAGAGCGCGAACATGATCACGATGAACGGCAGCAGCGACGCGCCTGCGCCGGTGGCACCGTAGCCCTGCACCTGGATGAGGTTCAGCGGCACGAAGAACAGGCTGCCGCCGAGCGCCGCGTAGAGCAGCAGCGTCAGCGCGTTGGCCGCCGCGAAACCCCGGTTGCGGAACAACGACAGTGGCAGCATCGGCGCCGCGGCGCGCGCTTCGACGACCACGAAAGCCACCAGCGAACCCACACCGACGATGGCCGCCGCGAGCACGCTCGTCGCGCCCCACCCCAGCAGGGGTGCCTCGATCAGCGCGTACACGATCCCCGTGAGCCCGGAGGTGGCGAGCACCGCGCCCGTGACATCGAGCGTGCCCGTACCGGTGTCGCCGCGGCTTTCCGGCACCCGCCAGTAGCAGATCACCAGCAGCGCGATGCCGAGGGGCAGGTTCAGCAGGAAAGCCCAGTGCCACGACACGTACTCGACGAGGTAGCCGCCGATCACCGGGCCCGCCGCGGCTGTCATGCCGCTGAACGCCGACCACGTGCCGATCGCGGCGCCGCGCTTGTCCTTCGGATACGCGCTGCTGATCAGCGCGAGGCTGCCCGGCACGAGCAACGCGGCACCGAGGCCCTGCAGGGCACGCGCGCCGATGAGCGTGTGGATGTCCGGTGCGATGGCGCAGCAGAGCGACGCGAACGTGAAGATCGCCGTGCCGATGGCGAACACGCGGCGCCGCCCGAAGCGGTCGCCGAGCACGCCGCCGACGAGCAGCAACGCCGACAACAGCAGCGCATAGGCCTCCATGACCCACTGGGCGTCGGCGGTCGTCGCATCCAGCGCCCGCTGGATGGCCGGCAGCGCGACGTTCACGATCGTGCCGTCGACGAACGCCATGCCCGATCCGACGATGGCGGCGATCAATGTCCAGCGCTGCGCGGCGGGGGAGCAGGCGACGGCTCCGTTCGTGGTATCGGTCGGCATGGGCGAAGAGCCTACCCCCTCCGTGCCACCCGCGTCCGGACGATTCATGCAACATGACGTTGCCTGAACGCGCCGGGGTATACATCGGGGTCATTGCCGGAGAACCACGATGAAGCCACGCGACGCGTACGACGATCCCACCACGAATTCGGGCGACCCCACGCATGGCGATCGCCCCCAACCCGACGAACCGGTCACCACCGGCTCGGGCGACCCCCAGCACCGCATGCCGGACGAGGAAGAGTAGCCGCGTGTCGAAATCGCCGGTCCCCATTCGACGGAGTGAGAGAACCCCCCAACCGGAGACCCGCCCATGTCGCTCCCTTTCCAGCGCATCACACCCTTCCTCTGGTTCGACACGCAGGCCGAAGAGGCCGCGCGTTTCTACACCTCCGTTTTCCCGAACTCGCGGGTCGGCGAGATCACGCACTACACCAAGGAGATCTCGGCGGCGTCGGGCCAGCCCGAAGGCCTGGTGCTCACGGTCGCCTTCGAACTCGACGGCCAGCCCATGACCGCGCTCAACGGCGGCCCCCAGTTCCACTTCACCGAGGCGCTCTCGCTGGTGGTGCGTTGTCGCGACCAGCAGGAAATCGACCACTACTGGGACAGCCTCTCGGCCGGCGGCGACCCCAAAGCCCAGGCGTGCGGCTGGCTTAAGGACAAATACGGGCTGTCCTGGCAGATCGTGCCCGCCAATGTCGATGAGCTCGTCACGGACAAGGGGGCGATGAACGCGCTGATGCAGATGACGAAGATCGACATCGCCACCATCGAGGCCGCGCGCCGCGCCGGAGTGTGACGCCGTCGCGTTGACAGCCCGCTTCCTTGCGCCGAAAGTCGAAGGTCGTCCAAGGGTTGGGGAGCGGTGCATTGAATCGACGTGAGTTCGCGAAGGCGCTGGCCGTCGTCGGCGCCTTCGGCAGCGGCATGGGAA
>Ga0247757_10002155_pt1 | contig 10718 bp, 13 predicted proteins | sample UWRJL126311R4_FD_180929 | JGI IMG/M metagenome (GOLD analysis project Ga0247757, IMG submission 180929) | Plant litter microbial communities from Arlington Agricultural Research Station in Wisconsin, United States - UWRJ-L126-311R-4 | ecosystem: Environmental > Terrestrial > Plant litter >...
GGGGCGTGGGCGGAGGAGAGGATGGGGTTCTGCGGGTGGACGTCGTAGGGGCCCCAGATGTCGCGGGAGCGCGCGAGCGTCACGGCGTGGTCGTACCCGGTGCCGCCCTCGGCCGTGAGCAGATAGTAGTACCCATTGCGCTTGTATAGGTGCGGTCCCTCGACGAGGTCCAGCTGCGTGCCCGGGAAGATGGTCTTCCACGGCCCGACCAGCTTGCCCTCCGTCTCGCTCCATTCCTGCAGCCGGATGCCGGCGAACGAGCGCGGCCGCCGGCGGTGGTCTTGGATCATGTTGACGAACCATTTACGGCCGTCATCGTCGTGGAACAGCGAGGGGTCGAAGCCGGACGAGTTGACGTAGTAGGGGTCCGACCAGGGGCCTTCGATGCGGTCAGCCGTGACGATGTAGTTGGGCGTGTCCTTGAAGGACCCGTCCTTGCGCTTGACGTCCGTGTACACGAGGAAGAACTTGGTGCCATCGTGCGTGAGGCACGGCGCCCAGATGCCGCAGCTGTCGGGGTTGCCTCGCATGTCAAGCTGCGATTTGCGGTTCAGCGGCCGCGTGGCGAGCGTCCAGTTGACGAGGTCTTTCGAGTGGTGGATCTGCACGCCCGGGTACCATTCGAAGGTCGACGTTGCGATGTAGTAATCTTCGCCCACGCGCAGGATCGAGGGGTCGGCATTGAAGCCTGGGAGGATGGGGTTCAAGACTTTCGGCATCTTGGAGGAGGAGGACGACGACGACAGGGTGGCAGCGGCGTGCTGGTTCGAAGCTATCTGCGACCGTAGTCCCGCGCGATGGGCCTTTGGGATCATGGTTGCGGCGGGCAGCTCGACCTCTTTAGATCGCGAGGTTGCATGGCGGGCGCGGAGCGGAGCGCGTGGGAATTTACCCGGTTAAGCACGCACGATTAACCACCGCATGATGGAGGGGCACGAGGGGTAGGCCTCTGGGTCGTGGGGTAGAGGGAGGCCGTCGTCGCGTAGCTCTGCTTATTGGGTGAAGTGAGGTGGGACGCTTTCGCGCCGGGCCAGAAAGTACCGAACAAGGGCCGTGTAGCGGGAGATTGGGAGGAGACTTCGGGCTTAAAAGTACAGCTCTTTGAGCGATTGTGAGTCTGTAGTCGATACGTACTGTATCGTAGAGGGGTACTGGGCCACGTCCGGCCTTAGCAACTGTTTCCCGGCGAAGTGGGTCGTCTTCGTGCCTTTGTAGGAGCGTGGTCTTTGCAGGAGCGTGGTGGGAGTTTTCAGGGCCGTTCTTGTTTTCGGAGCAGTGTACATACTCTCAATACAGGCTTTATAAAATGTATGCGTTGGGTAGTGACTCTGAGAAAGTAGAGTTGGCCTTGATTTTGGGCATGATATCACCTGAAATCATGATCACGTGATCTACAATATCAACTACCCCGCAGTATATAGCGTTTTGTGGCCGACGTGTTTAAACTCCTCAGGGTTCGAGTACCAGTAGTAAAGGAGATAAATTCATGAAGTCTATGCATTTGTATCCAGGGGAGATCCACCAATCCATAGCAACGGGATCCTTTTATCTAAACGCCTACTCACCTCCGCCTTGGCCATGTCCTCCTATACGGGCAGAATGTAACTTCGGCCTAGTCATTTCATGAAAAGTATTATTCTTTTGGCTACGAAAAGAATTTTTCTGTCCGAATTCTGCAAGTCCGGCTCCTTCTGTAACGTCACGACGAAAGTGATTGGCTCCTAGTGAAAATACGATCTTCCCAATATATCCGCAGTATGCAGGACAATATCCAAGACCCGTAAAGGTAATAACACATGCAGCAGTTTTTTCAGCAAAGGTAGCATTGCCGGGTCGTTCGACATATAAGAATGTTGATCTTCGCAGTCAACTACTGTGACATAAGGTCTTGCTGCCCTCACCATGTATTACCTATCCTTGTTGATTGCGCTACTGTCCCTTAGCGTAATATGCCAAAGTCGCTGTAAGTAAATGAGTTGAATGATTCTCTAGGATATTAAGGCAGCTGACGAACAAAGTCGTATTCGTGCGTCTCGCTCATAATGGCGTATGGCAGCCCCCTCTACAATACATCCGGTGCGCAGCCTATTTTCTACGCGATATCCGTATCCACATTCTGATTTCATTGTTCCAGAAATCATACCGCACCTTTTTATGATTTACCGAGCGGCAATATCAACGGCTACCGTGAATGGTCTTCTTCTACCCTGCCAACCGACTATCCCAATTCCGTGCGCTGCGGCCGCGACAATCTGGCCTGGGCAGAGCAAACCGAAGTGTTGAAGGTCAAGGCCGGAGACACAATAGAATTTGCTGCGCTGTACTACAGTCCCTCTGATTGGGATAATACGGACCGGGTTCAGTGGGATGGGTGTCCTGAAGGAAGAGGAGTATGCAGCTCAGGTCCTTCAAACGTATGTACCCAGTTTGATTTCAAATGGCAGTTGTATTGATGGGCAATAGATGTATGGAATCAACCAGGAAGGTTCCTCATTCATGTACCTCTCTCGTGTACCCGTGAATCAGGATATACACACATACGACGGCAGCGGCGAATGGGTTAAGATATACACGCTTGGATTCGAACTGCACAGGTCTGTGGACAACTGGATCACCTGGCTTCCAAAGGCCGGTTACCGTGTGAGACGACGTGAACATTTGGGAAACAAAGGCGAAGTACTGACATCAGCAACAGTTGATCGCAACATTACCAAAGCAGACACCAGCCGGCCAATATCTGCTTCGAGTTGACCATGTCCTCCCTGGCCGTAACTTAACACCACCTCAAATGTTTCCGAGCTGTGCGCATATCGAAGTCGAAAGCGAAAGCACTGGAGAACTGCCTGAAGGTGTCAAGATTCCCGAGATCCTGTCTGCATCTTCTACCGGTATGTCTAGCGTTCTTGATGAACAAGCTACAGACCTAATTCAATTCAGGTATGATGTTTACTATTGACAACTTGCCAACAAGTGCCAATGGGTACAAATATCCTGGAGGGCCACAGTGGGATGGCGAAAAAATGGCTGAGGTCAAGGCTCCTCTTTATTCTGAAGTATAGGAATACTTGGGCCAGATCTAACAGCATCTATGGCAGCTAGTGAAATTATTTTAAGAACAAAATTATAAATGCATGTTCGATGCATCCGGGAAGCTGTAGTATCCCATCTTCGCGGACCTCAGCTGGTCGGTCAAATGTGCTATCCGCATGTGTTTGCTCTAACCAACAGTGTTGACTTTGCCTACAAGGCTGAAACTTTGTTGCTGTAAGAACGAACCAATTAGATACGCGTTACATACTAGAAGTTTATAGAGGGCGTTGTTTGCCTAGCGAGGGGTAATCTTATTTCAGCTCATCAAATTAGCCTAATGCATGTTGGGCGCACAGCCATGGTTTATCTGAGCTGTAAATGGCCAGCCACAATTAATTCTTCATAGAAGCATAGGAGGCAGCGATCTATATGTGTTCTCCTTGTTTGAAATTCAAATGTTAGATCTGCTAGTTGCCTGATCTCGGTTGCATTGGTTTGCCTTGTCGCGTTAGGGATGGGCCATACCTCTCCCCAGTGGTTCGGTCGTCTTGACAGTGTAATACGAGAAGTGGCAAAATGCCACTGTGTGGCGTGCCTGCGTGCGTCTTATCGCGTTTTTCATAGTTCCATTCGGCTTGTTCAGGGGCTACGCGTGAAAGCTTAAATAATACTTCGTCCAAGCAATTCGCTGCTTCCTCTCTATCGCCCCACTGTTTATGTGATCAAGACATACGTAAGTTTAAGATGGTGAAGTATAAACACATTTTTCTACTGTAGTGCTGACATGTCCCCAGTGTTAATCGCTTACAGCCATGAGAAGTGCAACCGCCATAACGGACAGCGATGTACAATCCGAAAAAGATCCATCTTCACCAACCACACCTCTAAACGTTGCCATCGCATTCTTCATCACATTTTTCCCTCTGGTCATCATTGCGACGCTGCTTTGTCTTTTTGTGTTGTTGCCTGATTGGACTGTGTACAACCCACCTCAGACGAATGCAAGTCTTCCCATCGAACCGCTCGGAGGATCTGTTTTCGTTACGACAGTGTTCAGCGGTAAGATAAGTCTCGCCAGCTCTTGGGCTTCCAACATAGGCCAGTTCGCTATTGCGCCCTTCTTACTGCTGTTCTCGTTTCTCGTCGCCTACGAGCTGGCGAATCACCATGAAACGTCGGAGGAGGAATGTGACAGTGCGAAACAACTTTTGAGAGGCGGCAAGACTAGCCTGTTTAAATGGGTCATCAATCGAGCAAGGAATCGTGGAGCTTATGCCAAAGGGAAGGGTATTAGGGCTGCTGCTATTGGCGTAACGATTGCTTTCATCCTCATGTAAGTTTATTAATGATCGTCCGAACTCCATGTTAAGCCGCAACAGGATTCTTCTATTGCTCGGGGGTGAGCATACTCTCTCAGTAATTAATCATAACTGACAATATCAGACAAGTTGCTGCAAGGAACTATCGGTACTTCGACGCGGCGAATCTATTTCGAAAACAGTAGCCCCGAGGACCGTAGTGACGCTAGCTTTATACTTAATGCAGCCACGTGCCCAGATGAGCTCCCTACGCCAGACATATACCAGCTTGATGCCCCTCCGCCTTGTTCGATCAATAGCTCGGCCAATCCTCAGAGTATTCTAGATTCTCCAACAGCATACCGAGTGCTTGAAACAGGTCTGCTCAATCAAACACATGATTTCAACAAAGAAGATTTCACGGCACTAGAAAATGCATACCAACTAGGTATGTTTGAGAGAATGCAGCTCGTCACGCACATTGACAATACAACCGCGGATCAGCACGTTTTCTTCATCGATCCGTTCATGGCGTATGAAGAAAATATTACCGCACGTCCCAACCAGGCTCTTCTATCAAACCCTAGCATGGATCACATTGGGATTGATTATATCGCTAAGACTGTCTCGGTCGTTACCAAGTGCTTCCCCATCACACAAGAATGTAACATGCATAATGTTACCGATAGAAACACTTCGTCATTGACATATCACTGCTCGGAAATATTCGCAGGCGACCTAGACAAGGAACCTATCAACGGCCTAGAGCACCTCAAGGGCTGGAACACGTCGTTCTATAATCTTGATAGCGGATCACCGCGTGCTATCGGGGTTAGTGCTGCTCTCAACCCTTTCACATACAACATCACAGCTATGGTCAACAGCTTGTCTTTTGATATCCTTGAGGGCGTTGATGATCCCCAAGTGACTGAAGGCGCAATCGTCAACGTCAACAATGATCGCGTGGCTTTTGCACTCTCTTGCCAATCTTCACTTTACAACGTCGAATACTCCCTTGTCAACGGAAGTGTCTGGAAGTTCGATGCAACCCTCGCCGACCCCCGCGAAGCAGCCATTGTCAAAGCGCCCCTTCAAGTTGGCTTCGGAAGTTACTGTCTATTCGAGAAAGCTTCGATGTCCGTACTTTACACCGAGCTGACCGTCATGGATGGAATGGAGCTTAGCCTCAGTCAGACCCTATTGGCGCTTGCGGCTGGGGTATATGGCTCGTATCCAAGCCTTGAGGAGCGGTGGCGTTATGATATCACAGTCACGACGATAGCCAAGGCCCCGTTTTACTTTTTAGTCATCTGCCTATTACTATACGCGCTTATCGTTGCGGTCTTTACGGTTTTCGCGTTTTTAATGAGGAGACAGGATGTACTTGAGAGGCAGGCCCGGCTACTACCTAAAGCTGATGGAAGTAGCTGAGATCGCCGATGAGAAGGAGTGCGAGATATTGATCTTTTATTAACCTTGTTGGAATTTACTACAAGTTTTTAGTAGGGTCGCATGTATTTTTCTTCGGTTGGTTTCATGACAGGTTTACGTATAACTTCTTGGTGAAGTTTCTTTGTATAGTGATATAGAGGGATGCTAGATTATAACAAGAGGAACAGTTTCGGTAAATTTTTTGTTCGGTCTTCTATGGAGGTAATAGCTAGTGCCCAAAATCACATTAAGTTTCTTTGCTGGATTCCTTAGCTACTGAAATGTTGATGCGACCTTGTATCCCCAAAAATAAGGCATAGGCTTCGGATGCATTAAAGTACTTAACAATATTCTTAATGTCCGGCGAGACCTCAAGAATTCCGATAAGTACGTCTGAAACGTGGTTGGCCACAATGAAACGCGGTTGGTCGCAATCCACTAATACACTTGCCTTGGACAGGAAAAAGTGTCGCAGCGGTATATAGAATATTTCTCAGTGAAATCGATGTTCGAACATAAATTTGGTTCCACAAAAATTTATTCAGATCAAAGGCTGCATAATTGAGAATTGTTTTGAGATCTATACACGGTAATAAAGGTTTGGATAGCGGACTGACTGTATGGTGGGACCACCTATTGGCATTCCCATATCGAGGCGAAGTAACAATAAGCTGCTGTATCACCAAAAGACAGGTCGCCACCACAGCTGATATAATGCTCTTTATCGGTGACTCCCATACTCAACGTGACCGATACTATATCACTGTGTAAAGAAGTGCTCATAAACTTCGCAACAAGCCATGGCTGATACCACTTCTCTACGAAATGGAGCATTAGTGGACCTCACATCAAGGCATGGCAAGCGTATTTTTCCTTCATGACGGACTCTTGTCGTCTATTATTTCAAGTTTGCCAAGAGAGGAAGGAGCTGTGGGAAGACACCTTGTGAGCCACTGGCCAGCCTTGAACGGTTTGTTGGCTTAATGCAACTCCACATTAGTTCCCCTGGCACTGGTTCGTAGAAGATAGCTAATAAGGAACATCGCCTGGCATTATTTTTACCTAGTCCATCCGAGGCCATACCAGCATTATTATTTCTGGGATCGCACTTATGCTAATAGGTATAAACCTGGCGTATCATAGGCGGGGGAGCCAGCAATTGTGAAGCTGGCCCGAGAGGATGTCACTTGAAAGAAGAGGATGAGATGATTCCCGTGTATAAAACCCCACTTAGGGGATCAAAAGGCTAACACCAGATATATCTTTCTGATTCGACCTGACTATAAGCAAAGACTAAAGTATAGGAATAAATTGCAACAAAAGCTGATCTTACATGAGGAAAGAGAATATCAAACGCAAATTGAATCCGCAACACTCCCAGAACCATGATCAACCCACTGTCCCGGAATAGAACGAACCAACATTCTTGAACCTCGTGGTTACGGTCTGAACAGTCATGGTAGAGCATCCCTGTGGAGCCTCTACACCATCGAAGCGGTCCTTGATCCACTGCAGATAATCGAGCTGCGTTACCGAGCCAGCCACATTGTGATCGGTGTCCGGGTACAGTCTCAGGATTGCCTTGCTCTCGGGGAATGCATTGCAAGTGAGATTGAAATCATGTTGCGTGTTGTTCATGTAGGTAAGAGGATCAGTGATGCCTTGTAAGACTAGCATGGGTGCTGCGAGAGCATGAGGACCGGCGCCATTGTACTCTTTCTGCCAATTGACAACTGCAGGGTGTTCAAGCCAGCTCATATCCTTGAAAAGCTCGTCTTTAGTGAGATTTCCGAAGAGAGCACGCCCAGTGAGCAAGCACCCTTGGTTCATGAGCGGAATTCTCTGACGGACCATGTCGGTAACGTAATCTTCCACGCGAATCTGGTCTGGGAACAGGGCGGCGAGAGACTGCAGGAAGAGAACAGATACAGCATCGTCGATGGGTCCACCCGCTGCCCGACGGATAGATTCCGGAATGAGGTCCAGAGGCCGAAGTGCTGGTGAGTTGGCGACGGCGCCAACGAACTTGCCTGCCTTGAGCAGCGCATCTTGGTCAAGCATGGCTAGTCGTTCATTTGTACGCCATGCAGTCATGCCGCCCTCGCTGTGTCCAACTACGATCCATTCGTCAGATAGCAAATCGCCAAGAACCTTGCGAGCAGCGATGAGTCCGTATGCGACATCCGCAGCATGAAGGAACCCTGCCTCGTACATGAATCCCTGAGGAATATCGGAGCCCTGACCGGCGTAATCTGGTGCGATGACGGCATAACCAGCTTGAGCAAGAGCATACGGCCCCTGCCATTCGTAGTAGAGGTCCTTATGGTTTGAAGGTGCGCAGTTACGGATAATCCCGGCTGTCCCATGAGCCCAGACAAGAGTATTCAGTGGTTTGTTGGGATCGGGCTTGTTGTAAGGTAGCAGCACGAACGCACTTGCCGGGATCGACTTCCTGTCAATGTCCTCGGTCATGTACAGGTATCGCAAGATGGACATGCCAGCGGGAGCGGAGAAGTTCGTGTTGACAACTTCGCGAGATAAATCTTGCCATCTGAGCAAGTCTCCTGGGACTGCTCCGCTTGAGTTCGGTGGCGTGCTGTAGAATTCCTCTTTGGTAACGTCCTTATTGACCCACGCTCCAGCTTCTAGGGATTGGAACTGCTTGAAAGCAGCCTGGCAGGCAGCATCACAGGCTTCTTGACCGCTCACAAGGGCCGTCGCGAAAACGGATAGACAGATTGATAGCGATTTCATATTGAAGAAATGATCGGCCAGGAGAGCAACAATGAGAGGGAGAATGAAGCACACACTGGATATTTTAGAAAGCGACGCCATTTCTCTTTTATGTACATGTTAAATAAAGCCGATTGATCGGTCATTTGAAAATCTATATACTATGGCTGTAAACAACGGTAAACATGCAGGGAAAAGGCCATTAGTTCCGCCGAGCTGTCACACGGAGCTGCAATTAGGGATCCGGCAGTTCTCTAACGTATACTGTTTGCGTATCTTTTAGGAAATCCCCTGACTGCCGAATTGCGCTGCCTGAAGATCCCTGGGCAGAGCATGGTGCGGGGAGATCATGCCAAAGCTCCTCGGCTCGTCTAGTTCTGCGCGGTGCCGGTTACACATGCTGTATCAAGCTAGCCTCTTGACTTATTCATGGATTGCTTGTGCAATAAACATGCCCGCCGTTGATCTCCCGACCTTGCCTACGAATCATCACTCACGGAGGTACTCCTAGCTGCATTCTCTTCTTGGTATGTAGCTGCACCTCTCCTATAGACTTCCGAAACCAGTAAGCTTCAACGGCTCTATATCAGAAGCCCCATATAGTGTTATAGAAAAAGCGCATGGAGTAACAGGAGTGTATTCGACGCAGTTGGGCGCGGATGCTTGCACATCTTTTTCCAGGTGTCTTCTACTCCAAGGGCTACATCTTCGCGATAACACAGCCAACGCCACAGCATTTCCCAACATTTGCATCGTCGTCATCCTGCTGCTGCTGCCCTGCCGGACGCCTTGGTGGGTAGTCAGGGGGGCAGTCAATTCCCGCAAAGTCAACCGTGACCTCATTCCATACCCTCCGAATACCTGTGCTCGGTTGTTCAATGAAGCCAGCAGGGTGCCTGACATCGCTAATCCAGGATGTACTTAGTATCTTTTGCTTGACCGCTTGAGGCGTGGTGGGGCCTCCTGGAAGCGACATGAAGTACGCGACCAGACCAGCGACCGAGGCTGTGGCTGGCGAAGTGCCATCGGTGTTGCTAGGCCCATCTTTTTCGCACGGGACATTTTCGCCTGGAGCAAAGACATGAGGGAGGCCTTTCTTATTGTCGAAATTGGACTTGTGCCACATGTAGCCTGATTGGGCATTGGTTGCTCCAACCACGATCATGTTCTTCAAGTAGCGCCCTTTCGGTTCTGTTGCGCTGCCGTAACCGGCAGGATAGCCGTCCATGACCTTTTTAAATAGAGAGTGAGACTTGAGTCAAGCGTCTGGGTGGCTTAGAAACTAACCTGCTTAGAAGCAACATTTCCCACCGCGTCATTTCCAGATGCCGCGACAAGCACGACATTGTGCTCATCTAAGATCTTGAGATTGTCGTAGAACTTCTGGATCCAATTTTCGTCCACCTCCTTCTTAGTCTCTGGCTCGTCAAGACTGCCAGGCTTGGGTGCTGGCTGGCCTCCTTTGGGAGGCTTCTGGTTACTCGATCCTGGTCCGGTGGTGGCGGTCTCGGAGACAACGTCAACTTGAATCTGTTCAAGGGGCCAGTATCTATGACAGATGTTAACATTAGGACGACTTTAGACGGAACGTAGCAAAGGCTCTTACAAGCTCAAACTGAGAACTGCCTTTTTGGGCTTCTTCGCCGTAACATCTCCTACAATAAGCGAGAGGCCATCAAGCCATTTAGCTCGGCCGCCCGCAGCAGGTGCTTTGATGAGGACGACACTGCATTTCTTGCCGACACCATTCTTCGTCCCAGACATCCTGGACAGCATACAAGTACCATGCTTTCCATCAGAATCTTTGTCCGTCGTTGTGGCCGGAAGCCATCTTGCATCCAGATTGGCGAATTCCTGGGCAGTAAAAATGAGAGCCCATCTCGTTAACATCTCTGACTTCATTCAACTTACCTCTTTGCGCTTCCCTCCCTTGTCCAAATCGAACCCGTCATCGAGGATATAGCACGTCACGCCCTCTCCGGCCTCTTCCTCGTAATGGAACTGTTTTCCATACTGACCAACCAGCGTGTCCTCTCGCTGCGAGAAGTAGACTAGATCATCCGGGGCATCTTTCTGGATCGTGATAGCTGTGGTTGGGTTAAAGCATTTACCCTTCTTATCCTTCTTGCACGTTGTGGTGTCAACCGTGATAGAACCGATCTGCAGATATTGTTTAGATATTTGTTACATTATCACGCGTTAAACTCACTTTTGGATCTTTCGCAA
>Ga0247757_10002156_pt1 | contig 10697 bp, 6 predicted proteins | sample UWRJL126311R4_FD_180929 | JGI IMG/M metagenome (GOLD analysis project Ga0247757, IMG submission 180929) | Plant litter microbial communities from Arlington Agricultural Research Station in Wisconsin, United States - UWRJ-L126-311R-4 | ecosystem: Environmental > Terrestrial > Plant litter >...
GGCCTCGCGGCTCCCGCAGGCAGTAGTGGCGGCAGCACCGGAAACCCCGCGCCGGTCTCGAACCCTCAGGCGGAAGAGCTGATCGCCAAGCGCAAGAGCGTGAACGACACGATCCGCGCCGAGCTCAACTCGCTGATCCAAAACCCCAAGCTCAGCGCGGCGGACAAACTGCGCCTCCAACAACACTTCGACGCCATCCGCGACACCGAAAAGACCATGGTCGACATGGGCTCGCAGATGGCCCTCGGTTGCACGTTGGATGGCATCGACGCGACCGTGTACCAAGCGCTGTCGAGCTGGAAATACAACGCGACCAACGTGGCGAGCGGCGGCATCGAGAACATCGTCGAGCTGCACATGGGGCTCGTCGCGCTGGCGTTTGCCTGCGACTACAACCGCACCGGCACGCTGCAATGGGGCGACGGCACGGATCACACCGTGTACCAAACTCCTGCCAATAAAACGCTCGGTAACTGGAACTTCCACTACATCAGCCACCGCACCCAGTCCGACGGCGCGACGGGCTCGAACAGTACCGCCGAGACCGCGCACGCGGAAATCGACGCCGTGCGCATGGCCACGCTCGCCAAATCCCTGAAGCACTTCGCCGATCGCGGCCTACAAGACAAAGCGGCCGTGGTCTGGACCAATCACGTCGCCGAAGGTAACCACACGATGAAGAACGTGCCCTTCATCGTCTGGGGCAACGCCGGTGGCGCACTCAAACAAGGCCAATATGTGGACGCCGCCGGCGCAACCAATGGCCAGCTGTACAACACGCTGATCACCGCCGCGACCGGCAACGCCAGCCCGAACTTCGGCTCGAGCGGCGGGAAAGAGATCGCGGCCGTCAAGGTTTGAGCGAAACCCGCGTCCGCGCGAGTCGTCGTGCGGGCCTTGTCTCGCTTCGAAAAAGTACTGTGTTCGCACAGTATTAGTGGGACGTGCGAAGCGGCGCGGTAGCGCGCAGCCTTCCGCCCTACGTTCGAGGGGCGTGTGCGCGCCTCGACCAGCAGCCAAACAATGCTGGCTACCGTTGCGAACGCACGGCACTTGCGAGTCGCGTGCCACTCCCGGCGCATTCACGCGCCAATTGGGGTGTCAGCGGAACCGGGGGATTTTCCCACCCGCGGGTGGGAAGGCGTACGAGGCAGACGCGGAGGGAGTGCGTTGTCCGGACGCGTCCGGTGGGCGCGGGAACCTGTCCGGACGATGGCGTTGGGGGCGTTTTCGCCCGAGTTTCGCGGTCTCGAGTCGCGGCACTGCGGTTGCAATGGTGCTTCGTGATTGCTGGGCGAACCCCGGGAGCCCGATGCTGAACGAGAATCGCGGATGCGGAGGCTGCGTCGAGTGGCTGCTGGGGACCCGTGGTGGTCGCGATCGCGTCGGTGCTTGCTGGGGCGAGCTCAGCAATCATCTGGTCGAAGCGTGGTTCTTGGCGACCGCCAAGGCGCGCGACGGTCTTTCGAGGCGAGTGGACGCGCTGCGCGCGTTGAGTTTCAGTCGTCGTCGTCGATGGCGTTCGCGGCGCTGAGGTTGGCGGCGACCGGGCCGGGATCTTTGAGGAACTCGGCGACCGATTTGCCGGCCATCAGGCGGTAGGCGCGTTGCCGGGAGATGGCGGCGGTGGTGGCGGCCCGGGCGATGTTGCCGTTGCAGGCGCGCAGGGCTTCACACAGCGCGGCGCTGTCGCGGGCGGCCCGGTTTTCTGCGGGAACTGGCGGCGCGGATGCGGCGGGCGAGAGCTTGCGGCGGATGCTGTTGGGCAGCATTTGCCAGGTGAGGGTGCGTTCGTTGGTGGCGAGAGCGAGCAGCCGGCGCACGAGGAATTCGAGTTCGCGCACGTTGCCCGGCCAGTCGTGCAGGAGCAGGTCTTCGAGGCAACGCACGTCGACTTCGACCGGGGCCTCGCGCTGGCCTGCGTACCGCTGCAGGAAATGGCGGAGCAGGGTGTAGATGTCGATGCGCCGTTCGCGGAGGGGGGGAATGCGGATGGCGAAACCGGCCAGGCGCATGGCCAAGTCTTCGCGTAGCCGGCCCGCGCCGACGAGTTCGTCGAGCGTGGTTTGGCTCGCGACCACGATGCGTACGTCGACCGCGATGGGTCTGGTTTCGCCCACCGGGTACACCAGGCCGCCTTGCAACACGCGCAGGAGCAAGGCTTGGACTTTGCGCGGTAGATCTTGCAGTTCGTCCAAGAACAGCGTGCCCGTGTCGGCCGCGCGAAAGTGGCCGAGGGCCGCCGACTCGGCGCCGGTGAAAGCGCCCTTCTTATGGCCAAACAGCTCGGCTTCGGCGAGATTTTCGGGGATCGCGGCGCAGTTCACCGCGTGCAAGATGCCAGCACGACCGCTCGCGCGGTGGATGGCCTCGGCGGCGCGTTCTTTGCCCACGCCGGTTTCGCCGTACACGACGACGGGTAGGGTGCTGGCTGCGATCTCGGGCAAGTCGCGCAGGGCCGTGGTCATGCCTTCGCCGACCAGGTCGCTCGCCAGCGCGCTGGCCGTCATGCGCGGCGTTTCTATTTCGCCGTCGCCGCGCGTGACGTAAGCGAAGACGCCCAACGCGTCGCCGAGACGAATCACGTCGCCGGTCGAGAGCGTGACGTGACTGACGGCGCGACCATTGACGAACACGCCGTTCTTGCTGCTGTTGTCCGCGAGCGCACACACGGGGCCCTCGTGAAAAAATTCGGCGTGGCGGCGTGACACGCCAGCGGCGTCGAGCGTGATGTCGCATTCGGGGCTGCGACCGACGACGGTGCGTGCGCGTTCGAAGCGCGTGAGCGTGGGGATGCCCCGCGCCCCGTGCAGCCAGTACACGCAAGCCACGCGCGGAGAGCGCGGCGCCGCCGGGTCCGAGAGCTGAAGAGTCGAGGCTTGGTCCGACCCCATGGCGCCTTTCGGATAGCCCTCGGACTGGGCGCCGTCCACCACAACCCTCGCAGCCGGCCGGGGCGGGCTGCGTCAGGCCCTAAAACCCCGCATTTTCCAGGCTGACGCGCTGCGCTGGGGGGCTCTGCGGCGTGCCTGCACGAGCGGCGTTGCGAGGGCGGGGTGCCACTGGTAACCCAGGGGTCAGTGGGCAGAGTTTCGGCACTAGAGATTAGTCCCGGTGATGTGCTCGCCGGGCGCTACCGCGTCGAATCCGAACTCGGCCGAGGGGGCATGGGCGTGGTGCTGGCGGTGCGCCACGTCGCGCTCGGCACGCGCATGGCGCTCAAGGTGATGCGCCCCGACGTCGCGGCCGAGCCTGAGTCTGCGCGACGCTTCCTGCGTGAGGCACGTGCGGCCGCGCGCATCGAGAGCGACCACGTGGTGCGTGTGTTCGATGTCGGCACCTTGGAGAGCGGCCAGCCGTACATGGCGATGGAGCACCTCGAGGGCATGGATCTCGGCCGCCTGCTCGCGGGGCGCGGCCGCCTCCCGCTTGCCGAGGCCGTGGTGTTTCTGCTCCAAGCCATCGATGCGCTCGGTGAGGCTCACTCGCTCGGCATCGTGCATCGCGATCTCAAGCCCAGCAATCTGTTCATCGTGCACCGGCGTGATGGCACGAACGAGCTGAAAGTGCTGGATTTCGGCGCGGCCAAGATCGTCAAGCGTTCGACCGCCGGCGACCTTTCGGGCAGCACGCACTCTCAGCTGGTCGGCACGCCGCAATACATGTCGCCCGAGCAGCTGCGCGCGAAGCCGGATCTGGACGCGCGCACGGACATCTGGTCGCTGGGCGTGATTCTGTTTCAACTCGTGAGCGGCACGCTGCCGTTCGCCGGGGATACCTTTCCGGAGTTGTGTGCGGCGATCATCGCCGGCCCCCCTGGCGCGCTGCCCGAGTCGATGCCCGAGCTTTCGGAGGTGCTGGAGCGTTGCTTGGCGAAAGCGAGCGAGGCTCGCTACACGAGCGTTCACGAGCTGGAAGAGGCATTGTTGCCGATGGCTCCCGAGCCCGTGCGCATCGCGCACGCGTCGAAGAGCGTGCGGCGTCCGGCGGCGCCCGAGGTTCCGCCCAACGCCAGCGACGCCGAGCTGGAGATGCCGTCCACGGTGTTGCAAAGCAGTGAGTCGAACCCGTCGTCACTGGTCGCGACCGCTACGGCGCAGGTCGTCGGCAGCGGCTCGCCGCGTTCCAAGCGAACGGTTTTCGCGCTCGTGGCTGTGGGCGCGCTGCTCGTGGGTGGGGCGCTCATTCACCGGATGAGCAGCGCCTCGCGCGTTACCGAGCGACCCGTGGCGTCAGCGGCGGCGGCATCGCAGCCGACGAGTACGCCGTCCGTGGCGGCTCCGCCGGTGAGCACCGTGCCCGAAGTCGCTCATCCCGAAACTCGGCCGACGGGTGAGCCTCGCCGCGCAGCTCCCGCAGTTCGTCCTCGTGCCACTGCCTCGCCCGCGGTCGCCGCGAGCGCTTCTGCCGTCGCACCCGCGGGTTCGTCATTTTCTCGTTCGTTGATGGGAGGCCGGCTCTGACGCTCAGGCTCTGCTTGCTGAGCGCCGCCATTGTGTTGCCCAGCACTCTGGTCGCTTCGCTTGCCTGCGCGCAGTCTTCCGAGCCCAGCGCGCATACCGTGGCGGTCGACATGTTCGACGCCGGGGATGCCTTGATGGCAAGCGGGAAGATCCACGACGCGTGCCCCAAATACGCCGAGAGTTATCGGCTCGATCCGCGGCTCGGCGCGCTCTTGCACTGGGCGGATTGCCTCGAACAAGACGGAAAATTGGCGAGTGCGTATGCCGCTTTCCGCGATGCGGTCGAGCTGGCCGAGCGTTCGGGCGACCGCCGCAGTGAGTTTGCGGCGGCGCGCGTGCGCTCACTCGAGCCACTGCTGAGCCGCATCGTCATCGAGGCACCCAAGGAAGGGTTGCCGCCCGATGCCACGATTCAGCTCGACTCCTTGAGCATCGTCGCGAGCGGGCTGGGCGTCGGCATTGCCGTCGATCCGGGTGAACACTCGGTGCGCGCAAGCGCACCGGGCTTCGTCCCCTTCACGAGCTCGGTGACGCTGGGTGGGGCCGGCCAAGTGCAGCGGATCACGATTCCGACGCTCGAGCGTCTGACTCCAATCGCGCCCGCGCCCGTCGAGCCCGCGCATGCGACCGCGGTGGTGAACACAGACGCTCTCCTCGCGCCAAAACCCGCGTCGACGCCCGCCCGCAACGAGCAGAAGTGGCTGGGCGTCGGCGTGGGCGGAGCCGGCGTTGCCGCGCTGGGCGTCGGCGCTTACTTCTTCTCCAGAATGCTGGGCAAGCTCGATCAACGCGATGAGCTGTGCCCGCGCGAGACTTGTCCCACGAACACCGATCGGGACCGCGTGCGCTCGCTCGAGAGTGACGCTCGTAGCGCAGAGGCCTGGGCGCTCGGGTTGTCGATCGGCGGAGCGATCGCCGTCGTTGCCGGCACGGTGCTGTATCTCCGCTCGCCGAGCGATACCGCGGCGCTGAGCGCTTGGCAGCCGCGCGTCGCCCAGGCGGGTGTGACGCACGGTCTGGAATGGCACTTCTAGGCGGTGCTACGGGGCGGGCTCGGCGTCGATCTCCACCTCGATGCCGAGCTCGGCAAAGTTCGCTTTCTTCACGCCGGGCTCTTCGACTCGCACCGTGAGGCCGGCGACTTTTGCGTCGCGGCTGCTGGGCAATCCGGAGAGCACGCCGGTCTTGGCGTCGATCGACACCCAATCCGCATTGGTGCGCGATACGATCGACCAAAGCGCGCGGCTCGAGCCGCCGATGGCCTGCATCTGCGCGGAGAACGGCTGGTTCGACGTGGCCTCGAAGCGTGATGTCGGTGGGAGGGGGATGGACAGCGGCACGAGCGGCCGCTCCATCACCGACGCACGGTCGATGTAGACACTCGCGTCACCCTGATTCGTTCCGTCACTGGCGAGCGCGAAGCGCAGGCTGATCTTGTGGCCGATGTACGGCGTCAGATCGACTTGGGAATGTCGGAACACCAACTTGAGCCCCGACCACGCGGGCACTCCGTCGACGTCCTCGTCGTAGGCCGGATACTCCGGCGTCAGCGGTTGCCAGGTTTCTTCGCCGTCATTCGTGCGAACCCAGACGTTGAAGCCGCTCTTGCCCGTTTCCGTGAGTAGGTAAGCGAGGAAGTGCAGCACCGGTTCGGTCGCACTCGTGAGATCCAGCTCGGGGCTCTGCGCGAAGTCGTCCGCGTACTCGCGGCGAGTCTCGGGCTTGGTGATCCGGCCTGCGAGGCAGCTGCCGTCTTCGGGTAGCTTGACCGGGGCTAGGCCCGGCGCGTTGGCGATCCCCCAATCGCTGGCCAAGATCCAACCCGGTGGCGCGGTTGGTCCTTCGAACGCTTCATCGAAGTATACGCCGACGCAATGGCCTGCCGCGCACTCGTCGAGACAAGTTTGCTCGACCTCGGCCCAGCCCGAACCCTCACACACGAGACGCGTGCTCGGATGCGCCGGATCACACGATGACTGATAGGGCCGACAGCTGCCGCCGCAGGTGCCGCCATCGGTGCAGATGAACGGGCAATCTTCGGTAGTTTGCCAGGTCCCGCCCGGTGAGCACATTTGCGTCAGGGACTGAGCGCAGCGCGTCGCGTTCGGCATACAACGCGGCACGGCCAACGACTCGGGCACCGCGGGCACGAGCGAGGCGTCGTACACGGACACATTGTCGAGCAGCACGCGATCGCCGGCGTCGTACTCGCTCACGAACTCGAAATCCAAGCGGATGACTCGACCGCTGAATGCCGACAGATCGATGCGATGGCGCGCAAAGCTGTACTCCAGTGATTCGCTCCACGTCTGCCGACCGGTGTAGATGGGGTCGACGTTCGGTAGCTCGAATACTTCTTCCCCCACGCGCGCTCGCACTCTCAAGCCCGAGACGTACGGGTACCCATTCGGGGCCTCGTCATCACGTGAGGCCTTCATCGAAACGTAGAACTCGAGCAGCGGTTGCCCCGCGAGCGAGAGGTCGATCGGGGGTGAACTCGCCACTCCCGCGTACGGACCATCCGGGCCCGCGCCGCTGCTGACGAGTACGTGCGGGACGCTGTTTGCGGGCGGCTGGAGAATCTCGTCCGGCACGCCGCAACGCCAAAAACCTTGCAGGCGCCAACCCGGCGCGCAGCGCGACGTGTCGAAATTCTCGCGGAAGTAAACGCACGGACCGCTGTCTCCGCAGAAGCCAGCGCCGCCCGCGCCGGCATCCGAGGGAATCGCGGCACCGCCGGCGGGCGCGCCCGCGGTGGACGCGCTGCTCCCGCCGTTGCCGGCTCCCGCGCCGCCCAATCCGCCGGTACTGTCGGTTGCAGAGGCCCCGCCGCGGGCGGCGTCCGAGCGCTCGGTGCCGCACGCACCCAGCCCGCCTGCCATGAGCAAGAGCGAAAAAAACGAACCGAGACGCTTCGACCAGCCCACTGCCTGCGAATATACCTTGCTCGGTCCGCGCGGCTCAATGCGCAAGCCGTTGCGCGCGGTCGAATGCGCGAGTAACTCCACGAGGGTGAACGAACGCCGGGCGGCTTGGCTCACGGTGCTGCTGCTGAGCAGCGGCTGCATCGAATCGCGTCGTTTCGCGGACGAGGGCGTGAGCGGCGCCCAAAACTCGAGCGCGGGGCAAGGGGGCTCTGCGGGCACAGGGATCGGCTCACAGTCTCTCGCGGGGACTGGCAGCGAACTCCGCGCGTGCTTTCCCGGACCCGACGGCAGACTCGCCAATGACTGCGTACACGGCGCGTCACTCGGGGCAGGCGACGATTTCAACTGTGGGCTACTCGAGGCCGGCGGTGTCTACTGTTGGGGTGATGATTCCGAAGGCCAAGTGACGGGAGCGCCCGCAACCGGAAACTTCGTCAGTCTTGCGGTCGGGCGACGCCACGCTTGCGCGCTGCGTGTCGACGGCACGCTGCAATGTTGGGGTAACAACAGTCAGCAACAGGCCCCCGCAGTCGCGGCGAAGGAGTACTACGGGCTCTTCCAATCGATCGCGTGCGGCGGCGATTTCACCTGCGGCGTGCACCTCGATGGCACGCCGTTTTGCTTCGGTAGTTCGAGCTACGGCAAGGTCAATCCGCCCGAGGGCAAATACCTAGTGATCGCAACCGGTGCGGATACGGCGTGTGCCGTGCGCACGGACGGTCGAGTGGTGTGCTGGGGCGACGACCGCTCGCGTATCGTCAGCACCGCGAATGGCGGCGTGTTCAAGACGGTTTCGGTCGGCCCCGAGCACGCCTGTGCGATCGCGGTCGATCGGCAAATGGTGTGCTGGGGCAAAGGGGCCGAGGGCGGAGGCGAAGGACTCGGCATCACGCGCACGGACGTGCGTCCCGGTTCGTATTTGGCGGTCAGCGCGGGCGGGGTTCACACCGCCGCGATCACCGTGGGCGATCACTTCACGTGCTTTGGAGACGGAACGGCGAAGCCGCAATGCACGAGCCTGTCTTCGGCCGAAAATTTTGGCGCGTGGTATCAGGTGGCGGCGGGCAAAGTGCAGACCTGCATTCTGGGCGACCCGATGGACGGCTCCGCGCCCAATGGCACGGTCGAATGCTTTGGTCAGAACCGCGGTTCGCTGCAACCGGCCCTCGGCAAGGTGTTCAAGTCAGGCAAGTGAAGCCGCGTCCTATCGGCGTCGGCGGCGACGGACCGCGCCGAGCACGAGCGTCCCCGAGCAACTCGCGCCGCGGAAAAGGCGGGCATGATCACGCTCACTCGCGGATCGAGATGACCGCTTGTTTGCTCAAGCTCTCGTTCAACGTGACCCACAGCTCGTTCTGGCCTGCGCGGTAGGAGACGAATGCGCCCGAATCGGCGTCGCCGGTGTTCACTTCGCGCGGCTCGCCATCGACCGTGATCGTCGGCGCGTCCGCGACCGTGACTCCGCGCAAGACGAAGATCGGCTTGTCGACGGCTTTGCCCGCGGCCGGCGTGAACGTGAACGCCACGCTGCCCTGTGCGCTGTCCAGGTAGTACGCGGCGTAGCTGTCGTTGTAGCCGTTCAGCAGCGGCTTCGTCGAGGCCGCGCCCGGACCCGTCGCGGCGGACGCCGCGAGCTTGCCCTGCGTGACTTGCGTGATGGTCGCCGCGCCCAGCGCTTCGACCGCGGAGAGCGCGCGGGCAACGTCGCCCGCTTGGTCGCATGCCGCCCCCTGATAACGACACTTGGGGCCGAGCACGATGAAGGTTGCGTACGAGCGATCGCCACGCCCATCGGCTTCTGCCGAATAGTCGAACAGGTCGAACTTGGACGCTCCGAGCCAGCCGTACGGTGAGCCCCACGCCATCAACTTGGTGCCCGTGCCCTCGGCCGCCGGCTTGCCGCCGCTCGCGTCCCAGTCGTAATTCATCAGCTGGTACGGCCAACCGCTGACGCAGGGCATGGAGTAGACCCGTGCATCGCCGAACGCGGCGCAATTTCCCTTCTCCAAGTATGCGGCGCCCGAAGTCGCGCCGCGCGCGCGCCCAACCACGTAGTCCCCGTAGCCCATCGATCGATCACCGGGCACCGTCTGCACGATGCCCATCTCGGCGTTGCGGTCTTTGGTCCACGATTGGCTGTAATTGACGCGATTCGGCGTGTCGTACGTCCACGCTGAAGCGAGCGACAGCTCCGGGTCGGTCGTTTTGAACGCGAACTCTGCGTCGCCCCACGCCACGCCGCCGATCGCGTCGCCCTCGGCTTTGCTGTCTGCACCGTCGAAGTTGAGCGAGCCGTAGGGGCCGCGCACATCCATGCGGTAGTCGTCGAAATCGACGCCCTGCGGGTTCTTCACATCGCCCATCTTCCACGTCACCGACCAGACTGGATTGTCGCGACCCGTGGCGACCAGCCACTCGATCACGACCGGGATCTGGATCCCGTTGCCTCCGCCCTCTTTGTCACGGTCGTACGTGAGCTCCACGCGATGAATGGCGTGGTGACCGCCGATGAACGCCGTCGTCTCGACCTGCGACGGTGCGTTGGCTTTGCCGATCGGCGAGTTGCCCGTCACCGTGTTGTGCGAAACGACGTAACCAAAGCCCGCGTGTCCGTAGGCGTCGTCACTCGCGGAGCGTTGCGTCACGCCTTCCGGATCTGCAGCCTCACCACCGACGAAACTGAAATCGTATTGGTACAGGTAACCGTAGAGCCACATCGTGCGCTGCGCGCCCCGCGCGTCGCGCCAGGAAAGCTCGCTGATTGCTGGAGATTTTGGCGCAATTCCCTCAGGGTCGGAGCGACCTGCCGCACGCGATACGCGCACGCTGTTCGCCGAATCCTCCAAGTTGCCCAGCACGGGCGTGGCTTGGCCTCCCGAGCCCGCGGTCTGAGGGCCCGCACCTGCAGTCGAAGTTCCGCCGCCCTGCCCGCCTGCGGCATTCCCCGCAGCCGCTGCGGTGGCACCGCCGTCAGAAGAGCCGCACGCAACCAGCGCATAGATCGAGCACAAAAGTGTCACACCGCGTGAGAGGTCCATCGTCTGAACTTAGCATCCAGCGCGCGGAGAGTGTGAGCGCGTTGAGGTTCGTCACGACGCTTGCCGCTCGCCTCGCGTCCCGCGCCGCTCTCGCGTCTCGCGCTGTTCTCGCGTCTCGCGCTGTTCTCGCTTTTGCGCGGCGAAGGATACTGTGCGCGCACTCATCGTTGATCACTGCGGAGCTGTAATTTGGCGGCTCGCCATCCTTCGGTGAGGGTCTCGAGTTTTTCGTAACCTCTGGCGAGAGTTAGCCAGCCAGGATCTGGCGC
>Ga0247757_10002157_pt1 | contig 10692 bp, 10 predicted proteins | sample UWRJL126311R4_FD_180929 | JGI IMG/M metagenome (GOLD analysis project Ga0247757, IMG submission 180929) | Plant litter microbial communities from Arlington Agricultural Research Station in Wisconsin, United States - UWRJ-L126-311R-4 | ecosystem: Environmental > Terrestrial > Plant litter >...
TACGTGACGGGCGACAAGATCTACTGCGTCTACATCGCCGTGAACGAGGAGGCGGTCCGCGAACATGCCCGCCAGGGCGGCTTCCCGGCCAACCGCATCTCGGAGGTCAAAGCGATGATCGATCCCACGACCGGCGGATCGTGAGGCGGGGTTTGCGGCCAGCCGTCTGCCGTACAATCGTTCATCGTTCACTGTGCATTGTTCAGAGGCTATTTCGATCCGAAAGGTCTGGTCCGCTATGATCGATGAACATTGAACAATGAACGGTGAACAATCTCCGCCGGCTTCGCTCTAGCTGGCTTCCATTACCGTCCAAGCAGCGTCACGCCCGCCCGCACCTGCAGCACCGCCAACACCTTCGGCACGTACATCCGCGTTTCCAGGGGCAGCGCCGGGGCGATCTCAGCAAAGGTGCGAGCTCCCCTCTCCCGCAGGACCCGTTGCACGTAACCGGCGCCGACATTGTAGGCCGCCAGCGCCAGCGCCCAGTCGCCAAAGCGGTCGTAGAGTGCCCCCAGTCGTCGCGCTGCCGCTTCCGCCGATTTCTGCGGATCCGTGCGCTCGTCCGGCAGACTCGTGCGCAAGCCGAGTTCCCGCGCCGTTTCGGGCATGAGTTGGTAGAGTCCGCGGGCGCCGGCCGGACTCAACGCGAGCGGATTGAAGGCCGACTCGACCTCCGCCAGCCAGACCAGCTCCGCCGGCACCCCCGCGGCCACGAAGCAACGGCGCAGCTCCGCGACGTACCGGGTCGCATCCTCCGGCAGCGGACGCGTGCGGGCGCGCTGCAGCCAGAGCTCATACTGCGGGATCTGGCTGTTGGCCGACTGCGGCGGTGGCGTCAGCCCGGACGGGACCGTGCCGTCGAGGTACTTCGCCATGCTGATGTAGTCGATGCGCTCCTGCAGCCAGACGACGTACTCGTCGCTACCGGGAATTTCCTGCAACCCCGCCAGCGCCCGCCGCGCTTCGGGCTCAAACCGGGCCAGCGCCGCCGTGTCGCCGCTGTGCAACACGCCTTCCAGTCGCGCGACAAATTCCTCCCAATGGCGGGGATTCGGAAACTCGAAGTGCTCGCGCGCATCCGGCGTCGCCCCGGCGACCGCCAGGACGCCGAGCAACAGGAGATAACCCAGCCCACGGGGCACGCGCATCCGCTTCCAGACCCCATTGCGCTGTCAAAGTTTCGTGATACCCAAACCGCCTCCCCTTTCTTCTGTCATCCTGAGCCGTGCGAAGGACCCAAGGAATAAATGGAGGGTCGGGCTCCGCCCGACCGGTTGGGCGGGAGCCCAACCCTCCAGCAATTCAACGCCAACCGGCTTGGGTCCTTCGCACGGCTCAGGATGACGGTGGTGGAGGTTGGTCGTGAGTTTTAGAGATTGTCTTGCCATCACGCCGATCTCCGCCACCCCGCCCTTACTTCGGCAGCCACTTCTCCCAGTTCTTCGCGAACGCCTCCACGTTCTCGCGCGTCACGGCCGTCAGCTCGGTGTTGGCGATCGCGGCCGGCGGATCCTTCTTCAAGTGGAGTTTCTCCACGAGGCGCTCGACGGCCTGGTAGCCATAACCGTAGACGTCCTGCGACAGGAGGATCTGCACGTGACCGCTGCGCACGTAGTCGAGCTGCGGCGGCAGGGCGTCGACCGACACGCATTGCACCGTCCCCGCGGGCCATTTCAGGGCGTTGTCGGTGAACAGCGGCCAGCCGCCGAGGAAGCCCCAACCAGTGATATCGGGATTCGCCTGCATCACCTGCTCGATGCGCGCGACGGCGTCCAATGGCGTCTCCTTGTGGTAGAAAATGTCCACGAGCCGGATGCCGGGGTGCTTCTTCGCCGCGGCGCGGAAGCCGGCGGCGCGCTGCTGGAGATTGACGGCGTTCGGGTTGCCATCGATGGCCGCCACCACGCCGGAGTCGTGCAGCAGCTTCGCCAGCTCCTCGAAGGTGCGCTCGCCGCATTGGTAATCGTCGATGCCGATCGACACCATGCGTGCACTGACCGGTGCGTCGCCCGAGAAAGTCACGACCGGCACACCCTGGCGCACGGCCTTGTTGATCGTGTCGGTCAGCTTGTTGGCGTCCGAGCAGCTGATGATGATGCCGTCGACCCCGCTGAGGAGCAGTTGCTCGACGAAGTCTGCCTGCTTCTGGGCGTCCTCCTCGTTCGGCGTGCGCCAGTCGAGTTTGATCGTGATGCCATACTTCGCGCTGAGGTCAGGGACCGCGTCCTTGGCGCCGGAGTGGGCTGCCTCGAAGAACTGGTTCCCCTGGGACTTGGCCACCATGCCCAGCGTGTAGCTGGTGGCGGCATGGACGGAAACGGCGAGGCACGAAAGCAGGAGGAAAAGCAGGCGCGGCATGGGGATTTCGGGGTAAGTGCGGCGACGTTGATGGGGCTTCGGCAAGTTGGCGAACACTTCCACCGGCATTCGCGACCAGGCCCGATACATCCCTGCCTTGGCGGCCTTTGCGGCCGTTGCGCGAGGCCAACAATACGCGACCCGCTGGTTATTCCTCGCGCCAAGGACGCAACGGCTGCAAAGGAGGCAACTTCATCCGGGCTGGGGACCGAGTTGGACCACTATCCGGTCGGGCACCCGCTTGCCTATTCCCGCGGCTCTCGCATCGTCGCTCCACCATGAAGCCTACCCCGTCCTGGTCTCGATTCTTGCTTGCCGCCCTGCTCTGCCTCGGCCCGTCGCTGCTGCGCGCCGAAGAGGGCTGGATTTCGCTCTTCAACGGCAAGGATCTCGACGGCTGGACCATCAAGATCGCGAAGCACCCGATCGGGGAGAATTACGCCGACACCTTCCGGGTCGAGGACGGCGTCATCAAGGTCGCCTACGACAAGTACGGCAAATTCGACGAACAGTTCGGCCACCTCTACTCCAACCTGCCCTATTCGCACTACATCCTCCGCCTCGAGTACAAGTTCGTCGGCACGCCGGTCGCCGACTCACCGCCGTGGGCCAAGTACAACAGCGGCGTGATGATCCATTCGCAGTCGCCGCTCACCATGATCGTCCCGCAGCTCTGGCCGGCCAGCATGGAAGTGCAGTTCCTGTCCGTGGGCACGAGCGCTGGCAAACAGACCGGCAATGTCTGCACGCCCGGCACCAACCTGGAAAAGGACGGCAAGCTGCGCACCGAGCACATCATCGAGGCCACCGGCAAGCTCTCCCCCATGGACGAGTGGGTCGCCGTCGAGGTCGAGGTGCACGGCAACGACGAGGTCATCCACCGCATCAACGGCGTCGAGGTGTTGCGCTACCAGCACCCGCAGCTCGACCCGCGCGAGGACAGCGCGAAACGCCTGCTGGCGCTCGGCGCCCCGCTCCAGCTCAGCTCCGGCCACCTCGCCCTGCAGGCCGAATCCCAGCCCGTGTGGTTCCGGAACATCCGGATCAAGCTGCTGGAGCGCTGAGGGGCTTGCGCGGCTGAGGGCTGAGAGTCGAGAGCTGAGAGCCAAACCAGCCCGTATCTCCAAATCCAGGTGGAGGGCCCGCGTCCCTGCGGGCCGTTCTTCAAGACTTCTTCCGGAACTCCAGTGTTGCCCGCCCGTGCGCTAACCCGCTTGCTCCCGACAGCGGGCCGCTAACTCAAAGACTTATTTTCAAGCCCCAATCGCCCTGATCGGTGGAAGAAACATGAAACGACGTGAAATGAATTCCTTGGCGAACTCGCTTTGCGCCTATCTCTGCTCGCGCAACAATGACATCGCGGGTTATTGGGGCATTGGAATGCTATGTGCGGTCGCGAAGAAGGAGAAAAAGCGGAAGTTCAGCTTTAAGATCCGACCCGGCCAGTTGCTGAGTATCGATGGCTACGAGATTTCAGAATCGAAGGACGTGACAGAGAAGCTCGTAAAGCATCGTTTGGATTCCATCGAGGGTCGTTTGTCCTTTTTCGAGGATGGTCGATATCCGCACGGAGCAGAGAAGTATACCTGCGGTATTGCTATCGCAATTACCCAGGCCGGCCGCACCGGACTGAGTATGAGCCATGTCGAGTGTTGGCCACATGACTCGTCCCGTGAATTGCGTCGCGCTTCATTTTCCGGCACATCGTTGCTAGAACGGTTGAGGAATATTCTGAAATGATGAAGCCGACTGCACGAGTGCCACACCTGCTCCTCTTGCTTGTTGGCGCCGCGCTGCTGCTAGGCGGCTGCGCGACTCTGCCGAACCGCGAGCCGATCCAAGTTTCCGTAGCGGGAATCGAGCCGCTGCCCGGCGAAGGCATGGAAATCCGAATGCGGGTAAAGCTCCGGGTCCAGAACCCGAATGAAGCCGCGATCGACTACGACGGTGTCTCCTTGAAGCTCGACGTGCAGGGGCAGACCTATGCGTCGGGGGTCAGCGACGCCCGGGGCTCGATCCCGCGCTTTGGCGAGGCCGTGATCGAGGTGCCGATGACGATCTCAACCTTGCGCGTGGCGCTGCAGGCGGTGGGACACATGCGCGACGGCAAGGCCCCGGAGAAGCTCAAGTACAAGCTGAAGGGCCGGCTCGGTGGCGGCACCTTCGGCTCCATGAATTTCGAGACCGAGGGCGAACTCGACCTGGCGGCCATGGCCGGGACGAACAATCTCCGTTAGACCAGGTCTGAATCGGCCTACCGGCTCGCGACGGTCAGGCCCGCTCCGATCATCATCGTGCCGGCGGTTCGGTTCAGCAGCGTGAGCCGTTGCGGTGAATCAAGGAAGCGCCGGCTCCGGGCCGCGGCCGCGGCGTAGAGGGCGGGAATGAACCCGACCACGAGCACGACAATGACGCCCATCGCCAGCGCGTCGCTCGCGGAAAGCCGGTCGAGATCGATGAAGGTCGGCAGCAGGCCGGCGTAGAAACCGATGGTCTTGGGATTGCCGATCGTAACGAGGAAGCCGCCCAGCAGGCTGCGGCGATAGCCGCGCTGCGGGCTGGCAGGCACCTCGCTGGCGCCCATGGCCGAGCCCGACGGCCGCTGCCGCCAGAGCTTTACCCCGAGCCAGATCAGGTACGCGGCGCCGGCAAACTTCACGACGATGAAGAATTCGCCCATCGAACGGGCCAGCGCCGCCATGCCAAAGACCGCGAGGGAAAAGTAGATCAGGTCGCCCAGGATGATCCCGCCGATCAGCGCCAGCGCCTCGCGGAAACCGCGGCCGATCGCGCAGGAGACCACCGCGAAGATGCCCGGACCGGGCAGCGCCACGGCAACCGCGAGCGCCGCGGCAAAGGCAAGGAGGACGGAAAGATGCATGACTCGAAGAACAACGGACCGGTCGCGGCCGCAACCCCCGAACCGCGTTCGGTCACTTTTGCAGCCCGCTGGACCGGCCCGTCACCGTAGAACGCGTCCCAATTTGCCTGTCATCGCGAGTCCCGCCTGGCGGGACGTGGCGATCCAGCTAGATGGATTGCTTCGTCGCTCGCGGCGCGCGCTCATCGCAATGACAAGCTAAGGGAACACGCACTGCGGCGATCCGCTCGACCAGCGCCACGCGCTCGGCCGGGGTCGTGTCCCGCAGGCAGGGACGTTTCACCAGGTCCAGCCCTTCGCCCCGCCGCACGAGCCAGCCCCAGCCTTCCGGCAGTTCGTGCGGGTCGAGCACCTCCTCCCCGGTCACCAGGTAAAGCAGGCTCGCCGACCGCCAGCGGAAGAGTCGCGCGAATTTCGTCCCGTCGTGCAGCTTGCGCTCGGCGATGCGCAGCTCGGCGCTCAACCGGTCGTGGGTCTCGTGCTTCAACCCGCGCAAGTCGTGCGCGTCGAACTCCGCGAACAGCTCCTCGTTCCGCCGCAGGTCCGGCCGGTGGCCGGCGATCAGCGCGCGCAATGCCTCCAGCCGCTCGCGCAGCGCCGCGATCTGCTCCCGGGCGCCCGTCTCCCGCGCGCTGTCGATCAGGAAGTCGGCCCGCGATGCCTTGCACTCGAAAACCGCGGTGAACGCATTCGCCGCCAGGCTCCGCGGCGTGGCGGCGGCGACGTCGGCGCGGTAGTTCGACCGCGGCAGCCGCACCTCCATGGCTGCAAGCCGCAGCCGGCGCGCCACCGCCCACGCCAGCGCCAGCCGCTTGAGTTCGCGGTGTTCGGGACTTTCGGACTGGGACGCAGCAAGCATGAAAAACTGACCTTACAGGAGGCAACAGAGGCAACAGAGACCGGGATCACTCCCTTCCCTCCGTTACCTCCTGTGAGGTTGCCCTTTCATGATTCGTGACCAGCGCCGTTCCAAGTCTCCAGTGAATCCCACGCCGCCATTGCTGACAGGCCGTTGTCAGGATGTCCGGCCGGAGGCGCCGGCCACGCTTAAGTAGTTTAATAGACTACTTGAGCGGCCGGGGCATTTCGCCGGCAAGGAATCTCAAGCCTCCGGCGCGCGTTCACAGCTCGCGGGCATGGCCACGACTTGAATCCCGCGGGGTTGTCGGTAGGGTCCGGCATTCCTCGCCGGTTGCCGGCGATACGTTTAACCCACCCCTCGCTCCCATGAAGTTCCTGCTCCGCGGCGTCGCCGCGCTCGGCCTGTTGTCCTCCCTGTCGCTCGTCGCCAACGAGCCCGCGCTGCCGCCGCTGCCGGCCCCGCTCAGCGTGGCGGCGCCCGGCCCGAAGACCGACGCCCCCTACGCCCCACAGGCGATCCTGCCGGGCGGCGTCGTGGTGCCGCTTTACCCGCCTGACTCGCCGTACCTGAACAAGGACAAGATTCGCGAGCCCGAGGTCTACAACTGGTACGGACCCGGCCGTGAGACGATCGGATACATCACCAGCATCCACAATCCCTCCATCGAATTCCACGCCGGCCACGGCCAGCTCAACACCGGTGCCACCATCATCCTCGCGGCCGGCGGCGGCCATCGCACGCTCAACGTCGGCGGCGAGAGCGCCGACGAGGTCAGCTACTTCAAGCACCACGGCATCAACACCGTCATCCTCCGCAACCGCCTGCGCAGCGACGGCTACGAGCCAAAGACCGACGGCGTGAACGACGCCCTCCAGGCCATCAAGCTCGTCCGCGCCTACGCGAAGCAGTGGGGTCTCGATCCGAACAAGATTGGCATCATGGGCTTCTCCGCCGGCGCCGAGCTCGCGGCCTCGGCAGCGCTTTTCTCGGACGAGTTCGACCGCAAGAACGACGTGCCCGGCAACCCGCTCGCGAAGGTGTCGTCGCGCCCCGATTTCATCGGCATCATCTATCCCGGCCCCTCGCCCTTCGCCTTCGGCAACACCGCGCCGATCCCGCGCAACGCGCCCCCGGCTTTTTTTGCCTCTGCCGGCTGGGGCGACTGGATCCACGCGATGTGGGCCACTGAGTTTTTCGACGCGCTGCTCAAGGACGGCGTGCCGAACATCGAGATGCATATCTATGCCCGCGGCCACCACCCCGGCGACAAGGTCGGCCCCGACGAACCGCCGGCCACCGGCGGCCTCGCCAACATGGGCGGCATCGCCATGGGCAAGTGGGCCGAGCGTTATCTCGACTGGATGCGCGACCTCGGTTTCCTCGGCAAACCCGGCGTCGAGACGCAGGCTGCGAAGGACGTCGCCGCCAATCTCAGCCGCGAGAAACCCAACCCGTATTGGAAGAAGCCGCCCGCAGCGCCGACGGCTGCACCTGCGACCGCGCCGGCCCCGGCCAAGACGCCCTGAGATAGGTCAATACAGCCGATCCTTTGCACAGAAGGTAACGAAGAGAACAAAGGGGTCCGGTCTCGAAACCACGGGGATCAGGCCGAAGTGCCTTCCTCCGTTACCTTCGTTATCTTCTGTGAAAATCCGACTGAGGCCCTGCCGACCGACGCCCCTTTAGCGCCGGCTACCGCACATCTCTGGCAAATCACCGCGATTCGCCAATAGCGTTGCCCCGGGTGGCGCGGCGCGGATTTACTCCGCGCGGCAGTTGTCCTCGTCCCTGCTTGTCCGCCGTCGGCCCGGACTACCGGGCCGTGCGGCTGGAACAGGCTTCCATCCCCATCCCAAGGTATAGCCATGAAACGCCTAGTCCTTATCGCCGCCTCATTGCTGGCGATTGTTACCACCGGCCTGTCCCAGGCCGCCGCCCCCGCCAAGCCCGTCCTCCCGGTCATCTCCATCCAGCAGGTCGATACCGACGACCCCGTCGTGTACGCGGCGCTGATCGCGCAGAACAATGCCGCCGTGAAGGAGAAAACCGGCAAGGACCACTACTTCCGCGTGTACGTCGGCCAGCACGCCGGTCAGGACAGCGGCGTCGCCTTCGCGGTGTCCGCCGCCGAATCCTTCGCCGCGCTCGCAGCGAACACCGACCTGGCCCAAAACGATCCGGCAGTCGTCGAGAATCGCGCCCACCTCAACGCGATCCGCAAGCTCGGTCCCGCCCGCTTGCTCAAGGCCGTGCGCTATGACGGCACCCACGCCGGCGCCTACCTGCTCAACACCTATGCCGTGCTGAGCGACGAAGCTGCCTACCTCGCCGCGCTCAACGATCTCCGGGCGCTCTTCGACAGCCACGACCTGAAGGACGTCAAGATCAACGCCTATCGCGTGCTGGCCGGACGCGACGAGTACACGCACCTGATCTCGCTCAACTGTCCTTCCGCCGCCGTCCGCGGCGCCCTGATGGACGCCATGGCCACGGAACCCTGGGGAGCCCAGTGGCTCGCCGCCGCCGGCAAATTCCGGACCGTCGTCCGCAACGGCACCTTCCGCGAGATCACCCGCTGAGTTCGCCGCGCCTTTCCGGGAGCGTCCGTCATGGACGCTCCCTTTTCTTTGCGGCCCGCTTTGCCCCGTCCCTGTAGGTCGGGCTTTATGCCCGACCCGAACGTGCAGCTGTCGGGGATAAACCCCGACCTACAACAAACTGCTTCACCATGGATTTCCGCTTCCACCTGGCTGGCCACGATCACTCCCGCCTCAGCCGCCCGCCGCCGCGCTCGCCGGTTTAATCGCGACCATTTCAAATTTGGGCGCGAACAGGTGCTGCAACCCAAAGGCGGCGACGTACGCGCCGCCGCAGATCGTGAACAGGAGCGCATAGCCGGCGGTCACGTTGCCCCTGGCCGTGAACACATCGAGCAGCCGCCCGGCCGCCACGGGAAAAATCATGCCCACCGCCGAGCCGGCCATGCCGCCAAGCCCGACGATCGAGGCCACCGCCCGCTGGGGAAACATGTCCGAGACCGTCGTGAAGAGATTCGCCGAAAACGCCTGGTGCGCCGCCGCCGCCAGGCCGAGGATCACCACCGCCGGCCAGTCGCCGACGTTCTTCACCCACATCACGGGCAGCACGCACAACGCGGTGACAAACATGCTCGTCTTGCGCGCGCGGGTGATCGACCAGCCGGCCTTGAGCAGCGCCCCGGTCATCCAGCTGCCGAAGATGCTCAGCACGGTCGCGAGGCCGTAGATCGTCGCGAGCATGTAGCCGCTGTTCTTGATGTCCAGGTGCCGCGTCTTCTTGAAGAAGTCGGGCAGCCAGATCAGGAAGAACCACCACACCGGGTCGGTCAGCGCCTTCGCGAGGATGAACGACCACGTCTGGCGGTAGCCGAGCAGGCCGAGCCACGACATCTTCCCGCCCTGGTCGGCGGCCTCGGCCGGATCGCTCCGGATCAGCGCGACCTCCGCGGCGTTGGCCGCCTGCGTGCGCCCCGGCAAATCGAAGGCGAAATGCCAGACCGCAAACCAGACGAGACCGGCCAGACCCGCGAAGATAAACGCCCAGTGCCAGCCGAGCGACAGCGCCACCAGCGGCACGAGGAGCGGGGCGGCGAAGGCGCCGACGTTGGCGCCGGCGTTCACAATCGCCGTGGCGGTGGCGCGCTCGCGTTTCGGGAACCACAGCGTCACCGCCTTGATGGCCGCAGGGTAGTTGCCGCCCTCTCCGAGCCCCAACGCCACGCGCGCGCCGCAGAAGCCGGCGACCGAGGACACCAAGGCATGCGCCATCGCGGCCACGCTCCAGGCGACGATGGAGATCTGGTAGCCCAGCTTGGCGCCGTACCGGTCCACCACCCAGCCGAAGAGCAGCAGGCTCACCGCATAGGCGCCTTGGAACAGCGTGAGCGTCAGCCCGTACTGCTCGTTGCTCCAATGCATCTCCTCGTCGAGGATCGGCTTGATGATCGCGAGGATCTGCCGGTCGATGTAGTTGATCGTGGTGGCGAAGAACAGCAGCAGGGCGATGAACCACCGGTAGCTGCTGGGCGCGGCCAGACCGGGCGCGGGGACGGCAGGGGAACTCATGGGGTGGACGGGGCGGGCCAGACCGCTCACGGCGGCCAGGCGACGCAGCAGGATGGTAGCGCTACCAGTCGAAACAACGTCTTTTCATGCAATTCCGGAAATTACGTGGAAATTGCACGGCTCCCCCTTCACTGGTGCCTTGTTTGTCATTGCGAGACGCCCGCACGGCGGGCGTCGAAGCAATCCATCCAGCTGGATCGCCACGGCGCGCTTCGCGCCCTCGCGATGACAAAAAAAATTAGGACACCATCCGCCTTCCAGTTCGTTGACGGCGGTACGAAATTGAAACTGACTCCGGCGATGCGCTACCCCGGTCCCGCCTGGATTCCCGGTTTGGTCCTGTGCCTGTTGCTGACGCTGTCGGCCCGCGCCCAGCCCGCCGCGCCGGACGAGCTTGTCTCGCCCGAAATTGCCGCGGACCAGCGCGTGACTTTCCGGCTGTTCGCGCCGGCGGCCCGGGAAGTCGCCGTGCTGGGGCAATGGGA
>Ga0247757_10002158_pt1 | contig 10686 bp, 12 predicted proteins | sample UWRJL126311R4_FD_180929 | JGI IMG/M metagenome (GOLD analysis project Ga0247757, IMG submission 180929) | Plant litter microbial communities from Arlington Agricultural Research Station in Wisconsin, United States - UWRJ-L126-311R-4 | ecosystem: Environmental > Terrestrial > Plant litter >...
GTAGCGTCCGGGTATTGTAGCGGATGGTAATTCGCCGTTGTCCAGTCCAGTGCTCTGCTCCCCCCTACGCTGCTCTTCGTCGGATTCTCGTGGAACCTCGACGTATTCCAAGTCTCTGTCTTCGAAGCTGATGATAAAGGTGATTATGGTTACAAGGGCGTACATGACTCCTGTACCCAAGAACGGAAGTCCTAACCAAGACTGGCCTAAATCCATGCCTTTCTTGAACGTCTCATTCAACAGCGGCCCGGCGAACATACTGCCCAGACCCTCCGTGAGGGCGATCAGACTCATGAGCTTTCCAATATCCGGACTTGTCTGGCCACCCACGACGTGGATGGCAACAGAGCGCATGGCCGCGCTTGTGCCGGAGCCGAGGTTGTAAATGAGCAGACCGATGATGAGTAGAACAGGGTGCACAGCCACGGCTATAACTAGAAAAGAAAACGCTGTGAGAATGAAAGAACCGCGGGATAGCCACAGATCGGCCCAGTGGGGGGCGAGCCGCATGTACCGCAACAAGAGGTAATTGACCAGAGGAATGAAAACAGTCATTGCTACAAGGTTAGTGGCGGCACGGAAGGAGAGAAGATATGCTGCCTGTCGTCCAGTCAGTTCGTCGTTCTGGTTTACAAATGGGTGTTATTCACCTTCTTAATCTCCCAATTGTAACGTTTCGAAGCGTACCGAATTAGTAACGTCAAAGCTTGCCTTCCGAGCCTATTAGCAAGGAAAGTAGCAATAGTCAGTGCCAAAGTGAGATCGCTCTTTATAAAAATGAAGGCATTCTTCAGCTGGCGCAGCTGAGTCCTGAATCCAAATATGTTGTGCTCAGGCTGTAACTCCACACCTTCATCATCCGCATCGATCGGCTCTGGCAGGTCTCGAAGATGCAGTGTCTCTGGAAAGAAGAGGCCAATGGTGACACCGACTTGCTGAATAGCAAGTGCGAGAAGAAGCGGTAGCCAGTTACCATACTCCATCAGCACGGCAGCCATAATGGGAGCACACATTTCAGCGACCAGCACCGAGGCCATAAGATAGAGGAAGATTGTGGTTCTGGACTGGATTAATGCCAGCCTAGGTCATCAGGGTAGGGTTAATGCGTACCTCTTTTCAGGTGGGACGATATCCGAAAGCATGGTAATGCCTAGGGCAGACGCGACAATGGGTCCCCCACCGATGAAGTAAAAGGCGGACGAAAACCAGGTCAATTGCAAAGGCAAGCTACGGAAGTAGCAGATCAACAGGACCCATGCGGAGTTGAGCTGCAAGCCCACGAGACTGAAAACGAAGATCCATTTCCTCCCCCATTTATCCGCCAGGGCTCCGACGGGGACAGCCAGCACCAGACCAGGTATGGCGTCGAACATATCCTGCCAACCAAATATCATGGCCAGTTTTTGCTGCACCTCGTCGACCTTACACAGTCCCTCGGGCACGCTTCCATCACTGCCGATCTTGGACGGGTCGTTCTCTTCATAGTAGCGAAGACACAGTGTCGCTTCGAATATGCGCGTCTTGGGGGGCTCAGCAAGGAAGGCGCCGACGTCAACGATAGCGATAAAGAGATAGACGAGGACGACCAGCAGCACCCAAGGCTTGCTCTGCTGCTCCTTTTTCGCAAGCGGTGCGGGGGAGGATGGGCGCGGTGTTGTAGATTCAGGGTCTACGAGGAGCGGCGCACCTTCTTCGAAGGAGCCCCGAGGCGACGTGTCTGCAAGCATGCTGGCTACGATGCCGTGAGCTTGTCTGCTAAGACGAAGGAGCGTGGGCAGACAAGCGATTTATGGACAAAGGAGCGAAGCGACGGCACAGCAGACGCTGCTCGTCCGGGGCTGAGGCATGTTTCGGGATCGGAATAGGCCAAGCCTGCCGTGCGGGATGGCTGGGCCTGCTGATGGGCTAATGCCGGCGCCTGATAGGCGGCTTTTGGGTGTTGGCCGCAGCTTATCTAAGGCGGCAACGCGTCGACGTCGTGGACAGACGCTTCAGACACTCCAGATTGCAACATGGCTCTCTGCCCGTCTGCATCATGACGACCATGGCCTTGTTCGATCCTGGCACTTTTACCATGTTCCCATACCCGGCCTGCTTCATGCTGCATTGTTGCCTGGAGCCACGCCAGCATTTACGTAGTTTCGATGACGTCTCCACCCATACATACATGCGTGTGAGAGGAGACAGACAAAGTGTGACTTGGTTGTTGTTAGCGTAAGCTTCATCGGAATTGGCTCTGTCTTATTCCGACGTCTTTCGAAGTCAATGTCTTTCCAGCCCCCGAAAGAAACAAGTTGAACAATGTGCTATGAGGGCCCTTTGTTAATGGTCTTATTTCCGACTTTGTATGCTCTTGCAAAGGACGTCGTTGGCTAACCAAATCTGGGAATCACAACTGTCTGTGGAACCACAACCTGAACAGAATGCAAATACGTGCCCATCGAGGAAGCGTATACCATAGATGCTCCTATCCACACATCAGAATCGTCATGAGATACCGTCATCAAGAGCAAATCAGCGAGAACGTGCACCTCAACGCTTGTCTGTCGAGAATATGGCGACAGTGCACGATGCTTGGTCCTAAATGCTTCATTCCTTGTGACCGAATCTGCTCTGCTTCTTCTTTTCTCTCAAGCCTCTCATTGGGTCAGCAGTCTACCACAGTCGCTCCGGTCATTGCGCCTCCTTATCGAGCGCTTGTGGGCCACTTTGACTGGTAGGTCATATAAGCCTTGGGCACCTTTTACGGTAATTTAGCCATCGCTCATTTTTCACCTTGACGGTCCCTTGGGGGAGTCCTTTTACAAACGCGCTCAAACGCGCTCGGACTCACGCGCTTGCTACGCTGCCTCTTTCACGCGTTTGCATCAGTCCTATGCCAGACCGATGCCGGTCGCCACACCGCCAGATGATGCACAGAAAGCAGAGAGAAGGCACTGTGCAGAGTCCCGTACAACGGTGCCAACAGTCCCTCATTTGATTTCCTTGTCTACGCTGTCCATGAAGTCTAAAGTTCTGCCTGAATCAACCTCTATCGTTCATGGTATGTAGATAGATGCCTTGGTGGAATAAATCATCCCCAGTAGGACTCTCTCTCTTAAATTGCGCAATCTCCTCGAGGCGGCGGTGAGCTCTTCATCTTGCTCTCATCTTCACTCTCACCGACTCTTAGACTCTCAACTCGGAGTAGCCAGGCTTGGCATATGTGACGTGAGTATAAAAAGCCCTTCTCCTCGCCTTTCACATAATTCCTACCCACCCATCGAATCAAGCCCCCAAGACCGGGGCACACCAGCAGCCATGTCCCAGTTTGTCGTGGGATCAACCCGTGAGTCTCTGCGTCCAAAACGCCAGCGTATCTCTGCTTACCAGCTTTGCGTGCTCACCGACGAGCCTGTGTTTCTCGATGCAGTGTACGGTCCGCAAAGGCCGTACACTGCAGAGCCTGCTCCTCCATTCGCAGTCCCTGCTCTCACCGTCCCCGCTATGCCCCCAACCCAGGGGCCTGCTCAAGCCCAATCTACGTCTGAGGGCCTTGACCAAGCGGCCACTACGCCTCAGCATTCTCAAGGTCAGATCTTGCCCGTCCTCCCTCTGACGCCTAGGCCTCTTGTCCCATTCGAATTCGAAAAGCTTGCTGCAGAGCTCAAGAATTGCATTTACCAGTACGTGATCCAGAACTTTGGTGGCGTCTATGAGGTTCGCGATACTCGATACATGGCCATGACAGCGTTTCCGTGCAACTCAATGCAGCCGATTCTGTCACGACTGCCGGGCCTGGCATACACAAGCAAGGCGATCTATGTCGAGTTTCTGAAAATGCTTCTTGACCAAACCGAAGTCATAATCGCGAGCAAGAATGACATGGAGTACTTCCACTCAGCTATGATAGTGCCCGAGGCTCAGCTCTGGCTCAACGTCCACAGGATCCGATTCGTCAAGTTCACTGATCTCCTGGACATTTGGCCTCGTAAACCGGCAGTCATGGAATTCCTCAAATTCTTCCCTAACCTCAAAGTGATGACACTTGTCACCAACATGAAAAACATCCACATGATCCGTCCTTATCGAAACCAAGCACAGCTCCCACTCCATCAACACTTGATCCATAGGAACACCGCAGACGAGATCATCTTCGACTTGCGTCTTGTCAACATTTTGGACCTTCCAGCTCTGCGCCGGTTCGTCATGGTCTGCGAATGGGCAAGCTACGGTGCTAACCGCATCACGCCTACCAGGATGGGGGCTTTCTACGACGTACAAGACGCCATGGTATCTCAATTCGAGAGGCTCTTGCCTAACAAAGTGGTGCACAAGACTCCCATCTTGGTCGAAAGGGATCGCGGTGCCTTCGGCATTGACATTGTCCAAGATTCATGAAGAACTTCTTCACTCACTCGTTTGCTTTCACATTTGAATGCTTGGTACGCCAATCCAGTGTATCGTTTCCGGGCTTAATGAGACAGTATCCGGGTAGATTTGATCAGCATGGTACGTCATGCATATACGGCTTGTCGCATCCTCTTCTTGAGACATGCAAAGCCTATCAATGGGTAATTCACTTCTTACAACAGCCTGTAGTATCCTCTTGCCAGGGTATGTAGGGTCTTTTCTAATGGGTAATTTGGGTAAGCGGCGTAGCGGTTTGTTTATAAGTGGCATTGCCGGATCTCCTTCCATGGCGACTTTTCTATGCGACCGTAGGATGGTGTTCTCGGATAACATTGTCCAGAGGTAGAACTCATGTATAGTAGTTCTCTATTGCTGACGGTATCAGCCCAGGTAGCTTAATTTGAGCTCTCAGCCACTATCAAAAGACTTACAATCTTCTCGGTGCGCTCTTTGGTGCTGCAAGAAACTTCCTGAAGAGCCTCTCTTCATTGTCATATTCGTTGTCTTTGCCAGGAAGTAGGGGGAATAGTAGAGATCTGATCTCTTGCGAATTACCTCTTGCGTTCTTCGTAGTCGGCGGCTGTTTAGGGGAGTTTGAAGAAGGGTATTCGGGGTGGGTCTGCCGAAGGAGATCAAGTGATCCGACCGTTTGCATGGGCTCACCAACCCCGTTTGCACTTTTTCCTCACAATGCCCAATCCAATAGACTGAAAAAGTAGGAGAATAAGTCTTTTGGAGAGTGACAGTCATAATATAGCTAGCACATGACCCTAAAACCAAGGGTGCATAGCCATTGTTCTCGTGAACTCCAGTTCGTTTGCTATTGTTGTCTTCTACCTCAATATTCCAATCTCTACGTGACCCAGACTTGCTTCATAATCCAAGTTCACCCCAGATATCCCAATAAGATTTGTTTGCAAGTCTCCTTCACCCCGTCTTATGCCAGGTGCTATTGTTGCCTAGGCCAGCTTTAAACGTCAGTAAGTCCTGTCGCCAGCACTCTTTCTCTCAATTCTACAAAAACTATCCCCTCACTTCTGCCATTCGACAATGGTGCCTCAAAACAGGCTCCAGTCCAATGGCTCTCGCCCAAGCGGTGGCTACAGCGATTCTCAATCGTATAGTCGTCGCATAAGCACCAGCTCTATTCAGTCTCGCGGTACGACTATCTCCTTTCCCCCACGAGCTTCGAGACTCGGCATCCGTTGAAGAATCAACACGCTAACAGTGAAGAGATAGCCTCCGCACCGGCCAACACGGGATTTTTCCGTCGTCCTAGTAACGTCTCGGTCGCTTCTATGTGTACGTCTCTCCCACTCCTTCTTCAGCCCTCTCTTCCTCACCATAAACCATTGCCCCCTCCCGCAGCAAAGTACAAAAGAGCCTGCTCGACAAGGAGTCCAAAGCTTACAGAATGGCAGCAACCAACTGGCGCACTGGTGCGGGTCCAAACAACAACTATCATCAGCGTATCGAGAGCAACCGCTCGAACCGATCCGTCGAGCGTGCCGGCCCAGGACAGTTCGCTTCAAATTCTCATCCAGTTCACCGTAGCTTTCAAAATGGAATGCGCGAGCACCCTTGCAGCGGCAGTGCTCCGCGAGCTGTTCAGCCTTTGCCTTTTCTGCCGCCCCGTATGCCAGACGATCCGTCAGACAACGCGCACACAGTTCTAACCACGAAAGCCACAGTGCCGTTCCAGGTCGTCGATGTCCGCGCTGCACGCGAGGCCTTTGAGCGTGGCGACGTCCCCTTGGGCGGGCCTACTTTCATCTCCGAGCCCTTTCTCACCCACAGCGATCCCTACGGCTGGGTCGAGCGCATCCTCCCGCAGATCTCCGCCATGCGGTTCGAGCTCCGTTCCCTGACCGACGTGACCTACTTCCAGCGGCTGCTCGCCGAGACCTACGACATGCCGCAGATGTGGCGCGCTGTGACTACCGTCAGCTTTCCTGAGTTCTACTGGTTCAGCGGCATCCACCACAACCGCACCCGCAACCCGTACCTCGAGACCGCCAGCAAGCTTCCCCACCTGCAGTCGCTGAGCCTGACCTTCCACACAGCCAGCCTGACGACTTCCCGCCACACCGAGCGCGACCGCATCGAGCTGGAGAACGACGGCGAGCTCCTGCGCTCCAAGGAGTTGCAGGTCCTGCACTTGCACGAAGTCGTCCGCAAGTACAAACTCGACGACGTGTTCGGCATGAAATCTCTCGTGGTCCTCAACATCGAGTGCATCGACAGCGAGCTCGTTAGGGGCCTTGTCGGCGGCAACGGTGACCCGCTGGTACCATTCTACGAAATGGAAGCTTACTTCAAACAAGGCTTCATCGAACTCACCGGCAGGCACATCCATGTCACCCTCGAGGTCAAGAACCTCGAGTTCACTTAGGCGCAGAGTGGCGGCGCTTACGGTGATAGAAAATGGTGAGCGGTCCCCCCACAACTTTACTTGTTTGCTACTGGTACTAACCATGTGTCTAGAGAAATTGGATTATTGTTGCTCTTCTCGCCGCTCGGTAGAGCGGTTCATGAAAGACGATTTGCTTGATGAACGATATCTTGATTTCTTTTTATGATCGGACAGTACCGTGGGCGCATTGTGCTCGAGCGGAAAGTATGAAGAGAACAACGATTGGAACGGGAGTAATCTATCACCTTGAGATACATGGAGCTGTAGGAGTCCGATATCTAATCTACTTGGCTACATGGAGGTTTTTGCTTCGATGCCAAGAGATAAGATGTCGTTTGTCTTGCTTCCCAGTGTTCTCCCTGGCTTAGAAGGTGTGTGCGCGCGTGTGTGTTATTGATCGGATAGATAGAGACAGGTGCTTACAACGGGGTTGCCCCATACAAAGGTCAGTGATATGAGTTAGACATACGTAAGCTACCAATGCTCACCTAATATTAAGCTCTGGAACATATGTAGTTATAGTTGCGACTGCCAGCTTGTTGATTCTCATTCAGTAGTCTATCTTCACTGCCTGAACAAGACGACGCTGCCTCAAATATAAAGTGAACGTACATCTGTCCCGTTGAAGTTAGAAATTCTGTTAGCACGTGTCCAATTTCTTGGAGACAGCTTGCATTACAGTCGATGCCGAACGACTCCCGGACGCTATGTGGGGCGATATGCAACCAACATGCGACCGCATCCTTGAGTGCACACCGATCTTCTTGCAGGCAGATCACGCCCTAGATACGATCTGCAAGCAAGCAATCTCGGAAAATAATGCAGTGCATAACTTTGTTCTGCACCCTATAGTGTGGCACATCTGAATAGCATACCTTTACACTTTCACATGGGAAACGGGCAAAGGCTAAGTCATGCAAGAAATGAGCCGATCAGTAGTATCATTAAATCCACCGCATTAGGCATTCGCTTTTAACATTAAAACATTCAGACATTAGACATTGAAAATCCAAAACCCGTGTGTCCCATTATAGCCAACCCAAACCTATACCCGCTGCACCGATTAAGAAAGCTTCGACGCTGCCGAATGGAACACTCTTAGCTACACCACCTGGGAATTCGACGTTTGTGGACGATGGGGCCACGCTCGTGCCATTAGCCCTGGTCGTTGTGCGAGACGAGCTCGGTGGTGGAGGAGGGGGGATTGCGTAGGACGTGGTAGGGACTTCTGAAGAGGGAACTGGAGTTTCAAATGTGGAGTCAGCAGCACTGCTTGAAGAAAGCGCACTGGATGAAAAGAAACTAATGGAAGCAGGCGTTTCGCTACTCGACGGCGCAGGTATACTGGACGGAGTAGGCGTTTCACTGCTCGATAATGAGAATGTCTCACTGGGAGTGTTACCCGATGGTGATGCGACAACTGTTGATGTCTCGGCAGTCGACACAACGGTTGTTGGGGATGGTTGAACGGTGACTACTGGTGTTTCTCGAGAGGTGACGGTTTCTTGGGGCGGTGGCGATGCAGTTTCCGTCTCGACAATAGTGGCATCAGGAGGTGCCGAGGGAGTGACGGTAGTTGTAGCGGACGCGATTGCTTGTTCAGCTCGAACAGTTGACGTATGGGTTGCCCCCGCTGATGGGACCGACTTAACGATGGTCGTGGACGCTTTAGTCGATGTGTCCCCAGTCTGAGTACTTCCAACGATCGGGTCGCAAGCGCCAGAGGTGATAGGACCGCCGAGCTGCTCCACGACTGTAGGCTGTGAATTGAGATAAGAAACAACGACTGGCGGTATAACGGCTGAGTTGACAATGCTCGTAGTAGGGACAAGCAACGAAGAAATGCCAGTGGTTGTGGGTACATAGAGAAGTTTACTCATAGGGTAGCACGCGGTGGCGATGGGGGTAGCTGTGACTTGGGTAAAAGTCTCGTACGCAGCATAGACCGTGGGATAGGTAAGAGTGAGACCTTGGTATTCCCAAGTCAAGGTAGGGTCGGGTTGTAGTGCGACCGTGGTTAGGCGTGAGCTAACTACACGGCCTGCATCATCGGTACTGACAAACAGGGTGACTGTAGGCAGCGTCGTAGTCTCTTCGATAACCTTGCCAGGGTAGCCTACAACAGTAGCGGTCACATCAATCACGCAACTGCTAGAGCAAGAAGCGAGTCCGGGAGACGACTGTGATGCGGTTACAGTGCGGTCGACGGTGGTAGGGACGATGCTCAGAACCGTAGTGGGAACTGTTGTAGGCACCGTCGTGGGCACTGTTGTGGGGACGACTGTAGTGAGTAGTTCAGTAGTAGTAAACGTGAATGTCGAGGTAACTGTAGAAACAATGGTTGAAGCTGGCAAGGTAGTAGTAAGGGTTTCAGTAGTACCAGAAGCTGTGAATGTTGTAGTAACCGTCACTGGGGGGAGAGTAGTAGTTGTTAAAAAGGTTGTAGTACTTGTTGATGTTATTGTTGATGTACGAACTTCAGTCACTGTTGTTGGTATGGTCGTGGGTATAGTCGTGGGTATAATCGTCGTTAAAGTCGTCGGGACAACTGTAGTAAGCAGCTCAGTGGTAGTAAATGTAAATGTCGAAGTAACTACAGAAGTAATAGTTGAAGCTGGTAAGGTAGTAGTGACAGTTTCAGTGGTACCAGAAGCTGTGAATGTTGTAGTAACCGTTACCGGAGGGAGAGTAGTAGTTGTTGTAAAGGTTGTAGTACTTGTTGATGTTATTGTTGATGTACGAACTTCAGTCACTGTTATTGGTATGGTCGTCGGTATGGTCGTCGGTATAGTTGTTGGTATGACGATTGTTGTTGGCACCGTTGTAGGTATTGTTGTGGTTACTACTTCGGTAGTCGTGAAACTGATTATCGAGGTAATAGTCGAATAGATGGTACTGGGGGGTTCAGTTGTAGTAATAGTTTTAGTGGTAGTTGGGCCTGTAATTGTTGTAGTAACCGTCTTTGGTGGATGATGAATAATCTTTACACTAGTCCTAGTGCTTGTAGTCACATACGTCGTAGTGAGTGTTGTCGATACGAATATGGTCGTAGGTATAGTCGTCGGTATGGTCGTCGGTACAGTTGTTGATATGACAATTGTTGTTGGCACCGTTGTAGGTATTGTTGTGGTTACTACTTCAGTAGTCGTGAAGCTGATTGTCGAGGTAATGGTCGAATAGATGGTACTGGGGGGCAGAGTTGTAGTGATAATTTCAGTAGTAGTGGGGCCTGGTATTGTTTTGGTAACCGTCACTGCTGGAAGAGTAGTAGTCGTTACAAAAGTCGTAGTACTTGTAGTCACATACGTCGTAGTGAGTGTTGTCGATACGAATATGGTCGTAGGTATGGTCGTAGGTATGGTCGTAGGTATGGTTGTAGGTATGGTCGTCCGTATGGTCGTCGGTACAGTCTTGGTCGTAGGTATAGTCGTAGGCACTGTTTTGGTCGTTGTGACTGGTATTGTGACGGGGTACGCAATACTAGTAGTTCGGGTAACAGTGATTATAGTTGGAACAGTGGTGGTGATCCAAGAGGTGATCGTCTCGGAAACAGTAAAAGGAATAGAAGTAGTGATGTATGACGTAGTTGTAGTTGTAATGTAACTCAAGGCGGTGGTGACAGAGGTGGTCAGGTACGTGCTCCACTCAGTATATTTCTCAGTTGTCGGAATCGTTGTTTTCTCAGTAGTCTTCTCAGTGGTTCTCTCAGTGGTTCTCTCAGTGGTTCTCTCGGTTGTTGGAATAAGTTCCGTATCGGTGACATTGAGTGTAGTCGTAGAAGTCTCAGTGAGGGTACAGGTTGTCGTTTTTGTGTCAGTGATTGTAAAATTCTGAGTGTAAGTCTCAGTACTGAACACAGTAGTGGTGTTGTAAACCGTCGA
>Ga0247757_10002159_pt1 | contig 10685 bp, 11 predicted proteins | sample UWRJL126311R4_FD_180929 | JGI IMG/M metagenome (GOLD analysis project Ga0247757, IMG submission 180929) | Plant litter microbial communities from Arlington Agricultural Research Station in Wisconsin, United States - UWRJ-L126-311R-4 | ecosystem: Environmental > Terrestrial > Plant litter >...
GAAAATTGAAAAAAAAAAAAAAGGAAAAAAGAAAAAGTGTCACGAGCAAAAATCGAACCGCCCCCTCGTAACCCCCAACTCCTTAGAGCTGCTTTCAAGAGAGGCCCTAGCCCGGGGTGCGTTTATACGAATTTGTGGATAATTGGTTCGATTTGAGAAAAAGCCCATTTGAATAAAATATATAGGCTTTCTTTGGCGTCTTTACCCAGGCCATCCGAAGTGAAATTATGTGCGGAAGACATTGAGCCACACAAACACTCACTTGGACTTGGCCAAAGCTTTTATGCATGTCTAACAAAGGCGAAGAAAAACTACGGCTATAACGCGACCTACTGCGTGCACGTGAGATCAGTTCATCCACTGCTTCAAGACGCCCTCGTCGACATCGCGCACCAGCACGTGGATGTGTTCCAGCGCCCTTACGCTCTGCAAAATGGTCGTGTTCTTGAACCACTGCACCTTGGTCCCTTCCACTTCTTCTCCCGCCTTGTCGCGGAACTCTCGTTTCACGAAGCCCTCTACGATCCTTCTCCCCTCTACCGTCAACGCGCCCACCTCATCGACCGGTAGCGGCTTCTTCGACCACACAACGATGTGGCTGATGCCCTCCGTCACCGCATACGTCCAGTCATTCTTGATGATCCGATAGTCAGCCGGGTCCGCAAACGGCGTCTCGTTGGCGAGCGGAAATACGAATGCGCCGGTCGTGTTGAGCGGCTCCCAGAAGAGGCGCTGCTGGAGGAGGTATTGCGTTGCGCTGCCGTACTTTGCCTTGACGTGCGCGGTCCACGCCAGATAGGCTTTGAGGAACGAGGGCCAGCGCTTCAGCTCGTCGAGCTGGCCTGTGCTGATCAGGTGGTGGATGTCTTCCCACGTGTGCGGCGTGAATTGGGCGTCCGTTATGCTGAGCTGGTGCCAGTCGACGGCCGTGAGGGCGAAGGGGGGGTTGTCGCGCGGAAAGGGGAGGGCCGTGGGGTCTGGGTTGCTTTTCCAGGTTGATTGGAAGGTTAGGGGTTGGGACTCGACGTCTATTGTTCGTTCGCCCATGATGCGGGGTTGGTGGAGGTGCGGAGAAGGGGTGTGATTGAGAAGACTTGTTTTCTTCAGGAAGTCCAAAGAGGAGGTAAAACAAACATGTGGGCGACGACAGCTTTTTGATTGGAGTTTCGGGACGGCGCAATTATCCTGGCATGCAAACAATGCGGCTCATATGCACATAGTGACAGGTGGCATTTGATAGGGATCGAGTGGCTACGTATGGATTTTGTTCTTCGAGTGCAGGTAAAGAGCCCTGTAATTACAGCGTGGCAATTATGAGTCTGTCTACCCAAAGGACGATCATTGGGCGAAAGGAATAGAAGGGATGAAGCCTAAGAACGATGCGAAGGACGCGACAACGATGGTGGGGGACGTGAAGCGGATGGCTTTCCTATTCCGACTTGGAGCGAAAGGTGAGCCAAGGCGATGACAAGACCCCGCAGGGACATTCGATAATGGCGATGATTGCCCAGGGCTTAAACAGTTGCTTTTTGACCGCTATGGGGATGCGGCAGTAAGTTTCCGTCTTTTTAGGATCATGGCCGTAGGCCTCCAAAGAGGCCAGAGAATGATTTTCAACCAGGCACCAGGGCCTCTATCCCAAGCACCAAGTTGGAACCCCCATAGAAGCAATGGCGGCTTGTCGATCCACTCCGCTAATGGCCCTGGGGATAGCTTGAGTATTGAGAGCTTTATTGAAGAAGGGAAGGATCATCTTCATGTTGAATCCTAGCCCGACATTACTAGCTGGACAACTCGGGGTTCGGTTAGGCGGTTTGGACGAAGACTCGAGCCTGAAGTATGGGGGCCATATGGCAAAATCCCCAACTCTAGAGAAGACTTTCTATCCTTTACAACACCCTACTTGTACATATGGAACTTACTTTGGTCCACAGATCTTACCTAGAACACTTTCCTGATGACCTGCTTAGTGATGAGACTACTTGTCCCAGTTCAGCAACTAAATAAGGCTCATATCTAACATAGAGTAACATGTCCCGAAACAGGGCCAGCCAGGTAATAATTTCCCTCCCGGACCATCTCAAGGTCATTAAAACTGATGAATGGTTGCTCATAGTAATTGTTTAGAGCTGTCATTCGCTCTCACGTTGTCGGATCAATAGTCGCCAGGTAACCAGTCTCACGTGGTTCGCCATCAGTCACAGCATGGAGTTTTTCGTTGTTGTAGACGCGACCGTGCACATTATAGGTGGGTGGGTGTGTTTTACTCTTGGTGAGGGTGTTTGTATTCAGATCGAAGACATACTGCCAATCGTGCGTGCCATTTGAACCACCACTGGTCAACGTCTTAACCACGGGGAACAAACACTAATCTAATCTGGCTTCTTCACCTCCCCATCAAGCACATGGCTCTCTTCCGTCCCCTCGGGCCATAATCTCGGCCCCGGACTCTCGTACTCCTCGATCCTACTCCAGATCTTCGGGATTAAGACGCCCGTCGAATTGGCCGTGTATGCCCCTGGAAATACAACGCTGGGCCCCAAAACGCCCTTCCCATTTCCGGTCACCCTGATCTGTGCGCACGCTACGTAGAACTGCGCACCGCCCATCTTCTGCGCCGCATGGATAGCTAGGCCCTCGGCGCGTAGTAAATATTCACCCGGAGGCGTAGAGGAGGGAAGCACGAAGTTGAACGTCGTGGCGCGGTAGGTCGCCCATTTCACGATCCCGTCGCCAGTCCCGCAACCTTGAGTCAGACAGTTCGATAGCGTGTATATCTTCGTCTAGTTTCCTGAGCCATCGTGATATTTGACGCTGCCGGGCGCCTTTGAAATGTAGACTTGCTGGGGCCCAGGGTGTCCGAAAGTGTCTTTGATTATGAAGCCGAGGGTGTCGCCTGCGGAGACGGTGTAGGTGGAAGTATTTGCGCCGGAGTGCGCGTTGATGTTGCAGCAGAGGTCCGGGGATGTGAGGTTTGAAAGGAAGTTGTTGTTGTTGGTGTGACGGCGGACATACTCCCAGGGGACGCCGATGACTTTACCGTTCACTATGAGTCTGTCATAGGTCCAATGAGCAGAAACTGAGGAACAAACGGTGGCTACAATGGCTAGCAAGATAAACAGAGTCGGCATGTTGTACATATGATATGAAGTAAGGTCAGAGTGAGGGACGAGCACAATACCCAGGGGCCGGTCCCCTTCTTTTCAAGAGGTACCAACGATGTCATGCCAGTGTTGCCTATGATATGATTTCTACGTCTGCAAAGTGCAATGGGCATGATCTTGCCGATCTTTGGCTATCTGTGATATATTCCATTCCTGGGCGATCCAATGGGGCGTTCTGCAAATTGAACCGCTTACGTTCACTACTATATAATGATAAATAAGCTAAGTTTACTATGGGATGAGAACACATTGAGGTTGCCGTATGCATAGAATGAAGTGCGTAGCTCGGGTTATCTCGCAGCGAAGTTAGTATCTCCATATTAGAACACTGTAGGTAATACCTAGCCGAACAAGCGAGCATTCACGAATAGCAAGCAGGCACATCCAACTGTCGACGAAAAAAAAAAAAGAAAAAGAAACATCAGGCTACCCTAAGTACGTCTTCTCCAGAACAGAAAAGCCGAGTGCCGTGCCATCGCCTGTGATCCGCAGTCCTTTCAAAACGCCGTCATGTATGTTTGGATTTGCTGCTTGCTATCAGGAGACAAATTTTGGGAATCCTGGGAAGCGGGACCAGAAACACACCTGCTGACTAGACCGTGGGCGCAAGTGCAACGAGAGCGCACTTTGCCTGGCAAGCGCCAAAGGCGGTGTTGCAGGCCACGACACTGCCAGGAGCTGTGGCACCCGCCGTTGCACCCCAAGTCGCGCTGTAGCACCGTAGCAAGCCATGACAACCCCAGCACAGCCCGCTTGGCAAATACCATACGCGATAGGGCCAGCGAAGACCGTAGGGGTAAGGGCCACGAGGCCAAGGCCGAGGATAGTGAGAAACTTCATGAGTGTGGCTGAGCCCGTACGCAGTGAGGCTCAAGTGGACGATGGAGTTGACTTGTTAGGAGTAGGAGTGGCGGGCTTTTAGGACTTTATACTGGTAGGCTTGTTCTTTGTCGAAGATAAGGAGGTGGATGTGAATAAGCGGCATATGGGCAAGTAATAACACCTAGTTAGCAAAGTGAACAAGTGAAAGTAGCTTGAGCAAAAAACAAGTGAAAGTAGAATCAGGCGGAGCAGAACAAATGAAAATAACATGGGGAAAGCAGAACACGCAAAATAGAAGCAGAGTGACAGATGGATCAGACGGAAAGGCTTCGGACATTAGCATATCATCAGGAAGCTTCAACATCTTCTACTCTAGCGAGTATGTCCGCTTTCCACCTTTGATAGTCCTCGCGTTGCCGCGCACCCAAATAATCCGTAGCGTCCTGCAACATGGTCGCCAGTCCAATATAGTCGCTTCCTCCAGCTCTGAAATCCCTATTTATCACATCCCCTTTGCCCGAGCCCCCGTCTACCTGGTTAGCATCCTCTATAATTTCACCCACACTTGGCGGCAGCACATTCATAAACCACTCCATATGTAACCACCCCTCTTCTCTCGCCATAGGCATCAATTCCTGAATCGTGCCCTCAATATCTTCCCGTGTAATTCCTTCAGCCACCGGCACCTTTAGCAGCGTAAAAACAGCCTTGTCGCGCCATTCTTCGAATTGCTCAGGCGTGATATCCTTATCTTGCATGCGTGACAGTACGTAAAACAGCACCACGGCTATAAGTCCCAGTATGCGCTCGTCGGACACATCTGTGACAACCAGTGCGCTGGCCGCCGCCCGACGAGGCCGTTTACTAGGTGTCTCGGCTGCGGCCGCAGCCATGCGCGAGAGCAAAGGTAAGACGACCTCGATGCCGGTGTAGACGTGTCCGGCTGCTAGAGGATACGCAAAAACGGAAAGCAAACTGCGGATTGTTGGCATGACCCACTCCGGGGGCCCTGTATCTGCGCTGCTATCATCGTTACTTATGTTGCGTGGTGCTCTTTTGGCGCTTAGAGGTGTTCTCGGCGTTGTGCGCGCGGAGGTTGGCGCGCTGGTCGCTGCCTTGCGTGGTGTCCGAGGCTCTTGAACTGCAGCTGATGCAGGTGCGGGGAGCGCGCTATCGAGGTATCTGTACAGCTTCTTATAGATGCGGGGTGGGCATGGTGGTCGCGGTGTGATGGAGGGTAGGTTTAATCGAGTTTTCAGCCTAGCTGTGGTGAGCCAACTGCTATGTAGTTGTAAACACTGAACATACCGCTCGCAAGCCAATTGCGTGCACGCATACGGACGCGCAATCTCTTCATCGGCCTTCAGTGAATGCGCTACGCTGCGGGATCGGGAGAGTAGAGAAAGAGCTAGATCAATAAGTTCGGGTGGGAGAGGGCCTGATAGAGTCGGAATGAGACCTGTTAGAGACTGCTCAACGGCTGCTTTGCTCATGGTGTATGCAAAGCTGCGGGTAGGGAGAAGGATGTCAAGGGCGGCCTATCGGTTCAAGAAACGCGCTATCACGTGCCAGAGGTAGCACGAAACCTGTAAATTGGTCGATTGATGTGTTGTGCGTGCATGCATTCACTGCCGTTCCAATTCTATTTAGACGAACAATCCACTAAAAGCATGCATCCATACACTTAAAGCCTAGGGAAAAGCTTTGGAAGCGTGTACTTATATATGTGTTTGTACCATTAAGCCCTGTGTCCACATTCAATGATCCGGCTCTCCAACACCTTGCGCAACACCATGTTCAACCGCCCAGTCCCGCACCTTTTCAAAGTTCCTGCACATGCGCGGCGAGCTGTAGTCGGGCCATGGGTCGCCGTCATTGAATGGGAATCTGAAGGGAAACACGTTTGTATCGGATTGGCACATAACAAACTGCCTCAGTGCATCGATGCAGTGATCAAGATGACCGTGCAGGTCCTCAGGCTCAGCGGACGTATCACCGCCCAATATCTCGTAATGTGCCTTCCAGTTAGCCTGACGCAGTAAATTCAAGCAATGCAGCTGGTGGAAGACTTCGATGGCGACCCGGAAACCGCGCTTTCCTGTGGCTGGGTCGGTGATTTCGAGGGCGCCTTCGGGGTCCATGTTCATTTTTATCATCTCCTCGCGGGTCACCATCGTATCAGGGACTGTGACCAATTAGTCTTGTCTTGCAAGTGAAATGCCAGAAGGTTGCCGTACTGCCGTCTGTTGCCCATTCCCACATCGCATCCACCTCCAGACCCTTGCCGATGAAAGGGCCACTTGGAATAGGCGGCAGAACAAAATGCTCAATCTTGTATTCGATGGCCTCGTTCACCGGCGCTATATGTTCGGGTCAGGGATTTTTCTAAGAATTCTGTCCCGGGCACGTACAGAACGTCATGGGTATTGAATTGGACTTCTCTGACCGCATGCATAGTCCAACGGCGAAGAAAGTTATTGAGGCTGATAGCATGACCGCTTGTATAATCCAAGCCCAGTTCGACGTTGATACATTCCGTATTCTGTCAGAAAGCCTCGTCTTTTCCGTCCTCCACTCGATCTTCTCATTCAAACTCGCATCTCCCGAGCTTGTGTGCGATTGCTCTTCATACGGAACAGAGTGGTATACTTGCGGCATGATTAAAGAAGGGAAGCCGTGTAAGTAAAAAGTACAAGTTGCACGCCAGGCGCAAAACGAATGGAATGTAAAAACAGAAAGCCTTAGTAGGCAAAAAGAAGATGTAGAGGAGCGAAAGAACGACAGCAGTGAGCGTCGTAGCCGTTGTTCATGTTGCCAGTCTCAAACACGGAGCCTGCGATGCGAAACGTCTCATGCTAGGCGCTTAGCCCACATCGGGTGGCATGCACTCTCCTGCGCCAAGCTGAAACATTGTCGGAAGTCAAGTTAAAAATCAAAAGGACGGACGGTTCTTCCCTGATATATCACATGCCTATGCGTAAAGCGAAGGTGTTGGCGACATTGGAGTGGATTGACATCAATGACGACTGCTAATACATGACTCGGCAGATCCTCACTAATAACAGCTCTAAACTCACCTGTTAGGCACAAGCGACGACCTCGCCCAATGAATAAATAAACAGAAGGTTCCTGAGCTGGGATTTTCTTACCAAACCGAAGATGTGTACCTACAGATATTGGATAGCCCACTTTGTGCATTATCACGTGACCATAGATTCACAAATACGCTGAGCAGGCAATAAGGAGATGAGAAGTGGAAATAGAAAATATTGTATTATTGGATTCTATCCGAACGACAGGAAACAGCAAATAAAAAAGTGAGGGCACGCGTGATAAGTCGTGGACTTTACATGTAGTTTATACATGTACGCTAAGGAATCCAGACTTGAGTATACTAACTGGTATAGATACAGATGATGTCAGTATTAGAAAAAAATACTGAACAAAAAACATACAACAGTGGGTATTCGCCAGTGGTCACCCACCTGACTACTAATCCACCGATATCCTGCTTAAATAGGGCTGAGCGAACGGGAAGCCTTGTTGTCAAGATTCTATGGTCGTATGTGCTAATAATTGCCCAGATTTATAAAAATAAACATGTGTCATTAGATTTCGAGCATATGTTAGATATACTTTTTTCTAGTTACCGATGGAACTGTTGAAGAATATATTTAAATTTTTTATCTTACATCCTACGACGTAATTGCAAACCCATTTAACATTTAATAGGATCTTTAACTACAGCCAGTGTTACCGGCCTGTATTTATCAGTATCAACTAAGCGAAATAATCATAGTTAAAGCCTGGGCTTCGAGCTCTGGCCTCTTTTGGAACTCTACGGTTGTGACGTGGGAACTTAGGTCTTATCTCTGCTTGACACTTTGGACATGCCTTTATCGCACACCCTGGACACTGTAGAAGATAGGTCCAGATATCATCGCATTGTGGACATTCGTCATGACCTTAGACTTTTAGCCACCATCCGTCATAGCGGCAGTTTCTGATCTCTTCCTGGCGTAGTTTCTTCTGGACTGCTTTCTCCCTCTCTAGGCGTTTTCTTAAGGCCTCTGTTGCTTCTCGCTGTCGTCTTACCCGTTCTTCTTGCTGTTGCTTTTCAAGTCCTTCCATCCTTTCTCTTTCTTTCCTCGCTCTCTCTACTCTCTCTGCCCTCTCTTTTGCTTCCTTCTCTTGTTCAGCCTTCCTCTCCCTTTCTTCTCTTCTCTCTCGCTCATACCTAATTTGGCCAGCATATCGATCCAACGATCAACTACTCAATCCAACGAGCGACTTCATATGCTTAGATTTGTGCAAAAACTAGCAGATTGTGCTCGCGAGAATGAAAATCTTGTGTGTTAAACCTTATCTCATTATATATATGTACGCATACTTTAGAGCTTAGAAGTGTAGGGATCATTTATTAAAATATCTACTTTTCGAACTGAAAAGATGAGGTTCCAGGCCTTTAAGCCGCGTTAACCATGGGACCAGCCCATCAAATCGAATGTAGGTTTACATAGGAGAACTAGGCACACTGCACGGACTTCGCTTCCTGTCTACGCGGAAGGTGTCTGTAGAATAACCATGTCGAGGATCTTGTTGGCGAAGGCTAGTGTTTTGAATCAGTAAATTTCATTCCAAACGATTTAAGGGCTTGAATGCGACCTACCCTTCTGAGATCCACGGGGCAGCTGCTTATCTAGTCTTTCAAGGAGCTTTATGATGACTTCTGGCTCTTCTGTGTGTGCGACCATTGTGACATCTTGAGTGGATGCAAGCTTTACTTCATAGTGGCCATTGGGCTTGTGGACGAGAAGGGCTGCAAATATGTAGTCACTACCATCATCGTGCGTAGCATGATCCCAGACCACGTTGTATTTGCAGTCGCTCCCGGATTGTGTGCCATAAAGGATGCGAGCTCGGGCTAGGATGGGAATTCTATTAGCGAGCAGGAAAATGATATATATGTAAAATGGGGAAACTTACCAACAAGCTGTTTCACTCGGACCGAGATCTCGGAATACTTGATCGAAGTTTCTATCTTATTTCCAAGATCGCTCGAGATGAAGTGGGAAGAGGGCCTTGGGAAAGTCATTTTGTCTGCGAATTCTACCCGCAGTCGAGGTTGATATTAAAAGCTCGGTTACAATTTAAGCTTAAGCAGCCAACTGGTTTGGGGAACAGGAAGATCGTGTTGGAGGACGAACGGCGAGGAATGAATGTTATATATACCTAGCCCTGGGCATAGTAGGTATGACTCGATGAGAGTTGACGCAATTTCCATACGGCACGTCTTGGGCATTGTGTGTAACACAGCTGTGCCACTTTTGATTTTATCGCGGTTTGTATATTTCACATAATCCTTCATCACATTACCATGTCCCAGCTGAGGAATGGGGACTTGTAGGATTGGACCCAGGGACGGCTTTCCGAGCCCCTCAACTTGTTGCGGGGATATCCCTCTCTTCCCATTGGTTTCAATGTGCACCTGTGAAACATGTAAGCGGCCGAGCGTGATCCTTTTTTGGAGAAATATGACTTGCAGGCGCAAGCCAAGCGGAAGCGTACGTAGTCCCTATGTTTGTACATGGACGTGAACGGACCTATCAGAGTCATCGATGGCTTCTGGACCCCCGCATTGCATTTGACGTCCGCACTACCTTGGACCTCGACGCCTGCATGATGGCTGACCCCCTCGCATTCTCGCTCCTCCATGCCGCCAGGCTGACAAAACCGCCTGGCAGCCGTGGCATACATGAAGTCTCCTAGCCCCGCGTGGGAAGTCTTTACCCTACGTGCCCCCGGCTACCATGCTCTTCGACAAGCCCGTCCTCATCTCAGGCGGCGGCATCGCCTCGCTGCTTCTTGCGGTGCGTCTCTGGCGTTCACAAATCCCCTTCCTAGTCCTCGAGCGCGATGCATCACCCATCGTGCGTGCCCAGGGCTATCGGCTGCGGCTGTCAAATGAGGGCTTGGACGCTATCGAAATGGCCCTAGCGCCGGACAAATTTAACAAGTTCTACGACGCAGCTGGCAAAACGGGCGGCGCCGGCCTGGTCAACTTAAATCCATTCACGGGAGAGCCGCTTGAAGGCACATAGAATGTAAAGAAAGTGTTGATGTCGCGTGACGAAAAGGTGGTGAACATAGCTCGCGCTGCTATGCGCCAGATATTCATCGAGGGCCTCGAAGATCCCATTTGCTGGGCGCACTGTGTCAAAGGCTACGAGCTGACTCCCGACGGTGTGCATGCAGGTCGGCGGCGAAGGCATCTATTCGCACGTTGCCGAGCAGCTTTCTAACGGCAAGCTCAACACCTACGATTTGGGTTCCCGCGGTATCCACGGCCTTGCTTCCACGGCAGCATTCAAAGGACTGGGCGAGGGTATCTACCGCATTGTGGACGAGGAGTCTTATCCCGGCAAGAGAGTTTTTATGATCACCGACGTCCGCGCCAATGATAAAGGCGACCCAAACACACTGTTCGGCTGGACTATGGGAGGCTCTCCGGGCGGTATTCAGGCACCGAACGAGGATTATACCATAATCGGCAAGCCAGCCGCCGACATCGCAAGAATGCTATCCAGGAAATGGCATGCGCGTCTACAACCCCTCTTTGACCACATGCTGGAATCGGAGGCCGCATTCTGGAAAATCACCTGCTCGTCACCAAACGGTGTGCCTGAGTGGGTTAACGAG
>Ga0247757_10002160_pt1 | contig 10685 bp, 9 predicted proteins | sample UWRJL126311R4_FD_180929 | JGI IMG/M metagenome (GOLD analysis project Ga0247757, IMG submission 180929) | Plant litter microbial communities from Arlington Agricultural Research Station in Wisconsin, United States - UWRJ-L126-311R-4 | ecosystem: Environmental > Terrestrial > Plant litter >...
TGACGCGCAGCACGATGCCGGCGGGCGTCAGCGTGAGGGCGGTCAGGGCGACGTCGGCCGGCAGCGGCTTGGCTTCCGGCTGGCAGTCCGCGATGAAATAGACCCCGAGGCGGCGCGCCACCATGATGCGGGAGCCGTTCGCGCCGGGCACGGCATCCGTCAGGCGCGAGCTCTGTACGAACAACGCCGCGTAATAGGAGCCCGCGGTGAACGGCCCGGCGCCCGGGGCGAGCGTCACGGTGACGTCGCGCGACTCGCCCGGTTTGAGTTCGAAGCTGGCGGGAAAAGCGGTGAGCTTCGCGGCGATCGCCCGCGGGCCGGGCACCTGGCCGAACACCGGCGCGCCGTCGGCGACATTGAAGTCCTCGGCGTAGACCGTGAACGGCATCGCCTCGCTGCCGGGATTGTTGACCGTGAAGCGCAGGGTGCGCGACGCGTTGGGGACGAGGTCGGTGATCAGCTCGGTGCGGTCGACACCGAACGAATGGTCGGCGCGCAGGGCGCCGGCGGCCAGGATAAGGGCGGCAAGGACCAACAGGCGGGAGAACAGGTGGGACAATTTCATGGCAGGGATCAATCGAGGTCGAATTTCAGGCGGAAAGCATAGGCCCCGCCGGCATCGGTCAGCCGGGCGGTGAGTTGGAGGTCGATGGCGACGGGCTGCCAGCCGGAGGTCTTGCCCCCGGTGATCACGCCCGTCGGCGTGACGGAGAGCGGCCGGAAGCCGGCCTCGTTGCCGCCCCGAATCGCCAGGTCCGAGTACGCCTTGGACTCCAAACCAGCGCGGCTCCGGGCTTCCAGGCTTTCGGCGCGCACCCGCAGGGTCCAGGGCCGGTTCGAATACACGGAGCCCATGACCGCCCGGGGGACGGTGACCACGGCAATGCCGGTGCGGCGATCGAAGGCGGAGGCGGGCACGATGATGGTGACGAAGGTGGTGCTGACGCGAAACTTGGTGGAGTCGTTGCTGTGGGACCGGAATTGCGCTTCGGCTGGAACCGCCGTCACCAGCAGGCCGGCGACGAAGACGAGCAGAAGGCGGCGCAGCGGGCCCGTCACGGGCTTAGCCCGATTAATTCACACCTCGCGGTGTGAAATAGTCGCCCTGTCGGGCCGACTTCGTCGGGGCTAACCGCGACAAAGTCGCTCCGAGCGAGGGGAGGACGGGGATTTTCCTGAGCGAGGGTTTCATGGGCGTGAAATATCCGGGTTAGCCGGGCATCAGGGTAAACGTGAGGGTGAGCGTGTAGGTACCCGGAGGATCGCCGGCCAGCGTGGTGTGCAATTTATAGTTCACGGGGATGACGTGCCCGGCATCGTCGAAGCCGCCGGGCATGCCATTGCCGATGTCATGGGTGCCGGTGGTGACCGAGAAATAACTATTGGTGTTGTTCGGGCTCAGCGAGAGATCGCCGCAATTCTTCCCCGGGTCCTGCCCGCCGGCGCTCGGGTTGAAGGAAAATCGCTGGCTGTTCGAGCCGACATACAGGCGCCAGCGCGAGTTCGACGACACCTTGAAGGTGGTGGCGTTCAACACCTCCTTGTCGGCGGTGCCGTCGGACTTGTAGTCGCTTTGGGCGAAGGTCATGACGACGTTATTGGTGTCCACGGTGAGGTTCATCATCACCGGCACGATGGCGTTGACGGTGACCTGCTGGGACGACTGGGCGAACAGCGACGAGCCGGCGCAGAGGGCGAGGGTCGCGACCAGGAAGCGGCGGGTGGTATTCATGGGGAAAATCGTGGCGGTGCGGGGCCCGCCGTGGGGGTTAGCCGGGCATCAAGGTAAAGGTGAGGGTGAGCGTGTAGGTGCCGGGCGGGTCATCCGCCAGAGAGGTGTGCAGCTTGTAGCTCACGGGGATGCGGTTGCCGCGATCGTCAACCCCGCCGGGCATGCCGGTCGCGATGGCCCGACCGACGATGCTGACCGCCGAGTAACCGAGGGAATTGTTCGGGCTCAGCAACAGGTCGCCGCAGCTCTTCCGAGGATTCCGCCCGTTACCGGCCGCCGAGTAGGAAAAGAGCAGGTTGTTGGACGAGACGAAGAGGCGCCACCGGGTGTTCGCCGCGACCTTGAAAGTCGTGGCATTGACCATCTCCTTGTCGGCGGTGCCGTCGGGCCGGTAATCACCCTGCTCGAAGTTGAACGCCACGTTGTTGGTGTCGACCGTGAGGTTCATCATCACGGGGATGACGGCATTGATCGTGACCTGCTGGGAGGACTGGCCGAACAATGACGAGGCGGCGCAGAAAACGAGGGCTGCGACAAACCAACGGTGCAGAGGGCGCATGAGAGGGCGGGTGACGCCCAGCTTTTTACCCGAATCCCCGGCGTTCGCCTATTAGCCCTTGGTGCAAGGCCGGCAGCTTATGTTGGCGCAGGGCAAGTCGTTGCCCGGGCAGAGGGCGCCATCCAGCGAGGGAGAATAAAACTGTCATTGCGAGGCGGCCCACCCGGTGGGCCGCCGAAGCAATCCAGCTGGATCGCCACGGCCCGCTCTGCGGGCCTCGCGATGACAAGGCATTTTGAAAAACAAACGCCAGCCGGTCGCGGCCCACTCCCTCTCAGTCGCCAAACTTGATGCCCTGGGCGAGCGGCAGCGTGTTCGAGTAATTCACGGTTACCGTCTGCCGGCGCATGTACGCCTTCCAGGCGTCGCTGCCGCTCTCGCGGCCGCCACCGGTCTCCTTCTCGCCGCCGAACGCGCCGCCGATCTCGGCGCCGCTGGTGCCGATGTTGACGTTGGCGATGCCGCAGTCGCTGCCGGCGGCGGCGAGGAATTGCTCCGACTCGCGGAGGTCGGTGGTGAAGATCGCCGAGCTGAGGCCCTGCGGCACGCCGTTCTGCAGCGCGATGGCCTCGGTGAGCGTCTGGTAGCCCATGACGTAGAGGATCGGCGCGAAAGTCTCATGCTGCACCACCGGCCAGTCGTTGCGCGCCTCGACGATCGCCGGAGCGACATAGAGCCCGAACTTGCGCTGGCCGCCGTGCAGGATCTTCCCGCCAGCCGTCTTCACGGCCGCGAGTGCCTCCTGCATGTGCTCGACCGCCGCCTCGTCGATGAGCGGGCCGACGAGGTTGCCGGCCTCGAGCGGGCTGCCAATGGGCAGCGACTTGTAGGCGGCGACAAGGGAGGCGACGAACTTCGCCTTGATGGACTCGTGCACGATCAGGCGGCGCGTCGTCGTGCAGCGCTGGCCGGCGGTGCCGACCGCGCCAAAGAGGATCGCGCGCTTTGCCAGCTCGAGGTCCGCGGACGGCGCCACGATGATCGCGTTGTTGCCGCCGAGCTCCAGCAGGGACCGGCCGAAACGCTTCGCGACCACCTCCCCCACCCGCCGGCCCATGCGCGTCGAGCCCGTGGCCGACACCAGCGGCAGACGCGGGTCGGCCGCGAGCAGCTCACCGATCGTCCGGCCGTCGCCGATCACGAGAGAGAAGACGGCGGGGTTCACACCGCACTCGCGGCACACCTTCTCGGCGAGCTTGATGCAGGCGATCGCCGTGAGCGGGGTTTTCTCGGACGGCTTCCAGAGCGTCGCGTCACCACAGACCGCGGCCAGCGCACTGTTCCAGGCCCAGACGGCCACGGGAAAATTGAAGGCTGAGATGATGCCGACCACGCCGAGCGGCTGCCACTGCTCGAGCATGCGGTGGCCCGGGCGCTCGGACGCGATCGTCAGGCCGTGCAGCTGGCGCGAAAGGCCGGTGGCGAAGTCGCAGATGTCGATCATCTCCTGCACCTCGCCCTCGCCTTCCGGCAGGATCTTGCCGGCCTCGAGCGATACAAGCTGGCCGAGTTCCTTCTTCAGCCCGCGCAGCGCCTCGCCGTAGCGGCGGATGGCCTCGCCGCGCCGCGGTGCCGGCAGTTCGCGCCATTCCAGAAACGCGGTGTGCGCGGCGGCGGCGGCTTGCGCGTAGTCGTCTGGCGACGCCTGCCGCACCTTGCCGAGCAGCGAGCCGTCGACAGGCGAATGCTTCTCCAGCAGCGGACCGGAGCCGCCCCACGTGCCGGCGAAGACGCCGGGATTCGGCGCCTTCAGCGAGAGGCCGAGCTTGGGGAAGATCGCTTTGGCGACGGCAGAAACGGTGCTCATTTACGATTAATGATTAACGATTAATGATTGGAGAACAACTGCCTGGTTTTGGCCGCGGGATCCGGAAATCGTGAATCATTAATCATGAATCATTAATTTCCATACACGCGTCCGCCCCACCTCGTGCCGAGGAAGCTCTCGAGCGAGACCGACTCCTGTTTCACGAAGCCCGGGCCGAGCTTCCGCTTCGCGAACAGCTCGAGCACGCCGACGATGCCGGCGGCGGTGGTGAGCTGAATGGCGTTGAGTTTGCGGCCGTGGATCGTGTCGCCGTGCATCTTCTTGATAAAGCTGCGCTGCTTGAGCCCACCGCCGGACTCGTTGCCGACGACGCTGACATAGAAGACCACGACGTCCGACTCGGTCAGCGGCACTTCCTGATCGAAGATCTGCGTCACGAGCTCCTGCCGCGGCGCGAGGTTGAGGTCCTGCAGGAGGAACTTCATCAGGTCGCGGTGGCCCGGGTAGCGCATGGTCTTGTAATTCAGGTCGCCCACCTTGCCGGCGAACGTCTGGCACATCGTCGCGACGCCGCCCGAGGTGTTGAAGGCCTCGTACTCGGTGCCGTCGATCGTGATGCGCTCCACGCCGTCGAGCGGCATCGTCGTCACCAGCTTGCCGCCGTGCAGCGCCTCGCCGACCTGGCAGTACTCGTTGATGAGCCCGGCGGTGCTCCAGCTGAGGTAGTACTTCATTTGGTTGCTGGCATTGAGCGGCAGCGCACCGACGCGCATCTCGCAGTTGCGGACGAACTGGAGCGACGAGGCGAGCGAGCCGCCGACGATGTTGATCGCGCCCGGCGCCAGGCCGCATTGCGGCATGAAGGTCGCTTTCGGCGCCTTGGCCGCGAGCTTCTGGATGTAGGCGGTCGTCTCGACGTCCTCGGTCAGGTCAAAGTACGACACGCCCGCCTTCGCGCAGGCGGTGGCGATGGTCTTGTTGAGGAAGTAGGGCGCGGCGCTGACGATCGCGTCCTTGCCCGCAATGAACGCGGCGAGGTCCTTCGCCTTGTTCACGTCCACCTGGACGAACTTCGCTTTTTTGAGCCCTTTAAGGTCGATGCCCGCGCGAGCGTCGGCGAGCGCGACGCTTTTGCAGAACGAACACGACTCGAGCAGGGTGGCGATGGTGCCGCCGACTTTGCCGGCGCCGACGATTCCGATTTTCATGGTGAATAATGGAGGGTCGGGCTCCCGCCCGACCGGTTGGGCGGGAGCCCAACCCTCCAGCGTTGAAAGTTAGTGGGCGTGCGCCGCTTCCTGCACCTTGCGCGGATCGACGGCGGAGATGATGGCGCTGACGGACTTCTGGTTGAAGCCCTTGAAGCCGCCCTTGCGCTCGAGGTTCTCGAGGTGGCTGCCGATGGCTCCGTCCTTCTTGAACCCCGCGGCCTGTGCGGCGGTGATCAGGCCCTGGGCGAGGAGGGCGTCGACGCGCCGGGGATCAACCTTCCAGCGTTCGCCCTCGGTGAAGGCCTGCTTGAGGAACGGGAAATCCGAGAACGGTTTCATCGTGGCGATGCCCTCGGCCGCCAGCTGCTCGCGGAGCAGCGGGTGATTGAAGCGCGCCTCGAGGTGGTGCATGCCGGCCTGGAGGAAGCTGTCACCATGCAGGCCGCACCAGAGTCCGACCGTGCCGACCTTGGCCACGTCCGGCAGGCGCCGGGCGGCGTAGTCCTCGTTCACCTCATCAGGCTGCAGGTCGACGTCGGCAAAGACCACGATGCCGACCGCTCCCGTCTCCATCACCTGCGCGCCCCACCCGGCCTCGGCGCCGGCGTAGAAGCGCTCGCGCTTCTCCAGCCCGAGCCGCTCCATGAACTTCACGAGATCCGGAAAATAACGGCGCGAGCAACGGTAGGTATGGTGGTCGTGGTTGGCCCAGCCGAGGCCGAGCGTGTCCTGCCGGCGCTTCTGCACGCGGCCGGCGCGGTTACGGAACATCCAAAAGTCGCGTTCCTCGGCGAAAAACAACTCGCAGGCGGCGTCGCGCCCGACGAGGGCAATCGATTTCTCCAGGATCTCGAATGCGCACTTCACGCCGTCGTCATCGCTGGCGAAGTCGCGCTTCCGCGCCCGCCAGAGTTCCTTCACCTGCAGCACCGCGGCGGCAAAGCCGGCGGGCGATTCGCTGGTGAGGTAGCCGCGGTAACCCAGCCGCTCGCAGGCGCGGAGGGTAACGCCGTTTTCATGACCGACGGTCAGGGCGCGGTAGCGCGCACCGGGCGCGCCCTCGATCTCGCCGACCAGGCCGTGCCGACCCATGAAATCCGCCAGCGACTCGACCCGCAGGAGCAGCGCGATCGGCGCCGCCGACGACGGCGACTGCGTGCAGACGCGCACGCGCGGGAGCATCGCATGGGGGTGCGCCAGCACGACGATGTGCGCCGGGGCGTCGGTTTTCTCGGTGACGAAACCGGCGGCGCGGAAGACGGCCTCGTGGTCCCGCGAGACGACGAAGCTGTCCGTCCATTCGAAGAACTCGGTGCCGGTCTCGTCGTGCATGCGCTGCGCGAGGGCGGCGGCGAAGGCGTGTTGGGCAAGGAAGGCGTTGATGTACTGCGAGAGCAGCGCCTCGGCCTCGTAGGCCAGCGGCCAGTTGAAGTTGTCGGGGGTCTGGAGGGAAGACATGGGGAGCTTTTGCTTATGTCATAAATACCGACCCCGATTAACCAAGCCTGTTCTGGCTGCGTTGGTCCCAGGCCGTGCGCCGATTCGGGAGAAGCACGGGACGCGGCCCTGCACCCTTCGAGCCATCCTCATCCGGCAGGCGCCGCGCGCTGTCGCTCAACCGCGCGCCCAGGAGCCGAGCACGGGCAGCGTGAAGCTGCGGTCGAATTGAAACTCGCTCACCGCATTGAAAACAAACCAATGACAAAAACGGAGGCGATCGGCCCCGAACGGATCGGCGAAAGCCTCACGCAAGTCCGGGCGCCGGTCGCGCAGACACATGGCCAGTTCAGTCACCACCGGCGTCATCCGGCCGGCCCCCGGATCTGCGGCCGCGGGCTGGCGGAGCCATTCATAGTAGGAACCGGCTGCGACCGCCGTGGCATCCGGCCACCGGGCCGTTTGCGCCAGCGGCAGGTCGAAATAGATCCGGAAAAAGAGCGGCGCGATCGGAACTCCATTCGCGAAATTGCCCTGGCCGCGAAAAGGATTTTCCACCACCGCCGGCGCCGCCACGCGCCGGTTGTCCGGGGCATTTTCATCCATGGTGAAACCCAGCGCCCCGAACTGATCCCCATAGGGCTCCTCCGTGGCGAGCTGGGCTTTGATCGCCGCGGGGAGTTCCTGCCGCCAGGCGCCCGCCCCGCCCTTGCGGACCAGGTCGCCCGACGGATTCACGGTGGCGCGCATCAAATCGACCTCGCAGGCACACACGGCGTGCTGGAGCGTCCGCCCGGACACGGGCAGGATGGCATCGGTCAGGTCGCCCAGTGTTGCCAGCGGAAACTGCCACAGGTCCTCATAACGAACTGAATGCGCCCAGCCGCCGCGAAGCCACGTGATCGACAGGTGAAGCAGCAGCGGGAAACCATTGCGGAGGAATATCCGGGTATGCGCGCCGTATTCTCCCGACGGATCGTGCAACATAATGCCCGGCTCGAGCGGGTTGTCCGTGGGCGCGACGCGACGATTCGTCATGTAATGACGAAGGGAAACAAGGACGTCGCCCGGATGCCGGACCGGGGCGACGAAAACGACCTGCTCCCGCTCTCCCCAGTCCAATAGCGCCGGGCTGGGATCAAAATGCTGCTGCCCGATCCAGCGCGGTCCAAACCGGGCCAGCTCCGCCGGGTCGTGCCTGCGGTCCACCTCGACGATCGGGAGCTCGTACACGACGCCCAGGAGGTGCTTCAACCACGTATTGCCCGTCTTCGGTGTGCCCACGACGAGAATCTTGAGCCGGGCTGGATCCACGGGCCGCGACCGCACGGGCGGATGCCCCTGTCGCATTCGCGGTGGCTCACCGGCGCCGGTCGGGCCGGCATCCACGAACAGGGCGCGCAAGGGTTGGGACATATCGCTGCCAACACTGGGACGCCGATATCCGTTCGCCAAGCCAATCGTGCCTGCCCGCAAGCAAAAGGCGGGCCGGCGATCTTCGCCGCCACGACGCCATCGCCTCGGGCGATTTTGTAACGATTTTGTCGACGGCCCGGAGCGAAACCTGCTCACTCCTCGAAAAGATTCTCTTCGCGCGCACGATTTGAGGCCGGATCGGACGCGCTCGATTGTCGTAGTCCCGTATGAGCCCTTCCGTCTCCAGCCTCACCACCACCGGTCGCGTCTTCTGGCTTTTTGGCATGTCAGGTGCCGGCAAAACCACGCTGGCCAGGCGCCTGGGCAGCCATCTCCGCACGATGGAACGCCCGGTTCTCATGCTGGATGGCGACCAATTGCGGGAGGGAGTTTGCCGCGATCTTGGCTTCAGTGATGGCGCCCGGCAGGAGAACATCCGCCGTGCGTCGGAAATCGCCCGCCTGGCTTCCGCGCAGGGATACGTCGTGGTTGCCGCCTTCATCACGCCTCTCAATATCTTTCGCGACCTGGCGCGGGAGATCATCGGTGACCAGCACCTCGACTTGATCTGGGTCGATGCGCCGCTCGAAATCTGCCAGCAGCGGGATCCCAAGGGGCTTTATTCCGCTCATCAGGAGGGAAAGGTGCAGCGGATGACGGGATTGGATTCCGTGTTCGAGGAGCCGACGCAACCGGGCCTCCGGCTGCGGACGGCGGATCAAACGGTCGAACAATCCCTGCAGGATCTGGTGATGTTCTGCCGCAGGCGGCTTGGTTCGGAAGCGCCCCACCAGCGCCCGGAGCCGTCGCTCACCCATATCGGACCGGCCACCGCGCCCGAGCTCTTGCCACCCACCGGCACGGCCGGGGGCTGATGGCTCGGGGCTTCGCCTCACCCTGCTGGTGGAAATGCTCGTGGTGCGAGGGTGACCCCACCATGACTTTCTTCCTATATCGCCAAGCCGGTCCGGCATGGTAGGCTGCGCGCCGATGAGCGAACTCTCGGATGACATCCACAAGAGCCACCGCACGGGGAACCTTTACGGGTCGCTCGCGTATACCGCCGTCATCCTGACGAGCTACGTCACGTTTTTTTCCACCAATCGCTTCTTCACCTCGGAATGGATGGTGCCGGTGGTGTTCGCGTTGGGCGGCGTGTACGCCGCCCTGGGAGTGCTCGGAGGCACCATGCTCGAGTGCCGGGGGCGGATGGCCTACGCCGCCTACTACCTGCTGCAGTGCGCGGTGTTGACCGCCATCATCGTGCTCAGCCCGGTCCGCGGCTTCCTGGGCATCCTCGTCCTGCCCGTGATCAGCCAGGCGATCTTCGACCTGCGCCCACGCCATGCCGCGCTGGTGGGCTTCTATCTCTTCGCTATCAACATCGCCCTCTGGGCCGTCCCCTTCGGCTGGCGGTCGGGCCTCGAGGCGGTCGTGAACTACTCGGCGGCCTTCGCCTTCACCATCGCCTTCACCATCATCACCAAGCAGGCGCTCACGTCGCGCGTGCGGGAGGAGAAGCTGCGCCGGGAAATCGAGGAGGCCAACACGCTGCTCCGCGCCCAGGCCGCCCAGACCGAGGAACTCGCCACCACCCGCGAGCGCAACCGCGTCGCCCGCGAGATCCACGACGGCGTCGGCCACTACCTGACCGTCGTGAAGACCCAGCTCGACGCCGCGGCCGCGCTCATGCCGACACGGCCCGACGACGCCCGCACCGCGGTCCAGAAGGCCGCCAAGCTCACTGCCGAGGCGCTCGACGACGTGCGCCGTTCCGTTGGCGCGCTCCGCACCGACACCGCCCGGCCGCCCCTGCCCGACGCGCTGCGCGAGCTCGTGACGCACGGCGAGCCGGTGCCCACCCTCACCATCGAGGGTGCGCCCCGCCCGCTCGCCCCGGGCGTCGAACACGCCCTGTTTCGCGCCGCCCAGGAGGGCCTGACCAACATCCGCAAGCACGCCCGCGCCACCAACGCGCTCCTGCGCCTCGATTTTCGCACCCCCTCGCGCATCGTCCTCGAGCTCTCCGACAACGGCGTCGGCGCGAACGGCGCGAACGCCGGCTTCGGCCTGCAGGGCCTGCGCGAACGCATCGAGGTCATCGGCGGCACCCTCAACGCCGCCAACCGCCTCGAAGGCGGGTTCGCGCTGCGCGTGGAAGTTCCCGCGTGATCGCAACGCGATCACGCATTAGCCAATCGTCATTTATCATTCGGCATTGGTCATATCAGACAACGCACCACCCCGTAGAACCGGCCGCCACCCTGTCCGGGTTTGATATGACCAACGACAAATGACCATTGACCCATGACCAATCCCAAACGCCTCAGGCTTTTGCTGGTCGACGACCAGTCCCTCTTTCGCGAGGCGCTGCGCACGCTGCTGGCGTTGCAGCCCGACTTCGAGATCGTCGCCGAGGCCGAGAACGGCGAGCGCGCCCTCGCCCTGGCGAAGGCCCACCGGCCCGATGTCATCCTCATGGACCTGCGCATGCCGGTCATGGGCGGCGTCGAGGCCACGCGCCGCATCCTCGCCGCCACGCCCGCGGCCAAGGTCGTCGTC
>Ga0247757_10002161_pt1 | contig 10675 bp, 9 predicted proteins | sample UWRJL126311R4_FD_180929 | JGI IMG/M metagenome (GOLD analysis project Ga0247757, IMG submission 180929) | Plant litter microbial communities from Arlington Agricultural Research Station in Wisconsin, United States - UWRJ-L126-311R-4 | ecosystem: Environmental > Terrestrial > Plant litter >...
GGTGGGGTCGGGGCGGCCGGGCCGGTCGAGGCCTCCGGCGTCGGGCCGAGGGCGGCGATGACCTGGGCGCGCGCGGGCGTGAGCACCTCGGCGTCGAACCGTGCCACGACGGCGGCCGGCAGCCCGGCCTCCAGCCCGGCGTACGGCACCGCCGGGAAGCTCGCCGGGCGCACATAGGGGCTGGTCGCGTCCCCGGGCAGCGGCGCCGCCTCGATCGCCAGCGACCACAGGAGGCTGCCCTGCGGGTCGGGGCGGAACAGGCCGCCGAGGTCGGGCTGGGAGTAGTAGCCGGCCGCCGTGCCCTGCGGGTAGGCCCAGGCCGTCGTGACCGGCGGCGCCACCCCGGGGACGGTCGCCGTGAGCGGGAGCGGCGGGGCGGCGAGGTCGACGGGGGCGGCGAGGCCGGTCCCGCCCGTCGGCGAGAACCCGGCGGCGTAGGCCGGCCCGGTGGAGCAGAAGCGCAGGGCGGCGCCGGTGCGCGGCGTCTGCACGTACTCGGCCCCGGACGTGCCGGGCACCAGCTCGACGTCCGCGACGTCGGAGTCGATCAGCGTCACGTCCCACGTCCCGTTCAGCGTCGCGTACGACGCGTTGCGCTCGGGGTCGTGGGCGAAGACGTAGGCGCCGCCGCGCGGGGCCAGGGCCAGCGCGGCGCCCCACCGGGTCCGGAAGGTCGAGGGCCGGGGCGGCGCGGCGGCGGCCGGGACGGCGTGGCTGGCGTCCGGGTCGAACGGCCGGGCGGGATCGAGCTGCACCGCCAGCGGGCCCGTGCTCGCGAGCACCCGGTAGCGCACGGCGCCCAATGCGGACGGACCGGCGGGGCCGGCCGGGAAGAAGTACCGGATCCACACGTCGAAGCCGGGGGAGGCGTGCGTCACCGTGCCCGCGTCGGGGGCCGCCAGCGAGATCCGCACGCGCCCGGCCTCACCTCCCGCGTCGACCTCCACCGCGTCCTCGCCGAGCGCGATCGGCGCCCCGGCCGGGATCGTCAGGCCGGAGGCGAACGTGACGTCGCGGGTGACGGCGGCGCCGTCGTGCGCGAGCACCGTCACCGTGTCCGGCCCGCCCCACACGAGCGCGGGGCCGGCGGCCGCGGCGGCGTCGAGCGCCGCGCGCGCCGGGCCGGCGGCGCGCGGCCCCGCGGCCTGTGTCTCCCCGGGGAGGAAGAGGTGCGTCTCGGGCCCGGGATCGCCGCGGGGGTCGCCGGCGCGGGTGCCCCCGATCCAGATCACGCCCGCCGTCCCTGCTCGCCCAAGCCCATTCCCAGCGATGCTAGTTCATACCGAACAGTGTGTGTGAGAGTTTCTCCAAATGTGTCTGTGAGCAGGGAAAGCACCGGCGCCTGGCCCGTCCCCGCTCGCGCCCACGACCGTCGCCGCGGGCGCGGCGGCTAGCCTGCCGTCCATGAGCTCCGCGACCCCGGCCGGCGAGCGCGTCCTGATCCTCACGCCGGTCAAGCAGGCGGCGAGCCGGCTCGACCATCACTTCGCCGCGCTCGCCGCGCTCGACTTCCCCAAGGAGCGCATCAGCCTGGGGTTCCTCGACAGCGACAGCGACGACGACACGTTCGCCGCGCTGCGGGCGCGCGAGCCCGCGCTCGCCGCCGCCTACCGCCGGGTCACCCTGCTCCAGCACGACTACGGCTTCCGCCTCCCCCCGGGCGTGCCGCGCTGGGACCCGTCCGTCCAGCTGGCCCGCCGCGCCGTGCTCGCCCGCAGCCGCAACCGCCTGCTCTCCGGCGCGCTGCGCGACGAGGAGTGGGTCCTGTGGCTCGACGTCGATCTGGAGTCGTACCCGCCCGACGTCCTGCGCCGCCTGCTCGCCACCGGCAAGGACGTCGTCACGCCGCACTGCGTGAAGGCCCCGGGCGGCGAGACGTTCGACCGCAACGCGTGGCGCGAGCACGGGCGCGTGCGCCTGGACGTGCTGCGGGGCGGCCCCGACGTCGTCCCCCTCGACGCCGTCGGCGGCACCATGCTGCTCGTGCGCGCCGACCTGCACCGCGACGGCCTCGTCTTCCCGCCCTATCCCTACGGCGACGCGAGCCCGCTCGCCCGGCGGCCCACCCCGCTCGTGGGCGTCGAGGTCGGCGAGATCGAGACCGAGGGCCTGGGCCTCATGGCCCACGACATGGGGCACGGCTGCTGGGGCATGCCCGACCTGGAGGTCGTGCACGCCGACGCGTGAGCGCTCTGCGAGGATCCCCCGATGCTTCGACCCGTCACGATCCTGTCCACCGGCGGCACGATCGCGATGTCCGGAGACCGAATGGCTCTCCCCGCCCTCGACGGCGCCGCCCTGGTCGCGGCCGTCCCGTCGCTGGCGCAGGTGGCCGACCTCGAGGTCGAGTCGGTGCGCGAGCTGGCCAGCTCGCACCTCGACACCCCGGACGCCCTGGCCATCGCGCAGGCCGCGATCCGCCACGCCGCCCGCGGCCGCGGCGTGGTCGTCACCCACGGCACGGACACGATGGAGGAGACGGCCTACCTCACCGACGTGATGTACGGCGGCGCCCCGCCGATCGTCTTCACCGGCGCGATCCGCCCCGCGAGCGCGCCCGGGGCCGACGGCCCGGCCAACCTCGGCGACGCGGTCGCCCTGGCCTCCAGCATCAAGGGCGACGGGATGGGCGCGGTGGTCGTCTTCGCCGGCCGGATCCACGCCGCCCGCTACGTGCGCAAGGTCGACTCGACCGCCGCGGAGCCCTTCGGATCGCCGCACGGCGGCGCGATCGGCGTCATCCACGAGGGCCGGGTCAACGTCGGCACGTTCCCGGTCCGCCGTCCTCCCGTGGTTCCCACCCACCTCAACCTGCGGGTGCCGATCGTCCCGACCTGGCTGGGGGACGACGGGGCACTCATCCGCTGCGCGGCGAACGACGGCGCCCAGGGCCTCGTCGTGCAGACCCTCGGCGCGGGGCACCTCGGTCCGCGGGCGCTCGCGGCGCTCCGCGAGGCGGTCGAGACGATCCCGGTGGCCGCCACCACGCGTCCCGAGCGGGGAGCGATCCTCTACGAGACCTACGGCTTCGAGGGCAAGGAGGCCGACATCCGCGAGCTGGCCGTCGCCGCCGGCGGCCTCAGCGCGCAGGCCGCGCGGATGAAGCTGCTCGCCTGCCTCGGCGCCGGGCTCGATCGCGACGGCATCGCCGCCGCGTTCCACCACGACGACACCTGATCACGATGTCGCAGGTATGCGCGTACAGCACGCATACCTGCGACATCGGGACGGGCCGTGCCGCCGGCCCGCCGGTATCGTCCGCCCCATGCCGTCCCCCCCGCCGCCCGCGCGGCGCAGGCCCCGCACCCAGGCGCAGCGCCGCGCCGAGACGCGCGAGGCGCTGCTCGACGCGACGATCGAGTCCCTCGTCACCTACGGCTACGCGAAGACGACGACGGGACGCATCGCCGAGCTGGCGGGCGTCTCGCGCGGGGCGCAGGTCCCGTACTTCAGCAGCCGTTCCGCCCTGGTCGGGGCGGCGGTCGCGCACCTCGCCGAGCGGCGCATCCAGGCGTTCCGCGAGCGGGTCGGCGAGCGGCCGTTCACCCTCGAGGAGGGGCTGGACGCGATCTGGGAGGAGCACCAGGGCCCGATCTTCAACGCCGCGCTGGAGCTGTGGGTCGCCTCGCGCACCGATCCGGAGCTGCGGGCCGACCTGCCGGCGGTCGAGCGGCGCGTGGCGACCGCGATCTTCCGCGAGGCGGCGGTCGCGCTCGGCCCGGCGGCCCAGCGGGAGGGCTTCACCGAGGACATGGCCTTCGCCCTCGCGACGATCCGCGGGCTGGCGCTGCTGCGCATCAGCAGCGGCGCGAGCAGCCGGGCGATGGCCGAGCAGTGGAGCAGGACGCGCGAGCGCCTCCTGCGCGTCCTCAGCTGAGCGAGCGCGCCGCCAGCTCGCGCCGCAGGATCTTGCCGGTCGGGTTGCGGGGGATCTCCGCCACGAACAGCACCTCGCGCGGGACCTTGTACGCGGCGAGGTTGGCCCGGACGAGGTCGCGGACCTGCGCCTCGGTGACCGCCGCGCCCGGATCGAGGACCACGAAGGCCCGCAGCCGCTGGCCGAACGCCTCGTCGGGGACGCCGACCGCGGCCACGTCGGCGATCCCCGGATGGGCCAGCAGCAGCTCCTCGACCTCCTGCGGGAAGACGTTCTCCCCGCCCGACACGATCATGTCGTCGTCGCGGCCCTCGACGTGCAGCCGGCCGGCCGCGTCGAGATGGCCGACGTCGCCGGTGGCCAGCAGGCCGTCGACGACCTCCTTCCCGCCGCCCCCGGTGTAGCCCTCGAACGGCGAGGCGGTGCCCACGAAGATCCGGCCCGACCGGCCCGCCGGGACCGCGCGGCCGTCGTCGCCCAGCACCCGGACCCGGGACCCGAGCGCCGGCCGGCCGACCGTCGTCGGCGCGGCCCGCAGGTCGGCCGGGGTGGCGAGCGTGGCCACCGAGACCTCGGTCGACCCGTAGAGGTTGTAGACCACGTCGCCGAGCCGGTCCATGGTCCGCGTCGCCACGTCGCCGGGGAGCTGCGCGCCCGCGCAGAACGCGACGCGCAGGCTGCGCAGGTCGCGCCGGGCGAGCTCCTCGTCGCCGAGGGCGAGCACCCGCTGCAGCATCACCGGGACGACGCAGATCGCGGTCGCCCGGTACCGCTCGACGTCGTCGAGCAGCCGCGCGGGATCGAAGTGGCGCCGCAGCACGAGCGTGGAGCCCAGCGCGAGGGTCAGCAGCGCCAAGACCAGGCCCGTCCCGTGGAAGACGGGCGGGCCGATCACCGTCGCCTCGCGGGCGCGCAGCGGCATGCGGTCGAGCAGGGCGCCGGGGATGGTCAGCGAGCGCGGCTCGGCCCGCGGCGCGCCCTTCGGCGTGCCGGTCGTGCCGCTGGTCAGCAGCACGATGCGGCCCGGCGAGGCCGGGGGCGGCGGCACGTGCGTGCCGGCGGTCGCGAGCGCGGCCTCGACGTCGTCGGGGTGGGCGGGATCGGCTTCCCCCAGGCAGCGCAGTCGCCCGTGCCGCGGCGCGAGCCCGGCCACGAGCCCGTCGAACTCGGCGTCGTGGACGAGCAGGTCGACGCCCTCGCGCGCGGCCACCTCGTGGAGCTGCGGCGCGGAGAAGGCGGTGTTCAGCCACACCGCGCTGATGCCGGCGCGCGACGCCGCGAACGCCGTGGCGAGCGGCATGCGGTGGTTGCGGCAGAGGATCCCGATCGTGGAGCCCGGGCCGAGCCCGCGGGCGACCAGCGCGTTGGCCAGGCGGCCGGCCAGCGCGTCGAGCTCGACGAACGTGATCTCGCCCGCCTCGTCGCGGATCGCCGGCCGGTCGCCGTGGCGGATCGCCGCGATCCGGGGCGTGGCCCCGAACGGCCCGTACGCCCGCAGCGTGCGCAGCAGCTCCAGCGTCCGGCCCGGCGACTCGGCGCCGAAGTACCCGGCCCGGGCCAGCGCGGCCACGGACCGGGCCTCGGCCGAGGCCCGCCACCACGCCGTGCGCGCCCCCGCCGTGAGCGCGGGCGGCCGGGTCGCCGTCACGGGGTCCCGGCCAGCCCCGCGGGCGTCCCGTCCAGCCGCGCGGCGATGTCGTCGATCCGCCACGGACCCTCGGTCTCGATCGTCCGCGCCACCGACCACCCCGCGAGCTCCTGGATCGCGCCGCCCTGCACGGCGTAGACCTGGCCGGTGAGCGGGCAGTCCGCGGCCGCGAGGTAGGCGACGAGCGGCGAGATGTTCGACGGGTCGAACAGGTCGTGCCCGGTCGCGTCCTGCACCCCGGCGGCGAAGACCGCGCCGAGCCCCGGCGTCGCCACCGTCAGCCGCGTCCGGGCCATCGGGGCGATCGCGTTGACGCGCACGCCGTAGCGCTCCAGCTCCTGAGCCGCGACGAGCGTGAGCGCGGCGATGCCGGCCTTGGCCGCGCCGTAGTTCCCCTGCCCCGCGTTGGGCACCGTCACGCCGGATGCCGACGCGGTGTTGATCACCGCGGCGTTCGGGCGCTCCCCGGCCTTGGTCCGCTCCTTCCAGTGCGCGGCGGCGTGGTGGAGCACCGCGAAGTGGCCCTTCAGGTGCACGGCGATCACCGCGTCCCAGTCGGCCTCCTCCTGCGTCGCGACGAACCCGTCGCGCAGGATGCCGGCGTTGTTGACGACGACGTCGAGCCCGCCGAACGCGTCGACCGCCTGGGCGACGAGCCCCGCGGCCCCGGCCCACGACGTGACGTCGTCGACGTTGGCGACCGCCTCGCCGCCCGCCGCCCGGATCTCCTGGACGACGTCGTGCGCGGGGCCCCCGTCCGCACCCGACCCGTCCCCCGCTCCCCCGCGGTCGTTGACGACGACGCGCGCGCCCTCGGCGGCGAAGAGCAGCGCGTGCTCCCGGCCGATGCCCCGCCCGGCACCGGTGATGACCGCCACGCGGCCGTCCAGCGTTCCCATCGTCATGCCCCCTGGTCGCCGACGACGACCAGCCCGTCCCGCAGGACCGGGACGTCGCCGACCGTCGTCTCGTACGCGTACGCCGTGCCGCCGTCGACCGGCACCGTCTTGCGCCAGGCCCGCGTGCGGACGTCCTGCCCCGGCAGGACGGGCTTGGAGAAGCGGACGGCGAGCCGGCGCAGCCGCCGCGCGTCGGGCTCGCCCAGCCCGTCGAGCACCCCCCACGAGGCGAAGGCCAGCATGCACAGGCCGTGGGCGATGATCCCCGGCAGCCCGGCGTGCGCCGCCGCGTCCTCGTCGAGGTGGATCGGCATCGGGTCGCCGGCGGCCTCCGCGTAGCGGAACGTCTGGTCGTCGTCGACGTGCGCGGTGACGTCCACGACGGGGTCCACGGAGCGGAGCACCTCGTCGAACGGGTGCGGCGGGGCGAGCGTGCCGATCGCGCGCCCGTCGTCGAAGCCGCGGACGAAGAACGTGACGTGCTGCTCGTTGACCAGCACGCCGTCCTGGTTGCGCGACTCGAGCAGCACGCAGGCCCGCGTGCCGTTCGGGAGCCCCTCCCAGCCGGTCATCTTGCCGCGGGAGACGAGCACGTCGCCGGGGACGATCGGGTGGTGGAAGCGGAAGTCCTGCTCGCCGTGGAGGATGCGCCCGAACAGCGACACCGGGACGACCTCCAGCGCCGGCGCGAGCAGCGCGTGGAACACGGGGACGATGGCGAACACCGGCGGCGCCACGTCGCCCCGCCGGTGGGCCTCCAGCGGATCGTTGGTCGCCTCGGCGTACCGGACGAGCTGCTCCCGGGTGACCTCCATCCGGAGCTCCTCGGTCCACGTGCCGAGCCCGGCCTCGTCGAACGCCTGCGTCGGAGTGGTGGTCGCCATCGCTCAGCCCACCAGCGTCGCGAAGCCCTCGAGCGAGCGCTCGAGCTGCTCCTTGGCGTCCTTCTCCACCGCGGCGCCGAGCGCGCCGACGATCATCTGCCCCTCGAACTCGGCGTCGATCCCCACCCGCGAGCCGCCGTCGCCGAGCGGGTCGACCCCGAGCGTGAACGTCGACCGCACGCCCGCCATCCCCATCCCGGAGATCCGCAGCCGCGAGGGCGCGTCGAGCTGCTCCACGGTCCAGGTGATCGTGTTGGCCATCCCGAGCATCGTGACCACCTGGGCGACCTGCCCGCCCTCGACGAAGCCGTCGGGCGTGCCGTCCTTCCACTTCGTGTGGATCGTCAGCCACTCCTCGTAGCGGCCGGGATCGGAGATGACGCCCCAGACCTCGGCCTGCGGAGCGGGGACGTCGAGCGTGGCGTTGACCTTGCCCATGGCGGTTCCTCTTTCTGGTGTCAGCGCTCTGCGCGCCGGTAGGCGGTCACGACGGCGGCGCCGCCGAGCCCGATGTTGTGCTGCAGCGCGGCGGTCACGTCGTCGACCTGACGGGCGTCGGCGGTGCCGCGCAGCTGCCAGGTGAGCTCGGCGCACTGCGCCAGGCCGGTGGCCCCGAGGGGATGGCCCTTGGAGATCAGCCCGCCGCTCGGGTTGATCACCCACCGGCCGCCGTACGTGTTGTCGCCGGCGTCGATCAGCGCGGGGGCCTGGCCCTCCGCGCACAGGCCGAGCGCCTCGTAGAGCAGGAGCTCGTTGGCGCTGAAGCAGTCGTGCAGCTCGATGACCTGGAAGTCCTCCGGGCCGAGCCCGGCCTGCTCGTACACCGCACGGGCGGCCTGGACGTTCATGTCGTAGCCGATGACGTCCTTCGCGGTGCGGGTGCTGAACGACGTCTCGAAGTCGGTGGTCATCGCCTGGCCGACGATCTCGACCGCCTGGCCGGCGAGGCCGTGCCGGTCGACGAAGTCGGCCGAGGCGAGGATGGCCGCGCCGGAGCCGTCCGAGGTGGGCGAGCACTGCAGCTTGGTGAGCGGCTCGTAGATCGTCGGGGCGTCGAGGATCTCGTCCAGCGTGTACTCGCGCTGGAACTGGGCGTACGGGTTGTTCACCGAGTGCCGGTGGCTCTTCCAGCCGATCTTGGCGAAGTGCTCGGGCTCGGAGCCGTGCTCGCGCATGTGCTCGCGGCCCGCGGCGCCGAACATCCACGGGGCGGGCGGGAAGCGCACCTCGGAGATCTGCGCGAGCAGGTCCATGTGGCGCAGCATCGGCTGCTCCCGGTCGGTGAACGTCGCGCCCAGCGAGCCGGGCTGCATCTTCTCGAAGCCCAGCGCGAGCGCGCAGTCGACCGTGCCCCCGCGGATGGCCTGGGCGGCCAGGAAGAGCGCCGTCGAGCCGGTCGAGCAGTTGCTGTTGACGTTGACGACGGGGATGCCGGTCATGCCCAGCTCGTAGACGGCGCGTTGGCCGGAGGTCGACTCGCCGTAGACGTAGCCGACGTAGGCCTGCTCGACCTCGCCGTACGCGATGCCGGCGTCCTGGAGGGCGTTCGTCCCCGCCTCCCGGGCCATGTCCGGGTAGTCCCAGTCGGCCCGGCGGCCGGGCTTCTCGAACTTGGTCATTCCGACGCCGACGACGTACACGGGAGAGCTCACGGCACGCATAATACATGCAGGTCAGCATTTTTCTGCTGGACCGCCGAAAGTCTGTTACGGTCGGCCCATGAGCACGCACATCACGATCCCCCGGCTCGCCGCCGCGCTGGCGCTCGCCGCCGCCGTCGCGATCGTCCCGGCGTCGCCGGCCGCGGCGGCCGGCAAGGTCCCCGCCGGCCTGAAGTTCTACGTGCCGCCGAAGTCCCTGAAGGGCAAGCACGGCGACCTCATCCGCGTGCGCAAGCTCACCGGCAAGCTCGCGTTCACGGGCGCGTCCAAGAGCTACCTGCTGCTCTACCGCTCCACCTCGATCGCCGGCAAGCCGATCGCCGTGTCGGGCACCCTGGCGCTCCCCAAGGGCAAGGCGCCCAAGGGCGGCTGGCCGGTCGTCAGCTGGTCGCACGGCACGTCCGGCGCCGCCGACATCTGCGCGCCGTCGCACAACCCCAACGCCTACGCCGTCCCGCAGTTCCAGGACTGGCTGGCCTCCGGCTACGCGGTCGCCGCCACCGACTTCGAGGGGCTCGGCACCCCCGGTCCGCACCCGTACCTCATCGGGAAGTCCGAGGGCCGGGGCGCGATCGACATCGTCACCGCGGCCGCCCAGGTCGACAAGCGCGTCGGCCGCCGGTGGGTCTCCTCCGGCATCTCCCAGGGCGGCCACGCCGCGCTGTGGGCCGCGGCAGAGGGCCCGAAGTGGGCCCCGAAGCTCAAGCTCGAGGGCGCCGACATCTACGCGCCCGGCTCGCACATCCACGAGGAGATCGAGCTCACGCGGAACTTCAAGACCGCCAGCCCCCTCTCCGTCATCGGCGCGCTCCTCACCGGCGGCGCGCTGGCCGCGTACCCGCAGACGATCAAGGCCGACGAGATGCTGACGCCCGCCGCGCTGGCCCTCCTCCCGGACATCGAGAAGCGGTGCAATGCCGACCTCGCCAAGACGGACTCGTGGGGCGGCATCGGCCCGGGCAGCATCATCCGCGACGACTACGACCGCACCGCGCTCTACAAGGTGCTCGACGCGAACGACCCGCGCGTGCTGAAGCTCACGGTGCCGACGCTGATGCACCAGGGCACGACCGACGTCGTGGTGTTCCCCTTCTTCACCGACGAGGTCGTCGAGAAGCTGAAGGCCAACGGCGCGGACGTCGACTACCGCAAGTACCCGGGCGCCGACCACAACAGCGTCGTCGCCGCCGGCCGCGCGGACAGCAAGGCCTGGATCGCCCAGATCCTGAAGTAGCCCCACGCCACGCCGAGCCCCACCTCGATCCCGCTGAGCGGGACTGCGGTGGGGCTCGGCGCGCGTCGATCACCGAACGGTGATTGGCGCGCGGGGCGCCGGCATGATCCGATAGGGCGATGGCCGAGCTCAAGGTGGTGGTGGCGGACGACCAGGCGATGGTGCGCGGCGGCGTGCGCGCGATGCTCGAGGCCACCGACGACATCGTCGTGGTGGGCGAGGCCGCCGACGGGGCCGAGGCGGTCGAGGTCGCCCTTCGCGCCCATCCGGACGTCGTGGTGATGGACGTGCGCATGCCCCGGCTGGACGGCATCGCCGCCACGGAGCGGCTGCTGGCCGCCGGCTCGCGCGCGCGGATCCTGATGCTCACCACGTTCGACCTGGACGAGTACGTGTTCCGCGCCATGCGGGCCGGGGCCGCGGGCTTCCTGCTCAAGGCGACGCCGCCGGACCGGCTGGCCGCGGCGGTGCG
>Ga0247757_10002162_pt1 | contig 10672 bp, 13 predicted proteins | sample UWRJL126311R4_FD_180929 | JGI IMG/M metagenome (GOLD analysis project Ga0247757, IMG submission 180929) | Plant litter microbial communities from Arlington Agricultural Research Station in Wisconsin, United States - UWRJ-L126-311R-4 | ecosystem: Environmental > Terrestrial > Plant litter >...
GTGAGGCTTTCTTTTCTTGATTTCTGGCTCTTGTTCAGTGATAAAGCGGGACACTCTTTTGCTACCGTTTCCTGCTAGGCCAGCTCTATCCTGTTTAGGTAAACAGCTCGTAACTCTTTGGTGGGAGAGTAGCAAAGTGATCAGAACTACTGTTCACTTCACAAAATGACTTATCTTTGTAAGTGGTGTTCGGTTTAGATGCGTCCATTACATTCTTGGCAATGATATGATAATTTGGTATACAGCAGTCCCTATATAAATACACTATGGACTACTGGTATTTATTTCTATATCAGAAAAAGCCAAACGCCTCTCGTGTGAGGCTTGTATCAGTGAAGCTTGGCCATCCTCTTCGCTGGTGGTATACGTCATTCGTTCCATTTACTGTTATTTCCGCATCTTTCATTCATAAGCTTGATGATCTCGTCGTACCACTGAGAATTAAAGCCTGCTATCCAAAACACACGCGTTTCCGAGGAGAGGTTTCGTTTTGCTTCCACTAGTACGTTATGGCTGGAGCCTTTATCACCAGTAACATGTAAAATATGTGCAATTGAGTAGCGCACAATACCAGCGTGAATTCCATTGCCGATCTTGAGGCGCTCAGCAATTACCAAAGCTTGCTTCCAGTATAAAATTGCTTCATCTAAGCATTTTCGTCGATGTGAGATTCTTGCGAGGCCTAACCAGATTCGAAAGGCGTTTATCTCTCTTGTATGATCCGGCTTCTTGATGGCTTCGTACTCTTCCTTGAGACGCAACAGAATCGCTTTTGCAGGATCAAACGAGTTACTCCCAATGAGTGCTTCCGAAAGCGAGAGTCGCAATCGCCTACCAGTGGCACTATCTTGAGTTTCCTTCTCGCTCATTGAGTTTAATTCCGGTTTCAAAATTTTCTCGGCTTCTAGCGGCCGACCTACTTCGCAATAAAGCTCTGCGATATTTGACAACAGAACGCGATACCAGCCAGTTCCCTCAAAGAAGTCATCAGTGTAACATTCATTAAGCACTTTCTGAAGAAGTACAAGAGCGTCTTGGAAATGACCTTGATATCGCAACGTTTTTCCAAGTATTATGTCTCGTGCTCGCAGGGTAATGCGTTCGAGCACCGAAGGAGTATCAGGGTTAATTGGCGACCACATTTTCAGTTCGTCCTTGGCTTCTTCCAACTTCCATTGGCGTATCAGATTCTCAGCGAAAGAGATAACAAGATCGCCACGTTGAGCGTTATATCTTGGCGTAATATCAGAATCCCCATTAGGCTCTTTTAGGGCTCTAGACTGTACGAAACTTTGTAGAGCCTTATCAGATTCTTCTCGTTTTCCCAACATTCTTAATGTAGCGCTTTCACGATAAGTGAACCATGCATCCATATAGCGATCTGGGTCACCCTTTAAAATCTGCTTTGCACGATCAACAGCCTCTATTTTCCAAGCAAAATCAGCAAAACGAGAAGCTGCAAGAAGAGTGCCAGCGAGCTCATGTCGGAAAAGCATTGGGTCTTCAAATTCTAGGCTCATTTTATCATATTCGGCGAGGACGTGGACAAGCTGAGGCAAGATAACCCGCCCTATTTCCGCATTTCTGCTATATGTATAAGACGGTGCAAATACGGTTCTAGTAGAGAACTTACAATGAGTCGAGGTATCGATTTCTTGGAAATGAGTGGCATATCAATAGAATAGCCTGTTGTCTCCAAGTATTTGCAATCTGTGGTGATATCCGTTGTGTTGCGCAATATTGCACGAGAGGATGGACAGAGAAGCTCCTTAATCCGTTGGTGTCTTTTGTACACGATACAAAAGAAAAAGAGCGTAACTTTTCGATAGCGGTATCGAAGTCCATTTCATTTTGAATAAGTGTTACGAGACTCGGTTCCAACCCCTCCGCTTCCGCTGTGACTTCTTTGACTTCCCCATCTTCGCCCCACCGATTCTGAGCTATAGTGCCCCTATGCAGGACGACTTCTGATATTTTGGTCGGTTCCAGAAAGCAGAAAAGCAATAAGAGACGTACGGCGGCTTCCGACTCACGCTCAACCTGTTTGAAATTAAGCTCCCATGTAGACAATACTGTCCTTTCCGAATCTGCCAGCTTTGGCGTAAATCCTAGTAATTCGGAGCGAGCTCTGAGAAAGAGTTCTTTATACTCCTGAGGGCTTTTTTGTCTTGAACGTATAAAGGCACCTGCCTGGTTAATGGCAAGGGGTAAAGACCCGAGGAGCCTGACGATCTCTTCAGCGTTTCTCCAATCGTCAGGCGACGGTTGGCGTACACCCGCGGTACTAAGTAACAGCGATATTGCCTCTCCGGATGCTAGGGGGCCTAGGACAAGTCCTTCCTCAGCTACACCACCTACTGCTTCTTGGTCACGACTTGTGATTACGATGTGGCCGGAATGCGTCAAAGGAAAATACTTTGAAATCGGTACCGAACGCAAATCATCTGCATTGTCAAACACCATAAGCCACTGAGAATTTTCCTCCTTTGATAGCCAATTTTTCACGGCGACCGTTTTATCATTTGCCTCTGGCAAGTTCAATAGGTGATGCAACCGCGAGAAATCGGACATGAGGGACGCTTTGGATGAAGCATTTATGAAAATAGCGCCAGTCTTGTACCTGGGGAGATTTTGAACTAGAAAATGTAGTACGGTCTGCGTTTTTCCAGTACCTCCTAAGTATCATAATTAGTACTAGTCTTGCTTAACGTATATGCCATACCGAGACCGCAAATTGCAAAAGTCCGCCTCCCATGCTGTTCACCATTCTTGCCGTAAAAATATGTTTGCATACTATGCAACACATCAAGACGCCCATGAAATGATGTGCAGAGAGCTATGGGGATGTCTAACGGAATTACGGATGCTATTGCCGTTAGCCGCATCCTACAACTTGTCTCTCTTTTCACCTTTTTGATGAGACAATGAACTCGAATCAAGAGTGCCTTTCTTCGTAAGCATCTCATTTATGCTTTCTTCAAACCTTTTCAATGTGGATAAGACCGGTCGTAAGTTCCGATCATGCATTGACCTGAATCGGACAATCTCTCGGTGATCAGAATATTGACCAATCGTGATCTCATCTGGAAGGTTCAGTACAGCAGAGCGATGTTCCACTATCTAAAAAGATCCATTAGTTCCGGCATGGGAAGAGCTTCTCGTCAAATTCACTTACCAATCGTTTTAAGAATGGTGCTATATGAGTCATCTCCATTTCAAAAAAGGAAACTAGGTGAAGCTTCTTCCTTCTTTTTATGAAATCTTCCGTAATTTCGAGAAGTGCTTCTGAATCTTTTTGCAAGGTTGACAAAAGACCTTTAGCCGGATTGATAGGGGTGCATGCAGCTACAACGTTTGCTACAAGTTTACCTAATGTGGCGAGGTTGCTACCATTATGTGGCGTCCCTATAATACATTCAGAACAAGAAAACCCCTAGAGCTCCCAGATCATACCAAGAAAAACGATTCCGTATACCGCATGCTGAATTTTTTCTTGCTCTTCAGAGCATCCGATTAGAAGCGACTGCGGCTTCTGTTTAGTACCACTACTTATCATTCCTGCTCTCTGATAACTTACCTTTTTGGCAATTATGCCCCCTAAGCTATGACAAACAAAGACAATCGGCCGGGTTTTTTCCTTTAAGTGTATTAACGAAATTTCTTGCAATCGTTCTGTTTTTCGATGGCGGTAGCAAGCGTACCTCTACAGAATGGCGAAGATCTACAAGCTCGGTAAGCAGTTTTGATGCTATACTACGCAGATCTTGTTGGGCCGTAAAATTTTTGAATCGTGCATTGTACCCAAAGGTCATGATCCGTATATTAGGAAGGACCTTCGGGAGCAAATCTCGAAGCCACAGAGTTCCGCTTGTTTTATGCGTCCATGTTCCCATCGGGTCTCCATTAAGGCCATGGATAGCGACCAGACTATGGCTAGGTTAATTCACTGATTGGATAGTTCATTCTACTACTAACTCGAAGGTAACCTTGGGAATTGAGTACTGCTGGCCGACAGGAGTTGTCTTTTCCGAGGGGTCATGTAGTACGGTAATACCGTAATTATCTTTCTCTGGCATGGCTGATGAAGAATAAGTTGAGGTATTTAGAGCAAGGTATGTTTGCTGAAATTTAATATAATTGTATCTGATGTGGCACAGCTTTACCGCAGGCGTACGCCTGTGATCAAGAACCCTTTGGGCGCCCAAGGCTCTAATCACTATGCTACTGAGACGTTTGTGTCCAACTCTAGTGTTACTTAACCTTAAATATAGACTGAGCTGTTGCATTTAACACAATTCCAATTGCGCGACTGCTGCTTGACGCGGCTACGCCAGTTGATTGCAAGCCGCAATTACCTACCACAGCAATCTGTGAAGACTTCGGTCGGTGGGAGGCTCATTACAGCGCTGTTTTCATCATCGCTTCTTCAGAGGTTAACCCACTGCACTGTTTTTGAATTCTAAATGTATCAATGCGCGTAGCGCTACTGAATTAAAACGATGCCTATTTTGAACACATAAATTTGAGGACCCTGCCACGACCCAATCCTTCTTTATTAGGCAAAGCGTACGCCTCCTGTCGAGAGTGTCTCGACAGGAGGCGTACGCCTGCGGTAAACCATATCAGAAGGCCTCGACAAGAGGCGTACGCGTCCGCTAAAGTGCCACACCGCCGTCGGAAATTACCACCTAACGAAGTGTAGTTGGAATGGCTACGCTTTCCCCAAGCGATCTCCAAACGTTCACCTCTGATACCAGAGCAGCTTTTCAGCAATACCTCTCCGAAAATCCCAATAGCCGTCGTATCACATCACTTGAGAAGAATAGAATAATTGAATGGTTGACAACTTCGGACATCAAGCTCTCATCTCAAAAAGAGCAAAGCCGCCGCAACTATGTCAGAAAGACTTTCACCTGGGACGAAAGCTCGGGAGAATTGTTAGCGCGGGCAAAGACTGACAAAGAGAAGCCGCGGACTGTGGTTTTAGAGGATTCAATCATGGATGTTATACAGTCCGTGCATGAACAGAATGGGCACTTGGGTTGGGATGCTACATGGAAGGCAATCAGTTCTCGCTATTATGGTATACTACGGGCAGACCTTATATATCTTCTCAAGCGATGTCAGATTTGCGTTCGGAACCCATCAAAGCGGCCTAAGGGCTCTACTCCTGCGGCGTCCAGCTCTCCATCCGTCAATCCAGAGGCACTCTATTTAATCTCCCCCAACGATGCACACGAGTATAATTGGGCATGGGATGTACATGGAAATGGGGATAGATAGGATTAGCGCTATGATTGCGTCAAAGGACTAGCCAAAACATCCGGGTTGGATAAGATCATGGACATTATATCAATTATTTAATACACTCTTTGACCTTGTTGCTAGGGTGAAGTAACAAAGCCCAGTGAAAGAAGGACGCAGCAGTTGTCTAAGTTCGAGTCATAACGTGATATTTTACGCTAATATATGTATTTCTACAACAAACTGATAGATGATATCCAAAAAGTAATAACGTTTCATCATTTAGCGAGACAGCAGGACTAAGATGCCGTATTGGTTTGATCTAATTTAAACATTGACCTTGGTATAACTTGGGTGAATGTTGAGAGTTCTTGTCAGCTGCGATGCCAAATAGCAATAGTATTAGCTTAACTACTGACAGAGATAGATTCAGGATGTAGCACAAAAGACAAAAAAAATGTTTGTTCGTGATACTCCAAGTGATAGCTATCGTGAGTTGGTCCACATCAAATCCTCCACCAAGTAATCTTTCTACAAGTGTGCGGTATTCCTAGGTGCGTAGAGGCGTCCTGCACCCTGTGTTGCAGCTGCAATACCTCTAGTCTCACCCTAGCGCGCAGGCCCCATATGTGCTGATTTGCCCTCTTGTCCCTGGAGCCTGATATGTTCTCAGAATTCCGACGTTATTTCATGCTGTGATGTTTCTGCTGTGTTCCTCTGTGGCCATGTCCTGTGGTGGCCTGCTGCTGCGCTCAGCGGCAGTACCTTTTTTTACAACATAGCTCGAGAGCAGTGCTCTGCTGAGGCACGCCGCAGAGTCTACTAGGCAAAAGAGTTCTTGCGTAGGTTTCTTCAAACCTTGTGGGGTATGTCGAAGGGGCATCACTCCTTCGACACGAATCGGTCAACAGTGGACGAGGCTGTCTTAACATATAATATTGTAACGTGTTCCACCACTCATCCGGCCACACCAAAACCCTCCGAAAATCCGAAAATCAGCCCCCTGCAATCTCAACAACCCCTAGGTAAGAATTTCTAAAACTTTATATATAGTTTTTAATACTTATTTTAAGACCCCTAGTAAAACCTTAGAGTAGTAGATATAATAGTTATTAAGATGTTAGATTTTCTTAAGTTTTTGGCCCCCAAAATACTGGATCTCTAGAACTACTTCATAGAATTGCTCTAGAACCTAACAAGAGCTATAGAATAGATATAAAAGCTTGTATATAAAATCTTAGAGCTTATTATTAGGATATGGTTGAGATTGCAGGGGGCTGATTTCGGATTTTTGGTGGGTTTTGGTGTGGCCGGATGACTGGTGTGGCCGGATGAGTGGTGGAACACGTTATGACACTGATAGTAGCGTGCCAAGTGTCTGTGAGAAGAGTTCTGTAAAAGGTGATACTGTCCAGTTCAGGGCACGTCAAAGCGGGACGTCACATATATTGCCCGTTGGCAATGAGTTAACTTGGAGGTCCATAAATAACTGTATTTCATATTGTGATCGTGGAAGAAGTGTCCGAACGCCGTCGCTCTCATACAATAAAACTTTTCCGGCTGTCCCCTGCTGCAGCTTTACAGGTACCAAACCACGCAGAGGAACGCGTAATGGTCCAAGAAACCATTGTAGCCAGTTTCAACCTTGCTTAGATTCCTTTGCGATGAATTTCTAAGCCTGAGTTCTCACTGTCTGTCGTATTTCAATATCATTGTTGGTATAAGAGCAGTGGAAGCCAAAGCCGGAAGTGGACTTACTATATTTCCGCTGCCAAGACCCGCTGAAAACGGGGACCGAAGCCATACTTGCTGACCCGTCTGAAAGAGTATCTTTTCATTCATTTAATCTTTCTCCAGGAAGAAACACGCGATAATGAAAAAGAATTACGAGGTAATTCATTTTCTTATACCGCAGGATATCAATGCTGACATGCTCTAGAACGCCGTTAGACTTCTTGACTCCAGGCGGCGAAAAATGAGGCCAAAGGAGGCGCCTGCGTTTGAAGACATTCATTCTAATGGAGGCGCTGCCCCAACCTTTCGAGGAACCCCTAGTTTGATAGGAATGCGGCAGTGGTTAGAGTTCCTAGGGCATTCGGTATAGTTTCGAGAATCAAACAAAAACGAACACATACTGATGGGTTGAGCCGTTAGGATCAAGATGTCAACAATCTGAACGTCATACATGTTGCGGGGACGAAAGGAAAAGGCAGTACATGTGCATTCACTCGGTCATTCCTTCGGGTCCACGGCTCGAGAACAGGATTCCCGTTCAAGGTTGGAATGTATACGTCACCGGACTTGAGGTGTATCCGCGAACGAATTCAAATAAATGACCGACCCATAGATGAAGAAAGATTTACCAAGTACTTTTTCGAGGTTTGGGACCGGCTCTTTTTGCAACAAGACATTGCAGGTAGAAAGGAGAAAATGCCTCGATTTCTCCAGCTTTTAGCGCTGCTAGCGCTTCATACATTCATCCGAGAGGAAGTTCAAGCAACAGTATATGAGACGCATCATGGTGGGGAGTATGACGCTACGAATGTTATCCGAGAGCCGATTGTCACGGGTATCACATCTATTGGCATGGACCATATTGCACAACTTGGACCGACTATTGAGAATATTGCCTGGCATAAGGCAGGTATATTCAAATCTAGAATCCCGGCATTTTCTGCTCCTCAAGACCCAGCCGCCTTCGCAGTACTACGGGCTCGGGCCGAAGAGAAAGGAGTAGAGCTGAAGTTTGTTGATACTGATCCTTCATTGCCAATTAGCTCGCAGGCTCTTCAAGCCCCTGTACAAAGATTAAATTGTTCTTTAGCTCTTGCTCTAGTGCGTACTTTCCTAGAACGCAAGACATCTATAGGAAATCACGATCTTACTCAGCAAGACGTTACCCAGGGCATTGAGGAGTTTTCTTGGCCAGGGCGTTTCGAGATTATCAAGGACGGTAGCAATAAATGGTTCCTTGATGGAGCGCACAATGAGTTGAGCATCAAGCAAGCTGCCGAATGGTTCTCCAAAACCACAACTGAAACACAACGGTATGGATACCATCTTCCATCACTTCTCTAGGAGCTAACAAAATAGTACTAACGGGGTTCGTCCCTTGCGCATCCTTATATACACCCATTTCTCCGAAGAGCGAGACGGTGTTGCTTTACTCGAGGCTTTAGCAGATGCTCTGATAGGGGATGCTATGCGACCACAGTACGTCATCTTCACGACGTATCAAGAGAGACTAGATGGTACGACAAGAATAGGTGAGCATATACTATATACTATTTTTTCATTTGACTTCGTTTAATACCAGACAGACAAAACACTAAAAATACCGGAAGCGCCATTTCCAGACCTCCCGGTCCTATATTCCAACCTTTGGGCGAAGAAAGATCCTGAAGCCATTGTTGTACGTCAAGATTCGATCGAAGGCGCATTGAACTTTGCGAAGAACATTGGCAAACAGCACAACGGAATGGAGACGCTTGTGACCGGGAGCCTTCATTTAATCGGTGGTGCTCTCAATCTCCTGCGGCCTCTCGATTGATATATGCGGTTTATGGTGCAGACAATGGAAAAGTGAGAGTATTGAAGTTATGTTCGGAGAGCAGAGTCAGTTGTGAGCGCTTCAACACGCTTACTAACCTACACCGCCCGGCTTTGTTTTATGCAGAAATATCCTCAGGCCGGAACATACTATTATGTTATGCGCCTTACCACATTATTTGCCTCTAAAAGGGATATGTGAGAGGTCGACCCGGCAGAGCAGCCAGACCACGAAAATGAAGTCTGAGGACTGAAAAGAAAAGTTCAGAAACTGTGTCAGGATGTGCTTAGGGCATACATGCTCAACTTTCATCCTACCCTCGCCTCAGGCGTGCTTAGTAGTAGCCTTACTCAAGCTGTCCTAGCTTCCAGCTCAATGAGCTTAGTGGTTCTCACGACCATACTAAGGGTGTGCTGCTTATGGAAGCTAGACTAATAGAGGATAGGCTTCTGTTTAGCGAGACAGCGGCTGGCATGGGATGAAATATTTACAGTTTGCAAGAACCAAGAACCAGAAGTGCAAGCGAGTGTACAGTATAAACGGGTAACTCCTGGCCCCTCGTCGCCGAGTCCATGATATTCTTTGACGGAGCTGAAGATGGATTCATGCAAGGAGCGAAGACGGTGGGGAGCGGCATGATAACAATGGCTTCGGATGTTAATCTCAATGCCTATCCTAGGGTTACGTGGCACTGTTGGTTGGGAGGTGACTTTGAGAGTGCGCCTCGTCGGAATGGTACCCCATTGGGATGTCATCTCTTTGAAATGGCGTCTTGTTGGATAATGCCTTGTCGGGGTGGCATCTCGTTGGGATCCTCTCGTCGGGATGTAATTTCAGGGGGAAGTAAACTCTGTTCGGTGAGCTCAATTCATGCTTCGAGGAGGTGAATGTCCGTTGGAACCCTCCTTCTCGTCGTGATCACCAATCTCGTTCTGTAAATACCGCCAGTATCCTGACTCAAGGGTCTTAGAGAAGAATTAAGTATAAATACCCGTTTCGCTCCCGTCATTTCTGCTTCCCCAGACAGCACAATCCTCGACCTCCACACAGGTTTACAACCTTGCCAAAGCACGATTCGCAGCTATGGCCTACCAAGCCAAGTATACTTCCACCCCAGTCACTAGTAACACTCCAGGTGGGAATACCCCAAACCCCGGCGGAAACGCGCCAACGAACCTTCCTACCGCAAGTACGAGTGCCGCAAGTGCTAGCATATCTAGAATAGTAGCGGGAGCGATTAGATTATAGTCTACTTAAAACTAGCTAAGACCGAGACGGTTGTGAAAAGTACTAAGCTTCTCCTCTCGTTGTACGTGTTCGAGAGCCCTTAGGATATTTACAATTAGGTCTAAATGCTTGTCAGGACCTGTTACATAAGAGAGGGGTTAACCGTTAATGTACTCTATAATTATGTAGCTGTTAATACTATTAGCAAAGAAGCAATAGAAGTTAGGGACTTATATGATAGCTGCTAGAGTAAGAATTTTATAGGCTAGCTATTGGTTTAAGGCCTTGAATTCGGTGATACCGATACTGTACTTGGTAACTGCATCTTCCGAGACCTGGATAATTAACAGGCCGCCTTGTAATTTACTGATTATGGTGCGGTTCGGGTTGGAGCGCGATTAGTGCTGGATAATATTGGCTTCGGTGGCCGTGCCCCATTGGAGAGCCATGGTTGTGTGCTTGCTTAGTGGGCCGGTCAGGTAATGGAAAGAAGGTTACGAAGAGTCTGGCTTTTATATATCTAGTTACTCGTAGTCTTAGGCATACTGCATGCATAAAGTAAGAAGTGGTTTTGCGAATTTATGCAGTGGCTTTAACACAATCAGAAGGCTATATCCGACACAGTCGATCTTCGAACATACACGGGACGCT
>Ga0247757_10002163_pt1 | contig 10656 bp, 7 predicted proteins | sample UWRJL126311R4_FD_180929 | JGI IMG/M metagenome (GOLD analysis project Ga0247757, IMG submission 180929) | Plant litter microbial communities from Arlington Agricultural Research Station in Wisconsin, United States - UWRJ-L126-311R-4 | ecosystem: Environmental > Terrestrial > Plant litter >...
TGCAGATTCATCTGCTTCCTTTTTGGCCATCACACGCATATCAACGGCGATATCAGTGCAAAGACGTGTTAAGGTAACAAGGCTGTTTTGTTTTGCATCCTGCATCCTTACTTCAAATACAGATTTAACGCTGTTGCCTTCGAACTGGTCAACACTGCCGATCATATCGCGGAAAGTTTGTTTGGCTGTAAGCATACTGCGGCTATAGCCACCTGTGGAATCTTTCATGAATCCGCCGATGGTATTGGCAATATCAAAATAAAATGCGCCGGTCTTTCCTTTGAAACGGTCAAGTATGTCTTTATCGATATTAACGGTACTTGTTTTAGCCATGTATTGCGCATAGGTGAGGGAATCACTTGCCATCACCAGGTTTTTTTCATCAGCCTGTATAAACACATCCATGCCGATAAAACCGGCCATGCCTCTCACGGCAGGCGCTGTTTTATAGATGTTGTTTTGTTTTACAAGTACGCCCATCTCAACGGCTTTATCCATGATCTTATAAAAAGCAGCTTTGTCGCCTACAGGCGCATTCACCAGTATTTTACCCCAGGCCTGCTTTTTAACCATGCTTCTTTCATCGGTCTTCATTTGCGGCTCGATGCCTGTTATACCAAGATCGGCAATGGCAATGGCCAGGTCGCCTTTGAACGCTTTATAAAAATCTTCGGCAGTAAAGCCGGCTTTCTGCATGAAATTATCCACCAATCCTTCTACTTCCAGTTGTTTCAGCACGCCTCCGATGATGGCGGGATTAACAGCGGCCAGCATAAATCCATTGATCCTTGATGCCGGAAAATGTTCGATCAGTGAAAGATCTACTGTTGGGCCCGAATACTGTTTCATCAGGTTTGATACCATTGGGTTGGTATAAGCTGTTGATTTCATCAGGATCTTTCCTTCTTCAAAGGCGAGCGTGGCCGTGCTGTAATTGTCTTTCAGCAATTCTTCCAGTTTCGGTATCTGGAAAGGCAGCATGCTTAAACCTGCCATCGCACTGCTCGAACTGCTGAACAAATAACCATCCGCTTTGTCTTTAAACATATTTGTGAATGGTTTCAGATCTGCCATCGATTCGCTTGCTTTCTGCGTATAGTAACGGGTAACTTCTTCTTTTACCTCTTTGGTTACATCGTATGCGGGCGCCTGGTTATTTGGTTCTGTTATCGTATCAAATGGGGATCGGGGTAAAACCATATGGGTATGGTTGCTTACTATTAACTGGTCTTTGTTCCACGACAAAAGCGTACCATCACTCTTAACGATATAGCTGAAATCTTTTTCTTTCTGGATGGGTGTTTTCTTTGTTTCTGCTTCTTTCTGCAGGTAAGCCTCCCATTTAGCAGGATCCTTCAGGCTGCCCAATACATTGAAAGTATTGGCGTTGCTTTTATCAGGATAGGTTTTTTGCTGCACAAATACGAACAGCTTCCCGTTCCAATCGATACCGGCATTTTTGGCGAATTCATCAAATTCTTTCCGGTCTTTTGAATCGGTCGGATCATTTTTGAACAGACGGGCAATAAGCGTGTCAACACTGATACCGCCTTTCTGCAGTTTTTCCTGCATTTGCTGAGGGTCAGCGATGAATACAAAGCTGGCATCTTTCGGAATATACTTTGCCTCTTTAGGGGCTTTACTAGAACAGGAACTGAACATGGCGGCCAGTAACAGCATGCATAAACTGTTGCGCAGGAAATTTTTCATACGGGTGATTGTTAAGCTACTAAAATACAAATTGTGTATGATATAAGGGGGCAGACGAACGCCATTCATCAAATTCATGGGCTAAGAGGGCCACGCAAGGGCGCATAGGCGCAAGAAAAAGGCGCAAAGGAATCATTTCCTTTGCGCCTGATTTAAAATTTTGATCAGGTACGGTTATTTCCCGATGGAACTATAAATCGCTTCCTGGATATTGGGGCGGACATTCATCTGTCCGAATTTGGCATTATTGCGTGTTGGCGTAACCCTGTTGGAAAGGAAAATATATACCAGGTTGTATTTTGGATCTACCCATACACAGGTTCCGGTAAAGCCGGTATGACCGAATGTTTGTGGTGATGCACTTGCAGAAGGATAAGGGGATTTGCTGGTAGCATTGTCTTTTTCCGGTTTATCAAAACCCAGTCCGCGGCGGCTGATACTGCTGCTGTAAGCGGTGAATTTATCTATCGTTGACTTTTGCAGGTAGCGAACCCCATTGAGTTCGCCGCCATTGAGCAGCATCTGGTAAAGTTGTGCGAGATCATAGCTATTGCTGAATAACCCTGCATGACCTGCCACACCGCCAAACATCGCCGAACCTTCATCGTGCACATCGCCGCGGATCAGCTGCTGGCGGAAATGTTTTTCTTCTTCCGTTGGAACGATCAGATCCAATGGCATGGTTTCCCTGGGGCGGAAGCCGGTGGTGTTCATGTGCAGCGGCTGGTAAAATGTTTCGCGCGCATATTCATTCAATGGTTTGCCGCTCACAGCTTCCACGATCTTTCCAAGGAAGATAAAATCGTTATCACTGTATACATATTTGTTTGGTGCGCCCAGTTTGCTGGTGAGAATGCGTTTGAACAAACTATCCTGCCAGTCGTTGCGCAGGTACAAGCCTTCGGCAACACGGGTTTGATGTGCGTCGTCTTTTGTATGAACAAAATATTGCGGGAATGGCATACCGGTAACGGTATCGATCACTTCCCGGTAAAAAGGAATGAAAGGATTAAGCCCGGCCTGGTGTAATAAGATCTCGTGCAGTTTTAGCGGTGCTTTATCCGTGCCGCGCGTCCATGGGAGATAATCGCCAAGGGTTTTTTCTAGATCGATCTTTCCTTCTTCGTATAATTTCATTACCGAGACAGTAGTAGCGGAGATCTTGGTCAGTGACGCGAGATCATACACCATATCATTGCTGATCGGTTCTTTCTTATCAAAATTGGTGTAACCGAATGCTTTATTATACACCAGTTTCCCGTCTTTGGCCACCAATACCACGCAACCAGGCATTGCGCCTTTTTCGATGGCATCTTTGGCGATCAGGTCTATTTTGGCGAGCGAGTCGGCATTCATTCCAACTGCGGCAGGTATAACAGGCGGGAAATAATTGTTGTAAACGATGCCATCTCCAAAATGCAGGTCATCGGTAACCGTTACAGGCAATTTTCCTTTTGGCTGGATAGTACCCTGGAGCATTTGCAGTGCGGCCTGCTGCGTAAGATCATCGTCTTCATAACAAGCGACCAGGTTTGTCGCACCGGCGATATATTTTATGGCATAAGGATTGCCAAAAGCCAGGGTAACCGTTTGCTGTTGCTGTAAACCGTTGACAAGATACATCACCGCTTTGCTTAAGCCATAGTTGTTGGCTGGGCGGCGGCTGTAATTATGCAGGCCGATGATCACGGCATCATAGTTTTTCTGGCGGATGGTATTGATGAGTTGCTGTGCTGCCGCGCTATCACTTTTATCTGCGGGGATCACACTGGTTTTGTCATCCATCAATTGCGCACCGATAGCTGCTTTGCTGGCAAACTGGTAGATATCTGCCTGGTAATTGCTGCGCATACCGGTTGTGATGGTATTCTCGCCCGCAGCGCCGATACTGATATAGGCAACTTTTTTCCCTTTCGCAACCGGGAAAGATGCAGTATTCTGTTTGCGTAAAAGTGTCAATGCATTTTCACTGACCATCGCGCGGATGGCATTGGTTTTTGCATTCAGGTCGGCAACAAGGTTTTCGGTCTGGATCGGTTGCCAGTTGTTCAGTCCTAAATGGTATTTGGCCAGCAGTACTTTTTTCACTTTGGCATTGATATCATCCCATGTCAGTTTTCCGTCTTTGATCGCCTCCTTTACCTTGGCGATGCTTCCGGGAATATCGCCGGGAAGACATAACATATCATTACCTGCGATCAACGACATCACGGAAGCATCTCCTTTTGGAAAGAATTTAGCAACACCCTGCATTTCCAGCGCATCGGTAAAGGAAATCCCCTTGAAATGAAGATCATCGCGCAGGATGCCGGTTACATTGCGATAAGACAATGAACTGGGAAGATTGGTGGTGGTATCAATGGCTGGTATCCAGAGATGTGCCGTCATGATACTGCCCACACCGGCTTTGATGAGTTCATTGAATGGATAGAGTTCCAGGTTATCCAGTTCCGCGCGGCTTTTATTGATGACGGGGAGGTCGTGGTGAGAGTCAACCGATACATCGCCATGCCCGGGAAAATGTTTGGCAGTGGCCATCACGCCCATATCCTGCAAACCTTTCATGTACTGGACACCGAATAAAGCCACTTTGTATTTGTCTTCGCCAAAGCTGCGATCGTTGATCACCGGATTGAGCGGGTTGTTGTTCACGTCAACATCCGGTGCGTAGTTCACCTGGATACCCATGCGCTTACATTGTTCGCCAACCGCTTTACCAAACGCATAGATGAGCCTGGCATCGGGAATGGCGCCCATCATCAGCTGGCGCGGATAGCTGATCACGCTATCGAGGCGCATACCCAGTCCCCATTCTGCATCGATGGATATCATCAATGGCGTTTTAGCGATGGATTGGTACATATTGGTGAGTTGTGCCTGGCGTACCGGCCCACCCTGGAAAAAGCAAAGACCGCCCACATTGTATTTTTTGATCTGTTCCACTACCTGTGCCACATGATCCGGGCCGAGATTGCTGTGTGCACGAACGATCATCAGTTGCGCGATACGCTGGTCTTTGCTCAGCTTTCTGAATTTCTTTTTTACCCAGCGTTTTGCTGCCGGTGTTTCTTCGTAGAACTGTTGTGCCGAAGACTGTTGTAAAAAGAACAGGACGGGTATCAATGCCGCCGCGAGATAATAGATACATTTTTTCATGAGGGGCAAAACTTAAGCTGCCAAGTTAGTTATTCTTCTTATGCAGGATGAAAAGGAAGGGTAAAAATGGATAATAAAAAACCCCGGAGGTCCGGGGTCAAGAATTTTTTAAGCCTGTTCTTCTGTGCTTTCTTCCGCTTCTGCTTCTTCGCTCAGTTTGGGCTCGATATTGTTGGCTTTGATCACGCTGTACCATTTCACCATTTTCTTCATGTCGCTGGCATACACACGTGAAAAATCCATATCAGGATATACTTTCCCGAAATAGGCTTTTACTGCTGCGGCATCTTTTTCGGATGGCAGTTTTTCTTTACTTGCCTGCATAGCCTGGAAGATATCTACCAGGTTCACGTTATCACGAACAGTGTATACTTCGATGCTTTCGAGGTGTGAGAAATTGTGTATACGGCTGCTCACGAACTTAGTGCTCTGGTCTTCGAGTGAACGTACGATGGCGCCATCTGTTTTGCTGCCTACGAGTTCGAACAAACCACTGAGCCCTGTCACGGATATCAATTTACTGTATTCCATATTGCTGATATTAGGCTGCAAAGTAAAGGGAAAACCAGAAAATGGGGGTAGAAAACCTTGTTTGGTTGTTTTTCAACACGGAGGCACGGGGAACACTGAGTACACGGAGGCCCTCCGTGCAACTCGGTGCCTTCCGTGTCTCCGTGTTGAAAAAAGCCCCCGGACCGCAGAATTCATGCTTCGGTAAACAGGCAAACACATCAATCGGTCAATGGATTATATTGTTTAACAACCTCTCATGTAAAAACAGGAATACTGCAATTGAACTTTATTACATTCATACACTAAAAACCAAAACTATGTCCTTCAAAAATGCCATCAGCTGGTTTGAGATCCCATCCAGTGATCTCGCCAGGGCACAGAAATTCTACGAAACGATCTTTGGGGTGGAACTGATCGCAATGGATCTGGATAATATCAAAATGCGCATGTTTCCGCTCGAAGATATGATGGGCGTGGGTGGCGCCGTTGTTGACAGCGGTGGTTTTCACAAGCCTTCCGCAACCGATGGGCCACTGATCTATCTCAATGGTAATCCCGATGTTCAGCAGGTACTGGATAAGGTAGTGGCCGCAGGTGGTCAGATCATCGTTCCAAAAACGGAGATTTCGCCGGAGTATGGTTATATGGCAGTATTCATTGATACCGAAGGCAACCGTATTGGTCTGCATTCTATCCCCAATTCATAAAAAACCAATTATAACAACATGAAAAAACAGTATTTCATTTTAACAGTAGCGCTGTTGATTGTTTCTTTTGCCGCCCATGCGCAAGGAATTCCAACCGAAAGCATCAAGGAAAGCATGGTCAAAGACTGGGAGCGTGCCAAAAAATACACGCAGGCTTATCTTGATGCAATGCCGGCAGATAAATATGGCAGAAAGCCAACCGACAGTATCCGCAGTTTTTCAGAACAGATGCTGCATCTCGCTTCGGGGAATGTTTTCCTGGCATCCAATGCGCTCGGCAAAGGATGGGGCTATGGAAATATCGAAAAATCACCAACTGCACAGGGCAAAGATTCTGTTGCATTTTATGTGAATGCCAGTTACGATTATGTGATCAACGGAATAAAAAACATGGACGGCGCACAACTGGGTGAACGCGTAAAACGCGGTAACTGGGATTTTGCCAAAGTGGAATGGTTGATGAAAGCTTTTGAACACCAGACCCACCATCGCGGACAAGGTACTATCTATATCCGTCTGGCAGGAGTGAAGCCACCGAATGAGATGTTGTTTTAATTAAGCAATATCCAGGTGAATATTGAACAAGGAACAAGGAATATCGAATATCGATTGGAATTAGGAATTGGGAATTAGGTTTTGAAGTGCCAGGGAATTAATGCAAATTCATCCTACATCTTCTGTTCTCACTTCTATTCGATATTCGACATTCCTTGTTCGATATTCTACTCTTTTGGAAATAGCGATTTGTCGATATTCGGAATGATCCGAAGCGCGTTTTTGTAGTAAATTTTCTTCAGCACTTCATCACTTAATCCCATACCATACATTCTCCAGAATGCATGGTATTTTTTATGATAGGGGAAGTATTCATCATCTGTTTCGAGTACGCGGAAATAAGTGGCATACTCTGATGGTACCCAGCTGTCTTTACCAAAGAGAATGCGGTCCTGGTATTTCTCAAAGAATTTCTTTGCCATTCGTGGTTGTCTGCCCAGTTCTGCTATTACTGCACCGAATTCTACGTTCATGTTGGGGAAGGAATCCAGGAGGGTTCCGAGTTTGGCAAGATCATTTGCATACCAGCCAAAATGCGCGGCGATGAAAATGGTTTTAGGGTGGTTGCGTATGATATTGTGTTGTTCCTGTATCAATTCTTCCCAGGGCGCCGGATCGTTATTGTTTCTTTTGCGATCGGGATGTGTGGTGATCTCGAGCCAACGTTCATTCTTATCATCTACCGCATCCCAGAAAGGTTTTGGGTCTGCGGTATGGATAAGAACCGGTATTTTCAACTCACCGCATTTTTCCCAGATGGGATCCAGCCGCGGATCATCGATACGCAATAATTTTCCTTTGTTGTCGCGGAATGAGAAGCCCAGGTTTTTGTACACTTTTAATCCGTTGGCCCCGGAACGCACATCCTGTTCCAATTCTTTCAGCGCATTCTCTGTCCAGCCAGGGTTCCCTACACCGATAAACGATACGTTGGTAAATTGAAGAATGCGATTTGGGGTGATTTCTTTTACATGTTTGATCGCGCTTTCGAGATAGCTGTTATCCTGCAATCCGAATTGTCCATTGACCGAACGGTAACTCCGTCCACTGAGGTTCACCATCACCCGCATATTCAGTTGGTCCATTTCCTTCAGCAGTGACCTGATGTCTTGTGTGGGCATGCTGAACTGGTGGTTGTGTACATCAATAAAAGGGAATTTCGCTTTTGTAACCGGGTGCTGTGGTACTACCAGCGTAGATACCGGTTCATAAGTTTCGAAGTCCATTTTATTCTGAGCAGTACAAAGGATGCTTAAAAAAAAGAAGGCCGCAATCAGAAAAATTTTCATGCAGTAATTTTTAGGTGCATTAAACTACTGAATTCCTGTATGCAGTTTTTGACGATTGGATGAGCGGTCGTGAGCAGGGGAGGGTCTATAACCGCGCCTTTGCACCTTGCGTGCATAGTTTTTCACGCAAGGCGCAAAGACGCGGTTTGGGAAGAATCAGCGATCAGAATTCCTGTTCTTTTTTCCCGAATGCATTGTTATGATAAGTACAGGTAACAATACGAGGTTAGTGAGGGTGCCGACTACTAACGTTAGTGATGTAAGCCATCCCAAAGCTTTTGTTCCTCCAAAACTGCTGAAGCAGAAGATCACAAAACCTGCCACCAATACCAGTGAAGTATAGAGGATGCTGATACCGGTATGCCGTATGGTTTGTACCAGCGTTTGCGGTACCTGGTTGTTATAATGCGGCAGTTCCTGTTTGTAATTGATGAGGAACCGGATCGTTACATCAATCGCAATGCCGAGGGCAACGCTGAACACCAATACAGTTGATGGTTTGAGTGCGATGCCCGACCATCCCATCACACCCGCCGTGATGACCAGTGGAACAAGATTGGGAATGAGTGAGCATACCAGTATCCGAACAGAACGGAACAGGTAGAACATACAAAGTGTGATCAGCAGAAATGCCCAGAAAATACTTTCTTTTAAACCTTTAATGATAAAACCGGAACCTTCGAGAAAACTTACACTGCTGCCGGTAAAGCGTACACGGTAAGAAGCGGTATCAAATATTTCATTTGCCTTGTGTTCAAAATCTGCGAGCAATACCGGGAGTTTGGCGCTGCCGATGTCTTTCATGTTTACGCTTACACGTGCCGTTTGCTGCAGGCTGTCCATGAAATTATTCATCAGTTTGGCAAATCCTTTTTTCGCAGTGCCGGTATCGCCTTTTGCCTGAAGATAAGGGGCCATGAATACGAGGTCGCCCTCGAACGGAACCGAGTAGCTCAGGCTGTCGCTGTCGAAGTAAGCTTGTTTCGCGAACTTCAATCCTTCCACAAAAGAAAGTGGTCGTGCAGTGGCGGGATTGGAAGCGATATAGGTGGATAGTTCTTCGATCTTACTGATAGGTGCACTGCGGAAAAGACCTTTTTTGCGTTTGGTGTCGATCACGATCTCCAGTGGCATCACGCCGCCGAAATTGCCTTCGAACCATTTCAGATCGGTGTAGATCTGGTCGCTTTTTGGCAGGTCATCCACAATAAATCCTTCACTCTTTAACCTGAAAATGCCGAATACAGACAGGACGGTTACTACTGCCGTTACACCGTAAACCCATTTGGCGTGATGGAATGTCCAGCGCTCAATGCGCACAAGCAATTTCTCCAGTAATTTATTATCGAGATAGCGGGTATGTCTGTCTTTTGGTGCAGAGAGATAGCTAAGCACGGCCGGAATAAATATCAGCGAGATAAAAAACAACGCCATGATATTGATACCGGCAACAGCGCCAAATTCTTTGAGCAGATCGCTGCGTGTAAATGCAAATACGGCGAAGCCGATGGCTGCCGCAATATTGCAGAAGAGCGTAACGATACCCATGCGACCTACCATGGTGATCAGCGCTTTTTCTTTATCGCCTGTTTCGCGGTAAGCGCTATGGTATTTGTTGAGGAAATAAATGCAATTAGGAATCCCGATCACCACTACCAATGGTGGTATCAAGGCGGTGAGCAAAGTGATCTTGTATCCGAACATCACCAATGTACCGAGGCTCCATATCACGCCCATACCTACTACTGCCAGGCTCATCAGCATGGCGCTGAGAGAGCGGAAAAAAAGCAATAAAGTGATGGCTGATAACACGAGCGAGCCAACCAGGAACCAGTTCATTTCGTCTTTGATACGGTTGCTGATGGTAGTGCGGATATAGGGTAGGCCGCTGGTGTGAACTTTTATACCGGCCTCTTTTTCGAAAGCCGTTATTTCCTGCATGATGGCATTGATCAGTTTTGTCCGGGCCTTGCTGTTGATGGTATCCCTGTTCACACTGATACCAAGCAGGTAGGCATGAGTTTGCGGGTTATAGAGCAGGCCGCGGTAAAAAGGCAGGTTCTCGAAAATTTTCCGGGCGCTGTCGAGGGCGGCCTGGGAGGTATAGGGGTAGGTGAAAATTTTTGAGGGGATAAGCCGCTGTGCGATGGTGTCTTTCCGCAGATCAACGGCTTCGGGTATGCTGAGCACTTCTGTAACGCTGGGAACTGTTTTGAGGCGCTGGTGTAAAGCGCCCAGGGCATTAAAAAAACGGGTGTTGTAGAAATCGTCGGATGCTATCCCTACCACCATTGTGTTGTTATCGGCGCCGAATTTTTTCAGGAATGCCTGGTACTCGATATAACGGGGATTATCGGTAGGCACGGCCCGGGTAAACTCGTAGGAAAGCTGCACTTTGGAAGCTTTCCACCCCATAAAACCCGTGATTAACACTAACCCAACTAATAAAGGAAAACGTTGATGTAAGATGAAACGACCCGCTTTATACCACATAAAAACCGTTGATAGATTAAACACTACAAAGAAAAAGATAAAAATTGGACAAGAAATACATATTGAAAGATTGGGTAGTTAAACCGTTTCAAATGAATCTTGCATGTGCTGACTTCGAGACCGTTTATACCCCCTTTTACCAGTGTGTCCCGGTCTATTGCGTGGTTGGATTGTTTGAGTTTTAGTAAGTAAGTACCAATATCCCAATATCCATGAATCCCCCCAGCAGGTAC
>Ga0247757_10002164_pt1 | contig 10654 bp, 15 predicted proteins | sample UWRJL126311R4_FD_180929 | JGI IMG/M metagenome (GOLD analysis project Ga0247757, IMG submission 180929) | Plant litter microbial communities from Arlington Agricultural Research Station in Wisconsin, United States - UWRJ-L126-311R-4 | ecosystem: Environmental > Terrestrial > Plant litter >...
GGGGGACATCACTCAACGTGAACTTACGCCCTACACACAAGGAAAAGAGTCTCGAGATAACAGTGCTTCCCCTGTTACAAAACCCAAAAGAACGAGAGAGAGAGAATCTTGAAGAGAGCGAGTGTAGCATTATATTAATTATCTGAAGGTAAAACATAGTGAAGCATTCTAACTTGACCCGTATCCAAAGACATCTAGTATCGCTTGATGCTGCTCCAATAAGACTTGTCTGCTCGCTCCAAACCCACCACCTGCAAGGCCAAGTTTCTTCTTCTGACGAGATAAAACATTACTTTCTTCTACCGTGTTTTTCATGATGTATCGAATGATAATTACTTGCTCTTTTTGACCGAGGCGTAGCGCTCGCCCAATTGCTTGAGATTCAATGGATGGATTCCACTGGGGTTCCAGCAGGTAAATACGCGAGGCAACTGCGAGATTAAGCCCTACAGCACCAGTTCCAAGAGTCATTAATAGTATGTCGGTGCCCTTTCGTGATCTAAAATCCTTCAACACGCTCAGCCGTTCTGATGTTGAAAGGGATCCATCGATCATCTTGTACCGAATGGAATTGCGCGAAAGGAGCTCGCCTAGGATATTAAGAGTTTTCTTCCAGCATGAAAAGACGATACTGTACACAATTAACACCATGTGCTAAGCCAATAAATCAAGACCTTAATACCTTTTGTGTGATATGTCCTGAGATATGTGATTCAAGAGAGTCGTTAGCTTGGTCGGATATGATGAAACCTCATGCTTTTGCGCGTGATTGAACACGGTCCTGCTTTCAGAACGGACTATACTGCCTTCTGCGGCGCATGTTGGACATTTTTGCTTTTGTGCATAATGAGCTGGTATGCACGTTCGACAGATGAGGTGTGCACAGTCCGGAAGGATGATAGCACCGTCAGCATCTGCATTCCCATCTAGCGAATAAATTATTCCCGAACAATATGAGCATGTATTGTGTCCAGTTTGCTGTAGATATGACAATACTTCATCAGCATCCGCGTCTGACCAATTCGATAGTATAGTCTGGTCTCCTTTGGCAGTTCCATTGTTGCAAAACAGTCGAAGTTTCAAGAGTGATTCAAGCATAGTTGAGTTTACATCGCCTCGTCTATGACCGCTTACAGCCATGTCAATGTTACGACGGCATTCCTTTAAAAGCTCTGCATACTCGGCTTCTTCGTGTGGTGACATTGCCAGTCGGTATATCGAAGGTACAGGCTCCGGAAGATTCAGCAGCTCGCGCGTCCTACGCAAACAGATTGACTGAAGTAATAATCGAAGGTTTCGAAACCTTTCTTTTGAGTCACAGGTAATTGGCGAAATAACGAACTTTCTAAAACTAGGCGCATGCTCAAGGACAGGGACTTTTAGGAACGCCGCCAATGCACCAAGATCTTCCAGGCTATTTTGAATGGGTGTTCCAGTCAGACACCATCTATGCTCACTTGTTAAGCTTGAGACTGCTTGAAACTGCTTTGTAGTTTTATTCCGGATATCATGAGCCTCATCTAACACAATTCGGAACCAATGCATTTGTGCAAGGCTACTGTTTCCACGCGAGAACTCAGTAGAGGCGGTGGCATAGGTAGTAAACACGATAACTCGCTCCTGCAATAATTCTCTTTCGCTGTGTCTTCCTGATCCCAAATGCTTGTGGAAAGAGATAGCACCAGGGTAGGAATGCTTGCGAATTTCATCAACCCAACTATCAATCAATAACGAAGACGGTGCAATAACTAGAGTTGCCTTCGTACGTGTCTTGCTTGTGCACTTCATATCAGCGAAAGACTGTGCGCGATCGAATGAGCCCACGATGATCGATAGCATGACCAAGGATTTGCCTAGTCCCATCTCGTCTGCAATGATGCCTCCTTTGTTTTCAATTCGCTCTGGGCGTTTTGCGCCGGAAAATACGTGCTGGTAGAAAGGTTCGTCACCATCCAAATCATTGTATTTCCATAAACTGAGAGCCGATTCCATTTGACCAGTTTCACGTCGATAGATGAAGTCTATTGCTTCCTTCTGGTGAGGTAAAAGCCTACTGCATATTCTATTGTCCACTGCAACGGTGCCAATATCGACTGTGTGAGCAAGAGAGTCCAGGATTCCATCAATAGCAGCAGAATCGTTGCTTTTTAAACTTTCGTCCAACATGATGGTAGGTCGTGTTTGAGAGCTTGGTACTGTATTCTCTTCCGATGAATTGAGCGGAATCCCGTTAGAATATCCTGCTATCCGGAAAATATGAGGATTGTAATACTCCACCTCGCTGTGTATATGTGGATATTGCAGGTAGATATTATTGTTCGATAAGATGCTACCAACCAGTTCTGCATCAGATTTATTGCCAAACAAGTTGATTTCGAGAGTGAAAATGCAAGAACTAAAGTTTTGGGAGACAGCAGCATCCCAATTAGCATCTGAAATCGTAGCCCGGAACAGTATCTCGCTCTCTGTAATGAGCCTATGGAGTATACGACATATTCCTTTGTTGAGTCGAGCTTTTTTATTCCTTGCAAGTCCCAAAGCGAAGTAGGCACCCTCCTGTACTATGAGAAAGTCTCGTATATATTCTCCTTCAGGATGATAGAAGTCAGTGTGGGCATTCAACGATTGTGCTTTAACATTAATAATCTGCTCTTTTTGTTAGTAGTAGCAACCACTCAAATCTTAAAGGGGATTTTACACTACCAAAGCATACTTTTTCAACCATAGATGAAGGTTGAATTGGTTCACTTTGTGTCAGGCTGGCGTCTGGGAAGGGGGTGAATAATGGAGTCTGTTGTCGGAATTCGTCTTCTCTAAATGGCCACGCACGCTTCAATGACACTTGACCGTCGTCATACATTTCGAGTATGGTTATAGTGAGTCAGGCCTACGATTTGGATTTTTAGACTTTAACTGTTGCTAAGGAATGCGTGCCCCTCACGAAAACAAAAAGCCGGGATAAGGCACCTGGTGACCCTTATTTTCTGTTATCCTATCAAAAACTATCTCCTGGGGGCTTCCATCAGATATTATATTCGATATTTTCCGTTTCGGCAAGAGGCGTGCCCCCTCACCGGTCAGCGTTCTGCGGTTAGCGACTGTGGCGGAGCACTGCATGTGGTGGCTCGGCGGCTAATATCTAACCCATAATCTCAACTTTCCAGCCTTGTTGCATCCAAAACTGTTTGATCATCGAAAACAATTCATTTTTATTCTCATTTCTAATTCCAGCGCTCATCAGCGCCTATGCGCATTGTCGCTTATTACGAAGTGGCTGCTGCGTGCGATGGCGAAAAATCATTCCGCCGCCTTCGAGCGAGCCTTGGCCGACTTCAAGAAAGATCTAAAGAAAAGAGACCAAGAGAACTTCAAAAACACAACTCTCGATGAACTGAAACATTGTATTGGAGACCTACAGCAAAAACAGCATTCTTCGAGACGGTTACAGAATCTCAATCGTTTAAAACCATTCATTGAGGCTATGGAACAGTATGGAAAGGTCGTGACGGTATTTGCAAACACCAATGAGATCATTGCATACGTATGGGTATGTGATAAATCTAAGTACTCAGAGTGGAAGTTGATGAGTCTAGGGACCGATGAAATTTTTGTTACAGGTATAGCACGTGAGCCACAGGATCTACTTGTATTCATCAGGAAATCCAGGTTGCAAATACCTATGCTGAGGCGTTCACTGAGCTCCTTGATACATATGAGCATATAGGTGAAATTCTACCCCTACTTAGCCAGTACGAACAACTTTTACGCCAAAAACCACACATGATCCGCGTTCTATCGCTCATATACGAGGATATGCTCAACTTCCATCTTCTTGCCCTCAAATACTTTCAACAACCCCGTAAGTCACTCTAATTAATTGACTTTACTCTTACACCTAACTAGTATAAGTTTGGAAGCAGTTGTTCGAGGCTACCTGGAAGACTTACAAGTCAAAGTTCGGCGGAATAATTTCAAGCATGACTTTCCATCGAGGCTTGATAGAAAGCACAGCTACCGTATCGCAGATCGAAGAGTTCCAGCAATCACGTAGGATTGAGAATGACAGATTTGAGGAACACCTGGCAAAGGAAGATATAGAGCGGTACAGAGCCGTAGCAAGCTGGCTGAAGGCAGCAGACATGGCTTCAGAACAGTATCATTTATCGAAAACTCGGGCTGCCTATCCCGAGATAGGAAAATGGTTGGTTAATCACCAAACTTTCAAAGACTGGTTTGATCCTCAATTTCCCAACATTCCTCCGTTGCTATGGCTTACCGGTATACCCGGAGCAGGTGAGTTGAATTGCCCTCTTCATATTTTAGAACAGGACATACTTATAATGAGGCAGGTAAAACAGTCCTCGCATCATCAGTCATAGAGCAAGTTCAAACTATAAAACCAAAGCCAGTCGTGCTTTTCTTCTACTGTAAGCACGATGACTCAGAACGGGACAACTTCGCAGCTCTTTCACGAAGCATTCTCGCGCAGCTGTTAAAACAAGACCCAGGTTTGTTATGCTATTTCCACAAAAAGTGCTGCGAGAATCCAGATCCCACACTAAACTCTTTAGCTCTGATCGAGGAGCTTATGGAATTTGCATTCCAGAACTGTAATAATGGTTACGTTATACTTGACGGTTTGGATGAATGCTCTTCCCGCCATGAAAGAAAACATATAGCTCAGTGGTTTCGTGATTTGGTTGAAAAGTTACCGATTACTGCACCTGAACGACTTCGTTGTCTTTTCGTTAGTCAAGATGACGGAATTGCCCGAAAAGACTTCTCCGGAATAGCAAGCATCAAAGTCACCGCTAACGAGAACGGAAAGGACATAGTAAACTATTGCACAATCCGCGCAGAGCAACTAAAGCTAGAAAAAGGGCTGACTGATGAGAAAGCGTCTTCGATAGCGGCGTCGGTCGCTAAAAGCGCCGACGGTATGAAGTTCCCCAATATTCCTAATCTAATCTAATTATGTAGGAATGTTTTTGTTCGCCAAGCTGGTATGGGATAATCTCTTAGCGCAAAATACACTCCAGGCGCTCGAAGAGGAGTTAGATCCCGAGGTGTTGCCAACCGAACTTTACGCAGCGTATGTCAAATATATATTATTCGTTCCTCTAGCTAATGCGATACAGATATGAACGAATCATTTTTCGCATTCAGCGGCAGAACTCTATCGGTCCCGATCCTAATATATTTAGGCTACTTGGATGGCTTGTATGCGCAAAACGATCTTTGAAATGGCATGAAATACAAGGAATGAAGGCTATTGATTTTGACGAACAAATTGTTGACCATGAACGACGAAAATTCCTGGTTACTTCAAAAGATCTTTGCGAATCCTTAGTGGAAGAACGCCGTGATGGAAGAGTTGAACTAGTTCATTCGAGTATCAAGCCGTAAGTCTTTGCTTCCCGTCTTTTTTGTATTCTATCTAAGAAATCGTTCAGTTTTCTTGCGAAAAGAGGCTATATAGAGCCTGAAAAAGAGGAAATTCGCTTTGCAAATTTGTGTATCGATTATCTAAATCTTCCTGCATTAGCTGAGGCCCCGTCCGAAAGTAGTGTCTTAAAAGGTGAATATGCATTCTTGGACTATGCGGTGCTATATTGGGTCCGACACCTCGAAGCTGGGCTGGAGTGCATTAGCAGTGAGGACTCGCTCTTACAAGAGCTGGCAGAGAGTTTAGAGGTCTTCATAAACCAGCACTGGACGTTCCCTAAAGCTAGGTTCAACATCTCAAACCGTAACAGCGAAAGGCTAAAGTTCTTTGAGCCATACGAGTTTCATGAAAAGCTTCAACAAGCCACCGTATCAATTCGAAAGCAACTCACATTTTTTGGTACAATGGAGAAAAGGGAAATAGCCCTAGATTTGTCGGATATAATCGTTCGCGTTAGGGCTTTGCTAGAACAGACGTTGTTATGTACTACAAACGACTCAACACGCAAAGACCTTTGTTTAAAATATGGAGACCGCATATTCAAATGTCCGAGATTCAGTTGTCAGTCATTTACAAATGGGTTTGACACTGCGGATAAACGCGACCGCCACGTCGACAGACACGAACGCCCGTTTCGGTGCACTGAGCTAGCATGTCCGGGGTTTACTTTTGGCTTTGCATCAGAGTACGAGCGTGCCAGACATTTTCGGGATATGCACTCTACCCAGACGAAAGAATCCGAAGAGTTTCCTACAGAACAAGACATTCAGGCAGATATTAAGAGCTACGCTCCACAGGATCAACAACTGGAAGTACAGCCTGCACCAATCATAGTGCAGGATCCAGAACCTGAACAGGAGCCTCAAACTATTCCTGCGCAGCGGCGATCGCAGACGAAGCAAGTGAAGAGAGATTTCATATGCAAATACTGTTCTAAGGTCTTCACAAAAAAATACAATTTAACTTCGCATCTCAGGTCACATTCTAATGAGCGCCCTCATCAATGCGAAGTTTGCAGTCAAGCCTTCGCCAGAGAGAGTGACCGTCAACGTCATATGCTGACTCATGGCGAAGGCAAATATAAATGTGGCGGAACTCTTAGTGACGGTACATCATGGGGTTGTGGACAGTCATTTACTCGATCAGACATCTTGAGCAGCCACCATAAGAGCAAATTTGGTCAAATGTGTCTTGCACCTTACCTCAAGGAGCAGAACTCAAATCCAACTATCGGTTCTAGTGTTTAGTAGATTCATTAAAAGTGCGCGTAATTTAATCTGTTCATCATGCTATAGCTAGATTAATCCCTCCGCTAGGGGCAAGATTGTATCAAAACACAGTTATCCCACAGAGGTACATTCCATTATTTAACACGAATAAAATCTATGCATTCAATCCTCATTACCCCCAAAAATAGTTTCCAATTCGATGTTCCTCTCTGATGTCTAGCATATTAGCGAAATAGTTTCCGTGTTGGGAGGGCATTGATGCGGTACGATGCGGGGATATGGGAATCTTTAAATGAGCCTGAACATTATCAGACATGTCCTCACTCATTTCACACTCGCAGTAGAGCCACTAATCCAAATACCGCACCCATCCTAATTGATTATATAGCAATCTCTAATAGGGGTATCGTATTGGCTGTGAATATCAATAATAATGGAGGCTGGAGCGAGCATAATCGCCATTCTCCAACATTCAGGTATCGTCGCCTATACTAGAACAGCGCATAGTGTCAAAGGCGATATAGAACTCCTCTGCAATCAGTTGTAGGGTCGTACTCATGTGCTTCATCTTCTTAAAGAAGACATGAATGACCCTGGCGATAGAAAATCGTAGACCCAAACTATATACACAAGCTCGAATCAGCGAAAGTCCTTAGCGTAGACATATTGAAGCACTGAAGTCAATCGAAGCAGAGCTCTCTGAGAGCGATGGCGTAAAGGCACGCCTTAGCTGGCGTGGTAAAAAGCAAAAGTCTAAAGTTCGTGGAAGTTACTGACTAGTAGATGATATTCCTGCTCATAACACTAAAGAACAACTCTGTAAGGTTGTTACACATTCTAAATGCGCGCTTTTAAAAAACCTCTACCAACAGCTCGACAAACTTATCCAATCAGCCCAGGACAATGCGCAAGGTCAGAACGGTCACTTGTACAAAACAAAACTAGGCATGATATGCATTCATCACAACGGATTCTCATAGTTGCAATGGATTTTCTATGAGAAGGATGAATATAAGGATGCTACTTCGCAATGTAAAGCAATTCTCTGCTGGTTAGCATCACGCAAAAAGGTGCTTGGACAAACGATACCCGTGGGTCAAAACCAAGTCGAGACTAGAAATTAGGTTCTCAGTTTGAAGCCCATAAGTTCTAGTCTGAAACACTTAGGCAGACATTTTCTATCTTGACCCCCTGGGATCCAGTAAAACTTTCGTAACATGGCTAATCATGCTGGACCTGTAAACTGGATGTAGAGGCTATCATGCGCATTCATGAGAAATTTTTAGCGATTACGAATAAGAAAGACTGGGTTTAGGAACGTCTTTGAAGGGCAAAGGAAGAATAGACACAGATTTCACTGGAGATCAAATCCATAATATCGGGGCAAAGGTAATCTAAGAGTTGTGGAGGAGACAATGGTTGCTAGCAACAGACTCAATTACCACTTCCAAAGGTAAAAGTAAAATATAAGTAGTATGATGGGTATTAAGATATGAGATACACGAATAATAATAGGAAACCTTTATAGTATCAGATACTTGTAACCCGATTTCATGCACATGTCCGTAGAGCAACGTAGGCATGCATTATTCTTTAGCACGAAAGGTCCATCACGACCAGTCAGGGACAACAATCGAAGATCTTCCCTGCGATTGACCGTGAAAACAAAGATCCTGTCTGCTTGGTTCGGATCCAAAGTGTTGTCCAGTGGTGAGACAAATACAGCCGATAGTTCCGGAGCCTCAAGAGCAGAATCCGGATCATGGATACAGCCATCCATAAATATGGTATCCATTAGTATATCAAATATAGATCGACGCATATCCACTTTTTGGAAGCCAGAGGTTGTATCCAGGCCCAGCCAAGCCTCTAGTATTTTCGTTTGGGAAGCTTCTATTAGAAGAATTTGGCTTCGATAAAGGTACTGGAAGAAAAGCATTTGATCAAGCACTTCCGTATGCTGTGCGACAAGTCCTCGACAATATCGTCTTCTGCCAAACTCTTCTCTTCCCTTCGGGGCAAAACAACTACCGCATACCTGTTAATCAGCGCCTTGTTCCATTTTTGGGAATCACTGCCATCAAGAAGATGTGCAAACTGTTATTCGGGTTCGCAGACCAACAGGAATTCGAGCCTTCAGAAAATTTTTCCAATATAATCTATCTTCCCCTCGTTGATATTCATCTAAAGCAATGCCAATGCCATATATGAACCGGCAGCCACGTGGTTGAGGACGAAAGATGCTATAGAGAATTATCTTTCCGAGAAAATATTGCAAGAATAACCGAAATTTTACTCGCCCTCTCATTATATCATTCTTTAGATGAGCTCCATGTTCCTAGTTACTTTATATGGTATTCTTCCCGACTAGACTCTTTCGGGGGAGCCGTTTCCAACATACTCGAAACAGAAAACGCTACTCATTGTCTAATTAAATGCCTCAGTGAATCGGCTCGGGCTTTAGTGGGCCATATCGACTCCATACATGGTCCTGACTTCATGGCTGACATTCTTGTCTTGAGTTCTTCAAAAGGACAGGCTGTCTGGCCAGCAATCTACCAGGATTATCAAATACGAAAGAGTGGAATTCTGTCATATTATTGGCTTCCCGGTTCTGTATTCTACAATCAAGATGCACATGAAGCGGTCCGAACTCGTCCTCATAGTGGATCGCATATTTCAATTCCAGTTTCTACCGAACCCGTAATCAAACCCCGTGATCTCTGCCCGCCTGACTGGAGATTGGTCTGGTCCATAGGTCCCGCGGCATCGATGAAATGTCGACCATACCCACTACCGAACTGTCTAATCCACACTTGACCAAACTTGATGGGTCTCTCATATGCGAATGCACTTTCACTTGAAAGTCAAAGTTTCTCCCTGAAGGAGAGCCACCAACCAGGACTAAAGAAACATCGCAACTGTCTTGCTGTAATAGTGTGGTTCCACTACTAGTGATGACAAGTGGTGGATAACCCAAGCACCATTTCGTTAAAGCAATTGTCCACGCTACAGCACTGGGACGAGTTTCAATAGTGACACCATTCACAGACTCATTTCCAAGGCGACGGAGCCGGCGGAAAGCGTCAATCAAGCTTTGTATACCAGCCAAATCAGGAATAGATGCTTTTATGGAGCCGGCGGCTTCTTTAAGTAACGAATGCCATCCAAAAACTTCGTTCGTAAATGTAGACCTTACGCACCGTGGCTCAAGGCTAGCGAGAAGATCTTGTACTTGTCTCAAAGTCGGTACGAGAACTCTGTCGGAGGTTGTATCAACTACCATAGCCTGTACAGTTGTAGCCGCTTTGAGATTATCCATTGTAGTCACAAGAGCAGTGGCAATAGCAAGGAATACCCAATTATTACCGGTTCAGGTGCAGGAACAACATCTCTTTCCATTTTAATGCATGCATCGCGACTCATCGCTAGCGTAGCACCAAATCGCTCGCATGCAAGTATTGCAAGAGGTCGAACATTATCAGTTGTGGCGGCTTGAAGAACTCTGCGCGCGACGCCGATAACTGATTGAGCAGATTGATCCAGGCTCCACTGTGCTTGGATTGCGGACATCGCCAGATAAGCTACAGGTGCGTAATACAATAGAATTAGATGGTGCTAGTGACAGAGAATAGCATCAGGTTTCCAGGTTGATAGAGTATCTGATGAGTTCGGTATGCACTTGGCGACCCAGCTTCGAATGCAATCAACCTTGCGCCTGTCCCAAACCGGCATGCTGGGTTTGCGCTTTGCCGTCCCTGGTTGTGTGTATGAAAGTAAAAATAAACTTAAATAGGGTTTCTAGAAGATGTGCGCATACGCATATTTTTACGCTTTCGTTTTGATAATGGACAACAGCCGGGGTATCTTAGAAGTTAACGCTTCCACAAAAAAAAAAAAAAAAAAAAAAAAAAAAAAAAAAAAAAAAAAAAAAAAAAAACAAAAAAAAAATAAAAAAAAAAAAAAAAAAAAAAAACAA
>Ga0247757_10002165_pt1 | contig 10649 bp, 10 predicted proteins | sample UWRJL126311R4_FD_180929 | JGI IMG/M metagenome (GOLD analysis project Ga0247757, IMG submission 180929) | Plant litter microbial communities from Arlington Agricultural Research Station in Wisconsin, United States - UWRJ-L126-311R-4 | ecosystem: Environmental > Terrestrial > Plant litter >...
GTCTACCACGGCGCGTACGAGCCGTGGTAGACGGTCTCGGCCATCGACGCCTGGAAGAAGAACGTCAGGAAGGTGCCCGACAGCAGGATGACGACGAAGCTGTAGAGGGCGACCTCGCCGAGCATGAACGACCAGTGGTCGGGGAAGATCTTGCGCCCGAGCTCCTTGACCAGACCGGACATGCCGGTCCGCTCGTCGATGTAGTTGGCCGCCCAGTTGGTGAGCCGCATGCCGCGGCCCGGAGGCAGGTCATCCGCCTCGACGTTCGCCGGCGCCGAAGCAGGCGCGGTCGTGTCGACGCTCATACGTGCTCACGCTCCCAGAAGCTGGGGCCGACGGGCTCGTGGAAATCGCTCTGCGCGATCAGGTATCCGTCGCTGTCGACCGTGATGGGAAGTTGCGGCAGGGGCCGCTTGGCGGGACCGAAGATGACCTCGGCCTCGTGGGTGATGTCGAACTGCGACTGGTGGCACGGGCAGAGCAGGTGATGCGTCTGCTGCTCGTACAGGGCCACCGGGCACCCGACGTGGGTGCAGATCTTGGAGTAGGCCACGATGCCGTGGTAGTTCCAGTCCTCACGGCCGGGGGAGACGTGCAGGTCCTCCGGCTTCAGGCGCATGAGCAGGACCGCGGCCTTGCCCTTCTGCTCCAGTGCGTCCTCGCGGTCCTCGAGTCCCTCGGGGATCACGTGGAAGACGGAGCCGAGGGTCACGTCGGAGGCCTTGATCGGCACGCCGTTCGGGTCCTTGGTGAGGCGGGTGCCCTTGCGCCACATGGTGTGGCGGAGCACCTCGTTCGCGTCCTGGTTCGCCGGCGCCAGGTCGCGGAACACGATGATGCCCGGGAGCGGCCAGAGGGCCAGCGCGCCGATGAGCGTGTTGCGGATGAGCTTGCGGCGGGTGAAGCCGGACTCCTTGTTGCCGAGGTGGAAGATCTCGACGGCGCGCGCGCGGGTGGTCTCCGATCCGCGGGTGAGGTGCCGCTCCTCGGAGAGGTCGTGGCCCTCCATGAGCGCCTTCGACCAGTGCACCGCACCGACGCCGATGCCGAGGAGCGCGAGCGCGATCCCGAGACCGAGGAAGAGCGTGTTGAGCCGCACCGAGTTCTCGTCGCCCGGGGTGATCGGGAACACGATGTACGCCGCGATCGCGCCGACGCTGCCGATCATCGACACGACGAAGAGCCACGCCACTCGGCGCTCGTTGGCCTTGGCCTTGGCCGGGTCCATGTCGCTCACCCGGGGGCGGAACGGCGGGAATCCGGGGTTCTGGATCTTCTCCGACTCGGGGAGGACGACGGCGGTACCGGACGCGGCCGTCGGCTCCTGGTGAGTCTCGACGGCGGTTCCGGGGGTCCCGTGATCTGCCATGTGCTGTGTCGTTCCTTCCGAGCCGATCAATTCGGCTTCGCGGTCAGCCAGATGGTGACCACCACGATGGCGCCGAGGGCGAAGATCCAGACGAACAGGCCCTCGGACGACGGGCCGAGGTTGCCGAGGTCGAGACCGCCGGGCGAGGGGTTCTTGTCGAGGTACTGGAGGTAGGCGATGATCGCCGCCTTGTCCTTGGGGGTGATGTTGAGGTTGTTGAACACCGGCATGTTCTGCGGGCCGGTGACCATGGCCTCGTAGACGTGCTTGGCGCTCACGCCGGAGAGCGACGGCGCGTACTTGCCCTCGGTGAGGGCGCCGCCCGCGCCGGCCACGTTGTGGCACATGGCGCAGTTGACCCGGAACAGCTCGGCGCCGGTGGAGACCTTGGTGCTCTTCAGCGACTCCGCCGTCGGGATCGAGGGGCCGGGGCCGAGAGTCGCGACGTAGGCCGCCATGGCGGCGATCTGCGTGTCGGTGAACTGGGTGGGCTTCTGCTCGGCCTGCGGACCCGAGGCGGCCATCGGCATGCGGCCGGTGCCGACCTGGAAGTCGACGGACGCGGAGCCGACCCCGACGAGGCTCGGGGCGACGCCGCTGGTGCCGACCGCGCCGATCCCGTGACAGCTCGCGCAGTTGGCCTCGAAGAGCTTCTTGCCCTCGGAGACCTGGGCCTGCGAGGAGGCGGGGGTCTCGGCTGTGGCGCTCGACGTGAACGCCGCGTAGGCGCCGCCGGTGGCGAACAGGCCGATCATCAGGAGCGCGACCGAGGCCAGCGGGGACCGCCGGCCGGTCTTGCGCCGGGGTGAGGTGGGAACGGGGTTCGCCATGGTGCGGGAGGAATCCGATCTGCGGGCCATGCGGTTACTTCAGGACGTAGATCACGAAGAAGAGGCCGATCCAGACCACGTCGACGAAGTGCCAGTAGTACGACACGACGATCGCGGTGGTGGCCTCTTTGTGGGTGAACCGGCGCACCGCGAAGATGCGGCCGATCGTGAGGAGGAAGGCGATGAGGCCGCCGGTCACGTGCATCGCGTGGAAGCCGGTGGTCAGGTAGAACGCCGACCCGTAGGAGTCGCCGGTGAAGTCGACGTGCTCGCTGACGAGGGTCGCGTACTCGAAGACCTGACCGACGACGAACACGGCGCCCATCGAGAAGGTCAGGTAGAACCACTCGACCGTGCCCCACTTCCAGAACTGGAGGAGCTTGCCGGTGCGGCGGGCCTGGAGGCGCTCGGCGGCGAAGACGCCGAACTGGCAGGTGAACGACGAGAGCACCAGGATGATCGTGTTCGTGAGCGCGTACGGCACGTTGAGGTGCTGCGTCTGCTCGGCCCAGAGGCCCGGCGACGTGGAGCGGAGCGTGAAGTAGATCGCGAACAGACCGGCGAAGAACATCACCTCGCTGCCCAGCCAGACGATGACACCCACCTGCACCACGTTGGGCCGGTTGATCACCGGAGCAGTGGAGGGTGCCAACGACGTCGAACTCACACTCCCATTATGGACGATGGCGCAAGGCCCCCAAGCCATTCGTCGGGCCTGTCGGGCCCCAATAGCATCGTCGTCATGCCCACCGAACTGGCCTGGCCCGCGATCCTGACCCAGCTCCTGGCGGGGGCGGACCTCTCGATCGCCGAGGCGTCGTGGGCGATGGAGGAGGTCATGGCCGGGCGTGCGACGCCGTCGCAGCTCGCCGGGCTCCTCGTGGCGCTGCGCGCGAAGGGCGAGACGGTCGACGAGATCGTGGGTTTCCGCGACGCGGTCCTGGCGCATTCGCGGCCGCTGGACGTGGATCCGATGGCCCTCGACATCGTCGGGACCGGCGGCGACCGCTTCGGCACCGTCAACGTCTCGACCATGGCCTCGATCGTCGCCGCGGGCGCGGGGGCGCGCGTGGTGAAGCACGGCAACCGGGCCGCGTCGTCGGCATCCGGCTCCTCGGACGTGCTCGCGGAGCTCGGGATCGGGCTCGACCTCGAGGCGGAGCGGGTGGCGGCGATCCTCGGCGAGGTCGGGATCACGTTCGCGTTCGCCTCGTACTTCCATCCCGGATTCAAGAACGCGGGGGCGACGCGGGCCGAGCTCGGCATCCCGACGGTCTTCAACTTCCTCGGGCCGCTCTGCAACCCCGCGCGCCCGGAGGCGTCGGCCGTGGGCGTCGCGGCGCTCGACAAGGTGCCGCTCGTGGTCGGCGTGTTCCAGACGCGCGGGGCGACGGCGCTCGTCTTCCGCGGCGACGACGGGCTCGACGAGCTCTCGACGACGGGGCACAGCCACCTGTGGGAGGTGTCGCGCGGCTCCGTCACGGAGCACGACCTCGACCCGTCCGACGTGGGGTTGAGGCGCGCGACGCTCGAGCAGCTGCGCGGGGGCGACGCGAAGCACAACGCGGACGTCGTGCGGCGCGTGCTGGCGGGGGAGTCCGGGCCGGTGCGCGACATCGTCCTGCTGAACGCGGCCGCGGGCCTCGTCTCGTGGCGGCTCGCGCAGGACACGGCGGAGGGCGAGCGCGACATCCGCGAGCGGTTCCGCGAGCAGATCGCGGTCGCGGCGGCGGCGATCGACTCCGGCGCGGCGGCGGCGAAGCTCGACGCGTGGGTGGCGGCCGCGGGGCGCTGAGGCGCGGGCAGGATCGTCGCGCGACCGGGCACGGCCTGCCGTCAGTCGGTCGGGCGCAGCGCGTCGCGGTCGAGCTCCGCGGGGGAGCGGTGCCCGCTCAGGCCGAGCGCGAGATCGAACTCGGCCAGGAGGTTGCGCAGCGCCTCGCGGGCACCGTGTTCGCCGGCGATCGCCATCCCGAAGATCCAGGGGTGGGCGACCGCGACGGCCGTCGCGCCGAGAGCGAGCGCCCGCAGCACGTCGACGCCGGTGCGGACGCCGCTGTCGAACACGATCGGGGCGCGGCCGGCGACCGCGTCCGCGACGAGGGGGAGCGCGTCGAGGGAGGCGATCGCCCCGTCGATCTGACGCCCGGCGTGATTCGAGACCCAGATGCCGTCGATGCCGGCCTCGACCGCCCGGCGGGCGTCGTCCGGATGCTGCACGCCCTTCAGCAGGATCGGCAGCGACGTGCGCTCGCGCACCCAGGCGAGGTCGTCCCAGGTGAGATCGGGGCGGGAGAACACATCGAGGAAGGTCTGGACCTGGGCGGGGGTGACGCCGCGGCGCCGGAGCCCGAGGAGGGTGCGGATGGCGGACGGCGTGACACGCGCATCCGACGTCTGCGCCGGGCGCGACGCCGCCAATCGGCGGAAGACGGGATCGCTCGTGTACTGCGCGATCCCCATCCCGTGGATGAACGGCAGGAACGCCCGGTCGAGATCGCGGGGACGCCAGCCGAGCTGCGGCGTGTCGAGGGTGACGACGAGCGCCTCGGCACCGATCGCCTCCGCGCGCCGCAGGAGGCTCTCGACGAGCTCGTCGTCGCTCGACCAGTACAGCTGGAACCACAGCGGTCCCGTGCCGCGTGCGCGGTCGGTGGCCACGGTCTCCATCGGGATCGACGCCTGGTTGGAGAGCACGGTCGGGATGCCGAACGCCGCGGCGGCGCGCGCGATCGCGAGGTCGGCGTCGCGGTGCGCGAGCTCGAGCACGCCGACGGGCGCCGCGAGCAGAGGCGTCGGATAGCGGCGTCCGAGGAGCTGGACCCCGAGGTCGCGCGCGCTCGTGTCGCGGAGCACGCGCGGTACGACCCGGTGCCGGTCGAAGGCGGCGGCGTTCGCGGCGGCCGTCGCCTCGGTGCCGCTCGCGCCCGCGAGGTAGGCCCAGGCGTCGTCACCGAGCCGGCGGCGGGCGGCCTCCACGAGATCCGGCCAACGCACCGGGATCCGCGGGCGATCGCCCGAGACGCCGGCGCGGAAGATCTCGGACTGGGTGCGCCGGCCGATGCCGGCTGCGCGATCCACGTCGCTCGCGGCCATGACGATGAGTCAAGCATGTGGGTGAATGGGGCGGTGAGCACCGTCGATCCCGCCATCGCCCGCCGCGCCCGCGAGGAGCGGCCTCCCGCCAACGTCCGGGTCGTCGTGGTGCTGATCCTGCTCGTCGCGGGCGGATCCCTCGCCGGGTACGGATGGGGCGGCCTCGGTCGATTCGGGGACGACGAGCTGCCCGACCCGTTCGCGATCGCCGCGATCCCGGTCGGCATGATCCTCACGATCCTCGGGAGCATCCTGTGGCTCTCGCTCGTCATGAAGCGGGCCGACATCGGGGTCGGGTTCGGGCAGGCCGCGGTGCTCGTCAGCGGGTCGGTCGGTGTGCTGCTCGCGGCCCTGCGCGCCGATGACCCGCTGCTGCTGGACCTCATCGCGGTGGTCCTCCTGGCGCTGGGAGCGACAGCCGGCGTGCTCGGCGTCGTCGCGGCCCGGCGTCGCATCGGCGGGGCGCGGCGTGCCGTCGAGACGATGCGCACCGGTACGGAGACGGAGGCGACCGTCACCGATCAGGGATGGACGGTCTTCTCCGAGAGCGCGCGCATCATCACGACCGTCACCTTCTCGTTCGTCGACCTGCAGGGGACGCGGCGCTGGGTGCAGCGGCCCATGGTGATCCAGGCGGCGGATCCCCTGGCGAACGGCGCCAGGACCCGCCTGTGGTACGACCCGTCCGATCCCGGAGACGACCGTCGGATCGCGGTGGAGGCGGCCCTCGCGTCGCCCGTGCGGCCGGCGCCGCGCGCTTAGACGACCGCGATCGGGCCGACCATCGATCCGGTGCCGCCCTTGAGGCGGACGGGGGCGATGATCCCGAGGAACTCGGTCACGCCGTCGGCCGCGAGCTCCTGGAGGCGCACGTTCTCGAGCAGATGCACGCCGTTGCGCGTGATGGTCTCCTGGTGCACGGGGAAGGCGAGCGTGTCCGGGCCGGGCCTACGGACGACCTGCTCGACGGCCCAGTTGTCCGCGCCGACGACGGTCACGCGCCGATCGGTGAGCCAGCGGGCGGCGCCCACGTCGATGCCGGGCTCGGTCGCGGCGTAGCGATCGCCGTCCGCATCCCAGAGGGTGCCCCAGCCGGTGTGGATGAAGACGAGGTCGCCCGCGGCCACCTCGAGGTCCGCGCGGGCGGCCGCGGCCGCGAGATCGTCGGCCGTGATCGGCTCCTCGTCGCCGAGCATGTCGACCCCGCGGAGCGCGGCCACGTCGAGCAGGACCCCGCGCGACACGAGCGGCGGCGTGTTCTCGATCCCGATGTCGGTGAGGCCGTCGGCCGCGATGATGTCGTTCCAGCGCCGGCCGCCGTAGGCGTACTCGGCGAGGCCGATGTGGCCCAGCCCGTCGAGGTGGGTGCCGCTGTGCAGGGCGCCGCTCACCGACTCCTCGACGAAGGTCTGCACGTTGTCGCCGAACGCGCGCTCGGGCGAGGTGCGGTCGGTGAGGAGCGCCTGCTTCCAGTACCGCCACATCTGGCCGGGGGAGTCGGACGACAGCACCTGCCCCAGCGCGTAGCGCCTGCCCGATCGCACGAGCGACGCGGCGGCCACGACCTTCTCGGGCGTGATCTCGTTCGCGGCGCCGATGACGTCGTCGTCGCCGTAGCGGCGGGGGATGAGGTCGAGCGGGGCGCGGTCGCCCATGGCGGTGGTCCTTCCGGTCAGGCGGCGTCGGGATTCTGGGTCGCGATCGAGGTCGTGAAGCAGCTGCGCACGATGGCATCCTCGCTCAGGCGTTCGCCGCCGAGCTCGTCGACGACCCGGCCGCGGTTGACGACCACGACCCGGTCGCAGATGCCGGCGAGGTCCTCGTACTCGCTCGACGCGACGAGCACGGCCGTGCCCTGGTCGGCGGCCGCGCGGATGATGCCGAAGATCTGCGCGCGCGATCCGATGTCGACGCCGAGGGTCGGCTCGTGCAGCAGGAGCAGCGAGATCGGCGACTGGAGCCACTTGGCGAGCAGCACCTTCTGCTGGTTGCCGCCGCTCAGCTGGCCGAGCTCGAGATCGATCCGACGCGGGCGCACGTCGTAGTCCTCGACGAGCCGGCGCGCGGTCGCGCGCTCGCGTCCGGCGCGCAGCAGACCGCCGCGGAAGAACGTGCCGAGCACGGGCAGCGAGAGGTTCTCGGTGATCGAGGCGAGGAGCGATCCGGAGGCGCGCGGGCGGTCGGCGGGCACGAGCGCGACGCCGCGACGGCGCAGCTCCGCGGGCCGGAGCCGGCGCACGGGCTCGCCGTGCATCCGCACCTCACCCGAGCGCGCGGGCAGCGCGCCGTAGACGAGGTAGGGGAGCTCGTCCTGCCCCATGCCCACGAGTCCCGTCACGCCGACGATCTCGCCCGCGCGCACGGTGAGGGCGACGTCCTCGGCGAGGCGTCCGGACAGGCCGGCGACCTCGAGCACGACGGGACGCGCCTCGTCGCTCTCGGGACGATCGGGGTAGATCTCGTCGAGGTCGCGACCGAGCATGAGGCGCACGAGCTCGTCCTCGTCGGCGCCCTCGGCGTCACGGGTCGTGACGAGCCTGCCGTCGCGCAGCACCGAGATGCGGTCGGCGATCGAGAGCACCTCGTCGAGCCGGTGGGAGACGAACAGCACGCCGGAGCCGGCGGCCGTCACCCGCTCGATCGCGTCGAACAGCCGTTGCGCCGCTCCGGGCGGCAGGCTCGCGGTGGGCTCGTCGAGCACGAGAACGCCCGGCTGCTCCGAGAGGGCGTCGACGGCGGCCGCGAAACCGATGAGCGCGCGCTCGGCGGTGGGGAGCTGGCCCGCCAACTCGTCCGGGTCGGCGTCGACGCCGACCGAGGCGAGCAGCGCGCGCACCCGGCGGCGTTCGGCACCGAGCGGCACCCTGCCCAGCATCCGCTGCGCGTACCGCCCGACGCGGATGTTCTCGAGGACCGTCATCGCCGGTGCGACGGGCGCATCCTGGTGCAGGAACGCGAGTCCGGCCTCCGCGAGCGCCCCCTGCGACATCGGGAGCGCCAGCTCGACGCCGCGGACGGTGATCGTGCCCTCGTCCGGCTGGTGGTATCCGGCGAGCGACTTGATGAGCGTCGACTTGCCGGAGCCGTTCTGGCCGATCAGGGCGTGCACCTCCCCGGCCCGGACCCCGAGGTCCAGGCCGGAGAGGGCGGCCACGGGCCCGAAGCGCTTGGTCAGACCGCGCACCTCGAGCAAGGGGGTGCCGGTGTCACCGGCACGGGTCATCCGAGTCCCCACACCTTCTTGTAGCCGGCGATGTAGCCGTCGCCGAAGAGGGCGCTGGTGTCGCTCGTGTCGACGCCCTGCAGGTTCTCCTTCGTGAACATGCGCAGCGGGATGTTCGGCTTGACGGGCTGCTGCTTCAGCATCGCGCGGGCGAGCATGTCGACGCCGGCCCAGCCGGACTGGATGTCGGGCTCGCCGACGTCCGCCACCTGCACGTCGCCCTTGGCGACCAGGTCGAGGTTGTTCGACACGGCGTCGGAGCCGACGACCTTCGTCTTCGACGCGGCCCCGGCCGCCTTCACGCCCGCGACCACGTAGAGGCCCTGCGCGTCGTAGGTCGGCAGGATCCAGGCGATCTTCGGGTCGCGGCGGAGCGCGTTCTGCGTCGTCGACTGCAGCGTCGTGCCGAGGTTCGCCACCTGGGTGTCGGTGACGGTCACGTCGCACTTGGGGCAGAGCTCCTTGAACTCGTCCTGCATGCCCTGCACGCGCGTGACCTCGCCCGGGAACTCGTTGTCGCCGAAGATCAGGATGTGGTCGGTCGGCGAGCCGTTCGCGATCGCGTAGTCCGCCTGCAGGCGGCCCGAGTCGTAGAACGAGATCGACACGTGGGAGAAGGTGCCGTCGACCAGCGGATCCTTGTCCTGGTCGGCGGTGAGGACGTCGACGAGCGGGATCCCCGCCTCCTGCGCCGCGGCGACCGCCGGCTTGAACTGCGCGGGCGAGGCGCCGACCGTGATGATGCCGCCGGCGCCCTGCGCGACCGCCTGGCTCACGAGGCGCGACCACTCCGTGACGCTGCCCTTGCCGTCGAAGGTCTGGGTGGTCCAGCCGACGACGCCGGCGGCCTCCGCGGCGCCCTTCGCGATGTTCGCGACGAACGGGACCGCGTTGGTCGAGGTGATGATCGTGACGTTCTTGCCGGCGAGGCTCTTCATGTCGATGCTCGAGTTGGCCTCGAACTCCGGCATGGCGGTCGCGGCGTCGACGCGTTTCTGCGCCTCCTTCTGGTTCGCGCTCTTGGCGGACGAACCGCCCGAGGACGACCCGGAGTCCGCGCCGATGTGCGAGCAGCCGGTCAGCGCGAGCGCGCCGGCCGTCACGGCCGCTGCGATGAGGCCGGCTCGGCGGAGCGGCCGGTGATGCGTGCGTGTCATGGCGTTCCTAACTGTGGGGTGGGGGTGTGGCGGATCAGGCCCGGTTGCGGCGGGAGACGAGGCGGGCGAAGGTCACGGCGACGACGAGCGCCGCGCCGTTGAAGACCTGGGAGACCCAGCCCTCGGCTCCGAGGAGCTGGAGGCCGGTCACGCCGACGACGAGGAGTGCGGCCGCGATGACCGTGCCCCACGCGTTGAAGCGGCCGGGCTTGACGACGGTCGTGCCGAGGAAGGCGCCCGCGTAGGCGGGGAGCAGGTAGGCGGCACTGGCGGAGGGGTCGGCGGAGCCGAGGAGGCCGACGGCGAGGATGCCGCACCCCGCCGCCATGAAGCCCGCGACCACGAACGCGCCGAACCGCAGCCGCGCGACGGGCAGCCCCGCGAGCCGCGCGACCTCGGCGCCGAGGCCGATGAAGGTGAGGTAGCGGCCGAGCGGCGTGAACTCGTAGAGGTAGAAGATGGCGAGCACGAGGAGCACGGCAATCCAGAACGGGATCGCGAGGCCGCCGAAGGTGGTCGTGATCGTGTCGCTGAGCGCCGGGTCGAGACCGGAGAGGATCTGCCCGTTCGAGATCCAGATCGTGAGCCCCGTCAGCACCGTGCCGGTGCCCAGGGTGACGATGAACGCGTTGACGCCGAGCCCGACGATGAAGATCCCGTTGACGACGCCCGCGAGCGCGCCGACCACGAGCACGATGACGACGGCGAGGCCGAGCGGCACGTGCGCGATCCCGTTGAGGTAGCCGAGCAGGATCGCGCCGAAGCCGAGATTGGACGCGATCGACAGGTCGAACTCGCCCACCGAGAGCGGGAAGATCAGCGCGAGCGAGAGGATCAGCAGCACCGCTTGCGAGTTCGCGAGCGAGATGAAGTTGCCGGCCGTGAAGAACGTGTCGGGCTTCAGGATCGAGAAGACGGCGATCATCGCGATGAGCACGACGAGGACCGCGTAGCGACCGAGCAGCTGCGAGGCG
>Ga0247757_10002166_pt1 | contig 10641 bp, 8 predicted proteins | sample UWRJL126311R4_FD_180929 | JGI IMG/M metagenome (GOLD analysis project Ga0247757, IMG submission 180929) | Plant litter microbial communities from Arlington Agricultural Research Station in Wisconsin, United States - UWRJ-L126-311R-4 | ecosystem: Environmental > Terrestrial > Plant litter >...
GCTCGACGCTGGACGCCAACATCCCCTACTTCCCGAACCTGGTGCTGCCCATCACCATCGGCGGCTTCGGGATCGGCATGATCGTGGTGCCGCTGACGGTGTCGGCGATCGCCGGCGTCGGGTTCGACCAGATCGGGCCGGTGTCGGCGATCGCATTGATGCTGCAGAGTCTCGGCGGCCCCGTCGTGCTCGCCATCATCCAGGCCGTGATCACGTCCCGCACGCTGTACCTCGGTGGTACCAACGGCCCGGTCAAGGACATGAACGCTGTGCAGTTGCACGCTCTCGACCAGGGCTACACCTACGGCCTGCTCTGGGTGGCCGCCGTTGCGGTGATCGTCGGCGGTGCAGCGCTGTTCATCGGGTACACCGCCGCGCAGGTCGCGCACGCGCAGGAAGTCAAGGACGCGATCGACGCCGGAGAGCTCTGACCCGAGCTCCGCTGCGCCACCGGTAGGGTGGCGAGGCATGTCCTCCCGGGCTCCGCTGACCTCGTCCGTGCTGGGCATCGCGATCGTCGCGATCACCGGCATGCAGCTGATGTCCACGCTCGACGGCACCATCGCGATCGTTGCGCTGCCGCGGATGCAGGCCGAACTCGATCTCTCCGACGCGGGCAAGAGCTGGGTGATCACCGCCTACGTGCTGGCCTTCGGCGGACTGCTGCTGCTCGGCGGCCGGATCGGTGACGCGATCGGCCACAAGCGGGCGTTCCTGTCCGGTGTCGGCGTGTTCACCATCGCCTCACTGGTCTGCGGGCTGGCCAACGACGAGGCCACGCTGATCGTGGCACGCGCCGTGCAGGGGACCGGCGCGGCCGTCGCGGCGCCCACGGGACTCGCGCTGATCGCCACCACCTACGCGGTGGGGCAGCCCCGCAACCGCGCGCTGGCGGTGTCGGCGGCCATGCAGGCCGCCGGGTCGGTGCTCGGGCTGGTGCTCGGCGGCGCGCTCACCGTGATCTCGTGGCGGCTGGCCTTCCTCATCAACGTGCCCATCGGCATCGCGATCATCGCGATCACCGTCTTCCGGCTGGGGGAGACCCACCACGAGCGGCTGCCCCTGGACATCAGCGGCGCCCTGCTGGCCACGCTGGGCTGCACCTCGGCGGTGCTGATCTTCACCCAGGGGCCCGCCTTGGGGTGGACGCACCCGCTGGTGATCGGCGCCGTCGTCGCCACGGTGCTGTTCTTCGTCGGGTTCTTCGTGATCGAACGGTCCGCTGACCACCCGATCGTGCCGATGACCGTATTCGACGATCGCAACCGGGTGGCGACGTTCCTCGCGCTGTTCCTGGCCGGCGGGGTGATGCTCAGCGCGACGGTGATGATCGGGCTCTACGTCCAGGACGTGATGGGGTACTCCGCCCTGCTCGCGGGCGTGTGCTTCATCCCGTTCGCGGTGGCGCTGGGGATCGGCACGATCGTCGCGGCCCGGGTCGCGCCGTTCGTCGCACCGCGCTGGGTGATCCTGTGCGCCGGGCTGCTGGTGCCGTGCGCGATGCTCTACGGCGCCACCCTGAACCGGGGCATCCCGTACTTTCCCGACCTCATCGCGCCGCTGGTCGTCGGCGGATTCGGCATCGGTGTCATCTCGGTCATCCTGCCGCTGTGTGCGGTGGCCAACGTCGGGCCGCGCGAGATCGGTCCGGTGTCGTCGATCACGCTGATGGTGCAGAACCTCGGCGGTCCGCTGGTACTGGTGGCCATCCAGGCCGTGCAGACCTCCCGCACCCTGTATCTGGGCGGCACCACCGGTTCGGTCACGGCCATGACGTCGGCGCAGCTCGACGCGCTGGACAAGGGTTACACCTACTCGTTGCTGTGGGTGGCCGGGGTGTCGGTGTTCGTCGGCGCCGCCGCCCTGTTCATCGGTTTCACCGCGCGAGAGATCGCGGCGGCCCAGCACACCCGGGAAGCCGTGGAGGCCGGCGAGCTGTAGCGGCACCGTGTCGGTGGCCGGCGCTACCGTGACGCCATGGCCGAGCCGCTCACCCGCCGATCGATCTCCGACGCCGTCGACCCGCTGGGCTGGCGACTGATCCTGCGCGTCGTCGTCGCCCACGTTCCCGTGCCCTCGCTGGCCGCCGCGGTCGACGCCCTCGGTGTCGCTGTGTCGGCCGCAGGGGCCGACGGCGACGGTCACCTGCGCGCCGACGTGCACCCCGACCGCGTCGTTCTGCACCTGCACTCACCGGCCACCGGATGGGTCACCGCCGCGGACCTGGCGCTGGCGGCCCGCGTGACCGAGGCGCTCGCCGGACACGGGCTGCGCACCGAACCCGGTGATGGCGCGGTGACGCCGCAGACCATCGAGATCGCCATCGACGCGCTCGACATCCCGCTGATCAGGCCGTTCTGGAAGGCGGTCACCGGGTATCTCGATCAGCCGGAGCCGGCCGACGAGATCCCCGGCGGCGACCTCGTGGATCCGCTGCGTCGGGGGCCCGCCATCTGGTTTCAACAGATGGCCGAGCCGCGCGGGCACCGCAATCGCATCCACCTCGACCTCGACGTCCCGGCCGAACTGGCCCGGCCGCGCGTCGACGCGGCGCTGGCGGCGGGGGGCACGCTGGTGTCCGACGCATCGGCCCCCGCGTTCTGGGTGCTGGCCGACCCCGAGGGCAATGAGGTGTGCGTCTGCACGTGGCAGGGCCGCGACTGATTAAGGTGGTCGGCTGTGATCACCCGCATGTCCGAGCTGTTCCTGCGCACGCTGCGCGACGACCCCGCCGACGCCGAAGTGGCCAGCCACAAGCTGCTGATCCGCGCCGGCTACGTGCGGCCCGTCGGCCCCGGCCTGTACAGCTGGCTACCGCTGGGCCTCAAGGTGCTGCGCCGCATCGAGGCGATCGTCCGCGAGGAGATGAACGCGATTGGGGGACAAGAGATCCTGTTCCCCGCGCTGCTGCCTCGCGCGCCGTATGAGACCACCAACCGCTGGACCGAGTACGGGGACACCCTGTTCCGGCTGCAGGACCGGCGCGACAACGACTACCTGCTGGGGCCCACCCACGAGGAGATGTTCACCCTGACCGTCAAGGGTGAGTACTCGTCATACAAGGACTTCCCGCTCATCCTGTTCCAGATCCAGAACAAGTACCGCGACGAGGCGCGCCCGCGGGCCGGGATCCTGCGCGGGCGCGAGTTCCTGATGAAGGACTCCTACTCGTTCGACATCGACGACGACGGGCTCAAGACCGCCTACCACGCCCACCGCGAGGCCTACCAGCGGATCTTCGCGCGCCTGGCCGTGCGCTACGTCATCGTCTCGGCGGTGTCGGGGGCCATGGGCGGCAGTGCGTCCGAGGAGTTCCTCGCCGAGAGCGAGGTCGGTGAGGACACCTACGTGCGCTGCGCCGAGTCCGGATACGCGGCCAACGTCGAGGCGGTCATCACGGCCGTGCCGGAGTCGATCCCCCTCGACGGTCTGCCCGAGGCGACGGTCCACGACACCGGGGACACCCCGACCATCGCGACGCTCGTCGAGTGGGCCAACGGCGCGGGGCTGGGGCGCACCGTCACCGCGGCGGACACGCTGAAGAACGTGCTCCTGAAGGTGCGCAGGCCCGGTGAGGACTGGGAGCTGCTCGCCGTCGGCGTGCCGGGGGACCGGGAGGTCGACGACAAGCGACTGGGCGCGGCGCTGGAACCGGCGGAGTACGCGATGCTCGACGACGCGGACTTCGCCAGGAACCCGTTCCTGAAGAAGGGTTACATCGGCCCGAAAGGCTTGCTGGCCAACGGAGTTCGGTATCTGGTCGACCCGCGCGTGGTCGACGGGACGGCGTGGATCACCGGCGCCGACGAGACGGGCAAGCACGTCGTCGACCTGGTGGCCGGGCGGGATTTCACCCCCGACGGCACGATCGAGGCCGCCGAGGTGCGCGAGGGCGATCCGTCGCCGGACGGCGCGGGGCCGCTGGTGGCGGCGCGCGGCATCGAGATCGGTCACGTCTTCCAGCTGGGCCGCAAGTACGCCGACGCGTTCTCCGCCGACGTGCTGGGCGAGGACGGCAGACCGGTGCGGTTGACGATGGGCAGCTACGGCATCGGGGTGTCGCGGCTGGTCGCGGTGATCGCCGAGCAGCAGCACGACGAGCTGGGTCTGCGGTGGCCGGCGGCGGTGTCGCCGTTCGACGTGCACGTCGTCATCGCCAACAAGGACGCGCAGGCGCGAGCCGGTGCGCTCGAGCTCGCCGCCGACCTGGACCGGCTCGGCGTCGACGTGCTGCTCGACGACCGCACCGCCTCGCCCGGGGTGAAGTTCAAGGACGCCGAACTGCTGGGCGTGCCGTGGATCGTCGTGGTGGGGCGCGGTTGGGCCGACGGTGTGGTCGAGCTGCGGGACCGGTTCAGTGGCGAGAAGCGGGAGCTGGCCGTCGACACGGCGAGCGCCGAGATCCTGGCCGCGATCGGCTGACGGCCTACTCGGCGCCGCCGGGGAAGGCGACCGTCACCGGTGTCCGGCCCGCCACGACGCGCCAGCGGGCCGCCATGACGGCGGCCTCGAGCATCGCCGCCACCCCGAACGCGCGCACCTTCTCGTCGGCGGCCTGCTCCACCACCGCCCGCCATGCGGTCGCGGTGTCCTGCTCCATGTCGACGGCGAGCTGGGCGGCCTGGCCGGGGGTGTCGACCTCGATCGGCATCGAATAGCCCACGGCGGGCAGCGGGACCCCGGCGTCCGCATCGGTGAGCAGGGCGATCGCGGCCTCCCTGCGGGCCCGGTGCTGGGCCATCGCCTCGGCGACCAGGGAGTTCTCGTCGGGGCTGGAATGCGCCGAGACCACGCCGTACCCGTAGATGGCGGCATGCTCGGCACCGACCGCGTCGAACAACGCGCCGGCGGCGGGGTCGGTGGGCCGTTCGCGCTTCTCCGGTGAGGTCATCGCGCACCTTTCGGCGATGCCAGCGCCACCGTGTACGCGGCCGTGCACGACGCGGCGATGGAGGCCAGCAGCCCGGCGCGGTAGCCCGACATGGCGGCCGAGGCGTGCGCGGCGCTGTCGGCCGAGGCGCGCAGCGCTCCGACCACGTCATCGGTGGCCGGCTCCGGTGTCGCACCCGGACCGGCGGTGGGGCTCGCCGACGTCGTGACGGTGACGCTGCTCGTCGGCGCGGGCGCTCCGGTGAGTCGGACGATCTCATCGGACAGCGCCTGTGCGTGGGCCGACCGCTCGCCGGCCACCTGGGTCAGGGCCACCGCGACGGCGCCCCGCGCGGCCACCGCCGCCTGACCGGCCAGCCGGCTGTCGGCGCGGGCGCGGTCCAGCGCGGTGGTCAGATCGTCGAGATCCGGCGGGGGTGGCGGACTGCCGCAGGCCGCCACCGTGGCGGCCGTCACCGCCAGCAGAGCCAGGGCGCCGATCGCCTCTCGGCGGCTGAGGATCAGCGGGCGGGGCGGCACCTGCAACATCCTGCCATCGCGGTGCGCAGGCCCCGGTCGGCGCCGCCCGCGCAGCCCTCCACCGTCGCCGCTTTTGGTCATTTGGCCCCGCCACGCTGGCGTATCGTGGAACCCCGAGTCGATTCAGTTCGCCGACAACTCAAGACGAGGAGCTCACCGTGGCGGAGCGGTTTACGGGATTGCCGTCGCAGCGACAGGTGATCGAATTGCTCGACGGAGAGTTCGCGCGTGCCGGGTACGACATCGAAGACGTGGTGGTCGACGCCGAGGCGCGGCCGCCCCGGCTGACGGTGGTCGCCGACAGTGACCGGGGGCTCGACCTGGATGCAGTCGCCGAACTGTCCCGCATCGCCTCGGCGGTGCTCGACGAGATCGACTCACCGGCCTACGTCCTCGAGGTCACCTCGCCCGGCGTGGACCGGCCGCTGACCACCGACAAGCACTACCGCCGAGCCCAGGGGCGCCGCGTGGAACTCACGCTGACCGACGGGTCGACGCTGACCGGCCGGCTCGGCCCGCTGCACGGTGCCGCCGTGGCGGTCGTCGTGCGCGACGGCGCCCGCGGTGCGCTGGTCGTGCGCGACATCGACCTCGACAGCATCGCCAAAGCTGTTGTCCAGGTGGAATTCTCACCACCGCCGCCACGTGAGCTGGAGTTGGCGGGCCAGACCGGAAGGCAGACCTGACGCATGAACATCGACATGGCCGCGCTACACGCGATCGAGGCCGACAAGGGGATCACCGTCGACGTCGTCGTCGAGACGATCAAATCGGCGCTGCTGACCGCTTACCGGCACACCGAGGGTCACGAAGCCGATGCGCGCATCGACGTCGACCGCAAGACCGGAGTGGTCAGGGTGCTGGCCCGGCAGACCGACGCCGACGGCAACGTGCTGCACGAGTGGGACGACACCCCGGAGGGGTTCGGCCGGATCGCGGCCACCACGGCCCGCCAGGTGATCCTGCAGCGTCTGCGCGACGCCGAGAACGAGAAGAACTACGGCGAGTTCGCGGCGCGCGAGGGCGACATCGTCGCCGGGGTGATCCAACGCGACGCGCGAGCCAACGCCCGCGGTCTGGTCGTGGTGCGGATCGGCAGCGAGACGAAGGGCTCCGAAGGCGTGATCCCGTCGGCCGAGCAGGTGCCCGGCGAACGCTACGAGCACGGCGACCGGCTGCGCTGCTATGTCGTCGGAGTGTCCCGCGGCGCCCGCGAACCACTGATCACGCTGTCGCGCACCCATCCCAACCTGGTGCGCAAGCTGTTCTCGCTGGAGGTGCCCGAGATCGCCGACGGGTCGGTGGAGATCGTCGCGGTGGCCCGCGAGGCCGGCCACCGCAGCAAGATCGCCGTCGCCTCCCGCGCGCCGGGCCTCAATGCCAAGGGCGCCTGCATCGGCCCGATGGGTCAGCGCGTGCGCAACGTGATGAGCGAGCTGTCCGGCGAGAAGATCGACATCATCGATTACGACGAGGACCCGTCGAAGTTCGTGGCGCATGCGCTGTCACCCGCCAAGGTGGTGTCGGTGACGGTGATGGACGAGGCCGCCCGGGCCGCGCGGGTGATCGTGCCGGACTTCCAGCTGTCACTCGCGATCGGCAAGGAAGGGCAGAACGCGCGGCTGGCCGCCCGGCTCACCGGCTGGCGCATCGACATCCGCAGCGACAACCACTCCGACACCGAGACCGATGCTGCCGCGCCGAACCCCGCTCGGGGCGCAGTCGGCGAGCACTGAGAGCACCGGTTTTCCTCTCGCCGCGGTCGTGACGGTAGACTCAGCTGTGATCCAGCGCGAGACATCGGCTCGGATGCGTGAAAACACCAACAGCCCTGCTGAGGGTCCGGTGCGGACATGCATCGGATGCCGGAAACGCGGGCTGGCCGTCGATCTGCAACGTGTCGTCGCCGTCGACGACGGACAGGGCCGGGTGGCCGTGACCGTCGACGTGGCGCACAGACTCCCGGGTCGGGGTGCTTGGTTGCACCCGGACCCGAGATGTCTACAGGAAGCGGTTCGCCGGCGGGCCTTCGGTCGAGCGTTGCGGATCACCGGTTCACCGGACATCACCGCGGTGATCGAGCGTTTCGAGACCCATGACGCGCTCGACCCACCCGGGCAAGAGAACAGGCAGCGAAGAACATGAGCACACCGTGAAGTCCCGATGACCATGTGTCATAGCTAACCCGAGGCGCGGCGCCTACCACCGCTGTCGCCTCTCAGACAGGAGATGTAGTGGCAGGTAAGGCCCGCGTGCACGAGTTGGCGAAGGAACTCGGTGTCACAAGCAAGCAAGTACTGGCCCGGCTGAGCGAGCAAGGTGAGTTCGTCAAGTCGGCGTCATCCACGGTGGAGGCGCCCGTCGCCCGCCGTCTTCGGGAATCGTTCGGCGGCGGCAAGCCCTCATCCGGCGGCGCAAGCAGCGCCCCCAGTGCGGGCAGTTCCTCCAACGGGGCCTCTAACGGGGCGTCCAATGGTTCGGCGCCCGCGAGGCCCGGTCCGCGACCCGGACCCCGGCCCGCCGCACCTGCGGCGCCGGCAGCGCCGGCAGCACCGGCAGCTCAGCAACCCGCACCCGCCCCGGCTCCGGCCGCACCGGCAGCGCCCCCGGCTCCGTCGGCGCCGCCCGCCGCTGCGCCCCCGGCTGCCGCAGCCGCCCCGCCGGCCGACGCCCCACGTCCGGGTCCCACACCCGGCCCCAGGCCCGGCCCCGGCGCCCCACGGCCCGGTGCCCCCAAGCCGGCAGGGCGCACACCGCGCGTCGGCAACAACCCGTTCTCTTCACAGCAGCCCGTCGATCGTCCGGCACCCCGTCCGCAGGGGCCCGGTGGCCCGCGGCCGGGTCCCGGTGCCGGTGGACCTCGCCCCGGCGGTGGACCGCGGCCGGGCGCCACGCCCGGCAACATGCCGCCCCGCCCGCAGGGACCCCGCCCCGGTGGTGGACCTCGTCCGGGTGGCGGCCCGCGGCCCGGCGGCGGTCCGCGCCCGGCTCCCGGTGGCGTCGGTCGTCCCGGTGGCGGTGGCGGCGGTAACTACCGCGGTGGCGGTGCCGGTGGCGGCGCTGGTGGAGCGGCTGCTGGTGGTTTCAGGGGCCGGCCCGGTGGTGGCGGCGGCGGTGGCCGTCCCGGTCAGCGCGGCGGTGCCGCCGGTGCCTTCGGGCGCCCGGGCGGCGCTCCCAAGCGTGGTCGCAAGTCGAAGCGCGCGAAGAGGGCCGAATACGAGAACATGCAGGCCCCGGTCGTCGGTGGCGTGCGGTTGCCGCATGGCAACGGTGAGACCATCCGGCTGGCGCGCGGTGCGTCGCTGAGCGACTTCGCCGACAAGATCAACGCCAACCCGGCCTCGCTGGTGCAGGCGCTGTTCAACCTCGGCGAGATGGTCACGGCGACGCAGTCGGTGGACGACTCGACGCTGGAACTGCTCGGCGGCGAGATGAACTACGTCGTGCAGGTCGTGTCCCCGGAGGACGAGGACCGCGAACTGCTCGAGTCGTTCGACCTCACCTACGGCGAGGACGAAGGCGGCGAGGACGACCTGGAGATCCGCCCGCCGGTCGTCACCGTCATGGGTCACGTCGACCACGGCAAGACCCGACTGCTGGACACCATCCGCCAGGCCAACGTCCGCGAGGAAGAGGCCGGCGGCATCACCCAGCACATCGGTGCCTACCAGGTCGTCGTCGACCTCGACGGCAACGAGCGGGCGATCACCTTCATCGACACCCCCGGTCACGAGGCGTTCACCGCCATGCGTGCCCGCGGCGCCAAGGCGACCGACATCGCGATCCTCGTGGTCGCGGCCGACGACGGTGTGATGCCGCAGACGGTGGAAGCGGTCAACCACGCGCAGGCGGCGGACGTGCCGATCGTGGTGGCGGTCAACAAGATCGACAAGGAAGGTGCCGACCCGGCCAAGATCCGCGGTCAACTCACCGAATACGGCCTGGTGCCCGAGGAGTACGGCGGCGACACGATGTTCGTCGACATCTCCGCCAAGGCGGGCACCAACATCGAGGCGCTGCTGGAAGCGGTCATCCTGACCGCGGACGCGTCGCTGGACCTGCGGGCCAACCCCGACATGGAGGCCCAGGGTGTGGCCATCGAGGCGCACCTGGACCGCGGTCGCGGCCCGGTGGCGACCGTGCTGATCCAGCGCGGCACGCTGCACGTCGGTGATTCGGTGGTCGCGGGTGACGCTTACGGCCGAGTCCGCCGCATGGTCGACGAGCACGGCGAGGACGTCGAGGCGGCATTCCCGTCGCGGCCCGTCCAGGTCATCGGTTTCACCTCGGTGCCCGGCGCAGGCGACAACTTCCTCGTCGTCGACGAGGACCGCATCGCCCGCCAGATCGCCGACCGGCGCAGCGCGCGCAAGCGCAACGCGCTGGCCGCCCGCAGCCGCAAGCGGATCAGCCTGGAGGACCTGGATTCGGCGCTGAAGGAAACCAGCCAGCTGAACCTGATCCTCAAGGGCGACAACGCCGGTACGGTCGAGGCGCTCGAGGAGGCCCTGCTCAACATCCAGGTCGACGACGAGGTGGAGCTGCGCGTCATCGACCGCGGTGTCGGTGGCGTCACCGAGACCAACGTCAACCTGGCGTCGGCCTCGGACGCGATCATCATCGGGTTCAACGTCCGCGCCGAGGGCAAGGCCACCGAGCTGGCGAACCGCGAAGGTGTGGAGATCCGCTACTACTCGGTGATCTACCAGGCCATCGACGAGATCGAGAGCGCGCTCAAGGGCATGCTCAAGCCGATCTACGAGGAGCGGGAACTCGGCCGCGCCGAGATCCGGGCGATCTTCCGGTCGTCGAAGGTCGGCAACATCGCCGGCTGCCTCGTCCAGTCGGGCATCATGCGCCGCAACGCGAAGGCCCGGTTGCTCCGGGACAACGTGGTGGTCGCCGAGAATCTCACGATCTCGTCGCTCAAGCGGGAGAAGGACGATGCCACCGAGGTCCGCGAAGGCTACGAGTGTGGTCTCACCTTGACGTACTCCGACATCAAGGAGGGCGACGTCATCGAGACCTACGAGTTGGTCGAGAAGGCCAGGACCTAGAACCGCCTGATGAACGACGTGAGGAAGGCAATCTGACATGGCCGATCCAGCGCGGGCCAGAAGGCTCGCCAAGCGCATCGGCACCGTCGTCGCCTCGGCCATCGAGTTCGAGATCAAGGATCCCCCGCTGGCCTTCGTGACCGTCACGGACACGAAGGTCACGGGTGACCTGCAC
>Ga0247757_10002167_pt1 | contig 10640 bp, 5 predicted proteins | sample UWRJL126311R4_FD_180929 | JGI IMG/M metagenome (GOLD analysis project Ga0247757, IMG submission 180929) | Plant litter microbial communities from Arlington Agricultural Research Station in Wisconsin, United States - UWRJ-L126-311R-4 | ecosystem: Environmental > Terrestrial > Plant litter >...
ATCGCTACTTTCTAAGGTATATATACCGGCTTTACAAGAAGGTGTATAAAGCGCTAGGATAAAAGCGACTAGACGATTGCTATATAAGTGCACGTGATTCTGGGTTTAAAAATATGGCGAAGATATCATGGCTGAAAATTAAGTTGTCAGGTTTTCGATGTTCTGAGAAGGATGATTTTGATTGAAGTAATTGATTAATCCTATGTAGAAAAGGTCCTCCTATGCGTCCTTATATTCCTTTTACTCGTACGCTTTCCACCGGTTTGCTGGCGGCTTTCCAGCAGCATTTCTAGTAAACGCTACTAGCTTTCTAGCTAGTGCTCATAGAGAACACTACTAGCTTTCTAGCGTTCCTAGGAAAGCTGTCGGCTTTCTGGCGGCATTCCATTGGTTTGCTAGCGGTATTCCGGCGGCGTTCCTAGACGTAGTACTATTTCTAACATAAGTAGTTTAAGGTGTGCCACTTTATAAACGGACTTCGTAGTTAACGTATTCGGACAGTAACCTGGCCAGGATAGTAACCTGGCCACCCTAAAATACACCAAAATACATCAAAACCACCCCCCTGTAATCTCAACCATTCTTTAATAATAATTCTCAAAATCTTATAAATAGCCTTTGGTCTATATTGTCAGATTAGTACTACTTCTAGGAACGCTGCCGGAAAGCCGCCAGCAAACCGGTAGAAAGCCGCCGGAAAGCGCTGGAAAGCGCTGGAAAGCTGATAGCTTTCCTAGGAATGCCGGCGGAGAGCCGTTGGAAAGCGTACTAAGGAAAAGAATATAAGACGCTAGTAGAAGGAGCGAGAACATGGCGACAGAACAACACCTTTCTATACATATATTTAATCAATCAATTCAATCAAAACCATCCTTCTCAGAATAACGAATATCTGACAATTCCACTCACGAAGGGAGAACTTCGAGGACTAGGCATCTATATTCTAGACGGTATATAACCGAGCTAAATACCCAGATCTTGTAGTAGTATCGGAATACTCTGCAGACAGAGATCTAGCCAATGCTATCTTATAAATTGACAGTAGTTTACTACAGAATTCAACAGAAGAATCTTTGATACAGAGGAATCTACTACACCTACTGATAGCAATCGCGAACTGCGCAGGATGGCAGAATACCTGCGATACTATCGAACGAACTACCCAAAAAAGAATAGATCACGCGGGCCATCGTTTGGGGTGACTCTGAACAAAGAGGAATCAGTATACAACAAAAAGAGCTAAGTAGAACGCTGGATTCAGGCGGAACGCCGATCTACACAGGACGCCGGTTCTAGACAGAACTAATGCTGGAACTAGCCACCTAACAAAGCCACGTCTAGGTAGAGATCTATACGACTGGGGGTAATGTCCATATATAGACTTATCCTTAAGCCGAAGTGGCTTTATTCTAGATCCGGAAAAGGCTAGAAGAGTTACAGAATTCGAAGCCAAGGATGACAAAGGAATCCTTAATAAAATACAAGAAAAGATAAAGAGATACAAGCACCACATAACAGCTAGCGCTGTGCCAGAGATATCACCAGATTCTATAGAGACCGATCCTGGAGACGATCCTGGAGACGATCCTGGAGACGATCCTGGAGACGATCCTATACAACACCTGTACGGGCTATATGCTGTATTCTCGTTAGCATTCAATAACCCAGTAATGGCTGGCAATATAACCTACCCCTTGCTACACTCATAGGTCCTTAACCTAGAAATAGATATCCATATATGCAACAACCCTACAGGATTTATATGGAAGAATCCTGCTATACCTGAGGATGTCGTCCTAGCTGGCGCCAATACACAACCAATGCAAGCATGGGGGGAAGTCAACATATTCTTCTCTACTCTACAGGGCCAGAAGAAGACTACGATACTAAAGAATATAGCACTAATCCCTAGCTTCTTCACGAACCTAGTATTGCTCTCGCGTCTATCATTATCACATGTACACTTCGATTTAGGAAGGCATATGTTATATCGCGCACAACCTAGCGCATAGCCAGAGGACCTAGCCAAACTCACAAGGATCGGAGGCCATTAGCTAGTCGTCTATTACAAAGATCCCCTAATGCTCCTAGAACCAAGCCATCTATCAACACTAGAACCGTCATCAGGAACGCTATCAGTATTCACTGCCGAACATAGACGTCCCCAGTACTCAGCACTGCCACTCAAACCAAGACACCTTAGCAAGCCAGAACTACACCTTTTCATGGACCATCCAAACAGGGAGACTATCGATCGACTAGCTAATAACGTTATAAGCTTGACGGCAGCAGGTGGCATAGCGCCGCAGACCATCGACTGTGAACAGTGTATTCAGAACAAGGCTCATCAGATGATCTCTAGGAGATCAGGCCATGAGGTCGGAGCTACTCGCCCATTCGAAACAGTAGCCATAGACATCATAGAACTCGACACTATATCCTACAACGGATATAGATTGTCAGACCCCCGATGTTCTGAGAAGGATGATTTTGATTGAGGTAATTGATTGATTCTGTTCTATAAAGGTCCTCTGTGCGTCTTTCTTATATTCCTTTTCACTCGTACGCTTTCCGCCAGCTTTCTGGCGGTTTTCCGCCGGTTTGCTGGCGACTTTCCGGCGGCGTTCCTAGAAGAGGTGCTATTCTGACATAGATACATATTTCATGCATACGATATCTACTCAAAATTTAACTTCGTCGTTCCTCTACGAAGGAAGGACAAGCATACACTACTCGAGACGATCAGACAACTTGATAGAACAGTCAAACGGCAGTTCAACTACCATGCAGTATTTCTCATGGCTGACGATGAGAGAGGATATGGTATGATAGATGACTCGACGCGAGCATATTGCCAGGAGGGAGGAATTCAGCTTGCCGTCGGAGTTCCTAGGGAATGCGTGACGTTGTGATAGATTTGTGAGGAATTCTGCAAGTTTCGAGTGCGTTTTTGCGCTGTTAGGTCTAGTAGCTCCAGCAATATGTCCTATAGAGCCTGTAACCTGAGCATATCTATGTTTTGTGACGTCGTCGAATGGTTGTTCTGATGGTAGTAGTTCTTCTAGTAGCAGTAGAGTCGCTAGAGCCTTTGTGAATGGTTTTGGCGATGAGAACCTCTGATGTAGCTTCTCTATGTAGGCTTCTTGTGAGATCTAGATCGAGCCACTGTCGCGATCTCTCCGAATCTATATGCTATAGAAGGTTCTCAGGGGTCCTAGGGAACGGATCTCATAGCGTTGTAGCAACTTCTGTTCGAATTCGTTTAGTGTTTCTATGTAGGCTGGTATGCAGAGAACTACTATGTTGTCTATATAGAAGAATACTATGAGTTTGTTATTCTTCTATAGACAGGGAGCACCCTTGACCTTATGAAGGCCTAGCTCTGTGAGTGTTTTCGTCAGTTCTTTGTACTATAGTAGTGGTGACGTCCTGAGACTATATAGTGCGCGTCTTAGTTTCTAGAGATGATTAGAATCAGAGAATCCTCCTAGTGGGTGGTAGTATACTGGAATAGCCAGCTGCGCGTTAGTGAACGTATTAGTTCGTGTTGATGCTTATGGAGCGACTTCTCTCTATAAGATTCCTTCTAGATCGTTCGGCTGCGCCGTCCTGTTCGGGAGCGTGCGGAGATCTGACTTGTAGCTAAACCCCTTCCTCCTGGCAATATGCTCGGGTTGAGTCATCTGTTATGCCGTATCCTCTCTCGTCGTTAGCTACGAGGAATACTATATGGCAGTTTAATTGCCGTTTAATAGTTCTATCGAGCTATCTAATGGTTTCGAGTGGTGTGTACTTGTCCTTCCTTCGTAGAGGAATTACGAAGTTAAATTTTGAATAGACGTCATGAGCATGGAATATATCTATATCTATTATAGGATATAGTGTCGAGCTCTATAAGGTCTATAGCTACTATCTTGAATAGGCGAGTAGCTCCGACCTCATGGCCTAATCTTCTAGAGATCATCTAATGAGCCTTGTTCTGAATATATTATTCATAGTCTATAGTTCGTGGTGCTATGCTACCTGCTACCAGCAAGCTTATAACGTTCTTAGCTAGTTGATTAATAGTCTCCCTGTTTGGATGGCCTATAAGAATGTGTAGCTCTAGCTTGTTGAGGTGCCTTGGTTTAAGTGGTAGTGCTAAGTACTGTTGGCGTCTATGTTCAGCCGCGAGATCCTGATAAGGAAGTTCCTAATAATAGTATTCCTGATGAGGAAGGAAGTAGTGACGACGCTATTGGTGGGTCTGTATAATGTACTACTAGCTAATGACCTCCAATCCTTGTGAGCTTAGCTAGATCTATAGGGTGAGTACTAGGACGCATGCGATATAGTACATTCCTTCCTGAATCGAAATGTATATGTGAAGATGATAGACGCGAGAGCGATACTAGGCTCGTGAAGAAGCTAGGAATTAGAGCGATATGTTTTAGTGTTGTAGTCTTCTGATGGCCCTATAGAGTAAAGAGGGAGATGTTGACTTCTCTCCATGCTTGTACTTGAACTGGCTAAGTGCTGGCAAGGATAATATCCTCAGGTGTTGCTGGGTGTTTCTATATAAACTCTGCAGGGTTGTTGTATATATAGATATTAGTACTAGGGTCTAGAACCTATGAGTGTATTAAGGGATAGGAAGAACTACTTGTGATAGGGTTGTTGAATGCTGATGAGTAGGTCTCGTGGAACTAATATGGGGCAGGATCGTCTCCAGCGTCGATTTCTATCGAATTAGAATCTGGTGGCTGGGTTCTATGACGCTTTTGTCGCTTATTCTTCTCTTGAATCTTGTTAAGTAGTCCTTTACGATCCTTGGCCTTGAATTCTGTAATTTTCTTGGCCTTTTCAGGGTCTAGGAGGAATCCCTTCTATCGCTGTGTTTTGTCTATATATAGACACTGGCCCTAGTAGTGCGTGTTGCCACATAGATATAGCTTCGAGAGTGCATTATACCAAGTCCTTTTCCTCTTGTTGTATAGCGATGGTTCCTTGTTCAGTGTTGGTGCTACACGAGCTGCATGTACTCTATAGGATCTAGTCCTTGTTCTATGATTTGTACGATAGTAGCGTAGGTATTCTATAAGCATGTTTTGTAGTTCTTGCTTACTATTGCTAGGTGCACTGAATTCCTTTATAGCGTATATCCTGCGATTGAATTCTGCAGTAAAGCTACTGTTAATCTAAGAGATCGTATTGACTAGATCTCTATAAGAGGAATACTCTAATACTTTAGGTAGGTTAAGCTATTTCGCTCGATTGTATGTTGTCTCGAAGCTAGATGCTCAATCTTTAAAGTTCTCTCAGCGTGGATAGAATATCTTTGCCGTGTTATATGCTAACTGCGCCTAATACTTGCGATCCGTTCTAGATTGCGAGCATCTTCTAGTTAGGCTCCTAAGTTGTTCGTGGATAGATTTGTTATATTTGATCTCCTCGATTAGATGTACTGCTATCGTCGAGTTGATGTAGCGTTATATCTACCTAATCTTTTCTCGAGTTCTTCTATATTCCTTAAGCTCTATATGGTGGAGACTTATCTATATAGTATATATAGTAGTCTACTTAGGTGTAGGAGCTACTGTAGGAGGTGCTGTAGGTTCTCTAGGTTGTATAGCCAGGCTGGGTTCAGTAGCTGCGGCGTCATCTTCCTGAATAATTAGTGATAGTGGGGTTGACTGGGGGTAGAGGCCTTGAAGGTGGCTCTAGGTTGGTGTTAGGATCTATATACAACCACACGTCAGCGTAAGGAGGTATGAGATGTAAAGAATTGTATATATTGAAGTTCTATATAGAAGTCTATGTGTAGAAGACATATTTGACGCTCTTATATAACGAGAACCCATTATGTGATATGGCCCTAGCTAGTTATAGAACTAAAGCTATATAAAAGATTAGTAATATATACTAAGGTAAATAGGTATTAAAGGAAAATCAGCTCTACTATTCGCTATAGTAATAATATACCCTAATATCTCCTTCGCTACCTTATAGCTCGTATACTTCCTATATCCCTACTAAGGATATACTATTAGATAGAACTTACTAAAGTATTAGTTCCTAATAAGTAGAGTAAGTTTCTTACTCAGCTAGGCCTTAAACGATGACTATATAAAGGCCTACTAGAAAGAACTAAGAGAATAGATATTAATTAGGTATATCTAGCTTAGAGGCTTTAAACTAAAGGAGTATATTAGATTTATATAACTTCTAGGAACTCTAGTAGAAAGTTAGCTACGTTCTCTAGGGACTCTAGTAGAAAACTAGTAGCAAGCTGGTAGAATTTACTAAGAACGCTGGTAGTAAGCTGGTAGAAAGCTAGTAGAAAGCTAGTAGTATTCGCTAAGAATACTAGTAGTATTCTATAAGAATACTAGTAGAATACTGGTAGTACTCCCTAGGAATACTAGTAGAAAGCCGCTAGAAAGCCGGCAGTAAGCTGGTAGTATTCTCTAGGAAAACCGGCTATAAGCTAGTAGCTTACCCTTAGTTCCCTACTAGAGAAAGTATAGGGTACTAAGGTAAGAAATATAAGGCTTAGTAGAGTATAGTAAGGAAGGGTAGAACCCTTTTACCACCCTTTTAGAGATATATATAATTAATTAATTCAAACTAAATTATCTTTTCAGAACTATTAAAATCTAATATATAGCTAACTTACTATCTAAACGCGTTAACTAACTATCTTCTACTTCTATCTAGTTTTTAGCTATTATACTATTTAAATACTACTTACTTATTAGCATTAGCTGTAACCCTTAATTATCGTGGTAACTACTAGATATATACCCGCGTTTACTGTAATCTTCGTCTACCCCCCTATTAGTAGTATATCGTATATCTTACCTATCTTTTCCTATCTAATCTCCGCTATATATACTGCTAGAATAATAATATCTCTAACGTTATTAATATAGGTAATCCTATTACCATGCGGTATTTCCTGTAGTAACTCCTAAATAATACTATTATAGTATATTTTAATAAAAATAAGTTTAAAATTACTAACGTCCTATTCTATTCGTAGTACCGCTTATATTTTATATATATAGTATAATAGTATATTTATTTTATCGAACTAGATATATTTAGCTATAGTATCGTAGCCCTCGTAGATAGACGTTAGATAACTACTTATAACCTATACTTCGAGTAGGTACGCTTTAGAATACTCTCGTATACCTACTTACTATATAAGTAGCCTTATACGCTATTAGCTAGAAGTATCCTACTAGTCTATATATATAATTTTATAGTAAATAGGTTAAGCTATATAATTATAGCTATACTTGCTAATAAGATATAGTAGATTGGTACTATACGCTGTAAATACGTATGAACGAGCTATCTTATAGACTTGATATTATTATCCTATAAGGTCGAGTAGTATTTAATATATAGTATATTAGCGCTATTATAGATTATAGTATTAACTTTACTAAAGATAAAGACCTATTTATCTTCTAATAGACTAAACCAGTAGTACGCAAGGCCGCCTTTATAATAGACTATACTATTACTAGAAGTAGGTAATTATTTAGCCTCTAGTCGATCTAAGAGCCGCTAAACAGCTATATAAATAATCTTATAGATCGATAGCTATACTATTAGTATATTAAGTAGATAGTAACCAAGTAAACCGCTATAGCTAGTAAGAATAATAACCTTAGGCTTTACCCTAGGAGCGGGGGCAGTTATAAGTTTAGATAAAGTCTTAGGTTTAGGCGGGATCGCCTTAGCGCCCTAGTTAATAAATAAAGCGTTACTAGCTTTCGATTTAAGATTCCTAGCTAGACTAGAATAATTCGTCTATTAACTAGAGTTAGGGGACCGCTAAGCTAGGCTAGTAGTTCGGTTACTTAAACGACCTAATTTTAGGCTACTAATTATATCTATAATAGCTAAATAGAGGCTAATCTAGCAAGCCTTAGTAATAAGCTTTATCGCTGTAATTAAATCGCTACCTATTTAGAAGAAGCTATCGTCTAGCCTAATACTATCCAGCTCGATATTTAGTACTCGCGCCTATAGTTACTATAGGGTCTTCTCCTTTTCTATTAATAGCTACTACTTTAGTCCCTAGTTCTAGGTCCTTACCTCTACTAGCTACTATACCAAGAAAGAAGCACCTATCTCGTATAGCTACCTCCTATACGTCTTACTAGATATAGTTATTAGAAGTTATATTATAACGAAGAACACCTTAGGTACTATATAGCTAGGTAACCATTTAGCCAGCTTCTCTTCTATTTTAGCTAAGAAGATAATTTATATAGAGGGGCTATTATACTTAACTACCTTACTTATAAGTATTAGTATATCTTATACCTCCTTATCTAGTTGCAAGAATACTGCTACTATCGCCTTATCTTACTCCCCTATAAGTAAGACTACTTTAATTACTACTTAAGTAATAGAGAATATATACTTATAGATATAATACTCGATCTCGCCTAGCTTAACGCGCTGGCCACGTACCTTAATCTAGCTATCTTTATAGCCTATATAGACTAAGTTACCATCCGCGTCGTAGTAAACTAGGTCGCCCATTTTATATAGTCTAGCTTAGTACCCTAGAAACTAGCTATATCCCTTTAATAGCTAGACAGGGTCGTTGATGAAAACAGCCTTAGTCTTTTCTAGGTTATTAAGGTAACTATATACGAGGATTAGCCCTTCTATTAGTAGCTTACTAATTAAGCCTAAAGTAAATATAATATACGTAAGGCTAGTAGCTAAAGGGCTAGCGACTTTAGTAACGAACTATTCGCTAGTTTTATTTAGGGCTTCTATAATATATATAAATTCTATATTATTAAGGCTAAGCTTAGGAGGCTAAATACTATTCCTTACTAAGATTAGCTTTAGTCCTTTAATAGACGAAAGAATCGTCTCCTTTCGCGCCCCTAGAATCTTAACGTCGAATAGCAAATATACCAAGCTAGCCTTAAGAATACCTAATAAAGCTATAATTATCTAGTAGCTATAGTCTATAAAGACGCTAACTAATATTTTAAAGACTAGAGACTTTACTAATAGCTACTAAGCGAGCCTATTAAATAGCGTGTTTAGCTAGGTATAGGTTATCTCTATTAAGGAGTCCTTTACTATAATTCTAGAGTAGTTTATAGTAGCCTAATAGTAGAAGAGATCGACGATACTTACTTCCTATAAAGACCTATTTAATCGAGTTTAGTATAGGCTTTATTTATTAGTAGTAATATAGACGTAACTTTCGCCTCTAGTTCGTTAAGATATATATCGAGGATAGCCTAGAAAATAGATACTATAAAGGATATTATTTTTATAGTATATAGGTCTATAGAAAATAAGAGTTTACTTTAAAGTTTATTTTACTCTTAAAAGAAGTAGAACTTAAGGTTAAACTATAAGCTAACTAGACCCTCTATTATTATTATTTCAACCCTTTCTAATTTAAATTACCTAAGTTCTATTTATAAGTAGACTATAAATATAATTTAAATTATTAGGTATTATAATATATCTCTATCTCTTCGTAATTCTAAGATAATGTTTTTAAAAGATATATCCTAATTAGTAAGGGAAGTGATTACTACCTTATAGACTTGACGTAGGAGCTATTCGAAAGATTGATTACCGTTAATACTAATCTAAAGGTATTATATATTGATAAAAAATCCAATTATATCCTATAACTCCTATTAGTCTCGATTAGTATTTAGTACCCTAATCATCGTATTATCTTAGCTAGTAAGACGATAGTAAGTAGCTCTAAAGATAGTAAGGAGAGTAGTAAAAAATATTACCTTATATACTTTATAAAACTGCCCAAGCTATTAGAATAGTAGGCTATCTATCCTTAGCTAGTATATACTAGCCTTCCTAGATAAAGTTACTGGGCGAGGCTTATTATATAGGAATTCTACTAGACGGCTCGTCTAGAGCTGTTTAATATAATAGTTTAGCTACTTTTTATTATTATTAATCTACTCCTATTACCTTTACTAAAGGGAGAAGTTATAGTATTAAATAGGTAATAGTTGTATATTAACGACTAGATCCTAACTACGAATTATCGTAGAATAAGACTAAGCTAATTCCCGTCCTAATACTTCTATAAGCTATATACTAGTCTATATAATAATATAAAAATTTTAGATAAAAATAGTAGTAGTAAATATCCCTTAAGAAAATACAGGTTCTAAAATAATTAGAAAGCGGTGGTATATATTAGTAGGTGTTAGATTAATACTATACTACTAGTAGGAATACCGTTAGAAGGCTACTAGAAAGCTACTAGAAAGCTGGTAGCACTCCCTAGGAAAGCTGGCGGTAAGCTAGTAGTAAGCTGGCAGCTTTCTAGCTAGAAAACTAGTAGTAAGCTGGTAGTATCTATATAGAATTCTAGTAGTAAGCTGGTAGTATTTAGTAAGAGAACCGGCGGAAAGCTGGTAGAATTCTATAGGTATTCCAGCAGCGTTTTTAAGTTACTCTAATAGAGTTTAGAAGTTAGCTATATTAAAGAGAACTAGCTATATAATAGAGAAGTTAAGAGGGATTAATATAACTACTAGGAGCTTACTTAGATATATATCTATTCAGCGCTTAGTAGGAGAGACTTATAGGGTTATTTATCGTATATATATTATATAGCTATCTAGGTT
>Ga0247757_10002168_pt1 | contig 10634 bp, 6 predicted proteins | sample UWRJL126311R4_FD_180929 | JGI IMG/M metagenome (GOLD analysis project Ga0247757, IMG submission 180929) | Plant litter microbial communities from Arlington Agricultural Research Station in Wisconsin, United States - UWRJ-L126-311R-4 | ecosystem: Environmental > Terrestrial > Plant litter >...
AGTGAGTTAGGTTGGGCAGATGAGTACAAGGAAAGTGCCGTCGGTGAGACATCATCTTTTGTACAGGAGGCCGACGGAAAACAAGTAGGCGATACGGAAAAGGCTGTGCAGAAGATATGGGAAGTCATCTGTGGAATGGGCATAGGCAGCGAGTTTAGGGAAAGAGGAAGGGATGGCAGGGTTTTGCGCGTGCCTTTAGGATACGATGCTTTGGAGTGGCTCACCGAGTCTATTGAGATGAGACGGGAGGCTCTGAAAGAATTTGAAGCGATAGCCAAGAGCTGTAACTATGATACCAGAAACCCAGAAATGGCTTTATAATAGTACGTAACTAGACAGGTCCTGGACCATTCCGCTAATACTGCAGATGGAATAACCCCTCGAGGGCCCTCAGAGGCAGGTTCTCGATTAAACAACAGAAGCAAGGGAAAGGGTACAAGGGCCTTCTTATAGCAGCGTCAAGGGCTTTGTTTGTAGGTATACATTTTACACTAGGCTCCAAAAGCCACCAGAAATAGGCCTCCAATAAAGTTCATTTGAAATAGCACTATCATAGAATATAATACTCTAGGATACTATTACGTTTGACGAAAAAAGTTGTACATATAGTACGGTAAAAATAAGAGAATTTAGTTTCTATATTAGTATAAGAACAATTTTACTTCGACTACTCGGCTTGAATCTCAGGCATATAAGCAGATAACACGCCAGTGTGAGAGAATGGGGCAAAGAAGCAACATTCTGCCAGTAACAACACTAACATACCGTAACAACCTATGTGCCATACTCCATCTGCTGAGTACCAAAAGTTTGGGTATCATTATTCCAGCAAAAGCACCGCCGCTTATTACCCCATACTATCGTAAGATCATTTGGGCGCAAATCCCTCTTAGCCCTCCAGATGGCAGTTTAAAGGCCCTTAATTCAGCTTTTTGTTCCCCACCTGAACTGTGTTTCCCTGCTTGCGCTGGTACTGCAAGAATCCAAAGAAAGCAATCGAGAGAACCGCAAGCATCGCGATGTTGCCTGTAGAAATGAATTAGCATTTTAAAATTGTGTTTTGCACAAAGTGTGCTTGTGCTTACCGAAGATGAACTGCACGATGCCACCGGCAAGATCAACAAGACCTTTAAAGAATTCGACCACCAAGTTCAACGCGCCTGTGAAGAAGCGCATCGCGAATTCCAGTGTCTTCTGCACAAGCTCGCCAGCAGTGGTGAAGAGTGACCAAACGACTTCGACAAGCGATTTGGCGAGGTCGGAGAGGGAGTGAATGATGGAAGACATGTTGGCTGTCCTTGCTGAGCTGTTTCTGGTGAATATCGAATTCTGAGAGTATTAAACAGAAGATGTAAAGTGTGTAGTGCGTGTTTATGTGCGTAGGCGGAATGCAAGTGTAGCAAAGCGCTTGCGGAAGTCACCGCTTTATGGTTAGCGCTGGTGAGTTTAACTGATGATGTCGCAACTACCTCATCGGCACGCTCCGGATTGGCTGTTTTTTTCGGAGCAAGCAAGAATCCGGGGGTGGCTGTTTTACAAGTAAGTGGTTGGTTAGATTGGATGAAAGCGAGAAACAGTCGAAGCGAACGATGACGTAGTTTGGTAGTGCAATATGGTACAGTCGACCAAGGAATGCTCTATCGGAACGGGACTAATCACAAACTCCCTGTGCATGCAACCATCTCTCTCTCTTTATTTATCAGTTTCTAGAATGTAAATACAAATAGTGTGTAGTAGGAGCATGCTTGTGTTCGTCCTCTCATATCGTTTGCCTAGGCTCGTTTTCCGTTTGGGTCGATTTCAAATTTTACATTTTCATATTCCTTGTTCATCCAAGAATTTTCCAGACAGCCACACTCAAGTCCCCATGTAATGCCTTGTATCTTTTCATTAATAGTGCTCGCACTTTCAGCCTCAACTGGGGCTGAATAGAATACTCAAATCACATGCACCGCCACAAACCTAGCCACAACTCGTCGAGGCCAGACAATCTGACTCAGCCTCGACACCTAACTAAGCCGCTATCAAGGACACCACTGACTCTCCAGATACCATTCCCAGATCCAACATATAGATTATGTTCTGGATGTGTATATGACTATGTATACATTCACAGTTTCTAACTCTTTCTACACTATACATCAGGAACAAATTAATACCGGCAAATATGTCACCTTATCAGCGCCATATTTATCATCTAGATTAAGTAGATGCGAATTACAAATATTCTATGTCCCATTAAATTCACCCCAACTTGCGGCTCGTCCCGCGCCTACATATCACTCTTCAGCCCCACTTAGCCCCCTCGCCAACGGACTTCAGCATTCATCTTTTCCGATCAATTCTAAGTCGATTGCCTTGTTATCTACAAACCAGCTGTCCCAAACCGGATGCATGTCGCGGTATTCAATTTTCAGCTTACACATTGTTGCCTTATCTTCCACGCGTTGCCCACTATGAAACTGGGTCAAGCATTGCCTGGGCGTGTAGACTCGCACTACACAAGCCATCCTTCCTTCCAGAGCATAGTAGATCGCAGCTATTCATATTTCTATAGGACTTCGATTTCTTGCTTACTGAACTCCCGCAGCAGGTACGACCGTTGATATCCCCTGTATCTCAGGTCCTTAGCAAGTGTCAACATCGTGATTGGAGGAATTCCAATTCTCAAATATATCCTTGGATAACCTGGGAGCACTTTCAGCTTCATTGACTTCGTGTAGGGATCGACTATGCCTCTGTCGTCAACGGCTATTCCATTCCTGTTCAAGGGTTCATGTATTTTGGAACAAAAGCAAGCATGTTCAAGCTGTTGCCGCTGTAGGCACTCAGACATTGTTCGTATGAACCCATTCCAGAGTATACCAAGTGAAGATTAGGCTGCCGAGTCATCCGTTCTACTCATGATTTCTGGGGGTTCAAAAGCATCGAAATAGCGCCCAGATGGTGTGTCAATAGGAGACGTTGAACTTCAGTTTCTAGGCATATCTAGACATCCGTTACATTGTTTGATTCTACAATATTTTGCAATGTCTTCGACGATTGGAGATTATCTCTTCTGGAAACTATCCACTATAGGAGTTCGGCGAGTTTTGAGCCGTGGTCAAAGTGAGTTCCTCGTTCATCTTCACTGTATTCGTCCAACAATTTTCATAGGCCAACTCTTTCTGGGCTCAATTCACCGCAATCACTTGAATTCTGTCAATATTACACATAATGCTATAGCATCATACAGCACTGAGATTGCTGCTTTTGTTGTGTCCTCGACCAGCGAAGATCTTGCAGCATGTTACGAAGTCGGACAACATAACTTTCCTCAGAGACCTGCCATTTTTATTCAGGAATTAGACTCGGCGGAAACTAGGAGGTACATCAAATACCCCACGAAGCTATCACTCGCTTAGTTCTTGCAGCGCAACGGACCTCGTAGCAGGGTTAACTTTTGCTACCGTGACTGTTATATACAGTCCTTCCACAGCAATTCAACAGATCGACCAGACTATCGAAAACATGTTGTACACAAACATGCCAGTGTATATTGGCATTAGACCTTCTATCGCTGGGATTGTCGTTGCGGTCCCCTGGTACCCTCCGAGCTCAAACACCTCTTATACTATTTCATCTGGGTATTCCACTGCGAGTGAATACCCTAATGCTGCTAGTGCTTGTCAGTATCGAACCGATTCAATAAACCTTTACTCGTACGTGCTAATTTATATATTAGCGGTTGCAATGTCGTTCATTCACTGACAGAAATCTTGCCTATCTACTTCCATACAAACACAGCATTCTTTGATAAAGGGTACGGGCTTGGGTTTCCGTCTCATTTTTAATTGTTTTGGTCATATACTATACTATCGTTCCGGTTTTCTATTCATTGTCTTTCGTACCCTTATCCCCACTCACTATAATTGGATGAATACTTGCTCGATACAGTCTTACTCATTTTCTCCACCTAAATCAACCATTTATAAACGCGTCGCTATTTATCTCTAAGGCTCGGCCCCATCGCTTGGCCTGCCTGATTTACCCCACCGTCGTCCATAAATCATCTCACCAATCATATTGCGCGGACACTATCGGTGCGTGAGAGAACGCCCCATTAAGCGATCGAAAGTTCAGCAAATCATCTTGAACCTCGCTTGTCCTATGGGCAGAATAAGACCACATGTGGAACTGGCCTCTCCCCCCCATTCGTGAAGCACGTTGCACAGCATACTGCTTGCATTGCGTTGCGTCTACCTCTCACCACTCATTGCCCATTGTCCAGCCTTTTTCATGTAGGACTCCCCGCTATAACCTGGAAACCTTCTGCGTGCGCATTTCGGCACTTGCATCGCGTGCATGGTGCTCATATAAATTAGCCTATAGCGCTCTCTTGCAGTTGGCTTACGGATACCTTTTTTAAAAAAAGAGTGGGCCCTTGTGAAACCTGTATAAGTGTCATTGAGGAAAGGTTACAATATCCGACTTTTGCGTTTTCTTTGAGAAGTGGTATACTGAAGAACGTAAACACTGAACCCAACGCCTTCTTTCGGATACCGGATATTAAATTAACTGCTGAAAAGCGAAGCTATGGATCAACAGAAACCGAAAAGACCTACACGAGCCACCGTTAAAGATTATGGAGATAATGTTTTGTCGGAGGATTCCGACGAGCGAGAACTCGCCAGAGTGGGAAAGAAGAGTGTTTTGAGGGTATGTTCTACCCATCAAGCTCATGACTACAATGCTACGGAAATGCCTTCTATCACCTACACCTCTTCTGTTTACACGAATGCAGCGCAACTTTGCCTTTCTTGGAACTCTCGGTTTTGCTTGTTGTCTCATGATTACATGGGAAGGAATGTGCAGGCATGTACGATCCCTACGTTACGAGAATTAGTTAGCTGATGGGTAAGTAGTGTCTTCATCTTCGGTCTGATGGATGGTGGTCCAGCTGGACTTATATACGGATTCCTCTTTTGCTGGATCGGATACGGAACCGTAGTTGCAACTATGGGAGAGCTGGTCTCTATGTGGCCAACTGCTGGTGGACAGTACCATTGGACACACCGACTGTCCCCAGATGAGCTGAAGAATGTCTTGTCTTATATCACCGGATGGTAGGGCTGAGAAATGTTTCTTGTTATGCAGGTTATTAATATTGATGTAGGCAATCAGTGATCGCATGGCAGGCATTAGCGGCTGCAGGAGGCTATTTGACTGCTACTTCACTGCAAGGACTCATCATCAACTCCCAATCCGATTACGACCCTACGCGCTGGCAAGGCACGCTTTTGGTATTCGCAGTAATATTTTTCTGCTTCCTTTTTAACACCTGGTTGGCAAAGTACCTACCGCAGACCGAGCAAGTGATCCTGCTGCTACACATTTGTCTGTTTGTAGCGGTACTCGTGTCGCTTACCGTTTTGGCGCCGCAAAAAGCTCCTCTGAGGACGTTTGGGCGTTATTCTCCAACGAAGGAGGGTACAATAAGGGCGTGTCATTCTTCGTAGGACTCGTCACACCAGTCTTTGCTTTCACGGGTGCGGATGGTGCTGTGCACATGTGCGAAGAAATCAAGCATGCATCAACCGTTCTGCCAAAAGCCTTGCTGGGTATGTTTTACTCTACTTCTTTGAAATATACTCATTTGCGTAGGCTCTATTTTCATCAATGGAATCCTGGGTTTTGCAATGCTAATTGCTATCCTCTACTGTATCGGAGATATAGATGCCGCGTTGAATTCTGTTACTGGCTATCCGTTTATCGAAATATTCACGCAAGGCACGTCTTCCATCGTGGGCGGGACCACGCTCTCCGCCTTTCTTGTTACTATGTTTACTTTTGCTACTATAGGTTGTGTCGCATCCGCTTCACGGCAGCTCTGGGCATTCGCGCGTGATAATGCAGTACCCAATGCTAAACTCATTAGCTATGTGCATCCGAGCCTAAAGATACCACTTGTCAGCATTTTCATCACATGCTTGATCAGCTGCCTTCTATCTCTCATCAATATAGGCAGCGCCACTGTCTTCAACGCCGTCGTATCCCTCACTGTCGCAGGCTTCTTCGGGTCATACCTTCTCCCTTTCTGTCTCTTGCTCAATACACGTATACGTCACCCGGAGAGACTCGAGTTTGGGCCTTGGAAACTTGGGAGATTTGGGCCGTGGATTAACGGGATCGCAATCGCTTGGAGTGCATTGGTAATGTTCTTCAGCTTTTGGCCAACCAGCGTGCCGGTCACGCCTGTGAACATGAATTGGAGTTGTGTGCTTTGGGGAGCTGTTGTTATCTTTGCAGGGGTGTTTTGGGTACTGCATGGGCGATATGTGTACAAGGGACCTGTTATTGAAACGGACGTAGTTTGAGCTAAGCAGAAAATTTTAAATGAGGCTAGGGCGAGACGAGAGCCAGCTGGCTTATTTACAACCTAGACTCCATGGCTAATTAGGAGTTACTCGGCCCACTGGCTAAGCTGTTGGCTCAGTTTTCTTATAAATAGGCCGTGCTATGTACGGCCTATATACTTAACGTAAAAACGAGCTTAATATACAGTAGGGTGACAAAAAAAAGAGTAATCAAAAAAGACATCATTTTTAAAAGGCTATAATTTTATCAATTTAAATGCTATAATAAAAAAAACTAGAATTTTAAAGAGAAAAACTTAGTAATTAATTCTATAGTTAGTAATTGTTGGAACCATCATATTCCTATGGTATTGGAATCATCATATTCATATGACGCTAACATCATGTCTCGTGATCTCATTCTTCCTCTCCCTTCTTTCCCCCTTTGTTCGCTATGACTTATTGCGCTCACGCGCCATGGCCTATAGCGCTCCATGCGTTGCTCCCTTATAACGCCCTCGTCTATATAAACTCCTCTATAGTTCTCTTTCTATAGAATTAATCGTCTACTCTTATATAAAGTTATTATAGTTATAATTAATCTACCCCTATATACCTATTACTATACTAATATTAATTAGTAGCTAGTATAAAAGTTATAGATTAGTAAGAAATATTTAATAGGAGGAGTTTTCCTAGTTTACTAGGACTTAGCTCTAGTATTAGAAACGGCTAAACCTTAGTATTCTCCCCTATATTAGGCCTAAGATAATAATAGTTAATATTATAAGGATGGGTACGGGCTCCTATATTAAGGGTAGATAAGGTAGGTTAGCTTTATTTTAGCTATATTAAGATAAGAAAGAGAATAGGTATAAAGATTTAATAAGACTATATAGTATTTAAACCTATTAATATACTAATATTCTACTAGATTTAATATTTTACTAGGTTTAATATTCTACTAGGTTTAATATTCTATTAAGACTAACAAAATAATCTATTATATTACCCCTTTTAAAAGAGGTTTACTTTTAAATTTTATAATCTTCCTTCTTTACTTCCTTCTTAGTATTTAATTTAAATATCTTTAACTTACTACTTTATTATCTTTATTTATTACTATTAAGTTCCTATTTTTTTTATAGGCCTTTAGTTAAATATTTAATTATATTAGTAGGTTAGGCATTTTAAAGTAGATTTAGTAATAGTTCCTAATTTTATAAGGGGCTCTAACGAAGCCTTAAGTATTATATTATATAAAATTAGGGTTATAAATTATCTAGGAAGCTTTATTATTATATACTAGCTTCTTACCTAAGAAAATAGCTATATATATAGGATTATTTAGTATAATCTATAGTAAGAGAAGATAAGATAGTTACCTAGTAATAATCTAATAATTTAGTATTAAGGTAGTTATTAATCTTAGAACTTAATTTAGATAGATAAGTTAACTATAAAGAACTAGAATAACTCTAAAGGAAGTCCTTTTTAAATATATTCTATACTTTATCCTCTTAGCTAATTAGGCCTAATTAAAGTTACTTTTATTCCTAGTTATACTTTTAAAAGTACTATTTTTAGTAGAATTACTTTATAGATTATATAATTATTAAATTACCTATTTTATTATACTTTTAGTATTCTTATCTTAAATAGTTTTTAGCCTAGTAATACTTCCTCTACCTATAAACGCCCCTAGCGTCCCTTTTCTAGGTAATTACTATATTATTACTATCTAATAGATAATACTATTTCCCTCCTTAAGGTTATTATCTTAATATATTTAAATTTATATCTATACTATATTATAGAGTATAAAAAGGTATATCCCCTTCTTTAGGTTTCTTTTCTATTTTATCCTCTACCTTTCTAATTATACCTAAAATTATTTATTTTTTTACTAAATACTATTAGAATTATATTAATAAAATCCTTTTATAGAATTTAGAAATAGTATAACGGGCCTACCTTCTTATAATAAAGGTGGTTCCTTAGGTTAGGTACTGGTTATTAATAACAGGAGTTAATATAGGTAAGAATAAATAGGTAATCGGTAATATATTAAAGGGATACTAATTTTAGAGAGGATGTTAATGTATATAACTTTTAATTAAAGATTAAATTAACGATAAAAGACTTCCTATAGACGTCTCTCCCTCTAACTATATACTTATCTAGATTAGTAAAATCCATACTACTTATAGAATTTATTATATAACTAAATTAGTAAGTTCTATACTAGTCGTAGACTTTATTATATAACTTATTTAATAAGTCCTACACTAGCTATAGACTTTATTATATAATTCCTAATTATATATCTAAATTATATTCGGCTTCTTAGCCTAGGTCTAAATTATTAATCCTAGGCTACCAGTTATCCCCGCTATTACTATTACTATAAGGCGTAGCTATAATACTATCTCCTCCTCTAGTCCTTCCTCTAGTATATTAATCTATTCTATTATCCTAGAGTATATATATTATAATACCTCTACTTTCTACATTATTTTCTTCGCCCTTTATACCTTTTCTAGCTATAGTTAAGCGTAGGCTATTAGCTAATTATATTAAGAGGTTTAGTATCGAAGTTATACCTTATTCTTGTTATTCTTAACTTAAGTTAAAGTATATTACTTTAGCTTCCTATATTCCTAGGCGGCTTACTTACGAAGAGTATATACGTACGAATAGTTATTATTCTTATAATATTTCTAATATTACTATTACTAATAGTATATCCTATATATAAATACTATAATTCCTACTTATATATATTAGTTTAATCTATAAACTATTCTTAAAAGAAACTTAAGGCTAAAATAGTAGCTATAGAGAAGAAATAAGAGTCTCTTCTCGACGAGGTTACTCTAACTTGCGTAAAATTATTATATTTTTATTAGTAAAAGGCGTTTCTTAATAAGTAGGAGGTTAATTAGTCTTATCTCCTTAAGGCTTAATTTAAAGATTTTAAGAGTAATAATTCCCCTAGCCTCTCTAAGCTCTTATTAGGCGACGTTCTATCTAGTAGAGGTAATATCTCTCTAAATTTACTATAAAGCGATCTACTTAATCCCTTATTTCCTAGTTTTCTTTAATTAATAAGTTAGAACGAAACTCTATTAACTTCTTAAGGTAATTAAGGTTATCTTCTAGTTACTAGCTATCTTCCTATAGCTGTCCTTTATTATCTATTCCTAGCTATTTTACTAGATAGTAGTTTCTTCTATTCCTATATTAGTATCCTAAAATCTTATCTATTTCCTATTCTTCTTTTTATTCCCTATAAATACTTACCTTATAAACTATAGGTTATATATCTTTTAGTACTTTCTCTAGAAGTAAGATATAAAATATTAGGTATATCTTTATATCCTTTAGTAATATTAATTTATATATTATTAGTCCTACTTATTTCTTAATTTTATATAGGCCTATTTTAGTATAGTCTAATTTTAAATTAGGTTGCTTACTTTTTATATTTTTTCTTAGCAACTATACCCTATCCCTCTCTTTAAATTAGGGTCCCTCCTAGTATATCTAGTTATAGTATTTCCCTATTTAGGAGTATAAAAATTCTATATCTTCTTTTAATTATTAGTATATATTCTAAATTCGTTATACGAATTCTTCTCCTTAGGGTATCTATACTTCGATTTCCCTTAGAATATTATATATTCTTAGTTTATAGCTATAATTTACGAAGAATAGTAATATTCCTATTACTATATTAATTATACTATTAGTAGTAATACTACTTAATTATTTTATTAGTAGTTTAAGTAATATCTTAGGAATTATTCTACTATTTAATTTATTCTTTCTAACTATCTATCTATTTATAGGTAGTAAGCTATTAATATACTATATTTAATTCCTATATTAGCTATTATTATCTACTAGAATTTAGATATAAATCTAATATCTCTATTAGTAATTACTTTATCTAGTATTCTATATTAACTAATTATAGTATTAGTAAACCTCTATACTACTTCTTCTATTCTAGTTCGTTCTTTATATAGTTTAAAGTATAAGTATTTTATAGCCTTATCTATAATAGTTATAATTCTATCGTATTTATATTTATTTACTAGGTCTTTTAACCTTAGTAGTCCTATTATAAAGTCTATTATAATAACTCCCTATAGTCGTTCTAGTACTTCTACTAGTACTAATTCTCTATATAAAATATATCTATTATACTTATTTCTTTAATAGTCTATATAATCTTTTAATACCTCTATAACCAATTTCCTTGCCTTTAGTATATAGTATATTAGTTGAATTCTA